>Ga0208376_1000093_pt1 | contig 24543 bp, 13 predicted proteins | sample CryBogmetaGMA25M_FD_184548 | JGI IMG/M metagenome (GOLD analysis project Ga0208376, IMG submission 184548) | Freshwater microbial communities from Crystal Bog, Wisconsin, USA - MA2.5M (SPAdes) | ecosystem: Environmental > Aquatic > Freshwater > Lake | place: Crystal Bog, Wisconsin, USA...
ACCGGGGTACGGCCGATCCCGACTCGCTCGCCCGGCTCTGCAAGCGAAGCTACGCCGAGCTCGACGACGCCTACCGCCGCCACATGGCCCGCTGACGCCCGCGGGGATTCCAGGCCCCGGTTTGACGGCGATTTCGGGCCCCTTCTACACTCCTCGCGACCATCCCCCGTCCCGCAAGGAGCCTCCATGTCCGCCCCCCTCGACCGCCTCGCCATCGACACGATCCGCACCCTCTCGATGGACGCCGTCGAGGCCGCCAAGAGCGGCCACCCGGGCACGCCGATGGCCCTGGCCCCGGTCGCCTTCACGGTCTGGAAGGACTTCCTCCGCTACGACCCGGCCGATGCGGCCTGGCCCAACCGCGACCGCTTCGTGCTCTCCTGCGGCCACGCGTCGATGCTCCTCTATTCGCTCATCCATCTCGCCGGGATCCGCCGGACGGACGGGGCGCCGGCGGTGTCCCTCGACGAGATCAAGAAGTTTCGCCAGCTCGACAGCGTGTGTGCCGGCCATCCCGAGCACCACATGACCGCCGGCATCGAGACCACCACCGGGCCCCTGGGCCAGGGCTGCGGCAACTCCGTGGGCATGGCCATCGCCTCCAAGTGGCTCGCCGCGCACTACAACCGCCCGAACCACGTGGTCTTCGACTACGACACCTACGTGCTCTGCAGCGACGGCGACCTGATGGAGGGCGTGGCCTCCGAGGCGGCCTCGATCGCCGGCCACCTCGGCCTCGCGAACCTCTGCTGGCTCTACGACGACAACCAGATCACGATCGAAGGGGAGACGCACCTCGCCTTCACGGAGGACGTGGGGAAGAAGTTCGAAGGGCTCGGCTGGCGGGTGGAGCGGGTGGCAGACGCCAACGACACCGCAGCGCTCACGAAGGCATTGGAAGCCTTCAAGGCGGAGCAGCACAAGCCCACGCTCGTGATCGTCAAGAGCGTGATCGGCTACGGCGCCCCGAAGAAGGCGGGCTCCCACGAATCGCACGGCGCGCCCTTGGGGGCCGAGGAGATCAAGGGGGCGAAGGCGGCCTATGGCTGGCCCGTGGACGAGTCGTTCCGCGTGCCGGCCGAAGTGCCCGCCCACTTCGCCGCCACGCTCGGCGCCCGGGGGGCCGCGGCCAACGCCACCTGGAAGCGGACGGTCTCGGGCCTCGGCTCGGCCGACGCCGCCTGCGCCGCCGAACTCGCCGACTTCCTCGCCGGGCGGCTGCCGGCCGGCTGGGACAAGACGATCCCCTGCTTTCCCGCCGACGCGAAGGGTGTGGCCAGCCGGGTGTCGAGCGGCAAGGTGATCCAGGCGCTCAGCGGCACGGTGCCCTGGTTCCTGGGCGGCTCGGCCGACCTCGCCCCCTCGACGATGACGCTCGTGCCGAGCGCGGGCGACTTCGGCCACGGCAGCTACGCGGGCCGCAACTTCCACTTCGGCATTCGCGAGCACGGCATGGCCTCGGCCTGCAACGGCATGGCGCTCTCGGGCCTGCGGCCCTACTGCGCCACCTTCTTCGTATTCCTCGACTACCTCAAGCCGGCGCTGCGGCTCTCGGCGCTCGGGCACCTGGGCGTGATCTACGTGCTCACGCACGACTCCATCGGCCTCGGTGAAGACGGCCCGACCCACCAGCCGATCGAGCAACTCGCCACCGCCCGCGCGGTGCCCGGGCTGTCGGTGTTTCGCCCGGCCGACGCCAACGAGGTGGCCGAGACCTACCGGGTGGTCATGCAGCGGGCTGACCGACCCGCGGTGATCGTGCTCTCCCGGCAGAATCTGCCGACCCTCGACCGCGCGGCGGGCCTCGGGTCGGCCACGGGCACGGCCCGCGGCGCCTACGTGCTCAAGGAGGCCGCCGGCGGCAAGCCCGACTGCATCCTGATCGGCACCGGAAGCGAGGTGCCGGTCTGCCTCGAAGCGGCCGAGAAGCTCGCCGCCGAAGGCATCCAGGCCCGCGTGGTGAGCATGCCGAGCTGGGATCTGTTCGAAGCCCAAGACTCCGCCTACCGGGAGAGCGTGCTGCCCAAGTCGGTCACGGCCCGCGTCGCCTGTGAAGCGGCCTGCGGCTTCGGCTGGGAGCGATGGATCGGCACGCGGGGCGAGTTCGTCGGCATGAAGAGCTTCGGCGCCTCGGGCCCGTTCACCGCGCTCTACAAGCACTTCGGCATCACGCCCGACGGCGTGGCCGCGGCTGCCAAGAGGTCGCTCGCCGCAATCTGATCCCCACCTGGCAGCGACGGCGGCGACGCCCGTTACGGCTGGTGATGCGAGTCGCCGATGACGGCGTCTTCGGGATCCTTGCCCGCGCGGATCTCGCCGTCGTGGTTCCGGTAGAGGTGGTCGTCGCGGTGCAGGTCGTCGGGCTGCAGCTTCTCCACGTGCCCGTCCTCGAAGAGGATGAAGTGCAGGCCTTCGGGGTGATTGTCGCTCTGCTCACCCGCCTCGTTGGGCGCGTCGGCCATCAGCGGATGGTGGCGCCGGTGCTGGTCGAGAATCGGCTGGAGTTCGCCCGCCGCATCGCGGTGGCCGAGGGTGTAGCCGTAGTCTCCTCCCATCGACCGCACGAGCTCCTCGAACTTCGGCGTGCCGACGGCGGCCCGCAGTTCCTCCAGCGACGGCACCGTGAAGTTGCCTCGCCGAGAAAGCTCCGAGTCGGGCGTCAACACCGTGCCGTCGCCGGCCACGAGGCGGTGCTCCGAGACCAGCGTGGGGGCGTAGAGGCCGGCGCGAGACAGCGGTCCCGCGGCCGGCGGCGAGGGATACTGCCGGTGGGCGCCCGCGTAGCCCTGCAGGGAGCCCGCCAACGACTGCAGATTCCGCTGGGCACGGCGGCCGCGGGCATCGGCGATCGACTCCGTCAGCAGCGGCGCCACCAGCACGCACGCCGCCAGCGCCGAGGCGGCCATGATCATCCGGTCGAGCCACTGGCGGCTCGACGATCCATGCCACTCGGCCTCCTCGTGGGGCGGTGGAGCGGGACGCACCGTCGTCCGCATCGGTACGGTCGCCGGTGCGGCCCGGGCCGGTGCGGACGTGGCCCGCGTCTGCGCGGCGACGAAGGCGAGCGTGCGGTTCGCCAATCCGGCGGGCGGCGCGATGGGCCCGCGGTCAGGCGTCAGCGGCCGCAGCGACATGCGGATCAGGTCGAGATTCCGCCGCAGTTCGGGCCCCCGCGCCGGATCGGCGAGGGCGAGTTCCACCTGACGCGACTCCCCCTCGTCGAGGGCGCCCAGACAGTATCCGACGAGTTCGTCTTCACGCATGGCTCGGCCTCACGTCGGCGGCTCGGGTCGGTGACGATCCGGGAATCATGCTCCATCCTCCATGGCTTCCGGTACGGCGCGTCCGCTCCGTTGCCACGACTCGTTGAGCTTGAGGAGCGCCGAATGAAGCCGGCTCTTCACCGTACCCACGGGGATGCCGAGCACGTCGGCGGCCTCGCGGTATTTCATGCCTTGGTGGTAGACCAGCATCAGTGCGCTCTTCAGCGGATCGGGAAGGTCATCGACGGCCGAACGGACCCAGTCGCGGGCTTCCGCGACCTCCATCTGCTCGTCCGCCGTCCGCCCGTTCCCCGCCAGCATCTCCACGAGCGATCCCACGTCGTCCTCGCCACCGGTGCGGTGATCGAGGCTGACCATGCGATGCCGGCGGTTGCGCCGCTGGGCGTCGATGGCCTGATTGGTCGCGATCGTGTAGAGCCAGGGACGGAACCTGCGGCCTTCCTCGAACTGCTCCCGCTTGAGGTGAACCTGGAGAAACGTCGCCTGAAACACATCCTCCGCCATCTCGGCATTGCCGAGGTACCGGCGGAGGTAACTGAACAACTCCTGCTCATACCGATGCACGAGCGACTCGAAGGCCGCCGCATCCTCGTTCCGGCAGCAGCGACGGAGCAGTTCCTCATCGGAAAGCCCGCTCCCCGCGCCGCCCGTTCCGGAACCCGGAACCGGCCCGCTGGGGCCACCACCCGAACGTGAATCGTGCAAATCCATCACTGCTACGGTGCCGGCAGGGGAAGGGTTCGCAGGGCTGAAAGAGTTTGTTTTTCCGGACATCGCCCCGAGCCCCGTGAGACGAACGGGGCGTGGGGGCGCGGCGGCGACTGTCACCCCGCCGGCCGAGTATAGCCGGGGCTGCGGATTCCCGGACCGTTCGGGCGCGCCGGCCGGACCGAGCGGCGGTTTGACTTTTGCGAACGGAATGCCGACATTCCCGTCACGCATGGCTCGTCACGCCCCCTACCGCTGGGCCTCTCCGGGCGACCTCAACGCCTTTTTCGGCCTGTCGATCGACAACCTGGCCGTCCTGGTGCTCACGGTCTCGCTCCTGGCGACGGTGTTCGGCTATCCGGCCCAGTTCGCCCTCTCGCACCTCGTGCCCGGCACCGCCGTGGGGGTCGTCGTGGGCGATCTGATCTTCACCGCGATGGCCTTCCAACTCGCCCGCCGGACCGGACGCGGCGACATCACGGCGATGCCGCTGGGCCTCGACACACCGAGCACGTTCGGCATGGTGTTCTTCGTGATCGGACCGGCTTTCGCCGAGGCGGTCGCAGGGGGCATGGACCAGGAGGCGGCCGCCCGCCGCGCCTGGCACATCGGGATGTGCTCGATCGTCGCCAGCGGCGTGTTCAAACTGGCCTGCGCGTTCGTGGCCGGTCCGGTCCGCCGGCTCGTGCCGCGGGCGGCCCTGCTCGGCAGCCTGACGGCGATCGCGCTGGCGCTGATCACGTTCCTGCCGCTGCTCGAGATTTTCGCCTCGCCGCTGGCCGGCCTCGTGGCCCTCGGCATCATTCTCGCGAGCCTCACCGCGCATGTGCCATTTCCCTTCAAGATCCCCGGGGCGCTGGCGGCGCTCGTCGTGGGCGGGCTGATCCAGTTCCTCGGACAGCGGGCGGGCTGGATTCCCGACGGCGGCCACCTGGCGATCGACCCGGCCGCCGCACTCTGGCCCACGGAGTGGCTGGCGGCGTTCCGCTGCGAGTGGCTCGAGGCCTGGCCGCATACCGTGAAGTATCTGCCGATCGTGATCCCCTTCGCGCTGGCCACGGTCGTGGGGGGCATCGACTGCACCGAGAGCGCCGCGGCCGCCGGCGACGAATACGACACCGGCCGCGTGATCGGGGTCGAGGCGATCGCCACGATCGTAGCGGGGGCCTGCGGTGGCGTGATCCAGACGACGCCCTACATCGGCCATCCGGCCTACAAGGCGATGGGGGGCCGCGCGGCCTACACGCTGCTCACCGCCGCCTTCATCGGCCTCGCCGGCCTGACCGGCACCTTCGCCTACCTCTACCAGATCCTGCCCGGCCCAGCCCTGGTGCCGATCCTGGTGTTCGTGGGCCTGGAGATCACGTCGCAGAGCTTTCATGCGACGCCGCAGCGTCACTATCCGGCGGTCGCCCTCGCCTGCGTGCCGGCGCTCGCGGCCCTGGCCAAGATCGAGACCGACAAGGTGCTGGCCGCGGGCGCCCGCCCCGATGCCCTACTCTCTCGGGAGCTGTTCTCATTGCAGATCATCTCCGCGGGTTTCATCGTGACCAGCGTGCTCTGGGCAGGGATGCTCACGGCCCTGCTCGATCGCCGGCTCCGGCGAGCCGCCGGCTGGAGCCTGGCCGCCGCCGCGGGCACCCTCTGCGGCGTGATCCATTCGCCCTTCAAGGATGGCCGCCTGTTCCTCCCGTGGGCCATCGGCGAACTCCCTGCCGAGGCGGCCGGCCGCGGTCCGTTGCAACTCGCCGCGGCCTACGCGCTGCTGGCGGCCCTCTACGCCGGCTGGGCGGTCGTCCGACCCGCCGCACCGCTGACCGACGCCGACGACGCTGACGCCGAGCGGTCCTACTCGAGCCCGTAGGCGCCGGCCACCGGCAGGTCGATGCCGGAGCGGCTGGCGAACTGCGTCCGCGAGAGGAACCGCGGCTCGAGGTTGAACGTCACGCCCACGTTGTTGCGGCTGTAGTCGACGTTGAATCCGAAGGTCATCAGGAACGACTCCCCGATCCGCACGAGCTGGAAGTTCTGGCCGATGTTGCGGCCGGTGAGGTCGATCGCCGAGCCGAAGGAGCTCGCCCACTTGGGGCTCATGCGGTAGGTGTAGGAGCCGGTGAGCACCGACGCGCTGATCGGCCCGCCAAACTGGTTGAAGCCGATGTAGAAGCTGCCGCGGGGCGTGCGGTTGAGCAGGGCACCCACCGTGTAGAGCTGCTGGCCTCCGTTGAAGAAGTCGACGTCGGCCGTGGAGAGCACCGCCGTCCGATCGCCCACGTGCCAGCGGAAGTCGTACTGCCAAAGGCCCATGGTCTGGCCGAAGTTCTGGCTGTTCGTCGGGAAGAGTTCGCCGTCCACGTCGAACGTGATCCAGTCGATGATCCGGCGGTTGCCCGCCGGGCCGCGCTTCGTCTGCCACCGCTGGCGGGCCGCCACGCGGAACGCGGTCAGGTCGTTGACGATCTCGGTAGGTCCGGTCACCCAGCTGCCCATGCCGCGGCGGACGGCATAGGTTCGCGGGTCGTACTTGTTCTGGGGGCCGAAGATGTAGGGGGCGCCGAGCGGCGTCGGGTAGCCCGCACCTCGCGGGGCGCCGAAGTCCCAGTAGGGAATGTTGCGGCGATACTGGTTGATCGCGTCGTCGTCGATCTGGTCGTAGAGCGGGAGCTGATCGACGTTCTGCGTGGCGTTCGCATAGGAGAACTCCGCCTCGAAGACGACCTTGTGCGCGAGCCCGTGGAGATTCCACAGCTGGCTCTCCACGGTGTTGTCGGCCGTCCACATCGGCAGGCTCGAGCGGATGCCAACCTGACCGTAGGCCCGATCGAGTGGCGAACCGTTGAGGGCCTCGCCCCAGTGCGCCAGTTCACCGAGCGCGTAGGGGACGAGCTTCACCGCCCCCGCCTGGAAGGGGAGATCGAGTTCCTGCCGCGTCTGCAGCCGCTCTCCCAGGACGTTGCTCTCGTAGGGGAGGAGCGTCCAGATGTTCCGCCCCTGCCCGACGGTCGGTGTCTGCGGCGTGCTCTGCTTGGCGTAGGCGACGCCCGAGTGCTCGAACCAGCTGACGGAGTCATAGAGGAGCGGCTGCCCCATGGTGTAGTGATCGAGCCGCGGCCACCACTCCGTCTGCGTAAAGAAAGGATTCACACGAACGCTGGAGAGCAGCCGCAGCTCGCGGTTCTCCACCGGTCGCCGGAGGTCGAGCCACGTCCGCTGCTCGTAGCCTTCCTCCCACTCCGCCTCGTAATACTCCTCGAGGAAGTTCATGTCGCTGATCCAGCCCGCGGTGCCGCGGGCCTGCCAGCCACCGAAGAAGCTCTCCGTCGTGCCGCCGAGATCCTGGCGGTGCCGCCAGAACGTCCGGCCGCGGAACGTGGTGTCGGGGTAACCGGGATAGGAGAGGCCGCGGCGATAGAGGCCGACGTTGTCGAGCCGATGGTCCCCGATGAACCAGGCGTCGAGGTCGCCGCTGGCCGGCGTGCCCAGCCCGAGGAACGCAGGCCGGTTGTAGAGCAGCGATGTGCCCCCACCCACGCCTCGGTAGCTGAGATAGTCCACGTCGAAATCCCAGTCCACGCCGTCGGGCGGCCGCTGCCAGCCGAACACCTGGAACGCATCCCAGCCGGTGAGGATCTGCGTGCCGAAGATCCGGTCGTTCTTGAGCTGCAGGTCGTTGAGGTAGAACGTCGGCTTCTTCGCGTTGGTCGCCAACACGGGCCACCAGAGCACCGGCACCCCGCCGAGCGTCACGGTGTTGCCGCGGCTGGTGATGAACTGCTGGTGCTCGACTGCCGGCTCGCCGGTGGCGGGATCGATCGACGGCTGGCCATACGGGCCCGCCAACGGCACCTGCTCGTCGGTGAACTCCAGCTCCCGCGAGCGAAACTCCCACGTGGGCACGCCGAGACGGCTGGAGGTGAGGCCCGTCCGCTGGGCGACGAATCGGCTGCGATCCACCTGCCGGAGAACGTCGGCCCGCAGTCGCACCGCACCGGAGTAGTTGTCGACGGGCGTGAGGACCGTGGCGCCGGTGATCACGCCGCTCGATCGCGGCACGTCGTAGAACATGTTCTCCGCCTCGACCACCCGCTGGCCCTGCCGGAAGACGACGTTGCCCTCCATGTAGAGTTCCAGGGGCACGTCGGCCGACTGGGCGGAGGCGCCCTCGAGATCGGGCTGGGCCGAGCCCCGCGTCCAGATCACGAGGCGGTCGGCGGAGATGTCGAGCGGCCCCGCCGGATCGACGCCGTCGATCACGAGGTTCACGCCCGACGTGATCACCGCGATCCACTCGTTGCCCGAAGGACTCGGCAGCCACTTGATCGCCAGCGGCACGCTCGACCGCGGGAAGGCCCGCAGCCGCCGGGCCGGCGCCGCCGCGTTCACCTGCGGCACGGCCGGGGCACCGAACTCGCTGAACTGCGTCTGCTCGATCGGCGACTCCTCGGCCGAGGCGAGCCGCACGGCCGAGCCGTCGTCGGCGCCCCCCTCCGCCGTGATCACCCTGGGTTCCGCCGGCTGCTCGTAGAGGGGCGGCGGCGCCGTGCTGCCGACCACGCTGGCGAAGTCGAGCCGCGGCTCGCGGAGCGTCCAGAAGCGGCCCGTCCACCGCGGGCCGCGCACCGTCGCCGGCCCCTGGTCGCCGCCGGCCGTCGTCGTCACCTTCACGTCGCCCGCCATGCGGACGAGCATGCTCCGCACCCGCGGCTCCGCAGCCTCGGCCTCGTCGTCCGCGGCATCCGCCTCCGCAGTGTCTCGTTCGATCCAGACCACGGCCTCGTGCGCCGCCGCCTCGGTCGCGCCCTGCGTGATCCGCACGCCGCCCGTCAGATGCCAGACGTCGTAAGATCCTTCGGTCCAGCGCGCCGCCTGCGTCGCCTTCACGGCGAGCGGCTCCGCCGGATCGGCCGACGGCACCTCGATGCGGCCCGCCTCCGCGATCGCCGCGGCGAGTCCCTTCGCCGGCAGCGACGCCAGCGCGCCGGCGCTCGCCTCGGGTGTCATCATCGTGTCGGCGGCGATTGCGCCCGCGCCGCACACCCACGCGAAGATCGCCACGAGCATCGCGAGCGCGAACCCCGGCGCAGGCCCCGCGCAGAGGCGCGGGGCGCGGTCGAAGGGCGCCGGCGGCAGGTGACGGTGCTGCACTCGGGACGTTCGCTCGGGTTCGAAAACCGGCCTGTGGGCCGGGAAAATCGCGGGTTTATAGGAGTGGCGGCGCGCACGGGTCAAGGCATCGCGGCCGCCCGCCGCCACCCGCAAGTCACGGCGGCACGGGGGGTTATCGCCGGCTCCGTCCCGGCCCCCCGCCTCACCGTCCGCGGCCGCGCGGCCGGCTCGATCCCGCGCGAATCCGGGTCGATGGCGCCGCCCTGCGAAGCCGCGGGGCGGCGGCCGGGGCAATCTGCCGGGGCATCCCGGGAGGCCCGGTAAGATGGCGGTTTGCCATGCCGTGCCCCGGCGCAGCCCCCGCCGTCCGCTCGAGTCGCCACCCTTGTCTTCCCTGTCGCGCCCCGACGCCCTTTCCCAGCCTGCCCCGGTGGCCTCGTTCGCGGCGTGGCTCTCCGCCTTCCTCGTCCAGCGCCGCGTCGGCCTCGCCTGCATCGCCCTGGCGATCACAGGCGCCGCCGTCCTGCTCTCCGGGCGGCTCGAGTTCTCGCGGTCGATCGACGCGATGTTCGATCGCTCCGACCCGGCGCTCGTGCCCTACGCGCGGATGACGCGGATGTTCGGCTCGAGCGAGACGATCCTCGCCGCGTACGACGATCCGCAGCTGTTCACCGCCGAGGGGATCGGCCGGCTGCGCAGCCTCGCGGCCGAACTCGGAGCGGTGCCGGGCGTGGCCTCCACCACGAGCCTGGCGAGCACGCCGCTCGGCGACGCGATCGTCGATCTCGACCGCGGGCTCGCCGCCGGCTGGGCCCGGCGGCTCGTGACCCTGCTCGAAGGCTATCTCGTCGGCGCGGATCACCGCACGGCGGGCATTGCCTGCACGCTCGAGCCGCGCGACGACACGGCCGTGAAGTCGGGCCGCGGCCCGACGCGCAAGCAGACGATCACGGCCCTCCGCGACCGCATGGCCGGCCTGCCCGCAGGCACGATCGCCGGCGAGCCCGTGATGCTGCTCGACGGCTTCGAGATGCTGCAGCGCGACGGCAACCTCCTCGGCACCGGCAGCGGCCTGCTCGCCGGGGCCGTGCTGCTGGCCTGCTTCCGCAGCCTCCGCTGGCTGGTGGTGCCGCTGGCGGTCGTGCTGTTCTCGCTGTGGACGACCCGCGGCCTGCTCGCCCTCGCCGGGCTCAAGCTGACCATGGTCTCGACGATGCTCTCGGCGATGATCACGGTGGTCGGCATCGGCACGGTGACCCACGTGATCGTGGAGTTTCGCCGGCTTCGCGGCCTGGGCCTGAAGGCCGACGACGCCCTCCGCACGGCGTTCACCACCCTCTTCTGGCCCGTGGCCGGCGCCATCGCCACCGACGTGATCGGCTTCGGGTCGCTGACCGCCAGCGCCGTCGGCCCGGTGCACGACTTCGGCATCATGACGGCCGTCGGCGCCGTGACGGTGCTCCTGGCGATGGCCCTCGTCGTCCCCTTCCTGGCCCTCGCGGGCCGATTCGACCCCGATCCTCGGATGGCCTGGGGCGAAGGGTCGCTCGACCGCGGCCTCGACGCCCTCGTCGCACGGATCGTGAGCCATCCGCTGCCGATCCTCGCCGCGTCGGCGGTGATCACGATCGCGGCCATGACCGGGATGCGGTGGCTGACGGTCGAGACCGACTTCACGAAGAACTTCCGCGAATCGAGCGCCACGGTGAAGGCCTACGACATGGTGGAGTCGCGGCTCGGCGGTGCCGGGGTGTGGGACGTGCTCGTGCCGGCGACCGAGCCGATCGACGACGACCAGCTCGACGCCCTCGACCAGTTCGCGGCGCGGCTGCGGAGCGAGGTCACCGTGCCGGGGCCGGATGGCAGCCCCGTTCCGGCGCTCACGAAGGTGATGAGCGTCGCCGACGTGGTCTCGGCGGCTCCGCTCCTGCCGCGGAAGGCGCAGGCGCTGCTGGTGAACGCGATGCTCCGCCAGGAGGACGACCGGCAGCCGGCCTTCGTGCGGTCGCTCGTGGGTCGCGATCCGCAGGACGGCAGCACCTGGCTGCGGATCATGCTCCGGGCGCACGAGCGGCAGCCGGCGGCGGTGAAGCGGTCGATCATCGACCAGGTGCGACGGATCGCGGCGGCCGAGGTTCCCACCACCGCGGACCGACGCCGCGCCGAAGTGACCGGCTTCTTCGTGCTCCTTTCCCAGCTCGTCGATCGGCTGCTGGCCGACCAGTGGCTCACCTTCCTGATCGCCGCGGCGGGCATCTTTCTCCTCCTGGCCGTCGCCTTCCGCAGCCTGCTCGCGGCGGCGATCGCCCTGGTGCCGAACAGCCTGCCGATCTTCGTGGTGCTGGGCGTCCTCGGCTGGATCGGCGAGCCGATCAACATGGGCACGGCGATGATCGCGGCCGTGTCGATGGGCCTCTCCGTCGACAGCTCGATCCACTACATCACCGCCTTCCGCCGCCGGCTCGCCGACGGCACGCACGCCGCCGCCCTCGAGACGGCCCACCAGACAGCGGGCCGCGCGATGATCTTCTCCACGCTCGCCCTCGTGATCGGGTTCCTGGCCCTGACGACGAGCGGGTTCATGCCCACGGTGTCGTTCGGCTGGCTCTCGGCGATCACGCTCCTGGGCGGGCTCGTGGGCAATCTCGTGGTCCTCCCGGTGCTGCTCGCCCTGGCGTCGCCGTGGCTCCGCGACCGCTCGCCCGCCGCCTGAAACCGTGTACAACACGTCGGCGCCGTGGCATCCCCGCCGCGGCTTCGCGTCCCGGAGGAGAGCCATGTCCCGCGAGTTTCTGCCGAGCACCGGCTCCGGCGTCATCACCTGCGAGCCGTCCACCCGCCCGGAGGCCGTCGAGGCCGAAGCCGTCGTGGTCTTCATGAGCGAGGGAGGCGCCGGCACGGGTTCGGCCGCCGAACTCGATGCCGCCACCGGCGGCTTGATCGGCAGGCTGGCCGCCGCCGGCGAACTCTCGGGCCGCCGCTACGAATGCGTTCCCCTGCTGGCCGCCCCGGGCCTGCGCGCCGGCCAGCTCGTCGTGGTCGGGATCGGCAAGCGAGAAGACGTGACCGACGGCGTGCTCTATCGCGCCGCGGCCACGGCCGCCCGGCACCTCGCGGGCAGGCCGCGCGGCCGCGTCGCCTTCGTGGCCGATGGGGCGTGGACCACGAAGCAGGTCGAACAGGCCGTCGCCGGTGCCGCCGTCGGCACGGTCGGCCAGGATCTCTACCGCGCGGAGCCGAAGCGAACGCGGTTCGGCACCACCATCTGGATCGCGGCGCCGGTCGAGGCGGTCGAGCGGGGGGCGGTGATCGCCGACGGCGTCAATCTCGCCCGCCGGCTCGTCAACATGGCCCCGGACGACATCTATCCGCAGTCGTTCGCCGACGAGTGCGCCGCGATCGCCGGCCGCACGGGCCTCGACATCGAGATCTGGGACGAAGACCGGCTCGTGCGCGAACGGTGCAACGCCATCCTCGCGGTCGGCCGGGGCAGTTCCCGGCCGCCCCGGCTGGTGCTGCTCCGCTACCGTGGCGGTGGCCGCACCGGCCAGGGGCCCGCGGCCTCCGAGGCCCCCCCGCAGCTCGCCCTGGTCGGCAAGGGGGTGACCTTCGACTCTGGCGGCCTCTCGCTCAAGCCGACGGAGGGCATGCTGACGATGAAGTGCGACATGTCCGGTGCCGCCGCCGTGCTCTCCGCCATCGCCACGATCGCCGCGCTCAAGCTGCCGATCGACGTGGTGGCGGGCATCGGCCTCGTCGAAAACATGACCGGCCCCGCCGCCTACAAGCTCGGCGACGTGATCACGGCCCGGAACGGCACGACGATCGAGGTCCACAACACCGACGCCGAGGGACGCATCGTGCTCGCCGACGTGCTCGACGTGATCCGCGGCGAGAAACCCCGCCGCATCGTCGATCTGGCCACGCTGACCGGCGCCTGCGTCGTGGCCCTCGGCCAGGACGTGGCCGGCCTGTTCACGAACGACCAGTCCTGCTGCGACGCCGTGGCGGCCGCGGCCCGCGAGGTGGGCGAGCCGGTCTGGCAGCTGCCGATGTATCCCGACTACGACGAGCAGATCAAGAGCGAGGTCGCCGACATCAAGAACGTCGGCGACGGCCGCTGGGGGGGCGCGATCACGGCCGCCAAGTTTCTGGAGCGGTTCGTGGGAGGCATACCCTGGACTCACATCGACATCGCCGGCCCCGCCTTCTCGGAGAAGAGTCGCCCTTGGACCGACGGCGGCGCGACGGGCTCCATGGTGAGGCCGCTCGTGGAACTCGCCCGCAGCGGCGGCTGACACGAGCGCGGCCCACCTGAAAGTGGCCGCAGGTTTTCAACCTGCGGTTCTTGTCCTGATGATGCCGCGCCGCTCGGGGCTACCCATGCCCCGTCGCCGGACGCTCGCTCCGCCCATCCTGGGCTCCGCTCGCTCGATGCTGACTGCGCTTCGCCATCCATGGCTCCGCTGGTCAGCAACGCCGGCTCGCGGGGCACGGGTAGCCCCGAGCTCAGGAAGCCCAATCGCGTAAGCGATGGGGATACCTGCAACTGCACCGTGGCCGCAGGTTTTCAACCTGCGGAATCCGCCGTGGCACTGGTTTGCAACCTGTGGTGCCGCGCCGCTCGGGGCTGCCCGTGCCCCGTCGCCGGACGTTCGCCTCGGCCATCACGGCCTCGGCTCACTACGTGTCCGCTGCGCTTCGCCATCCTGGCTCCGCTTGCTCCCACAGCCCGGCTCCCGGGGCACGGGCAGCCCCGAGCTCCCTGACTCCTTCAGGCTTCGTCAGAGAAGCGTATCGAGTTCGTCCACGAGTTCGGCGAAGCGGGACAGGGCCGTGGCCACGGGCGTGGGCGTCTCCAGATCCACGCCCGCGTCGCGGAGGAGGTCGAGCGGCCACTTCGACGAGCCGCTCTTCAGGAATCCGAGGTAGCGGTCCAGGGCGCCGGGCTCACCCTCCGCCACGTTCTTGGCCAGCGTGATCGCGGCGGCGAGGCCGGTCGCATACTTGTAGACGTAAAACGCGTTGTAGAAGTGCGGGATGCGGAGGCACTCGAGTTCGAGCTGTGAGTCGATCGAGAAGTTCGGGCCGAAGTAGGCGTCGAGCAGTTCCCGGTAGAGGCCGCGGATCCGCTCCAGCGTGAGCGGCTCCCCGGCCTCCGCCGACGCATGGCTCTTCCGCTCGAACTCGGCGAACATCGTCTGGCGGACGATCGTGGCCCGGATCGAGTCGATCTCGCGGGCGATGATCGCGGCCCGCTCCTTCGGCGAGGAGGCCCGCTGGAGGAGCAGCCGCGCGAGCAGCTGCTCGTTGAACGTGCTCGCCACCTCGGCCACGAAGATCGTGTATCCCGAATACTGGTAGGGCTGCGCCTCCGCGGACAGCCGCGTGTGCATCGAGTGGCCCGCCTCGTGGGTGAGCGTGAACACGTGCTCGATCACGTCCTCCTGGAAGTTCATGAGGATGTACGGATCGGAATCGTAGGTGCCGGAGCTGAACGCCCCCGACCGCTTGCCGGCGTTCGGGTAGCGGTCGCACCAGCGGCCGCGGAGGCCGCGCTCGAGCCGCGTCACGTAGTCGCCACCGAGCGGCTGGAGCGATGCGAGGATCACGGCGACGGCCTCGTCCCAGGTGTGACGCTGCTCGAGTTCCGGCACCAGCGGCACGTAGCAGTCGTAGTGATGGATCTCGCCGAGGCCGAGCACCCGCTTCCGCAGGCCGTAGTAGCGGTGGACCGCCGGGAGGTTGGCCCGCACCGCCGCGATCAGCTGATCGTAGACGGCCAGGGGCACGTTGTCGGCGTGCAGGGCCGCCTCGACGGCGCTCGGGTAGTGGCGGACGCGGGCGGAATAGACGTCGCGCTCGTTGGAACCTGAAAGCGTGGCGGCGAGCGTGTTGGCGTGGGCCTCGTACTGGGTGTAGTACTGGTGAAACGCGATCCGCCGCACGTCGGGCGCGGGGTCGTGCAGCAGCGTCGTGAACGTGGCGTTCGAGAGCTCGATTCGCTCTCCCTTGCCCGTCGTCACGTTGCCAAACTTCAGGTCGGCGTCGGTCAGCTGCCGAAACACCTTGCCGGCCGTGCCGGCGAAGGTGCCCTGCATCGCCAGCAGTTTCTCCTCGGGCTCGGAGAGCGTGTGGGCCCGCGTGCGGACGAGCCGCTCGAGCATCAGGCGATACGCGGCGAGCACCGGCAGTTCCATCCAGGCCGCGAGCGTCGCGGGGGGGATCGCCATGATCTCGGGCCGCAGGAAGCTCGCCGCCTCGCCCGCCCGCGTCGAGACGTGCTGAAACCGGCCCACCATCCGCTGCGCCTCGGCCGACCCGAGATCCTCGCTGGCCCGCAGCTGCGCGTAGGTGCCGAGCCGATCCCCCTCGCGGTCGAAGGCCAGGTCGTGCGCGAGGCATTCGGCGAGCCGCTCGGCCGAGGAGCCGAGCGTGCCGGCGTAGGGGGCGAACTGCGGAATCCGGGCCTCCCAGGCGGCGAGCGCCTCCTCCCACTCCGCGTCGGAGCGACAGAGGCTCGCGAGGTCCCAGGTGTCGCCGACCGGCACGTCGCGCCGCGGCGGAAGCGTCTTCACGGCAGCATCGCTCATCGACTCACAGCCTCCAGACCGCGGTGCCCCACGCGAGTCCACCACCGAACCCGCAGATCACGACGGTGCTGCCGGGGCCGACCCGGCCCGTCCGCCAGGCCTCCTCGAGCGCCAGCGGAATCGACCCGCTCGACGTGTTGCCGTAGCGATCGAGATTCATGAACACCTTCTCGGGCTGCAGCCCGAGCGAATCCTTCACCCCCTCGATGATCCGGGCATTCGCTTGGTGGAGCACGAACAGATCGACGTGATCGAGGGGCACCCCGGCCCGGTCGCTGACCTGCCGGATGCTCTCCTCGGCCAGCCGGATCGCCCACTTGAAGACCGCGCGGCCGTCCATCTTCATGTACTGCTCGCGGCGGGCGATCCCTTCCACCGAGGGCGGCTGCCGCGACCCGCTCATCGGACAGGCCAGGAGCCCGGCGCCCCGGCCGTCGGCCCCGAAGCCGAAGGCGAGCAGCCCGTGCTCGCGGCCCGAGGGATCGGCGGCGCAGGGCTCGAGCAGCACCGCTCCCGAGCCGTCGCCGAACAGCGGCCAGGTCTTGATGTCCTCGGGATCGACGAGCCGCGAGTTGGCGTCGGCGCCGATTACCAGCGGCAGGCGGCTCGTGCCCGCCGCCACGAACTGGGAGGCCGTGATCAGCGCGTAGGCGAAGCCCGCACAGGCGGCGGTCACGTCCATCGCGGGGGCATCGAGTCCCAGCTTGTCCTGCACGATGCAGGCGGTGGAGGGGATGCACATGTCGGGGGTGAACGTGCCGAGCACCACGAGGTCTACGTCGCTCCGCGGGCGGCCCGAGGTGGCGAGCGCCGCCTCCCCGGCCGCGGCCGCCAGATCGCTCGTCGCCACACCAGGATCGACATGCCGCCGCTCGCGGATGCCCGAGCGGGCGACGATCCACTCCGGATCGCAGCCCAGCCGCGCGAGATCGGCGTTGGTGACCACCCGCGGGGGAACGGCGGCCCCGATCCCGACCAGCCGAAACCCGACAGCCCGGCCGAATCGGGACGGCCGCGGCGAGGTGAGAATGTCGGACATCGGGGACCGCGGGGGAAGGTTCGGGAGGACGGTATCGTAAGGCTCGCACCCACCCCTGCAAAGCCGCGGCAGGCGCCGGGCCTCCCGTGCCACGCTCCGGCGTCGCGTCGTGGGCGAGGCCCTTCGCGGCCCGTCAGTCTTTCTTGTCGCCCGCCTTCTCGTCCGCGGCCTTCTTCTGGATCATCCCGTCGCGGCCGAGGTGGATCTTGTCGTACTCCTTGTCGGAGACGACGTAGTACCAGTCGGCGAAACGGTTGTTGAGGTCGCGAACCCGCTTCTGGGCGGCCTTCACCCGCTCGTCATACTGATCCTGCCGCCGCCGGTTCTCCGCCTCGATCCGACGCCGCTCCTCGAGCGCCGCCTGGGCCTTGGCCTCGGCCTCTTCGGCCTTCTTGAGCTCGTCGGCGGCGCCGTCCTTCTTCTCGCCTCCGTCCTTCTGATCGTCGCTCCCCTTGGTGGCGGCGGCGTCCTCCGCCGGCGCCTCGGGCACGGGTTCGAGCCGGGGCTTCTCCAGCAGGCTCTCGTCGAGCCGCGCCGACACGAACAGGTAGCGGCCCGTGGACGATGCGGCCTTCGTGCCGTCCGCCGCCGCATCGCCTGTGGCCGGCACGTCGGCGCCGGCCACGCTGGTCCCGTTGCCGAACCGCAGCAGATACTCCACGCCGTCCTTCATGCCCACGATCGTCTCGCCATTGCTCGAGACGATGTCTCCCTTCTGCACCGCGAAGAAGCCCCGCTGGGCCAGTGACGTCACCGCCTCGCGGTCCCCCGTGAACGACTCCTCGGCCTTGAGGTCGGCGCTCAGGCCAGACGGCTTCCTGACCACGTCCACGATCTTCAGGTCGCCGAGCGCGTTCCGCAGGTCGTTGAGCTTGCCACTGGCGAGCTCCTCCCCGTCGCCGAGCTTCTCCTCCCGCGGCTGGTTCTTCTCGTCGAAGCCCTCGAGCTCGAGCAGCGACCAGGCGGCATCCTTGTCGTCGTAGCCGAGCTCCGCCCGGGCCCTGCGGGCCAGCGAGATCATCGGCCGCCCCGTCGCCTCGTCCATGCCGAACGTGCAGGACAAATCGTCGAGCGTCAGTCGGCGGACGTCCCACGGCGAGATCTTCAGCAGGTCCTTCTCGATCCAGTCGTCGAACCGGGTCGTGAACTTCGTGGTGTCGAGTTCGACGCGGTAGACCCGATCCTGGCCCGCGCGGCGGACGAAGCGGAGCGTCCGCCCCGATGACGGCCCGGCGCCGGCCGGCCGCTTGTCTTCCTTGCCGACGATCAGCCGGGCGAGCTTGTTGCCCGACGCGTCGCGGATCTCGACGAGCTGACCCACGCCCGTCATCCCCACCTTCACCTTCTCGGGATCGGGCTCGATCACGCCGTAGGTCTCGTGGTCGCCCGGCGAGTCGCTGACCACGTCGAGCACCGGCCGGTCGATCAACTCGGTCGCCGCGGCCGCGAGCTGGTCCCTGGCGTCGGCGGGATAGTTCTCGTGCGAGGGCAGCACCCAGACGCCCTCCGACCGCACCACCTTGAAGGGCTTGAGCGTGGCGGTCTCGTCGTCGAACGACACGATCTCCAGGCTCGCCGCCTTCGAGGCGTCGGCTAGGTCCGGAAAGAGCACCTTGGCCTGCTGCTCCTCGCCGACGACGGCCCGCTGCCGCAGTGCGGGCCGCACGTTCAGCCAGCCGCCGAGGAGGAGGAGTCCGCCGCCGATGGCCAGAAACGCAGCCGTGCGCCGCAGGGCGGGCGAAAGCCCTTCGGCGGCATGCGCAGTGGTGTGGTGATCTCGTTGCATCGCTCGTTTCCTCCCTTACCTGAGCCGCGACTTCGCCACGCCTTCGCGCTCCCGGGCACGACGGCGGAAGAACACGAAGAAGGCCACGATCAGCGGCGGGATCGGCGGCAGGATCACCGCCAGCCACTTCTGCCAATCCTGCTCGCGACGAATCGTCGATTCGAGCTTCCGCTCGACCGACTCGACCTCCGCATCGCGCTTCCGCCTCAGTTGCTCGATTTTCGTGTCGAGTTTCCGCTGCGCGAGCCGCTGGCTGCTGGCGAGCTGCTGAATCGCCTGCATCGCGGCCTGGGGATTGGCGTCCCCCTGCTCCTCCATCTCCTTGATCTTCTTCTCGAAGGCGCCGACATCCTTTTGCATCGCCTCGTTGGCATCCCGCTCGGCCTTGTCGAACTCGGCGATGAACGTGGCCCGCTGCTTCTCGGCATCCTCGCGGGCGCTGGCCACGGCGTCCTCGATCCGCTCCAGGGTGCGGTGCTTCGGCTTCCGTTTGCGGATCTCCACGAACCGATCGTCGCCCGAGAGCCAGTCGAGCACGTTGAGCGCGAAGGTGACGTTGTCGAAGTCGAAGTTGAAGGTCTCGTCGCGGCGGTTCCGCAGGCCGAAGAACACACCCGACAGCACGTCGATGTCGGAGACCACCACCGCCCGAATCGGATTCGGGGCAGCCTCCCCCTCCTTGGCTGGCGGCTGCTTCCGCTCGACGGCCACGGCGAGCGTCATCGTGTCGTCGCCCGGCTTCTCGAAGGCGCGGAGGAGCCGCGTGTCGCCCCCCTGCAGCGCCTGCTCGACGCGGGCGACCTCGATCGTGCCCGACCGCTTTCCCGTGCGGGCGAGCGGCGTGAGCGCGACCTCCCCGCCGCCGGTCTTCTCGATGCCGCCGGGAAACGGAAACAGCACCTCCTGCAGGCCGCGGGTGATCGGCTGGTCGGCCGCGAAGCCGGCCCCCTTGTCGCCCCCCTCGGCGCCGAGCGCTGCATCGACGAACACGAACTCATCTTCCAGCACGAGTTTGGGGTGCGGGTTGTAGCTCTGCCAGACGACGAACGGCGCCGCTCCCATCGCCCCCATGGCCGGCCGCTCGGCACCCGCCGAGAGCTTCACGCCGAGGGCGTCCCAGAGCATGCCCAAATCGCCCTTCGGCTGCCCCTGCGGACCGCCGAACATCGCCATCGGTCCCATCGGGCTCCGCCGCGGCTGGGCCGTGCCGGGAACTCCCTGCATCATCACCGGGAGGGGGTCCTCGAAGATTGCCACCGGCTGCCCTGCCTTCACGGCCGCGACGAAGTTGGCCATCTGCTCCGGGCCGAGCGACGACGGCTGCACCGCCAGCAGGACGTCGAAGGTTTCGGTGATCGGTGCCGTGGCATCGACCTGGACGACGTCGTACTGCTTCTCGAGCTCCTCGACGAGCGGCTGCCGCGGCCGCTGCTGGCCGCTCATCATGTCGAAGCCGCCGTACAGATCGGCGTCGGTGGTGAGCACGCCGAGACGCTTCCGCTTCTGCTGGGCCGCCGTGCAGATCGAACGCACCAGCTCATACTCCACCGGCGTGCCCCGGTCGAAGAACGGGACCACCACCTTCTCCAAGCCGCTGGTGAAGGCGCAGCCCAGGAAGATCTCCTGGTCGTTGCGATACGTGCCCCGGACGCGCGACACGACCCGCTGCGGCTCGATCCCGAACTGCTGCAGCGCCAGCGCCGCCTCTTCAGTCTTCGGCTCGGTGGGAATCACCTCGACGTTCACCTTCCCGCGGCCCAGCCGCTCCACCTGCTTGAGCGAGTTGAGGAGGTTGATGCGGGTCTGCGTGTAGTCCTCCGGCACGGTCGGGCTGACGTACGCCTTGATGTCGATCGGGCGGCTGGTCTCCAGCGTGCGGAGGAGCTTGCGGGTGTCGGGGGAGAGCGTGCTGATCTGCTCCTGGGAGAGATCGCCCCGCACGTCGGCCGACCGAAAGACGAGCACGGCTCCGAGGGCCGCCGCCAGCAGGCCCGCCGTCCGGGCGAGGTAATGGAGGCCCATGGGGCTCGAGTCGCGGCGGCCCGTCCAGTGGCGGCGACCGATCAGCACCATGGCGATGTAGAGGCACACCGCCACGATGCCCAGGAAGTAGGCCACCGACGACAGGCTCACCACGCCGCGGCCGAAGTCGGAGAAGTTTTCCGCGAGGCTCCAGGCCTTCACGCGGGCCGCGGACGCCGGTCCCATCACGGCCGCCGCCTGCTCGGCGACCGCCAGCGGCGCGTTGAACAGCAGGCCGAGGATGAAGCCCACGGTCAGGTTGCTCGTGAGGAAACTCGCCACCATCCCGATCGCCAGCATCGCGAGACCCACGAACCAGTAGCCGAGGTAGTTCGTGAGGAACAGGCCCGCATCGGGCGTGCCCCAGCTGAGGAGGATGACGAGGTTGCAGATGCAGGAGAACACGATCGCCACCGTGAAGATCCCGACCGCGGCGAGATACTTGCCGAACACCACCTCCCAGTCGCTCGCGGGAATCGTCAGCAGGAGTTCGTCGGTGCCCTGCCGCCGCTCGTCGGCCCACACGCTCATCGTGATCGCCGGCACGAACACCAGCAGGATGTATGGCAGGTAGCGGTTGAGCTGGTCGAGGTTGGCGAGGTTGGAGTTGAAAAACTCGGGGGGCCAGAAGGCCGCCAGGGATCCCAGCAGCACGAACACGCAGATGAAGACGTAGCCCGTGGGATTCGAGAAATAGGCGACGAAATTCCGCTTGAAGACGGCGTCGAGCACGTGCCACTTCATGTCGTCGGTCCCTCGTTCAGGTCTCGTGTGATGGTGATTCGATGGGGCATGGGGATCGGGGCAGTTCGGCGGATCGGCCCGGCGGACTCGGCGGCGGCCGAAGTCAGGCCGGGCGGGTCAGCTCGTGGAACCGCTCGTCGAGGGAGCGGCCGTCGCGCCGCAGGTCGGCGGGCGGACCGTCGAACCGCACCCTTCCCTCGGCGATCAGGATCACCCGATCGGCGAGCGCCTCGACCTCCTGGAGAATGTGGGTCGAGAGCAGGATCGTCTTGCTCTGGCCGAGCCGGCGGATCGTCTCGCGAACCTCGCGGATCTGGTTGGGATCGAGGCCGCTGGTCGGCTCGTCGAGGATCAGCACGTCGGGCTCGTGGAGCAGCACCTGCGCCATTCCCACCCGCTGCCGATACCCCTTCGAGAGCTTGCCGATCGCCTTGCCGATCACGCTCCCGAGCTCGCACTGCTTGACCACCGCCTCGACGCGGGCCTTCTTCCGCTCCCCGGAGAGCCCCCGCGCGTCGGCGAAGAACTCGAGCAAACTGCGAGGCGTCATGTCGGGATAGAGCGGGCCGTTCTCCGGCAGGTAGCCGAGCCGCTCCGCACCGGCGAGGCGGTCGGTCGACATGTCGTGGCCGGCGATCCGGGACGTCCCCGACGTCGGCGCCAGGTAGCCGGTGAGGATCTTCATCGTGGTGCTCTTCCCGGCGCCGTTCGGCCCGAGGAAGGCGACGATCTCGCCGCGGGGAACCCGAAACGAGACGTTCTCGATGGCGATGAAGTCGCCGTAATACTTGGTGAGGCCGTCGGCCTCGATCATGGCCTCGGCGGAGGAGACGGTGTCACGTGCGGTCATGGGCGTCCGATACGGGCATTCCTGGATTCTCGCTCCATTGTTTCCGGGTCGCCGCCGGGCGGCAAGTCGGTCTTCCGCAGGGCTCGGAATTGCCCGCGCCCCTGAACGTGGCCGCAGGTTTTCAAGTGGCCGCAGGTTTTCAACCTGCGGTTCCCAGGCTCCAGGCGATCACGCCCCGAGCTGGGTGTGCGCATTCGGGAAACCCCGCGCTACGGCAGCGGCTCGAACCGGGGCTGCGAAACACCACGGTGCCAGGCGATGTGCTTCTGCCAGGCCGCGCTCGTGTCGGGATGGTCGCCGCGAAAGTGGACGCCGCGGGTCTCCTCGCGGCGGATCGCGCCGCGGATCATCAGCCGCGCCACCTCGAGCATGTTCTGCAGCTGCCAGCCCTGCGGGTCGGCGAACTGCTGCGGCAGCACGTAGCGGCACCAGCCCTCGACCGTGGCCAGGGCCTCGGCGAGCGAGTCGCCGCTCCGCTCCACGCCCACGTGCCGCCACATCAGCGACCGCAGCGAGTTGCGGATGTCGGCCAGGTCGAGCCCGGCGTCGCCGCCGTCGGCCGCCGCCTTGGGCTGGACGATCGCCGGCACGCGAAACTCGTCGCCGCCCCGCCCGGCCTCGGCGAGCACCTCGGCCGCCGCGGTCTCGCCGGCCCGGGCCCCGTAGACGAGTCCCTCCAGCAGGCTGTTGCTCGCCAGCCGGTTGGCGCCGTGCAGGCCGCTCGACGTCACCTCGCCCGCCGCGAACAGGCCGGGGATGTCGGTGCGTCCGCAGGCATCCACTTTCACGCCGCCGATCATGTAGTGCGCCCCGGGCCGCACCGGAATCCGATCGCGGGCCAGGTCGAGGCCGAACTGGCCGCAGATCGCGGCCATGCCGGGAAACCGCTCGCGCACCATCGCCGGATCGAGGTGCGAGAGGTCGAGGAAGACGTTCGCGTGGTGCGTGCGATGCATCACCACCGTGATCGCCCGCGACACCACGTCGCGCGGCGCGAGCTCCGCCCGGGAATCGAACTCGGGCATGAACCGCCGGCCGTCCTTGTCGACCAGGTGCGCCCCGGCCCCGCGCACCGCCTCGGTGATCAGGCTCCGCGAGCCGCCGGCGATGTAGAGCACCGTCGGGTGGAACTGCATGAACTCCATGTCGCGCAGCTCGGCCCCGGCCCGCCAGGCGAGGGCCATGCCGTCGCCGCTGGCCCCCGGAGGATTCGTGGACTCGCGATAGAGCTGCCCCGCCCCGCCGGTCGCCAGGATCGTTCGTCGCGCCCAGACGAGCGTCTTGCCGTGCCGCGGATTCCAGACGAGCGCCCCGCGGCACGCGCCCTCGTGGGTCACAAGGTCGATCGTGAACGTCTCGGGCCAGACGGCGAGGTTGTCGAGCTTCCGGGTCTGCTCGATCACCGCCCGCATCACCTCGCGTCCGGTGGCGTCTCCCAGGGCATGCACGATCCGGTGATGGCTGTGACCGCCCTCGCGGCCGAGCGCCAGCGAGCCGTCGCGCTCGTCGAATCGCGTGCCCCAGGCGATCAGCTCGGCGATGCGTCCCGGGGCCTCGCGGATCACCGCGTCCACCACGTCGTCGTGGCACAGGCCACAGCCCGCCGTGAGCGTGTCGGCGACATGATTGTCGAAGCGGTCTTCGGGATCGACGACGCCCGCGATGCCCCCCTGCGCCCACTGGCTCGACGAACTCTGCAGATCGTCCTTCGTGACCACCGTCACCGCGAGCCGCGGATCCACCGCGAGCGCAGCCCGCAGGCCGGCGAGCCCGCCGCCAAGGATCAGCACGTCGGTGAAGCAGTGCGGAACCCGCTTGGGGCCGAACGACACGAGGTACCGCGGGCCTTCGTAGGGCTCACTCATTCGGGGGCCGCCCCCTGCATGAACGCCTTGAACTGCTCGCGGTAGTCGCTTGGCGGCCGGCTGCGGCGGCCCTCGGCCTGGCCCCCCTTCACGTCGGCGGGAACGTCACGGCTGCTCCGCACACCGCTCGGCCGCAGCCCGAGGCTCTTCACGGCCTGATCGAAATCGACGCGGGCTCGCGGGTCGCCGCTGCGGGCCATCCGCCGCATCGCCTCCCAGCGGGCGAGGAACGCCCGCGCCTGATCGGCGCTCCAGCCAAGTTCATCGAGCATGCCCGCGTCTCCGGAATCCACCGCCTTCTTGAGGTGCTCGATCGCCAGGTCGGCCGCGTTGCGGGCGTGGGCGAGATCCTGCTCACCCCACTCCATCTCCCGATCCTGTCGCGTCACCGGCTCGTCGCCGCCCCCGGCCCCGCGATCGCCGCCAATCGCACCGCCACCCACGGTGGCACCACTCGCGTCACTGCCACGCTGCTGCACCTCACCCTGCTTGCCCTCACCCTGCTTGCCCTCACCCTGCTGGCCCTCACCCTGCTGGCCCTCACCC
>Ga0208376_1000096_pt1 | contig 24057 bp, 21 predicted proteins | sample CryBogmetaGMA25M_FD_184548 | JGI IMG/M metagenome (GOLD analysis project Ga0208376, IMG submission 184548) | Freshwater microbial communities from Crystal Bog, Wisconsin, USA - MA2.5M (SPAdes) | ecosystem: Environmental > Aquatic > Freshwater > Lake | place: Crystal Bog, Wisconsin, USA...
GTATAATCCACTCTACCGCTCTAGACAATCTCCGAGAAAGGATGGCTGATGGCAGCCGATATAACAGATGCCGTGGTGCAGGCCGACCGTGAGTATATTCTGCAAACCTACGCTCGCCCCGATTTTGTCATCGCTCGTGGCGAGGGCGTCTATCTCTACGATACCGAGGGCCAGCAGTATCTCGACTTTGTTGCCGGGATCGCGGTCAACGCCCTTGGCTACGGCGACCCAGATGTGATCCAGGTGATCGCCACGCAGTCGGCCCAGCTTATCCACGTCTCAAACCTCTACCATACGGCTCCCGCTGGCGAACTGGCACGTATGCTGGTTGAGAGTAGCTCGGCCTTCGACAAGGTCTTTTTCAGCAATAGCGGCACCGAGGCAGTTGAGGGGGCCATCAAGTTCGCTCGCCGTCACGCCCGCGAACACTTCGGTGAGGGCAAGACGACGATTGTCGCCTTTGATGGCTCGTTCCACGGGCGCACCATGGGCGCTGTGGCTGTGACATCCCGCGAGAAGTACCGCGAGCCGTTTATGCCGGTGATGCCCGGTGTGCGTTTTGCCAGCTACAACGATAGTGCCTCCCTGGAGGCAACGATGGGCGACGATGTCTGCGCCGTGATCCTGGAGCCCATCCAGGGCGAGGGCGGCATGCGGGTGGCCAATGATGATTTTCTGGCAGCAGCCCGTGCGCTCTGCGACAAACATCACGCCCTGCTGATCTTCGACGAGATTCAGTGCGGCATGGGTCGCACCGGCACGCTCTGGGCCTACGAGTCCACCGGCGTCAAGCCCGATATGATGACCATCGCCAAGCCCCTGGCCGGCGGCCTGCCTATCGGCGCGATCCTGCTCAACCAGCGTATCGCCGACAGCATCCACGTCGGTGATCACGGCACCACCTTCGGCGGCAACCCGCTGGTTACGGCAGTGGCCGACGTTGTTTTCCGCAAGGTCAACACCCCCGACTTTCTGGCCCACGTGCGCCAGGTGAGCAATTACCTCGATGAGTCGCTCCAGGATCTCGCCGCCGACATGCCGGATACCATCCTTGAACTGCGCGGGCGCGGCCTGATGCGGGGCATCCGCATTAGCGGATCGGCCAGCGCCGCCCGCGAGGCCGCCCACGGCCAGCACCTGCTCGTCGTCACCGCCGGCGACGATGTGATTCGCCTGCTGCCGCCCCTGGTGATCGAGACACAGCACGTTGATGCGATGATCTCTGCGCTTCGCGAGGTGCTACGCGAGGATTGAGTTCTGCTCCGCAGCAGTGAGCGCGTTATCTGCTACAATTGCGGGCAAGGGCATCACAATGGCGCGTTTGTTCTTCTGATTTTTTTCGGCATCTTAGGGCGACGGGAAGAACCCGATGCTCCTGAGGTTATCCGTATGAAAGGGGCGGTCATGTCAGTCGTAGCACTAATCGGTGCCCAGTGGGGCGATGAGGGCAAGGGTCACTTGGTTGATCTACTCGCCAGCAAGGCGCGATTGGTGGTGCGCTATGGCGGCGGCAATAATGCGGGCCATACCGTTGACAACCATCTCGGCACTTTTAAGCTCCATCTCATTCCATCTGGTATTTTCGATCCGGCTACGGTCAATATTATCGGCAGCGGTGTAGTCATTAGCCCCGAAGCACTCCTCCTAGAGATTGCCGAACTGAAGAGCCGTGGCGTCAACACGAGCAAGCTCTTTATCAGTGAGCGCGCCCACGTCGTCATGCCCTACCACGTGACGCTCGACAAGCTTCAAGAGCAAGATCGCGGCGATGGCAAGATCGGCACCACCGGGCGCGGGATCGGCCCGGCCTACGCCGATAAAATGAGTCGCACCGGCATCCGTATGGCCGACCTGCTTCACGAGGAGACATTGCTCAACCGGCTGCGCGGCGTCCTCGAAGAGAAAAACCGTCTGCTCACGAAGCTCTATGGGGTCAAGGCGATCTCGCTCCACGAAACCTATCTGCGCTACCTCAACTTCGGGCATCAGTTGGCCGAACACATCACCGATACGCACCCGATCATCCAGCGCGCCCTTGGCAAGGATATCCCCATTCTCTTGGAGGGTGCACAAGGCGGCCTGCTTGATGTTGACCACGGCACCTACCCCTACGTCACCTCGTCGCCGCCGGGGGCCGCCGGAGCCTGCCAGGGCGCGGGGATCGGGCCGACCCGGATCGACTCGGTGATCGGCGTGTATAAGGCGTACACCACCCGCGTCGGTGAGGGGCCGTTCCCCACCGAGATTGATGGCCCTGAGGCCGACGCTTTGCGCCAAATGGGTACTCCGTGGGCCGAAGTGGGCACCACCACCGGGCGACTGCGCCGGGTTGGCTGGTTCGATGGCGTGATGGCCCGCTATGCAGCGCAGATTAACGGCGTTGATACAGTGGCGATCACCAAGCTGGATGTGCTTGATGGCATCGAAACCATAAAGATCTGTACCGGCTACAAGCTCCACGACACAATGCTGGAGTTTCCGCCGGCCACTACCGCTGTGCTTGAGCAGGTTGAGCCCGTCTACGAGGAGATGTCGGGCTGGATGACGCCAACAGTTGATATCCGTCGCTTCCAAGATCTCCCTGAGGCTGCCCAAGCCTACGTCGCTCGCATCTGTCAGCTTGTGGGTGCCCGCCTCGGTATTATCTCGGTTGGTCCCAAGCGCGACCAGATCATTATGGCGAGCGAGGTATTTTGATTACACAGGGGGCAGGGGCGGGTGGTGCCCGCTTCTGCCCCCTGTGTATTTCTATATAGAATTTGCATTGATTGCACACCTTTTGTCAACCTAAAAACGTTTGACATGCGCAAAGCCGGTGTGCTACCATAACGCGAGTCGGCACGTGTCATCTTGGACTGTTGGGCTACAGGCAGCTCCGTGCAGCGCCGCATGAGGCTCTTGTCTCGACATACATTATTGTGGTCTGTATCCAGATTTTCTGATACAGAGGAGTACATAGATTCTATGAAGCTGCACGAGTATCAGGCCCGCGATCTGCTCGCCCGCTATGGCATTCCCGTAACCGGTGGCGGCGTCGCCAGTACTCCCGCTGAGGCCCGCGCCATCGCTGCGCAGATTGGCTCGAAGGTTGTGGTGAAGGCGCAGGTATTTGTTGGCGGTCGCGGCAAGGCCGGTGGCGTTAAGCTCGCCGATACGCCCGATCAGGCAGAGCAGGTTGCCGCACAGATCCTTGGTATGGACATTAAAGGGCTGATCGTCGAGAAGGTGCTGGTTGCCGAGGCAATTAGCTACCAAAAAGAGATCTACGTCAGTGCCGTTCTCGACCGTGCTACCAAGCGGGTGGTGATGATCGCCTCTGCCGAGGGCGGTGTAGAAATTGAAGAGGTTGCGAAGACAAACCCCGACGCAATTATCAAAATCCCAGCCCACCCCGAGCTTGGTTTGCTCGACTACCAGGCCCGCGAGTTGGCTTTCGCCATCGGGCTGAAGGATGGCAAGCAGGCTCGCCAGTTTGCCCAGATCGCCAGTGCGCTCTACCGGGTCTTTGTGGAGACGGACGCATCCCTCGCCGAGATTAATCCCCTGGTGGTGCGCGACGATGGCAGCCTCCAGGCTCTCGACTCGAAGATCCTCCTCGACGATAGTGCCCTCTTCCGCCACCCCGACCTTGAGGCGCTGCGGGATCCCTCGGGTGAACCGGAGGCCGAGCATAAGGCACGGGAAGCCGATATTACCTTCATCAAGCTCGACGGTAACATTGGCTGTATGGTGAACGGTGCCGGCCTGGCGATGGCGACCATGGATGTGGTAAAACTCTATGGTGGCGAGCCGGCCAACTTTCTCGATATTGGCGGTGGTGCCGGTAAGGACAAGGTTAAGGCGGCCCTTCAGATCATCCTTGCCGACACGAATGTGAAGGCGGTGATGTTCAACATCTTCGGCGGAATCACCCGCGTTGATGAGGTCGCTCGTGGCATTATCGCTGCCCTTGAAGAGGTCGAGACGACTGTGCCTATGATTGCTCGCCTCACCGGTACAAATGAGGTCGAGGGTCGTAGGCTCCTCGCCGAGTCTCGCCTTATCCCGGCGGATTCGCTGGCTGATGCCGCACAGAAGGCGGTTGCTGCCGCACGCGGCTAAATCTCGTTGGTGACTCATGTCCGAAAGAGGCGCGAGGACGTGGCGGCCCGATCTCTGGCTGCTGCGTCGCGCCTCTTCCGCATCTACCGCTGGCTGAGCAGACAGCTAACGTTCCAGGGTGTTCTCGTATCGTTGGTTTGAGGAGTTTTTGGATCATGAAGAAGCGGGCGCTCATTACCGGCATCACCGGCCAGGATGGCAGCTACCTGGCGGAATTTTTGCTCAATAAAGGCTACGAGGTCATTGGTATGGTGCGCCGCACCAGCACGGTGAACTTCGAGCGGATTAAACATTTTCAGGACAAGCTCACCCTCGTCACCGGCGATCTGCTTGATGAGATCTCGCTGATCAACCTGCTACGTGATCACCGCCCCAGCGAAGTGTATAACCTCGCGGCCCAGTCATTTGTGCAGACATCGTGGTCCCAGCCAGTGTTTACCGGCGAGACGACGGCCCTCGGTGTGACCCGGATGCTCGATGCGACGCGCCTGGTTGACCCAGATATTCGCTTTTATCAGGCGAGCAGCAGCGAGATGTTTGGTAAAGTGGTCGAGGTTCCCCAGAAGGAGACGACGCCCTTCTACCCGCGCAGCCCCTACGGGGTGGCGAAGGTGTACGGTCACTGGATCACGGTGAACTACCGCGAGAGCTACAACATGTACGCCTGCTCCGGGATACTTTTTAACCATGAGAGTCCGAGGCGGGGTTTGGAGTTTGTCACACGTAAGATTTCGCACGCGGTGGCGCGGATCAAGCTAGGGATTGATGACGAGCTGCGGCTGGGCAACATTGATGCCCGGCGCGACTGGGGATTTGCGGGCGATTATGTTGAGGCGATGTGGATGATGCTTCAGCAAGATCATCCCGACGACTATGTGATCGCCACAGGCGAGACGCACTCGGTGCGCGAGTTCTGCGATCTTGCCTTTAGCCATGTGGGGCTTACGTATAGCGATTATGTAGTACTGGATGCGCGCTTTATGCGGCCAGCCGAGGTTGATTTGCTGATTGGCGACCCGACGAAGGCGCGGGGTACCTTAGGATGGACGCCAAAGACGTCATTTCCTGATCTGGTTCGATCAATGGTTGATGCGGATATGCAACTACTCAAGGAGCAGAACCGATGACTCAGGCGGAGATGCGATTGATTGAGGAGGGCTGGGATGCCCTGGTGGAGCGACTTGGCCACGCTGAGGCTACCCGCTTTGTCATGCTGCTCGACCGTCGCACGGGCGGCGCAGTGCAACACCTGCGCACACTTTGGTCTATGACCAATACCGGACAGCGACGCCCATTGGAGGCAATGCACGGCCAGTCGGTCAATCGGTTCGACGCCTAAGCCAGTACCGCATTCCAGGCACTGTTGAAGGCAGCGTTACCAAACGCTGCCTTCAACAGTGTTCGCACGATGGACGTGATTATCGCGACACATCTGATCGCGACACCGGATCATCACGCAGATCTTGCTCGATCTGGTCGAGCCGCATGGTTACCCCGCGACGCCAGGAGTCATCCTCGACCTGCATTGACCGCACCCGGTAGAGAATCTCCTCCTGCACTCGCCGCACCCCTCCCACCCGGTCAGCCAGCAGGCCGATCAAGAACGTGACTAAGGCCATCACAACCAATACGCCGCCCACAAACAGCGACTGATCATTTGAGCGCGACTCGGCGAACCAGGCCATCCGCCGACCGATAAAAACATACGCGGCAGAAAGCAGCAGCAGGGCACCTGGCGTGAAGAACATTGCTGCAATATAGCTAAAAACCTTCAGGGGCTCGTAGGTGGCGTAGGTGCGAGCGATAATTGCCGACTGACGCTTGATGAAGTTCCAGTTGCCCCGGTGTAACCGTGAGGGCCGTTCCACCACGTTGGTGCGGATGGGAACCGCCGCAATCGTCAGGCGTCGCTTGCCCGCCTGAATCAAGTTTTCCACCGTGTAGGAGAAGTCGGTGGTAACGAACGTGCGCAGGGCGGCGTGGCGTGAGAGGGCGCGAAACCCGCTTACCGTATCGGGTATATCGGTTTCGGAGGCCCAGCGCACCACCGAACTGCCCAGGAATTGCAGGAGACGTTTGAGGGCCGAAAAGTGTTCCATCGTCTGTACTTGACGATCACCAATCACAATATCGGCCCACCCCGCGATAATGGGCTCTACGAGGCGTGCGATTTCGCTGCCGGGGTACTGATTATCTGCGTCGGTGTTGACAATAATATCTGCCCCTAGGCGTAGCGCGGCGTCAATGCCGGTCTGGTAGGCGGTGGCCAGCCCCTTATTGGATGTATGGCGCACGACATGGTTCGCGCCGGCGCGTCGGGCTACTTCTACCGTATCATCGGTACAGCCATCATCAACGATCAGCACCTCAACGCTGCTGACCCCAGGGATCGTGCGGGGAATATCCGCAATCACCGACGCGATAGTCTCACCTTCATTGAGCGCCGGGATCTGGACGATTAGTCGCAGTGGCACCTTGTTACTCTGCTCAGTCATGGTAGCGGCTATTGTAGCACATAGGGAATAGGCAACTTACGCATATGGCAAACTACCTGCGCGATTTTACGAGCGAGGCACCGGTGCTGAGTGCGCGCCGACCGACGATTAACGAGTTTTTTCTCTCGTCCTACACGCTCAGCATTTACACCGGCTGCGAGATCGGCTGTCCCTACTGCGACAGTTGGCTCTTCGGTGATCGCCCGCTCAACGAGACGGTTCGTATCCCCCTCGATCTTCCGCAGCGCCTCAACGCTGAGCTGGACGCGGTTGATCGGGGTGATCTGATCGCGATCACCGCGCTTAGTGACCCCTACCAGCCCGCAGAGCAGATCTATGGGGTTACTCGGCAGACCCTCCAGGTTCTCGCCGACCGCAAACAGCCATGTCTGTTGCTGACGAAGAGTGCCGGTGTGCTAGAGGATACGTTACTATTCCAGCGAATGAACGAGAGCAGTTTAGGGATCGTAATGACAACCCTGCTCACGATGGATCCGCACTTGGCCGAGAAACTGGAGGGCAAAGCCCCGCCGCCAGCTATGCGCCTGGAGATGCTGGCCGAGTTGAAGCGTGCGGGCGTGCCAGTTGGTGTGGCCGTACTGCCAATTATGCCCTACGTGAACGACACCCAGTCTACGCTGCGGGCCATCCTGCGAGCCTGTGCGACAGCAGGCGTAGATTTTATCGTTTGGGACTATCTGCATATCTCAAACGAGCGCCACCGTAGCCGGGTGAACGAGATTCTGGCTCGTGTGGGCACCTTCCCGCACAGCTACTACCGCGACATCTACCAGGGCCAGTCTACTGTCAGCCCCGATTACCGTCATGATCGCGATGTTGAGATGATGAACCGCTGCGATGGACTGAACCTAGAGCCACGGGTGCCGCACCGAATCTACGCCGGCAAGCTGCGCCCAACGAACGAAGCGGCCCTGCTGCTCCGGCACAGTGCGTTCCGCGACCGTGTCCAGGGTCGAGATCGGATGGCGAGTATTCATCGCAATTTAGCCGAGCAGATCTACGCTGGGGATACACGACCTGTAAATCTGCGCGAGAGTCCTATTGCCCCGACGATCCGCGAGATTCTTGATCGGATGGTGTAGGGGCGTGTCGCGACACGCCCCTACACCACACGCACGGCAGATCGGTCGCGGAGAGCCTGAGTCTGGAGCCGGGCAGAGAGATGGCGGCGTAACTCGGAGAGACGTGACCGATACTCAGGCGTATGGATCGACTCCGTCCACATGATCAGCGCATCCTCACCATTATCGGTGTAGTAGCGCGGGCGAGTGCCAGCCGGTTGAAAGCCATACTTCACATAGAGCCGCTGGGCAACCGAATTCGAGACTCGCACCTCAAGCGTGAGCATCTGCGCGTGGAGATCGTAGGCGGCGTCAATCAGGCCATTCAGCAGCAGTTCACCCACGCCGAACCCACGGTGCTGCGGGTCGGTTGCGATAGTGGTGATGTGAGCATCTTCCACCGTAAGCCAGATTCCGCCGTAGCCGATGATCGGGCAACTGTGGGTTGATCCACGTGCGGGAGGGAAGAGCGCAGCGGCAATCTGGCCAAGCAGGCCAGGGCGGCGAAGAGGGACACCCTGCCGTGGGGGTGGTGGCGGTGTGGGACTGCTGCGGGCAACCAGGTAGCGACAGCTTCCGTGATTGCGGATCTCTCGCCTGTAGGTGGTGGTTGACCAGGGCGTCGTGAAGCTTTGGCTCTCGATCTGCTGCACCTCAGGGATGTCATCTTCGGTCATCAGCTCAATGAAGTAGTACATCCTTGGCACCTCACAGAGCAAGAGCGAAAAGATAGCCGATAGCCGATAGCCGATAGCCGATAGCCGATAGCCGATAGCCGATAGCCGATAGCCGATAGCCGATAGCCGATAGCCGATAGCCGATAGCCGATAGCCGATAACACATAGATACCGGACGAGCTTGGCTCGCCCGGTATCTATGTGTTATCACTTAATCGGCGTTGCCGATACGACATTGAAAATACTCTTGTAGACCCCGTCCTTCCCAAAACCGCCGCCGGTCTGGAAGGTGCCGGTGACCTCGACAAGACCCCAGACAAAGCTATTATTTGGCCCAATGTGCAGATCAACAGACTTATCGGGTGGGAAACCCTCCATCCAGATCGGGCTGCCCATTGGCTGCGGGCTGGCCCCGTCTTCCTCGGTAGACACACCCTCCGCCAGAACGTAGATCACAGAGTTCCAGAAGTAGTACCCCTGGGCGGTGATCGTCTGGCCGCTATACTTTTCAGGGTTACGCTGAAGATCGAAGAACGAGACCTTACCATTGGCGAGGGGCGCATCCTTCACGACATTCTCGACCCGGTGAACCTGCTCGATCAGCTCAGCGGTGCTGACAGTGATCTGGTAGGGGTACTTTCCCTCAGGCCCGAACGTACCCGAGACGAACTGGCCACGGACGCGCACAAAGCCATAGACTGCGTCGCCGGGGCTATGCAGATTAGCGGTGAGCGCGGCGGGAAAACCCTCAAGCCAGATAGCATCGCCGAGGGGCTGAGCGTCGAGCCCGTTATCAAGGGTGCCGACGCCAATAGCCAACACCGAGATACCAGGATTGCCGGGACGCCAGAGGTAGGCGCCATCAACCGTAATTTCTTTACCGCTATACGCGGCAGGGTCCGCCGTCACATTCTGGACATAGAGCGAGGAACCAAGGGAACTGCCCTGCCCGCCACATGTGGCAAGAAACGGCAGCGATGTGAGCAGCAAAAGGACGATCAACAGGGATCGCCACGGGCTGCGGATCATGAGAATCCTCCTGGAGAGCGGGCGTTGGTGGGGAATAGGCTGCGGCGGTCGAGGGGGAACACCGGCGCGAACATCCGCACGGACACGGTGCGACCGGGGCAGCAGGCCACCGCAACATCTTCGTCACACGACCGTACGACACAACGTTGGCGATTATACCAGATGCGATCTGAGGTAGCAACCTGAGAAATTCTTGACAGCCGTAGATGAGAACAGTATTATGGGTACGCATACCATGGAGCTATGAAATCCATATTGGCCTGAACCAGCACAGCGGAGCGAGACCTAGGGGCCATCGCGTCGCTTGATGCACTTTAAAAACTTCATAGGAGGCTACCGTGATAGAGGTATTCTGGGCCGCCCTCGTCCTTGTGGTTGGGCTGGGCATTGGCGGCGGCATTGGCGTCTGGTGGGTGAATAACAGTGTGAACGCACAGGCGCAACAGAAAGCCGCCGAGGCCCGTCTGCTCTTGGAAGAGGCGCGGTCCCAGCAAAAAGAGATCTTGCTTCAGGCCAAAGATGAAGCGCTGCGTATTCGAAATGATGCAGAGGCGGAGATCCGCGAGTCCCGCCAGGCTATACAGAAACAGGAAGAGCGACTGCAACGGAAGGAGGAGAACCTCGATCGCAAGATCGAAGGGCTTGAGCGACGAGATCGGCAGGTGCAAAGCCGTGAGCGACAGATCGAACAGTTGCACCAGGAAGCCGAGCGAGTGAAGAACCTCCAAGTTGCCGAGTTGGAGCGTATATCCCAGATGAACCGCGATGAAGCTCGCGAGATCATTCTGGCCCAGGTTGAGCGCGAGTCTCGCGATGATGCGGCTCGCCGGATTCGTGAAATTGAGCAGAGTGCCCGCAACGACGCAGATAAGAACGCTCGCAAAATCATCGGTCTCGCAGTCCAACGCTGCGCGTCCGATTATGTTGCCGAACTGACCGTTACGACTGTGAATCTCCCCAGTGAAGAGCTGAAAGGCCGAATCATCGGTCGCGAGGGCCGGAATATCCGCGCTTTCGAGCAAATCACCGGTGTCGATATCATTGTTGATGATACCCCTGAAGCCGTCACCCTCTCGTGTCACGACCCGGTACGCCGGGAGGTGGCACGTGTCTCGCTCACACGACTGCTCAAGGATGGCCGCATTCACCCCACGCGGATTGAGGAGATCGTGCAAAAGACCCAGGTTGAGATCGAGCATGTGATGCGTGAGGAGGGTGAGCGGGTGGCCTACGAGGCCAATGTCCAGGGACTGCACCCCGATCTGATCAAGCTGCTGGGACGGCTGAAGTACCGCACCAGCTACGGGCAGAACGTCCTCCAGCACTCGCTGGAGTGCGCGTTGCTGGCGGCGCATATGGCCGCCGAGATCGGGGCGAATATTAACATCGCTAAAACAGCCGCCCTGCTTCACGATATTGGCAAGGCGGTTGATCACGAGGTACAGGGGCCACACGCCCTGATTGGTGCCGATATTGCCCGGCGTCTAGGCCGGTCGCCGGCGATTGTTCACGCAATCGCCGCACATCATCACGACGAGGAGCCACAAAGCGTTGAGGCGTTCCTGGTCATCGCCGCCGACGCTATCTCGGGCGGGCGTCCCGGCGCTCGTCGCGAGACACTCGACCTCTATATCAAGCGTCTTGAGGCATTGGAGACGGTTGCAACCTCGTTTAGCGGGGTACAGCGTGCCTTCGCGGTGCAGGCCGGTCGCGAGGTGCGTGTTATGGTTCAACCCGACCAGATTGACGATCTTGCCAGCATCCATCTGGCCCGCGATGTGGCCAAGAAGATCGAAGAGAGCCTCCAGTACCCCGGTCAGATCAAGGTGACCATTATTCGGGAGACACGGGCTATTGACTTCGCCCGTTAATCGGTAAATAATGAAGGCCCACAGCTTTTTTTTCAGGCTGTGGGCCTTCATTGTCAGTAGCGTTTTACTATCACCACAAATCGCCCCTAACTGCCAAGGGCGATGTTTTACGGGCTGTGGTACAATTTGCAGATAGCAATTATGCGTTTTACCACACTCCCACGAGAGGAGGGCTATGCCTTATGAGCCTAGAAACCTCATCGGATGAACAGCGCCCCGTGACAACGAGTCACGAGCCCCAGGAGGCACGTATGACCAATGCCCAGCCACACTCCATTGCACGTGCGGTGGGAGCTGTCCCCCCCCCCCATGCGCATGCAGCACAGCGATCTGCCGAGGTACTCAAAGTGTCCACACGTTCGCGCCCAAGTGCCGTGGCCGGTGCCATTGCCGGTGTGATCCGCGAAAGCGGGGCGGCTGAGGTACAGTCTATTGGGGCTGGCGCAACGAACCAGGCAATTAAAGCCGTTGCCATCGCACGCAGCTACCTCAGCGAGGAAGGGATTGACATTGTCTGCATCCCCTCTTTCATTGATGTCGCTATTGATGACGAGGAGCGCACCGCGATCCGTCTGCTGATCGAACGGCGCTAGTTTCACGATACGACGCAGCAGAAAGCTCTCACCAGGATATCCTGGTGAGAGCTTTCTGCTGCGTCTGTTGCCCGTGAACGGGCCGGGCGCATGTCTACTGCAGCCCCCAGCCGCGTAGTTCATTGAGCCAGCGGTGGCTGGTGAGATCCATATGCACGGGGGTGACGCTGACGTAGCCAGCGGCGATGGCGGCTACGTCGGTACCCTCCTCGTGGACATCCTCTGGCTCGGCACCGCCGATCCAGTAGTAGGGGCGACCACGCGGATCCTGACGGATGATGAGTTCGTCACGGTAGGTGCGCTGGCCAAGGCGGACGATCTGGATGCCGCGCACCTCCTCGGGCGGCAGGGCCGGCACATTCACATTCAGCAGCACACCCTCGGGCAGGCCGTTCTTGCGCACCCCATCTACGATCTGGGCCACAGCCGCCTCAGCGGCGCGGAAGTCTTGCGGGCCACGGTGGCCATTATGCTGCGAGACGGCAATCGCTGGTAGGCCGAAGATCATGCCCTCCATGGCGGCGGCAACCGTGCCGGAGTAGAGCAGGTCGCTGCCCAGATTGGCCCCCAGGTTGACTCCGGAAACCACGAGGTCGGGCTTTCTCGGCAACAGGCCCATCAACGCCAGGGCCACACAGTCGGCGGGGGTGCCGTCGCAGAGCATAGCCGGGCTGCCGTCAATCAGGGTGCCCTCCCAGGCCCGCATCGGGTCGAAGAGCTTGCGGTAGTGGCCGGCGGCGCTCCAGTTGCGGTCGGGGGCCACCACAGCCACCTCGCCAAGTGGGGCAAGAGCTTGGCGTAGGGCAACCAGACCGGGACTCTGGTAGCCGTCATCGTTGGTGATCAGGATATACATGTTTTACGGTCTGTAGGGGCGCATCGCGATGCGCCCCTACACCGCTCACTCCTTTGGCAGATCAATATCGCTCAGCCGCACCGTCTTACTGCCGCCAAACTTAATCGTCTTGCGGCCTTCGTTCGAGAGTTCGCCGCTCTGCTCCAGGTTGGCAATTTCCTGCTGCATGGTGTTAGCCAATTCTAGTTCGCCCTGATTGAGCAGGCGCGTAACAGCACTCTTGAGCTTTTGGGTGGCCCCGGTCACATCGCCAGACTGGAGATCTTGGAGGGCGCGGGTCTGGAGCTTAAAGGCGGAGACTTTCTCGACAATGTTCATCACGCCGGCATTGACCTGACTGAGCTGGACGGGATCGGCGGTGAAGGTGAGCATCACATCAATGCGAGCCTTCTGGCCAACAAGGTTGAGCGCGGGAATATCGTAGTTCACCTCAGCCTGACCGACACGATAGGTGCCGATTGGGCGTGGATCGACCAGAAGTTCCACCAACAGCGTGCGGCCCTGACCGGTTTCGAGATCACCGAGGGCCACGCTCACATCGCGGTCGGAGATCGGTTTATAGCCCAGGTTATTGATCAGCGGGATAACCTGCCAGACGGCGCGAGGCGTGACGCCCTGGACAAGGCGCAGGTTGAGGGAGCTATTCTGGATGGCGCTGTTTTGGGCCTGCTGCACCGTATTTTGGAAAAACTCAGTAATCGCGTCAGGGCGAGCGATATAGTCGGCAGTGCCGCCGGAGCGGTTGGCCATATCAATCAGTAGATCCTCGTTCCAGTCCTTGCCCACACCGAGAGCGGTGACAGGAATGCCGAGCTTACCGGCGTCCTCGGCGCGGCGCAGACAGTCGTCCTCATTCTCGGTCTGGCCATCGGTGAGCAGAACAAGGCGACGGATGGCACCACTGCGATCCTTCTCAATCTCGCGCAGACCCTTCTCCAGGGCCGGGGCGATCCTGGTGCCGCCCGCGTCGCGGATGCGCGAAACCCGATCTAGAATGCTACGCCGGTCGGTGACAGGGGCGGCAGGGACGATCACCTCGGTGCGGTGATCAAAAATCACAACCGAGGCGATGTCTTTGGTGTCGAGCATATTCACCGCCACACCGATAGCTTGGCGGATGCGCTCGATCTTCTCGCCCTTCATCGAGCCGCTGCGGTCGAGGACAAAGCTGACGTTCACCGGGGTGCGAACCTGCGCCATCACCGCCGACGGCTGCACCTCGATCAGCGCATAGGCAACCTGAGGCGTCGTTGTCGCTGCGAGATACGGGCGGGCCAGGGTTGCCCGCAGGGTCACTTCACCGGCCATAAAAACTCTCCTCACATGCAATTGACAGATCCGACTTTTAGTATAGCACAGGGGGCCGTGGCCTACGCCGTAGGCCCATGGTCACGCGAGATCAGCACCTTATCAACGCGCAATCCGTCCATGTCAACCACCTCGAAGCGCCAGCCATCCCAGGAAACCACGGTGCCGGTGGTAGGAATCTGGCCGAGGATGCTGATCACGAAGCCTGCCAGGGTGTCGAAGCGATAGGTCTCCTCGTCGGGCAGTTCGTTCACGTCGAGCAGGTGCTTCACCTCGTCCACGTTCAGCGAACCCTCAACCAGCATAGAGCCGTCCTCACGGACAAACACGGCGGGGGTCTCAATCTCATCAAATTCGTCGCCGATCTCGCCGACGATCTCCTCAAGCACGTCCTCCAGGGTGACGACACCCTCGATCCCGCCGAGCTCACTGACAACCAGGGCCATATGGCGACGGCCCTTGCGGAAGGTGGCGAGAAGCGCGCTGGCCCGGCTGTTCTCGGGCACGTAGAGCGGCGGCGAGACGGCTTCGCGCACCTTCGCGTTCTCGCCCTGGCGGCGATAGAGCAGCAGCAGATCGCGCACATGGACGGTGCCAATGATCTGGTCGGGCGAGCCCTCGTAGATCGGGAAGCGCGAGTAACCGCTAGAGAGCAGCTCATCCATCACCTCGCTGAGCGTGGCGTCGGCGTTGAGCATCTCTACATCGTGCCGTGGGGTCATAATATGGCGCACGGCGCGGTCGGTGAGCTTAAAGATACTCTCAATAAACTGCTGCTCCTGAAGCTCAACCGCCCCGCCCTCGGTGCCCTCACGCACCAAGGCGCGAATATCCTCCTCGGTGATGCGCTCCTCCTCAACATTAGCGCGGCCAATCAGGCGCAGCAGCAGGTCGGTGGAACCAGTCAGCACGCTGATCACCGGGGTGCTGATCCAGGCCAGAACGCCCATCGGCGGAGCCATGAAAGCGGCCACGGCATCGGCTCTCTGGAGGGCCAGACGCTTGGGCACCAGTTCGCCGAGGACAAGGGAGAGGTAAGAGATGAGGATGACGACGAGGATCTGGGCCAGGGGTATGGCGTAGATGCCGACGTAGGGCAGCGACGAGAGCGAGGGCGAGAGCCGGTCGGCCAGGGTAGCACCAGCAAAGACGCCACTGAGGGTGCTGATGAGCGTAATGCCAACCTGGACAGCGGAGAGAAAGCGGTTGGGGTCGTCCTGAAGCTTCAGGGCAAGTTCAGCCCCGGCACTGCCATCCTCAGCCCGCTGCTCCAGACGACCACGGCGGGCCGAGACCATCGCGATCTCGGTTGCGGCGAAGATACCGTTAGCCAGAGAAAGCGCGACGATGATCAGAAGTTCTAGCATTAAAGCTCTCACATCGTTTGTGGGAATGACCAACTTCGCTGGTCATTCCCACAAACGATGTGATTATTTTGGAGATCTACCGGAAATGAATAATCCGCAAGAAGCTATCGGCCTTCAGCGACGCACCACCGACCAGGGCACCGTCAATGTCGGGCTGGGACATCAGTTCATCAACGTTATCAGGCTTCACACTACCGCCGTACTGGATACGCACCGTCTGGGCGGCATCATCGCCATAGAGTTCGACCAGGGTGGCGCGGATCGCGGCGTGCATGGCCTGAGCATCAGCGGCGGTAGCGGTATCGCCGGTGCCGATGGCCCAGATTGGCTCGTAGGCGATCACCACATTGAGCAACTGCTCGGCAGAAACATTGACCAGACCGCCACGTACCTGGGCAGTGACAATTGGCTCAGCTTGGCCCGAGTCGCGCTGGGGCTTGCTCTCACCGACACACATGATTGGCCGCAGGCCGCCGGCGAGGGCTGCGTGCAGCTTGCGGTTCACCGTCGCGTCGGTGTCACCAAAGAACTGGCGACGCTCGCTGTGGCCGACAATCACATACGTGCAGCCGACATCGCGCAACATCTGCGGAGCGACAGCGCCGGTGAAGGCTCCCTGCGTTTCGTAGAAAACCTCTTGAGCGCCAAGGGCAATCGGCGTATTGGCGAGCAACACGCCAAGGGGAAAGAGCGACGTATAGGGCGGACAGACGACGACCTCGCGGTCGGTGACGACGCCGAGGCCCGCGAGCAGGCCCGTCACGAGTTCACGTCCTTCGGCCACGGTCTTGTACAACTTCCAGTTCCCGGCGATGATCGGGATACGCATAATCTACTCCACATAATCATGAGAAGGGCGCATGTTTGCGCCCGCTAGAGGATACCACGAAGCGCCCTGAGGATGCCAATCACAACATTATCGCTTAGCACGAAGGCCAGACCAAGACCGACCGCCACCGTGACGGCGAAGACCTGCCAGTTCCAGGCGAGGACCTTGGCCCCATCGAAGGGACCAGCGGGAATCATATTGAACAGGCCGAGCCAGGCGTTGAACTTAAACCCGATGAAGAGCGTGATCACCAGCAAGCTCGGCAGGGGCAGGCCAAAGAGCGTCGCGGCGCAGAGGGTGAAGAGGAAGAAAAGCGACAGGGCCAGATTCGTCACCGGGCCAGCCAGGGCGATTAAGCCGCCCTGGCGTAGCGTCAGGATGCCACGGTGCCAGACAGCGCCGGGGGCAGCGATGAACATACCAGCGAAGGCCAGAACAATCGAGATGAGCAGCCACTGGTTATTGGCGATAAAGTGGGCCTCGGCGCCGTAGCTACGGGCCACAATGCGGTGGGCCAACTCGTGAAGCACAAACGCCAGCCCGCAGACAACAGCCGAGATGATCAGATTCTCGGCAAACGCCAGACTCACCAGATTGCTCGCCCCGGTCTGCACAACCGCGAAGGCCAGCGTTGAGCCGGCCCATGCCTTGAGCAACTCGATATTGTCGTTCGTGCCGCCTGCGAAGACATCCTCGCTAGGCGTCGAGAAAATATTACGCACCCAAAGGCTCCTTAGGCAGATTTTAGATTGCAGATTGCAGATTGCAGATTCGCCACGTGGACAGCATCGTGAGGGATACGCCACCCTGCGCTGCATTGTAGCATATTCGCTAGTTGTCCCTCGCCCTTTGGGAATAGAGGCAGTAGAGTAGAAGTAACACTGTCACACAGAGTGAAGCGAACGTCCCGGCGGCCTACAGCTCTGCCGGGACGCTGCGCCTCGCTCTGCGTGACATGTGTGATAGGGTGCCTTTTGCGCTACTGAAGAATCTCCCGACTTAGATCTTCGAGCAAGGCAACTGCCCCGCGCAGTCCGCAGTAGCTTTTTTGGAGAATGACACTCTGGCGGATGGGGTGAGCGATCTCAAGCAGCGGCACCCCCAACTCGCGGGCGATGCCAGCTTCCAGGGCGCTGCCGAGGATGATCTCGGGTTGGTGTTCCCGCAGCGTGTCCTCAATCACGGCCCCGTCTTCGCTGAAGAGTACCGTAATCGCGGTAGCTTCTGGCCCTCCGGCGAGAGTGTCGGCGATGGCCGTGCGGTATTCCTGCGGCGGGTTGTCGGTGATCAGCACTGCGACCACAACCCAGCCAAACGAGCGCTGGAGAAACTGCACGATCCCTGGCACCAGCGCCGATTCGCCAACGATGGTGAAGGTTTTTTGGAGGTGATATGTGACATAGAATCCGCCCAGCTTACGCAGGTAGCCGTGCATCTGTTGCTCGGCCCGTGCGCGCAATCCGCTGATCCGGTCTGGCGCAGTCCCGAGCGCCGCACCCAGCCGCTCCAGCATATGGAAGCTCTGTTCCGGGCCGACTGGCAGCCCTGGAAAGGTGAGGTAGGGTGTGCCGAAACGTGACTCGAGATCCTTGGCCAGCGGGACACCCCAGGGTGAGAGGACGAGATTGAGGGCGGCGGCGGGGATCTGCTGCCAGGTAGTGAGTCCGCTGCCCCAGCCAAAGAGCGGGTTGACAGGGATGCCAATTGTTTCCAGCAGACCCACCACTTCACCCAGGTCTGTCTCCCAAAAATCGCTTGGCCCAGGTAGCAGGCCCAGGATGTTCACCAGTCCTGATCTCCCTGTTGCCACAGGGCGGGCATCCTCTGCCAGATGTGCGAGTATTGCCTGGAAGAAGAGCGCGTAGGCGTGATAAATGTCGCCCTTGAAGCCGGGGGCGCTGATCGCAATGATCGGCACGCCCTGATCGTGGGCCTCGCGTACCATCGCGGGGACATCGTCGCCCACCAGTTCGGTTGCGCAGCCGGACATCACGACGTAGAGGTCGCCCTGCTGCACCTTCACGGTGTTCTTGATCTGCTCGCGCAGCCGCGAGGTGCCGCCAAAGACAACGTGCTTCTCCGAGACATTTGTTGCGGGGATATCGCCCTCGTTCCCAAACGGCCCATCGAGCAGGCTGCCGCCCAGGTAGCCCTGAAAGCCGCAGCCTGGGTTTGAGTGGATGATCGGCACGAATCCGCCCACAGCCTTGGTTGCGTTCAGCACGCCCTGGAGCAGACACCCGTTGCGGGCGTTGATAATCTGTTGTGTCACTTGACCTCGTGCTTGATATACCAATTCGGCTTTTTTTTGTACCACGAGTCTGCGTAGGGTGAGCGGGCATGTTCGCCCAGATTGGCGGCGAAAGCGGGGTACCGGAGCGCCCGCGCCGCATGCGTGGCGAGCCGCTTGGCCCCGCTATAGCCCAGCACCCCGATCTCGCGCAGGGCCACAGCAGGGATGCCTAGTCTGAGCGCGACGGCGGCGTGTTCGTCCCAGCAGAGATGCAGATCGGGTGCCAGCCGCTTCAGGATGTTGGCCTCTTCAAACATCTGCCCTTCGCCCACGTGAACCGCCAGCCCTGGGTGGGAATCCCGCACCTGCTCCAGCTTCCCGATGTGCCGCCGGTCAAGTGAAGGAACGCTGATGCCCACGGCCTCGGCCCCAAGATCACGTAGCAGATCGAGAATACCGAAGGCGTAGGCCGTTGGTAAACTGACCGTGACCCGTGCGCCGCTGATCGGGGTAGATTGAAGCGCGGCGGACTCGTGCGCCTGAATCTGCGCAACGGCAGCGGTTTCGCTGCCGATTGCCTGGCCGACTGCAGCCAGCCAGCGCGATGTCCCCGCAATACCAAGCGGCAGATCGGGGTGAATGAAGGGGACTTCATTCTGTTGTTCCAGTGCTACGCCTAGATACTCGCTCTCGTCGGGGTTTATGCTGATTGACCAGCGGGCCTGCGCGGCCTGCTCCAGCCCGCGCCGGTTGGCCGTGTTGGGGATCGGATTGACCCGGATGCCCAGCGCCGCGAGCAATCGTCCAAGTTCCTCGCGATCATGCCGATGCTCGCTGATGGTGATCAGGTTGGCGAATGGTTCGTCGGTGGGCGTGGGTCGCGCCCGGCTGATCAGATCGCGAAACAGCGCGTGCAGCACCAAATCGTAGCCAGAGCGACCGACCCGCGAGTTGAATCCGTCGCTGAAAACTGGCACCAGCCGTGCGCCAATCTCGTCCTGAATCTCGCCAACCACCGTCAGCACATCGTCATTGTTGATCGCGACCACCGGGGTGGTGACGATAAAGATCAGCTCTGGCCGATAGCGCCGGTCAAGCGAGAGGATGGACTCGCGCAGCACCCGCTCGCTGCCCATAATCGTGTCGCGCTCGTTGAGGTTGGTGACGGCCCACTGTGCGCCGGGTACGCTGAGGTTGGCGCGATCCAGCAGGGCCATCGCGCAGCCACGTGGGCCGTGGACAACCGTTGCCGCACCCGCAATGCCACTGATCAGCCGCATGGCGTAGATCAGGTCGTTCGTCGTGTCCTGCGCGAAGGTGCGTACCCGCTGCCGGAGTTCTTCGTGTTCGCCATACTCGCGCAGCAGCGCCTCCGGCAGATCGTAGCCCGCGCTGATGGCATTCAGCCGCCGCTCGCTGGTGGGCGGGGCTTTGCGTCGGTACTCGCTCATATGGCTTCCTGAACCGCGACGACGCCGGTTTCCTGCTGAAGAATGCGGTCGCCCCAGGCCCGTGCCCAATCTTTCAGCTCGACCACGCTGAGCGGGGTGGGGATGGTTAGCGGGTGGCCTTCGGCAATGGCCCGCGCCAATCGGCGGTAGATCTCGGCGTGGGCGGAGGTTGGGCTGGCCTCGATGACGGTTTGCCCATATAGCTCACTTTGCGCCACCACCGGCGAGCGCGGGATGTACTCGACCGTATGAGTACTCGTGCGCTGGGCAAAATCATCTACCAGTGAACTGGCGTAGGGGTTAATCAGCCCGTTGGCGATGATGCCCGCCAGCAAGGCACCGCCAGACGGCGCGTACTTGCTGATTGCCCGGAACAGGTTATTGGCCGCGTAGATCGCCATAAAATCCGAAGAACTGACCACGTACACCTTGTCGGTGATTCCCTCGCGGATGGGTACGGCGAATCCGCCGCAGACCACATCGCCCAGGACGTCGTAGAGGACAATATCGGGACGGTACTCGTCGAAGAGGCGTAATTCTTGCAGCAGGCTCACCGCCGCGTTGATGCCGCGTCCGGCGCAGCCAACGCCAGGAACCGGCCCGCCTGCCTCAATACAAACCACGCCCTTAAACCCGACCACCGAAATATCTTCGATCTTAACCCGCTCGCCATTGCGGGTACTATCGAGGACAGTGGGCAGGTAGTTGCCGCCGCGCAGCGTGTTGGTCGAGTCACTTTTTGGGTCGCAGCCAATTTGGATGACGCGGTAGCCGGCCTCGGCCAGAGCTGCGCTGAGGTTGGAGGTGGTGGTTGATTTACCGATCCCTCCTTTGCCGTAGATTGCGATATGTTGTGGTTTTTTCTGCGCCATGGTGGCGATCCTTTCTAGCTTCCTGTCCGCGACACATCCTACTCTTTGCGTCTTCGCGTCTTTGCGTCACATCACCATGCGTTCGACGCAAAGGCGCAAAGGCGCAAAGAATCTCGCTCTGTTCTGCGTGACCGCATATTATGGCTTGTTGACCAGCGGAAACGTCCATTGCGGCAGGAACTCGCCCACGAACTCGCCGGCGTTGATGCGGAAAACGTCGTGGACGGCGGAACTGGTGTAGTAGCAGTTGTAGATCTGCTGTGTTGTGTAGCCGTACTTCTTCAGGATGGCCGCATTCTTGAGGGTCACATCGTAGTGCCAGCCAACCTCGGGGGAGCGATGTCCCTCCAGGGCCGAGCCGGGGTTGGGGATCCAGGGGCTAACCAGGCAGATCACCCCGCGTGAGATCAGGTACTCCAGCCCCTCCAGGATTGACTGCTTTGGCTCAATGCCGGCCACGATCAGCGAGCGGACGTTGCCCCGCCCGAAGATCTCGACCGAGTATTCCAGCGCACGCACCCAGTTCTCCCAGCCGCCGCAGCGCTTCTCTTTACCAGGGCAGATCGCCTTGAAGATGTCCTTGTCCCAAATTTCGATATTGAGCGAGATATTGGAGTAACCGGCCTCTTTGTACTTCTCCAGGGACGACAGATCCAGCGGCGCGCCGACCACCGCTGTCCCGGTGAACTGATCTTGGCCGGTGCGCTCCTTGATCTCCTCGGCTACATCCACGTAGTAGTCTAGCTCGCGGCGCTCGGGGATGAAGCCGCCGGTGACGTTGATGTGGTTGGCAAGCCCCGCGTGGTAGGCGGCGGCGTATACCTCGCCAACCTGCTGTGGTGTTTTGATGAAAATATTCTCGTTGCGGTAGGCTCCGGCGGTTGCGTTAATGTTGCAGTAGAGGCAGTCCTCGCCGGTGGCCTTCAGCGAACACTCGTTGCTGTAAACCAGGAAGATGCCGCCTTCGGGGGTGAAGATCGCGATGCGCTCGAAGGTCTCGCCCCGGCTGGTGCGGAAGTTCAGGATCTCGGGTCGCTTGCAAAAATCAATCGTGGTGAGCGGCTCGTTATCGCGGGTGACAGCGGGCTGTCCGTCCTCGAAGGTGAGCCGGTAGCGCGAGTCGGGGTCCCAGCGAAAGGCGACGAAGAGCCCGCTGGGCAGGTAGAATCCGCCTGGCAGATCAAGATCCGCGTGATGAGCTTTATCGTAGTCGAACAGATGGTGGATCTGCTCAGCGTACTCGGTGCCGATGGGCAAACGCTTAATATCGCTGACCGCAAAGCTGAGACCCTCGACGCCCAGCGCCAGCTTGAGTTCAACCTGCTTCAGCAGCGCCTGCCTGATAGCCTCGTCTGTGGCGGCGGGCGCGCCCGTCCCGGTCGCGTGGTCGGTGGTGAGTGTGGTCATTCAATCCTCATTCTCTCACTGCTGCCAGATCTGGCGCAAAATAATCTCGCGGGTGGCGATGAAATCTGGACGCGCCTTGATCTCCCGTCCCGCGCCAGCCTCACGCGAGAAGGGCGTGGCGATGTCGGCCACCACTCGGCCTGGCCGCGCTGACATCACCAGCGTGCGTGTGCCGAGGTAGACCGCCTCCTCAACGCTGTGGGTGATCAAGATTATTGTCGTCTGCGTGGCCCGCCAGATGGTGAGCAGTTCGTCCTGCATATGCTCGCGGGTGAGCGCATCCAGTGCGCCAAAGGGTTCGTCCATCAGCATGATCTGCGGCTGGTTGATCAGCACGCGGGCAATCGCCGCCCGCTGCTGCATGCCGCCCGACAGTTCATAAGGCGCACGTTGCCCAAACTCGTGCAGGCCCACAAGCTGAAGCAGTTGCTCCACCCGCTCTCCGCGCTGCTGTGCGCTGATACCGCGCATACGTGGGCCAAAGCCAATGTTCCCCGCCAGCGTGAGCCAGGGGTAGAGGGCGGGCTGCTGGAAAACTACCCCACGATCAGCGGATGGCCCGCTGATCGCCCGCCCCTCAATCAGCGCCTCGCCAGATGTAGCATGGTGAAAGCCCGCAATAATCCGAAGGAGGCTGGTCTTGCCGCAGCCCGACGGCCCGACGATGCAGACGAACTCGCCAGCCTCAATCGCCAGGTTGATCGCCGCCAGGGCGTGAACCGTGCCACTGCGGCTCGGGTAGGTTAGCTCAAGCTGGCGCAGCGCCAGAAGCGGAAGGTGTGACATGGCATACCATAACTGCGATGTGTTGCCAGATTCTCTGGCAACACATCGCAGTGGTAAAAAAGGCGAAGACGAAAACCCTACTTACCGACGGCAAGCTGCAGGAATCGCGGGTTGGCCGCCTTCTGGAATGCCGCTAGCTCCGGCGTCGAGCGGATAACCTTCTGGGCCAGCAGGAAATCGGCGGTGGTCTTGAGCGCCTGACCGAGCGCGCCGGGCTTGTCGGTTGTGCCAAAGTAGGTCGTGGCAATCTGCTCTTTAGCCGTCAGCCAGATCAGTCCCGCGATCTGAGCTTTCGTCTCAGCCGGGGTGATGTTCAGCTCCTGGGCAATATACTCCGTCGCCTGATCAGGATTGGCGCGGTAGAACTCCACCGCCCGCGACAGAGTCTGCACATACGCTGCGACCACCTCGGGATACTTGCTGCTGAAGTCGTGGGTTGCCACCGACAGATCGAAGGTGGGGAAGCCCTTCGCGGCCACTTCATCGCTGCCGATCAGCTTTGTGCCGCCGTTGTCGTAGAGCTTCTGGAGCGTCGGCTGCCACACGTATGCGGCATCAATGTCACCACGAGTCCAGGCGGCCAGCAGGTCGCTGGGGTTCAGGTCGAGCAGAGTCACATCCTCAGGCTTGATGCCGTTGAGCTGAAGAATCTGGAGCAGTGAGTAGTGGGTGGTTGAGCCAAAGGGAGCGCCGATCTTCTTACCCTTGAGGTCGGCGATAGTTTTGATCGGCGCACGGGCGGCCAGCGCCTCGGCGTTGCCGATGACATCGTAAATAGCGATGACATCGTAGGGCAGCCCTTGCGAAACCGCGTTGGAGGCGGGGCTGCTGCCAACCAAACCGATGTCAATACCACCGGCGGCGATGGCGGTGTTCACATCGCGCCCGCTCTCAAACTGCTTCCACTCAATCGGCACACCCAGCACCTGCTCGTACCAGCCCAGGCGCTTGGCCAGCAACTCGGCGTTCGGAATGACCTGGTAGCCAATCCGCACCTTATCGGGCTTGTTGGTGATCGTAATCTGCGGGTAGGTTCCAGGTAGCGCCGTCGGTACGGCAAGAGTGGCGGCGGGGAGAGCGGTCGCCGCAGCGGTGGGGGC
>Ga0208376_1000097_pt1 | contig 24011 bp, 17 predicted proteins | sample CryBogmetaGMA25M_FD_184548 | JGI IMG/M metagenome (GOLD analysis project Ga0208376, IMG submission 184548) | Freshwater microbial communities from Crystal Bog, Wisconsin, USA - MA2.5M (SPAdes) | ecosystem: Environmental > Aquatic > Freshwater > Lake | place: Crystal Bog, Wisconsin, USA...
GGGGTGGGGGGCGTTCAGTGATGGAATTACATGCCGCCCAGCATGGATTCGGCAACAAGATCATCCTCGGTGTGGGCGACACGGGATTGCTCTGCCGCCAGGCTGGTGCGGGAGAATCCCAGGTAGGTCTTCGCACCGCCGGATAGCGTCGCGACATCGGTGATGTTGTGCTGACGCAGGATGCGGTAGGCGACGTAGCTGCGGAAGCCAACCATGCAGTAGAGCCGAATCGGCCCGCGTGCGGCCAGTGCCTGTAGGTCGTCCATGCGTGTGCGCAGATCGGGCAGCGGGACATTCTGTGCGTTAGGAATGTGCCACGCCGCAAACTCCTCCGGGCTACGCACGTCAACCAGGGTGGTGTTCGCAGCGAGCTGCGCGTAGTCCTCGGCGTACCAAGCGACCACATCGCCACGCAGCAGGTTGGCCGCCACAAATCCCGCCATGTTTATCGGGTCTTTGGCCGAGGCGTAGGGCGGGGCGTAGGCCAACTCCAGATGCTCCAGATCGTAGACGCTCATCCCGGCGCGGATGGCGGTTGCCAGCACATCCAGTCGCTTGTCCACGCCGTCGTAGCCGACGATCTGGGCACCCAGTACCTTCCCGTCGTCGGGGCTAAAGAGCAACTTGATCTGCATCGGCGCGCTGCCAGGGTAGTAGCCCGCGTGGCCCGAGGGGTGAATATAGATCTTTGCAAAAGATCGCCCTACCCGGCGCAGGGTGCGCTCTGAGGCTCCCGTCATTCCGGCGGTCATGTCGAAGATCTTGACAATCGCCGTGCCCTGCGTGCTGGAGTAGGCCGAGTCCCGCCCGCAGATGTGGTCGGCCACAATCCGCCCCTGGCGGTTGGCTGGCCCGGCCAGGGCGATCAGCGCCGGCTCGCCGGTGATGGTGTCGCGCACCTCGACCATATCGCCCGCTGCGTAGATCGCCGGGTCGGAGCTTTGCATGTGCGCATTGACCGCGATCCCGCCGCGTGGCCCCAACTCTAGCCCGATCTCCTTCGCCAGCGCGGCGACCGGGCGCACACCAATCGCCAGCACCACCAGATCGGCGGTGAGGGTGTCGCCGCTCTGGAGATCAACCGCGACCCGCCCATCCACATTGCGGAAGGCAGTCGCCGCCGTGCCCAGATGCATCGTGACGCCGTGGGACACCATATGGTCGCGCAACTCAGTGGCCAATTCGTGGTCAAGCAGCGGCATAACCTGATTCTGTAGTTCGACCAGATCAACCGCGATATTGCGGGCGCGCAGAGCCTCGGCAACCTCGACTCCAATATAGCTACCGCCGATGACAATGGCGGTCTGGGCACCGGCATCGAGCAGGGCGATAATCGCGTCCATGTCGGGGATGCTGCGCAGAGTGCGGACACGCGGGTGATCAATGCCGGGGACAGGCGGGCGCAGGGGCGCGGTACCCTGAGCGAGGATCAGCACATCGTAGGGTTCGTCGTAGCGCACGCCGCTGGTGAGATTGACGACGTGGACCAGGCGAGCATCCCGATCCACACCGACGACCTCCTGCTCGGTACGCACATCGAGGTTCAGCGTCTCCCGCAGGTGTTTTGGCGTTGAGACCAGCAGGGCCTGCCGCTTAGGGATAGCTCCGCCAATGTGGTAAGGCAGACCACAGTTCGCATAGGAGACATAGCGATCACGTTCAAGGACAACAATCTGGGCCTGCTCATCGAGCCGCCGCAGCCGGGCGGCGGCTGACATCCCGGCGGCCACACCGCCGATAATAACAATACGCTTCATGCCGAAGCTCCTTTTTTGTGAATCATGAGCCATACGCCCTGTATGATGCACGCACGGAGCGTGAGGTTACAGCGGATTATTCCCAATATTGCTGATGCCTGGATTTTGCCACAGAAGAACACGGAAAGACTCAGAAAAGGGCTTCCGCCGATCACCCCCCTAGCCCCCCCGCAAGCGGGGGGGAACCAATTGGTTCCCCCCCGCTTGCGGGGGGGCTAGGGGGGGTAGAACGGTAAAGTATCTGCGAACCTTGTCCTACCACAAAAGTTACACGGTCTTCGTTTTCTTTGCGTCTCTGCACCTTTGCGTCACATGCGCGTTCGACGCAAAGGCGCAAAGACGCAAAGACTCTCATGTCTTTCAACGTGGCTATCGGCTATCGGCTATCGGCTATCGGCTATTTTCAGGTGCCGCACGATGATCTCGGTCAGGGTACGCATTCTGACGGGTTTGCTCACATACTCGTTGGCACCCGCATTGAGGCATCGCTCGCGGTCGCCAGGCATCGCCAGTGCGGTCAGGGCGATCACCGGCGTCGCCCGTACATGCGGATCAGCGCGGATGCGGCGGATCGCCTCGATCCCGTTCATCGCTGGCATCTGAATGTCCATCAGCACCAGATCAGGCCGCAGATCGCCCGCCAGCTCTATGGCGTTGCGTCCATCATTGACCACGATGGTACGGTAGCCCTTACTCGTGAGGTAATCACTCACCAGAATCGCATTAAGGGCGTTATCATCAACGATCAAAATGAGTGATGCCACGTTGTATCATTTCCCCAAACGGTTCTATTTTGGTAATGAGATAACAAAGCTTGCCTCGCCAAATGGTTGACTCTTCAGTCGTACAAGCAGCGAACTCGCGCTGCGGCTGATCGGTCGGTCGGCCACCGTGACCCCGCGTTCCTGTGCGCCGGGGGCAACCCGCAGGTTGCGCGGTTGCGAGACGTTGTCGGAGATCTGATACTCGTTGCCCAGGCTATCGCTGAGCTGGATGTTGTCGCTGCGCAAGGGAAAACTGATCTCCTGATCGGTGTGGTTCTGTACGCTCCAGGTGAGTGTGATCTGGTCGCTACACGTGGCAACCTGCTCCAGAGCCACCACAACCTCAGGCAGAATCCCGCCGCCGCTGCCGCCTGAAGCCACGCTGATCCAGCCCCCACTCGCTTCGTCCCAGCGCTTGCCCACAAGCTGGTAGCTTGACCAGTGACAGGTACTCTCGGCGGCGGCAGCCAGTGAGATTGAGCCGCTCGTGGGCACGCCGGTCACATCGGCAATGGGGACGAGGGGCTGATCGCCGCCGGGGGTGATGATCTGGGGCGGGCGTAGGACAAGGACGGCGAAGAGGATGGCTACTATTACGGCAAGCCCAGCAGCGACCCGGCCAGTGGTGGTGCGCAGGATGAGCCGTGCCCGTTCTAGGCGACTGGCGGGGACGGGGATGGGCGCATCCGGTGTAGAGACGCCCCGGTGGGGCGTCTCTCCTTCGGTATCTGAGACGCCCCGCCGGGGTGTCTCTCCCTCGGTATCTGAGACGCCCCGCCGGGGTGTCTCTACCGCCGGGACAGGCTCACCCACTACACCCTTGATCACTGTGTTGATCTCGTCCCAGGGCGTACAGTGGAGCAGGGCCGGGATGGCCAGCATCTCCTCATCAGTAAGCTCGATCTCAGAGGATCGCTCAGTGATCAGGTAGGCCGGCAGTTCATCCAGACCCTTTAGTTCCACCTTCCAATCTAGCTCAATCTCCGCGCCCGCCTGCATCGTCGGTGAGATGACCACCACCCGCTTGCAGGTGCGGAAATCAATATCGTTGGCCTTCTGCTCCGAGAGAAATTCGCGGCGATGCTCATTGAGGAAGTTGGTCAGGGCGTGGAAGTAGGAGATGACCTGGTTGTAGGGGTTCTTGCGACCAGGATTGAGCCGCTTGCGCTCGCCGTTGCGGCCTTCCACAAACCAGGGGCCATTAACGCTGCCGATCACCCGTCCATCACAGTGTTTCAGCTCAACGATGAAGATCGCGTCATGCTTGATGATCACCAGATCGACGGTGCGACCGCCCACGCTAAAGTTGGCCAGGATCAGGTGCAGGCCGTCTAGCCGTTCGAGGCCATTCGCCAGCGCCATGATCGCCCGCCGCTCGTTAGGATGTTCTGGTTTTTCGCCGATCCAGATGTGGACTGCCATAGGGATTTTAGATTTTAGATTTTAGATTTTAGATTGCAGATTGTGGATTGTGGATTGCAGATTGCTCTTCCCCAATCTGCAATCCACAATCTGCAATCTAAAATCAATCCAGCGCCAGCGTCTTCCTCAGTTCCACAATCTGATCGCGCAGGGAGGCGGCCTTCTCAAATTCAAGGTCTTTGGCGGCCTGCTTCATCTGCTTCTCCAGATCCTTGATTAGCTTGTTCAGTTCGTCACGCGGGATCTCGGTGATGATCGGCTTGGCGGCAACATTTTTGCCGTGTACCTGATAGTCGCCGCGCTCATCGGCCATCTTGCGTAGGCGATCCGATAGGTCGCGCACGCCTTTGGAGATGCCCACCGGCGTAATGTTGTGGCGGAGATTGTGGGCGGTCTGAATATCGCGGCGGCGCTGGGTCTCTGTGATCGCCGCATTCATCGAGGCGGTGATCGTGTCGGCGTACATAATGACGCGACCCTCCAGGTGGCGGGCCGCCCGACCAACAATCTGGATCAGCGAGGTCTCCGAGCGCAAGAAACCCTCTTTGTCCGCGTCGAGGACGGCCACCAGGCTCACCTCGGGCAGATCGAGACCTTCGCGTAGCAGGTTAATGCCGACCACCACATCATACACCCCCAGGCGCAGGTCGCGCAGGATCTCGACCCGCTCCATCGTATCAATATCGGCGTGCAGGTACATCGTCCGCACGCCCACCTCTTTGAGATAGTCGGCCAGATCCTCGGCCATGCGTTTGGTAAGTGTCGTTACCAGGGCGCGTTGGCCCTTGGCTACACGCTTGCGCGCCTCGGCCACCAGATCATCCACCTGGCCCTTGCTTGGGCGCACCTCGATGATCGGGTCCACCAGGCCAGTGGGCCGGATAATCTGCTCAACGATCTGTTGGCTGTGCTGGCGCTCGTAGGGGCCGGGCGTGGCCGAAACATAGATTGCCTGGTAAATGTGCTTCTCGAACTCCTCAAAGTGCATGGGCCGGTTGTCTAGGGCCGAGGGCAGCCGAAACCCGAAGTCCACCAGCGTCTCCTTGCGCGAGCGGTCGCCCTTATACATACCGCGCACCTGCGGCAGACTGATGTGGCTCTCGTCAATAAAGAGCAAAAAATCGTCGGGGAAATAATCAATCAGCGTCCAGGGCGTCTGGCCGGGGCTGCGGCCATCCATATGCCGCGAGTAGTTCTCGATGCCTGAGCAATAGCCAACCTCGCCCAGCATCTCCAGATCGTACATGGTGCGCTGCTTCAGCCGAGCGGCTTCCAGCACCTTGCCGTTCGCCTCCAGTTCACGCAGCCGATCACCAAGCTCGTCCTGGATACTGCGCACCGCCAGGGAGAGCTTATCTTTAGTGGTGACAAAGTGCTTGGCCGGGTAGATGTCCACGGCAGTGCGGGTAAGCAGAATCTCGCCCGTGAGCGGATCAAGCTCAACGATCCGCTCAATCTCATCACCCCAAAACTCGACCCGCACCGCTGTCTCGCTGTTGGCCGGTACAATATCGAGGGTATCGCCACGCACGCGGAAGGTGCCGCGATGAAAATCAATGTCGTTACGCTCAAACTGAAGGTCAATCAACTGGCGCAGGAGCTTATCGCGGTTACGCACCTCACCCTTGCGTAGCGGGATCACCACCTGGCCGTAGTCGTGGGGCGAGCCAAGGCCAAAGATCGCCGAGACCGACGCGACGATCAGCACATCGCGGCGGGTGAAGAGGGCCTGCGTCGCCGCGTGGCGCAGCCGGTCAATCTCCTCATTAATGCTGGCCTCTTTCTCGATGTAGAGATCCTTGCTGGGCACATACGCCTCAGGCGTGTACTCATCGTAGTAAGAGATAAACATCTCGACGGCGGCGTCGGGCAAGAAATCGCGGAACTCGGCCCAGAGCTGCGAGACTAGAGTTTTGTTATGGGCAAGGACGAGAGTGGGGCGCTGAACCTGCTCGAAAATCCAGGCCATGACGGCAGTTTTGCCCGTGGCCGTGGCCCCGAGCAGAGTCTGATGGCGATGGCCTGCGTTCAGCCCGGCAACAAGATTCTGGATCGCTAGGGGTTGGTCGCCGGTGGGCGTATAGGGGGCCTCAACGCGAAATGTCATAGGTCGGCTCTGCAATTTATGGCCACAGAAAAGCACAGAAGCTCACAGACATCTGTGTTTTTCTGTGGTCTTCTGTGGCGAAATGTCGTCGTCGTACGAGAGGCGCACTATGGCGCCGGGGCCGCTATAGCGATCCTATCCCGGTTATGAAAGAGGAGTCAAGGCTTTAGCCGGCTGAAGCCTTGACTCCTCCTTCACGAGTGACTTCTGAAGAATTGTTGATTATACCCTGATTTTGCGCGGTTTGGCGGGTTTGATGTCAGGATTGAGGCACTGTCCGTCGGCGTCGTACCAATCCTACGGGATAGCCCGCCATTTTGGCGAGGTCGCCCACGAGGCGGATGACGGGTACGAGGGCCAGGGCGTAGGCCCGTTCGGCGGGGGAGTGGTTTGTGAGGCGCGGCCATAGACGGCGGTAGGGGCTGCGGGTGTAGCCGACGACACCAACTCCAATCAGGGCCAGTCCTGGTAACCGCGTTGTCGGGAGCCGGATGATGACACCTAACAGGCCCACAAGTCCGGCGTAGGCCAGGTAGCGCGCCGCGTGCCGCTTCCCCCACAGCCCGGCCACCCCGTCGCCACGTGCGTAGAGAAAATATTGGCGGGCGAAGGCCCGTAGCGACGGGCGTGGTTGGAAGGAGACAATCGCCCCTGGGGCGAAGGATCGGCGGTAGCCAGCCCGCTCACCTGCGATGTCGAAGATCAGATCCTCGCAGTGGCTGGCCCACGTGGGGAATCCTCCCACGCGCTCCCACACCTCGCGGCGAAAGGCCATTGATTTGCCGAAAGGCAGGAACTTAGCCGGATTGATCTCGTCCACATCACGATAGTTGGTGGCTCCGAGGGCCAGTTCAAACAGACTGCGCGGCGCAGGCGTGAAGAATCCACCCACAAGGTCGGCCTCACCGCGCTCCAGGGGCGCAATAATCGCTGCAAGCCAACCGGGATCGAGGGTTAATCCAGCATCAGTACATGCGATCATGTCGCCTTTGGCCTGGGCCACCGCGTTGTTCCGCCCCGAAGGGATGTTATAACCGCCACTCACCAGCCGTACGCGCTGATCGCGGGCCGCGTAGTTCGCCACAATCGCCGCTGTGGAGTCACGGCTACCGCAATCGTTCACCACAATCTCGTCGGGCTGACGTGTTTGGGCCAGCATTGAGTCAAGCAGCGCGGCGATAGTATCGGCCTCGTCGCGCACGGTGCATACCAAAGAAATCATCATAAAAACCTGTGTTAACGTAGTTAAGACATGGTTCGCAGATACTTTACAGTTCCCCCCCCCCCTAGCCCCCCCGCAAGCGGGGGGGAATAATGCGCTGTTCCCTCCGCTTGCGGGGGGCTAGGGGGGTAGAGCGTGTCAAGAGTGTAAAGTAAAATTGGATACTCTGAAACCTTGTCTAAAAGGTTAAAACATATCATCCGTGAGCCTGATCTAGCGAACATGCAGCCTGAGCAACTCCGGATCCGGCACGTCGGGCGACAGCCCCGCACCGTTCGTCGGGTTATAGAGGCCGATGATCAGGTGGTAGTCGCCGGAGGGTAGGGCGGGCAGAACCATGTCGGCCCGATCAATCACCAGTTCACCGTCCCGCCAGTGCGAACTGGGGTAGTCCTCGCTGCGCACGGGCAGGTCGCGCTGGGCGACGATCTCGCCCTGAGCATTCAGGACGTGGATGAAGAGCGTGTAGTCAACACTGAGAGGGGCTAGTCCGCGCCAGTAGAGGTTGATCTGCACGGGCTGACCCGAGTCAACCTCACGCAGATCTGCTCCGTCAAGTGGCGTCATCCGCGAGCGCAGTTCGCCGGGGGTGATCTCGTAGCCAAGGAGCGCGATCTGATCGCCGAATGTCAATTTGCGGCGCACGAAAGGCATCTGCTCAAGGTGTTCGCCCAAATCAAGAATCGCCCCGCTTGGCCCAGGCTGAACCCCCGTCTTACGCGACGGGAAGGCCATCACCACCGTCGCAGCGGCGAGTATCTGGTCGTAGGCCGCACGATCCTCCTCGCTGCGCAGATCATCGTTCACCGCCAAGTAACGGTAGCCGTTGGTGCGGTACCAGGCCAGGCTGTGTTCGGTGATCTGCTTGACCGGGAAGATCGCCATCTTGCCGCCGAAGAGAGTTGCGGGCAACTCGGCGGCGATACGCGCCCCCTGCGGAAGTTCCTTGAGTCGCTCAGATGCGACAACCATCGTATGCGGGTGACTCCAGTAGTCGAGATGATTGTAGGTGGCGTACGCCTGCGGAACAACCAGTGCGGTGGCGAGTCCCATCAGCGCCACCTGCTGCGCGGCCTTACTCGCCGTCCGACGCCCAATCTCGTCGGCCAGGGCCACCGCCCCAGCCGCCGCGAGCAGGATACAGAGCGGCAGGATAGGCAACAGGTTGCGGACGAAGTGTACGGAGTAGGAAAGCAGCAGCACCTGCATGGGAATGATCGCTACCAGCAGCACGCTCACCTGTGCGGGGCGACGGCGGGCCAAGACAGGCAACCCGGCCAGCAGCAGCAGACAACCCGTGGCCAGAAGCCCTTTGTCCCAGTAGAAGGAGGCATATTCACCAAAGGGCCATGTACCTATAAAATCACCGTGGGAGCCACTGGCATAGTGTACTGCGTTGAATCGCAGGTCGCCGAGGAACGTCTGCATGTCGAGCAGGGCGTAGGGCGTGGTCACTAGGAAGGTCAGAAGTGACACCACGCCACTGGCTATCAGCCGCACACATGGCCGTCCGAGACTCGCACGACGCCAGTGGATCGCATGCGCCAGGATGATCGCGGGGACGACCGCACCGGCGTTGTACTTTGTGCCTGCGGCGAGACCAAGGGCCACGCCAGCCAACAGATAGCCGCGCCAACTCCCATCTGCTGCCACCACCCACGCGCCTAGAACGGTGGGAATAACCCACAGGCTGGCCGGCGCGTCCACTGTGATGGAGTGGCTCTGGGTTACGTGGAAGACCATCACCATCAGGGCCACGGCAGACAGTAAACCGACGCGCCGGTCGAACATGCGCCGACCGAGGGCGAGGATGGCGGGTACGCTGGCCGCACCCATGATCGCGGTGAGCGTACGGCCCCAGATGTACAGCGCGGGCACGCTGGTGACGCCGTTGTTCTTGAAGGGAATGTCCTGGTCGGAGCGATATAGTCCAGCGGCGATGCCCCACCAGACATGCAGCTTGGTGGTGGCGGCCAGTAGATCATAGTAGAGCGAAGGGTAGCGGAAGATATGCGGATTGAAATCGCCATCGCGTACCATGCGGATCGCCACCTCCAGCACGGCGGGTTCGTCCACATGTTCAACGTAGGGCAGGCCGTTGCCAACGACCCAGACGCGCAGCGCCAGGGCGACGGCAAACAGGCCGAGCGGCAGAAGGATACGCTCTATCCAGTGAGATTGACGTGTTACCGCTGTACTCACCACTATCGGGGAGGGTGTTGTATGTATCACGCGGGCGATTATAGCATTACCGGGCGCACGCACGTGGAAACGGCTGCCTCGCGGCAGCCGTTGGGGGTGGTCTTACGGAGAACGACAGTGAGGAGTTACTCGAACCTAGGCCTGCGTGTCTGTCGCTACCAACGCGGGACTCTGTGAATAGTATAACTATCAGATCCGTCCACACCATTGGACAAAAGGCGGATCTCCGCAGTGGGCTGGGGGTGTGGTACAATGCAGATAGTATCTTTTTTCGCTCATACGTGCGCTTACTTCACGCTATGCTGCTTGAGCTCCAGATCCGTGACTTCGCGATCATTGATCGGTTGCATCTGCGCCTGGAAGAGGGATTTAACGTCCTCACGGGTGAGACAGGTGCCGGTAAATCAATTATCATTGACGCCCTGGGTACCTTGCGCGGCGAGAAGGCCGATGTTGCCTTTGTGCGAGCTGGCTGTAGTCGAGCACGCATTGAGGGCGTCTTTAGCCTTGAAAACCGCACCTTCGTGCTGCCACTGCTCCAAGAGTACGGGCTGTACGACGAGGACGAGGGCCAGGTCATCCTCGCTCGTGAGATCAGTGCTGAGAGCGGGCGCAGCGTGGCCCGCATTAACGGGCGGGCCGTCTCCACCAGTGTGCTGCGCGAGGTGGGCGGGCGGCTGCTCGATATTCACGGCCAGCACGAGGGTCTCTCGCTCTTTAACCCACGCACGCACCTTGACATGCTCGACCGCTTTGGCGAGCTGTCGCCTCTGCGTGGGCAGGTGGCCGAGCTGGTGGGTCATCTGCGCCGCACCCGCGACGACCTGGCCGAACTGCGGCACAGCGAGACGCGGCGAAAGGAGCGGCTTGAGGAGTTGCGCTTTCTCACCGAGGATGTTGCGGCGGCGAAGCTGCGCCCCGGCGAAGAGGAGGAGTTGCTGCGCGAGCGGGCGGTGGTGCAGAACGCGGCGCGGATCACGGGGTTGGCTAACGATGCCTACGCCACGCTCTACGAGGGCCGCGACGGCGGGCGGGCAGCGAGTCGCCCTGTGCTTGAGGCGATGGCCCAGATCGCCGGAACTCTTGAGGATCTGGCTCGTCTCGATCCAAGCGTGGCTCATATGTCTGCCCAGGCCAACGACTTGCACTATCAGGCCGAGGATCTAGCCGTGTCGCTACGCTCCTACCGCCTCAGCCTAGATTTTGAAGCCGACCGGATCGATCAAATTGAGGATCGGCTAACAGTGCTGCGCGATCTTCAGCGCACGTATGGCGGCGATATTGCGCACCTGATTGATCGCGCCGACCGGGCCGAGGCTGAGATTGAACGACTCACCCACAGTTCTGAGCATATTGCTGCCCTGGAGAAGCAAGAGGCGACGCAGTTGGGCGAGTTGGCCCGTGTCGCCCTGGAACTCTCTGGCCGTCGCCGCGCTGTGGGTGATCAGCTTGCCCAGATGATCGAGGGCGCGATGAGTGATCTGGCCATGCCCAATATTCGCTTCAGCGTGCGTATGGAGCGGGTTGAGGAGAAGTCCGGCCTGCCGGTTCCTGATGCGGCATCGGTCGCCTTCGATAAAACTGGCATTGATCGGGTCGAGTTTATGATCTCGCCTAACCCCGGCGAACCGCTCAAGCCCCTGGCACGCATCGCCTCCGGCGGTGAGAGCGCCCGCCTGCTGCTGGCGCTCAAATCTATTCTCTCGCGGGCGGATGAGGTGCCCACCCTGATCTTTGACGAGATTGACGTGGGTGTCGGCGGACGTGCCGGCCAGGTGGTTGGCCAGAAACTCTGGGCGATCACGACGAACCACCAGGTGATTTGTATCACGCACCTGCCCCAAGTGGCCGCCTTCGCCGATGCCCACTACCACATTAGCAAAGAGTTCAGCAGCGACCGCACCCGCACTGCTGTGCGCCTACTCGGTGATGAGCAGCGCGTTGATGAACTGGCCGCCATGCTGGATGGGACGCCGAGCGAACATAGCCGGGCCAACGCCCGCGAGATCATTGGTCGTGCCGGTGGCTGGAAGCTCCAGCAACGCAGCCCGCAGCTTGCTGTTTAAGGTGAGGTTTCAGGTGTGAGGTTTCAGGTTTCAGGTGTGAGGTGCGAGGTTTCAGACAAGGTTCGCAGATACGTTACCGTTCATGTCAGAATCTGGTGTTCTGACACCTGACACCTGTCACCTGTCACCTGACACCTGTCACCTGAAGATCGTGCCGGATGTGTTGATGCCGCCAGTGCCTAATAATCGGTGGCCAGAGTCCGGGGGGCCGGTTGCCGGATCTCAGCCGCCGATCCGATGAGCTATGCAACGAGAGACAACCATTAGCCGCTGGTGTGCGCGGATCATCGAGGCGTGCTGGGTTCTGGCCCTCACCCTCGTGCCGATCTACTTCAACCTCTTTACCGCCCGCCATTTTGAGCCGGATAAGGCCACGACGCTCCGCTCACTGGTGGTGATTGCCGCGACGATGGGGCTTATCCGCGCTATCGAGTCGCTCAATGCCCGCAGCACCGCCCCACCGCCTACCGATGGGCCGAGTCTCTGGCGGCGCTTTGCCGCTATCCCCCTCTCCGTGCCTGCCCTTGTCTACGCCCTCGTTTTTTTGTTTACCACGGCCACCTCGGTAGTGCCGGGTACCAGCTTTTGGGGTTCGTACCAGCGACTCCAGGGCACGTACACAAACCTCTCGTACATCCTGCTCTTTGTGCTGATCGTGGCCACCGTACGCACCCGCGTCCAAATCGAGCGGATCATCACGATCACGATGATTTCCGGGGTGACGGCTGCGGGCTACGGGGTACTCCAGCACCTAACAATTGACCCGCTGCCCTGGCAGGGCGATGTGATCTCGCGTGTGGCGTCAACCCTCGGCAATTCGATTTTTGTCGCCGCCTTCCTGATCCTGGTGACACCCCTGGCGCTCTACCGCTGTATCGCGGCCCTGGGCGACATGCGTACAGCCCCGCCTAGCACCCATCCGCTCAGCGATTGGTTGTGGACCCTCGTGCGTGCCCTGCTGCTGATCTGCGGTATCGTGCTGCTGTTGTCGGTCATTAAGTTCGGTGCCGCCGTGCGGACGATTGACTTCCGCTACTGGTGGGTTTTTCCGGGCGCGGTGATCAGCGCTACCGGCCTGTGGTGGATTCTCACTACGGACTTTGACCGTGTCGGCAAGCGTATCCCGCTCTGGCCCGGCATCCTCACCCTAGGATACTTGCTCCTCTTCGGCGTGCAGTTCAACCTCAGCGCTGCTCCTGGGGTGCAGGTGTCGGCGCTGCCCAAGGATGCGCCCAATGCGGCAGACTGGTGGATCTGGCTGTTTGTCAGCATTGGCTGTGGCGTAGTTGGCTACGGGATGGCCTTCTTTCTGCCATCTCGCTCAGCACAGCCCTCACGCATGAGCATCGGCATTGGTGCGATTGTGAGCGCTGCCGCCGCCCTGCTGGTCATGGTGGCGACGGTCTTCACCCAAAGCCGTGGCCCCTTCATCGGTCTGGGGGCCGGCATGTTTGTCTTCTTCACCCTGCTGCTGTGGGCCGCCCTGCGCCGCGTGCGTGCGGATGAAACCTCCCGGCTTGCTGGACGCCTGCGCGCCCTGCTGATCGGCTGGGTCAGCGTCACCGTGTTAGCGGCGATCTTTCTGGCAGCCTTCAATTTTTCGGGTGCGCCCGTCTTTGATCAACTGCGCAAAGTGCCCTACCTTGGACGCTTGGGCACGCTCACCGAGGCCGATAGCGGCACCGGACTGGTACGTCGGCTGATCTGGGCGGGCGACGCCCACGGCGGCGGGGCAATCGGCCTGATTACCTCCAACCCGCTGCGCGCCATCATCGGCTGGGGGCCAGAGAGCATGTTTGTCGCCTTCAACCCTTTCTTCCCCCCTTCGCTCTCGAATGTTGAGGCTCGCGGTGCCTCGCCCGACCGCTCGCACCAGGCTATTCTCGATGAACTCGTGACGAAGGGGGTGCTTGGGCTCGCCAGTTACCTCTTCCTGCTGATCAGCTTCTTCGTGTTGGCCATCAAACTCATGCTGCGCAGCCAGGATTGGCGCTGGCAAGTTCTGTTTATTGCCAGCATCAGCCTGGTCGTCTGCCACGTGGTTGAAGGTGCCACCGGCATCCCGATTGTGGCAACCCTGATGCTGCTCTGGGTCGCTCTAGCGATCACGGTGGCGGGCGGTGCCCTCGATGGTCACTACCGGCTGAGTCTGCGCCCCGTGCCCGTTGCTCTGCCCGAGGCCGAGGATGAGTCTTCCACTGCCGAGCGCAAGCGCCAGGGCAACACGGGCGGGCAGCGCGGCTCAGGCACCCGAGTCGTCACAGGACGCAGCCGAGTCAGCGTACATCACACCGCCCGTAGCGAGAGCCGCGCCCCGGCCATGATCGCCTACGCCGCCCTATTGCTGGTGGCCCTCTGGTTCACGTGGGCCGTCAATATCGCCCCCGTCTACGCCGATATGCTCTTTCAGCAGGCGCAGGGCAGCGATCGCGCCGGGATTGATCTGAACCAGATGGTGACAGTGCTGGACAATTACATCGGCACCGTGCGCAGCAGCCCCGGCGAGGACTTCTATTACCTCAGCCTGGGCCGTGCCCTGATGACCACCGGCGACGCTCTGCGCACTCGCAATGTGCCCCTCGGAAAGCCCATCCCCAACGCGAATGTGCTGGATTTGATCAATCTGGCCAATCAGGATGCCGTGGCCGGCCTTATTCAGCGCAGCACGCCCTTGAGCATGATGAGCTACGCCGAGGCGGTGTTGCTCAAGGCCCACGACCTCAACCCGCTGAACAAAGATCACTTTGCCAACCTCGGTAGACTCAACAATTACTGGTACGGCATCACCCGCGACCCCGAGCGACTGCGACTGGCGATCAGTTGGTACGAAAAGGTGACGCCGATTGCTCCCAATGATGTCACTCTGATCAATGAGCGTGCGGGAGTGGTGGCGACGCTTGGTGACTACACGGAGTCCGCTGGTGATAAGGCACAGGCCCAGACGCAGTATGATCAAGCCGCCGAACTGTTGCATCACTCCGAGGAGCTTGACTCGCGCTACGGCGACACCTACCTACGCCTGGGAGATCTTGAGCAGCGACGCGGGGGCGATCTCGCCAAGGCCACAGACTTCTATGTGAAAGCTATCGAACTGACGCCGACGGCGGCGGTCACTGGTATTCAGAACGTTATTGACTCCATGTCGGCGCACCCTGATTTGATCGGGCGTTTGCACGATGCCTTCGCAGTTCAGGCGCAGAAAACCGAAGATCGCCTGGCGAACCTGGAGCGTATCCCCGAGCAAGCCGCCACCGCGAAGACGGTACGCGGCCAGGTTGCCCTGCTGCAATCGGTGGTCGGGCTGCTGTCGGTGCGGGCCGGGAATGTGGACGGATCGCGAGAGCCCTACCAGCGAGCGGCGGCCCTCCAGCCTACCAATGTTGAGTACAGCCGCAACTACACCATTGTGCTGAGCGACACGAGGCATTACGACGAAGCCATTGCCGAGACCAACCGACTCATCGCTGCGCTCCAAGCAGCCGGGCAGACAGACAAGATCAGCCAGGTGCAACAGCTCCTTCAGATAGTGCAGGCCGCGAAGACTCATCCATGATCCAGATCGCGCTTATCCTCTTCGTCGCCCTCACCTTCTCCATTGTGGTGACGCCCCTGGCCCGTCGGGCGGCGCTGCGCACCGGGGTGGTCGCCATCCCGCGCACCCGCGATATCCACGTTGCCCCGGTGCCGCTGCTGGGCGGCGCGGCGATCTACGGCGGATTCGTGGTGGCCCTGCTCGTATTCGGTGATCAGCGCTACATCCGTGAGATGGTGGCCATTCTGATGGGGGCGACACTCATCTCGCTCTTTGGCCTCGCTGACGACCGCTGGGGTCTGCGCGCCTCGGTAAAGATGCTTGGCCAGATGATGGCTGGCGTGGTACTGTTGCTAGGTGGCACGCAGGTACAGCTCTTTGCGCAACCCTGGCTCAACTGGGTGCTGACCCTGATCTGGATGGTTGGGATCACCAACGCTCTCAACCTGCTCGATAATATGGACGGACTCTCGGGTGGGGTGGCCACCATCGCCTCGGCCTTCTTCCTGTTGCTGGCGGCCATGAACGAGCCACGCCAGGTGCTTGTCGGCGCGATGGCAGCGGCGCTGATGGGCGGGTGCGTCGGATTTTTGCGCTATAACCTCAACCCGGCGACGATCTTTATGGGCGACACCGGCAGCCTGTTCATCGGCTTTATTCTGGCGGCCCTGGGCGTAAAACTGCGCTTTCTCGGCAGCACACCCGTTGTCACCTGGATGGTGCCGCTCTGCGTGCTGGCCCTGCCCATTTTCGACACCTCCCTCGTTTTTATCTCGCGTCTTCGTCGGCGGGTCAACCCCTTCACCACCGCCGGTAAAGATCATCTCTCACACCGGCTATTCGCCCTCGGACTGAGCAAACGCGAGGCGGTCCTCACCTGCTACCTGATCGCCGGAGCCTGCGGGCTGGTGGGTATCTACCTCACCCAGGCCCGACTAATTGAGGCATACGTGGTAGCCGCTGCGCTGGCGTCAGCCGGTATCGCCGCAATCATCTGGCTTGAGCGGGTCTGTCCTGGGGGCCAGCCGCACGTGCGCCCGTACACGTAGACAAAATTATTCTCTTTTATGGCTGCGTCACCCGCTCCGGCGTCACTCTCTGACCACCACTTCATAACCAGTTTAGGATTGCTATACGTGGATTGTTGCTCATAACGATATCTCTTCTCAAGACCCACTACCGTGGGCTTTCGTATGCGGAGGAAGTGATTAAACGCAATAGAGCAAAAGTCACGCTGTCACGCTGAGCGAAGCGAAGCGTCCCGACCGCGATAGGGGCTGCCGGGACGCTTCGCTTCGCTCAGCGTGACATGTCTCACAGCGTATCTTTTGCGGTATTGCGATTAAACTCCTCCCGGAAAAGCCAGAGCCGGGTTTATTGCGCCGGCTCCTGGCGCATGTCACGGGACTTGGGCGTATCCATCCGGTTCCCGCTGACGTGTTCACTGTGCGCTGTTGAGCAGCACGATGGAGAACCAGCCCAGAATCTGATTCAGAATGCGGTGTCGTTCGCTGGAGATCAGGCGCGAATTACACTGCTCCCCCCGAACCCCTGCTAGTGGTTTGTCTGTTGAGGCAGAGCAGCACTACGTTGCTCCACCCTTACGGTGCCCGACAGCCAGCGAATCTGATCCGCCACCGCGTTGGCTGAGATCTGCATGAAACTGCGCCCGTCGGGCAGGTACGCCCCATCGTCCAGGTAACTGCCCGGCCCGGCGTGATCCATCGGCCCGAGGCAGATCATGCGGATTGTGCCGGAGGCCAGCCCGCGTGCCCAGCGCGTCGCCGTGCGCAGCGGCCAGCGCCCTGGGAAGAGAACCTTGCTCAGTCGCTGCACCATATCGTGCGTGCCGTAGAAGTGGGTCAGGGCTGTGATTTGGTCGAGCGCTGGGCTGGGGTTCATCAGCCCGCCGAGGGAGATTACCTGCACCGGGGCGCGCAGGGTGGCCTGGAGGTAGTCGGTCGAGACCAGCGCAATCTGCGCGCCTCCACTGTAGCCGAGCAGGCTTACGGGCGCGCCGCTGCCGAGCCGGTAGCCATGGCGCAGCAGCCCCAGGATGATCATCTCGGCGCTGTCGTAGCCGTAGATCGGCCCGTAGCGGTGGTCGGCGGCGACGGCCGTGTGTAGGATGTTGCGCAGATCGATCAGCAAACCGACCCGTTTTAGCGGCCCCCTGCCCAGGCGCTCGGTGTTGATCCAGCCCCAGAACCGGCCCATATGGTGCTGGCTGGTCATACCCAGGTTCTCGATGGAATAGGGGAAGACATCGCTGATCAGTACCAGGCCGGGGAGACGTGCTGCCAGCGCCGCCAGAAAGCAGTCTTCGTAGCGGGTCGAGTAGTCACCCGAGATATCGCCGATGCCTGAGAGGTAGACGAGAAACGGCCCATCTGCCGACGGGACGGCGGAAGGCGACATCAGAGCGGTGGTTGGGCACCGCCGCCGCCAGCCTGCCCACCAGACCAGCGCCGAGATCGGTACGGTCATCGCCGCCACCACCAGCACGCTGGCGCAGAGTGCGGCGAGCCAGAATGCTGCGCCGCTCATCGTGTGCCATCAGGTGGCGCGTAGCCGGGGATCACCAGGGGGAGATCTGCGACGCCAAGCTGCGCCGCGTGTCCAGTACTCATCTGCCAGAGCTTGCGACTGAATACTGCGGCTGGTGCGCTCAACGTCCAGCGCAGGCCCTGGAGCAGCAGCCAGCCCAGCAGGGCGCACAGGATGGACTGCCCAAGCGACAGACCGAAGGTGCTGCTGATTGCCGCCAGGGCGGCCAGGAGGCTCCACAGGTGAAGGCAGCGGCGGATCAGCGGGCCGAAGTAGGGCAGCAGCGCGAGTGCGCCCAGGAGCAGCGGCAGGTAGGCGGTGCTGATTGTGACGAACGCCTGGCGCAGCGAACCCGCGTCGTGGAAGGTCAGCGCCGCTACCAGCCAGAGTACCGCCACCCAGAGCAGTGCGCTCAACAGATAGAGCAGCGCGGTGAGGGCTAGGTTGAGCGCAACGCGCAGCGGGGTAACCCGGTTGACCAGCAGGATCACGCCCTGGCGCCCCAGACCCTCCGACAGGCCAGCCAGAAAGATGACCGCCGTCGCCAGCGCCACGGCAGGCCACCCCGCCATAAGCCACGTGTCCATCAGGGTGTTCGCTCCTCTGCGTTTTTGACCGCCTGATCATGCGCGCCAACGATGCCCTCCTGCTGTGTCGGCGTGCGCGGCGCGAAATCGCGCAGGTAGAACTCAATGCCGAAGGCCAGGATGATGATACCGAAGAGGTAGGCCGCAATCACATCGCTGAGCCAGTGGGCGCCTAAGTACATGCGGGATGGGCCAACGCTCACGATCAGGCCGCCGGTGAGGATGACGGCCATCGCACGCCAGAGGGATCGGGGCAGCCGCGTCAGGGCGAGAAAGAGCAGAAAGCCAAAGAAGACGGTGTAGAACATAACATGCCCGCTCGGGAAGGAGTTCCCCGCCACGGGCATAAAGACATCAACCAGCGTATTCAGCGGGCGCGGACGGCCCACCGCCCGCTTGATCAATTGGTTCGCCACGGCCTGCACCACTGTCAGGAGCAGGAGATAGGCACCGTCTTTCCAGTCGAGCAGCACACTTACCAGCAGCACGCCGCCTGCGACCATGATCACGGACCAGGGCGTGTAGCCCAAAAGCGAGACGAGGATCATGAATTGCAGGAAGATCGTGTTGCTGATCGCCTGCAACGCACGGGTTGGGGTCAGATCGAAGGGCGACACCGGGAACTGATCCACGAGGTAGGCCAGCAGGCTGACGATGGCGAAGCTCAACAGACTGAACCCGAAGATCAGCCGCTGGCGGCGCTGCGGATCCCCAATCAGTCGGCGCAGTTGCCCGAATCGCTGGTGCGCCTCAGCCGACTCGGACACTGGCTTGGGGGCGGTGGTAGATGTCTTCACCGTCAACTGGTCACGATCTGGGCGTAGCGCGCCGCCACTTGGTGGCGCGGAGCGGCGTCGTCGCCCCTCACCCGACAAGCCCATTGGCGGTGGCCAGCACCGGCTGCGGGCCAGTGAGCGGCGGAACAATGCGGGCGCTCTCAACCGGGAGCGTGAGACCAACCCCGTTCCCGACGATCACGGAGAGCGCGCCAGGCACGATGGAGATGTCCCAGATGAGCTGGGGCGGGAATACGGCGAGATCCGCGTTCGCGGCGAGAGCCACGCTACTGCTCACGCGGATGCGCCGCACCCGCCGGAAGGTGATTCGTGGGTCGTCTACTCGCTTGCCGGCGGCGATGGTGCGAAAGTGGTGTTCCAGGTCAATCTTGCTCATGTCGCCATAGAGCGCGACATCGAGTACGCCGTCGTCCATCTTGGCATCTGGCCCAATGAACATATTCCCGGCGAACAGCGGCGCGTTCACAATCGTCACCACGTGCGTCTGCACCTGAAATGGTGCCTCATCGTCGTAGGCAATGGAGACCGTGTCAATGGTGGAGACGAAGGCGTTGCCCAACGCCTCAAGTAGCTTGACCCACTGGCCCTTCATGAAGCCTTCCCCGAAGTTCAGTGCATGTGCGCTCAGGCCGACTCCGGCCATCTCCAGGAAATAGACCCCATGAGGGGTGTCGGCGGTGATGATCCGGCCAACGTCAATGTGTCGGCTGATCCCCGTCCGCAGTAGCGCACAGGCGGCATCAAGGTTCAGCGGCACGCCCAGCGAGCGGGCGAGATTATTCATCGTGCCCAGCGGGATGATCCCGAGGGTGGTCTCGCTGCCCACCAGTTGCCCAGCCACATCTTCAATGGTGCCGTCGCCACCGGCCACGATCACCAGCCCGATGCCCTGCTGCACCGCCGCTTTGGCCACCTTGCGTGCCATTTTCCCCGAGGTCTTCTCGGCCAACTCGCCCGCGATCCCATAGCGGCGCAGGCACTCAACGATCTGCGCGGGTTCATAGGTTCCGTCAATCGCGCCCTTCGCCTTGGGGTTAAAGATCAGCAGGGCGCGGCGGAGGTCAGGTGCCTGCGCGGCCTTCTGGTCAGGCCGCGCAGGCTTCGCGGCCTGGTCTGCTTGGATGAGCAGCGTGATCGCCGCCTCAAGCATGCTGAGCTTCTGCGTCGCCTTGTCGAGCTGGGCGCGTGCGACCTCCGCCTTCTTCAGTTGCGTGCGCTGCTTACGCTGCGCCTGCGCGAGCGCCTCGCGCCTCGTCGCTTGGGCCTTCTTGTCGGCGTTCATCGGGTTTATTCCTTGTGGTGGCTCGATTGCTTTCATTGATCGTTTGCGCTCGCTTCACCCTGCGCGATCACCAGGCGCGTGGCCTCGGCGATCACGGTACCGGCTAGTGCTCCGCTTAGCACATCGCCGGGATAGTGCACGCCCAGGTAGATCCGCGAGAAGCCAACCAGGGATGCGATGGCATACCAGAGCGCCGTACGCCCTGGGTAGTGCCGTTGCAACAGCCAAGCCCCCGCGAAGGCGGCCGCCGCATGGCCGGAGGGAAACGAGTAGGTGCCCGGCTTCTTGCCAACAGCGACTGCCTGCACAATATCTACAAATGGCCGACGGCGCCGGAAGGCATATTTGATCGGGTATTCGACCATGAGGGTAGCAAACCAGAGCGGGGGCACGACCTGCGCCAGTGTCTGCCGGGCGCGCTGCTTACCCAGGGCTGCCCCAACCAGGAGACCCCCGAGCCAGCCAAGGCCCCCAGTCATTATCGTCGTTACGCCATACATGAGGCGGTTGGTCACTGTGGTATGCGGCAGATGATTGATGGCTAAGAACAGGCGGGCATCGAGCGCCTGATACGGATTCATGCGTGCGATGAATGCGCTGCGCAGGAGGTCAAGGGGGGCGAGGTTCGTCGCGGCAACCTCCCCGATCTGCTCCGGGTTGGTCACTTCCTGGAGCGCCTGCTCAAGAGCTTCGCGTGGCTCGCCCGAGCTACGGACAATGCGCTGGGCTGCATCAACGAGGGCGGCTGGTGCCGGCTCCCGTGGGCTAGGCACTGGATGTGGTGCGCGGTCAGCCTGCGCACGCACCTGCGGCTCGGTCGTGCCAGCGGTGGCCGCAATGGCGGTGGCCGCAACCTGGTCGGCCTGCGCGGGCGTGGTGATCGTCTGCAACGCGGCCTGAAGCGCGGCCTTCGCCGGCTCGGCGGCGTGCTTCGCCGCAGGCGAAGGCCGCTCCCACGCAGGGAGCGGCGAATCGTTGTCGGGTTGGCTGGCTGGCTCCAGTATGGGTACGGTTGATTCAGGTGGCGGCATTACAGGCTCCTCTTCCTCATGCGGGCGTGGATCGTGGAGTGGAATACGGGGTGCTAGTGTTCCACCACGACCCGCTGTGGTCCGCGTGTGGCAAGGACCAGCCGCTGTGCGAGCATGGGTAGCAGGGTGCCGATGCCGATTAGCCCCGCGCTGATTTGGGGTTGCCCCAAGAGCACCTGAAGCCAACGGGCCGTGCGCAGCGGCTGATCATACGCCGCATGCCACGCGGTCGTGTAGATGGTCTGCCATGCAGCCAGTGATCGTCGCCCTGCCAGCACGTCATCAATCAGCGGCGCACAGATCTCGGCAGCGTGAATAGCCATCGCCTGGCCGTCGCCACACAGCGGCGGGATCATGGTGACCGCATCGCCGATGCGCGCACAGTGATCCCAGAGGATGGTCGGGCGCTCAGTGTCCACCGCACCGACGACGGTCATGCTGTCATCGAGACGCTGGCCGCCGGCCAGATCGCGGGCCAGGGCCGGGCTCTCGCGCACCACCGCATCCAACATGGCCGTGATGCGCGTGCCCGCACGTGCGAACGCCTCTTCGCTGGCCAGGAGGCAGAGGTTCGCCTGACCATCCTCAATCGGCGAGAGGCCGACGTAGCCGCCATCAAAGAGATAGAGTCGCACTTCGGGCGGCAGTTGGAGTCCCGCGTAGTGGCACTTGATCCCGACATACATCTGGCGTGGAGCGGCGGTCTGCGACGGCCTGAGCCCCGGCACCGCGTGCCGACCGCAGGCGACCACTGCCGTCCGGGTGCTGATGCTTGTCCGCTCGTTGGCAGTGTCACGCACCTCGACCTCGTAGCCGTCCTCACGCTGCGTAATGGCCGTTCCCGTGACGCCCTCGCGCACTGTCGCTCCCGCCTGGGCCGCCGCGTGGGCCAATGCCGCATCGAGCCGGTAGCGGCTCACGCCCCAGGCCACACCCGGCAGGGTCATATCTAGGCGCTGGCCTTGCCGTGAGATGATCGTGGCCCGGTGGATCTCGGCTGGGGACAGGGCAGCGACGGTGGCGTGAAGATCGAGGGCGTGCAGACTGGCCTGCGCCTCCGGCGAGAGGAACTCGCCGCAGACCTTGTGGCGCGGCCCGCGCTGGCGCTCCAGCAGTACCACCTGCCAGCCGTGCTGGGCCACCGCAGCGGCCAGGCAACTGCCGGCTAGGCCGGCACCGATTACGACCAGATCAGTCTCCATAACAACCTCCGGGAACAAGAATGAGATAACGAAACAGCGGGCGCCACATCCAGCGCAGCCTGCCCAGCCCTGGCTCGGCGCGCAGCCGTTGGAGGTCGGCTGCACGAAAGCCACGTCGCACCGAGAGGGGCGCGTCGTGGCGGATCATGCGGTTGCGTGAAAACAGCCGGGTGGCCAGCCAAATGCCCACCCATGCCAGCCAGTGGCGGTGCAGGTCGTTCACCACCACCCCGTGCCGCGCCGCGCCGACCATCGCGCGATAGAGGGTCGGCAGTTGGCTCTGGCTAAAGTGATGGGTAAACAGCGCGGCGGTGACCACATCCACCGGTTGGAGGGCCATCTGGAGCATGTCGCTGCATACCACGGCCACGCGTGGCTCGCCCCGGTGTGCATCCGCCGCCGCCGCGCAGGTCTCCGGGTTGATATCGGCCAGCACCAGTTGCATACGTACACCGTGGCGGTCGGCCCAGCCCAGCAGGGCGCGGCTCAGATCGCCCGATCCTGCGCCCACATCGAGTACGGTCAGCGACGTTGGTTTGCCCGCCGTGCGCCAGAAGCGAGCCACACCCTCCAGCGTGGGTCGCGCCGCGCCCAGGGCCGCATTGATCACCTGCAGTTGGCGCAGAGCCTCGCGCAGCTCCGCGCCACCAATCGTCAGGTCGTCCATCAGCTCAAGGTCTGCCGAGCGCTGCCGCAGGTTAGGCCACATAGCGTGGTACCTCCGTGAGTTGCGGCTGCTGCACAGCGATGGGGCGGGCGTCCACCGGTGGCACATAGGTCAAATGGGCCATCTCTGTGACGAGGCCGGGGCCGAAGGCGGCGGCGATGCCGCTGACAGGGCAGGCCGCCGTGCGCAACTGATCAAGCAGTTCACGCAGTACAAAGAGAATCGTTGGCGACGACATGTTGCCATAGCGGCGCAGCACGTTGTAACTGGCCACCACCTGCGCGGGCGCGAGCTGGAGCAACTCGGTCAGTCGGTCAACGATGGCGCGACCACCGGGGTGAATAGCCCAGAAGGTCGGCGTCGGCTGACCGTCAAGCAGTGTCGCCAGGGCGCTTTGGGCGAGGGTGCCGACGTGGCGGGGCACGTCGGACGAGAGGTGCATCACAAAGCCGTGATCGCCAATCTGCCACGCCATTGCGTCCTCGGTGTCGGGCAGCACCTGTGTGTGGAGCCGGTTGAGGCGCAGCAGGTCACCATTCGACCCGGTAGCGCCCACTAGGCAGGCGGCCGCCCCGTCGGCGAAGAGCGAGGCGACGGTCAAGGCATTCCGGTCACTGTCGGGCTGGAGGTGCAGGGTACACAGCTCGACGCAGACGACCAGCACCAGGGCGTCGAGCTGTCCATCAACAATTTGGGCCGCTAGCAGTTTGTCGGAGAGAAGCCTGAAACCGGAAGGCTGGTGCTACACTGGTCGGTATGAAACGCAGCTTCAAAACGGCGGACTACGAAGCGACGCTGGACGTGCAGGTGCGGCTGGGTGACTGCC
>Ga0208376_1000098_pt1 | contig 23801 bp, 22 predicted proteins | sample CryBogmetaGMA25M_FD_184548 | JGI IMG/M metagenome (GOLD analysis project Ga0208376, IMG submission 184548) | Freshwater microbial communities from Crystal Bog, Wisconsin, USA - MA2.5M (SPAdes) | ecosystem: Environmental > Aquatic > Freshwater > Lake | place: Crystal Bog, Wisconsin, USA...
AGGCGTTTTCTTAGGATTCCTAGCAGCACGCTTTCCCTGCGCTAGAAAATAAACTAAGCACTTAGCCAATTCAAAATATATTTAAAGGATCAGTTGATATGAAAAAAATTATCGCGATTACTGCAGTAACTTTAGCCATCACCGCTTGCTCAAATATGAGTAACACAGAACAGCGCACACTTTCTGGTGCAGGCATTGGTGCAGCCGCAGGCGCCGTCGGCACAGCTATTTTCCACGGCAATCCTATTTGGGGTGCAGTAGGTGGTGCAGCAGTAGGCGCTGCTTCAGGCTATGTTTATGATGCTTACAAAAAAGAGCAGGCTTCTGAATATAATTCTGGCTACAACGCCGGTAAAAATAATCAACCCGCTAAAGCGCCTAACTAAACTAATAGTAAGCAATGCAGGTGTGAACAGCCCAGCTTGTATTAACTTACAAGCTGGGTTTTTATTTGGATCTGCCCAGCAAGCGCTTTATGAATCGGGCACTTATCGGCAATCTCCATTAATTTTTCTTTTTCTTCAGCACTAAGATTTCCAATGAGCTGAATATCGCGCGTAAATTTTTCAATATCATCGGCTCGCTCAATATCGATAGTGACAATTGCGTTTTCTAGTGGCATCGCTTTCCGACCCGCATACATCTTCAGGGTCATCGTAGTGCAGGCCGCTAATGCTGCACCTAAATATTCATGAGGACTTGGTCCAGTGCCACCACCCCCTTTAGATAACTCTGCATCAGATAAAAAATGCAAATCCCCAGCAGTGATTTTTTGCTGAAGAGGTCCTTTGCCAAACTGTGACTCCACTTTTCTCATACACACCTCAAATTAATTAACACCGATCATTCACCTGATCTCGAACTTATGCAGAATGGGGCTTGCTTACTTTTCCAACTGTAGGTAATTCAGCCTTCTTCCAAGCACTAAAACCACCCTCCAAGTGACTCACCTTTGGTACACCCATTTTTTGGAGGGTCTCAGTTGCCAAAGCCGAACGCCATGCGGATGCGCAATACAAAATCAGATTTTTCCCCTCACCAAAGATAGGTTTGTAATACGGACTTTCTGGGTCAACCCAGAACTCCAACATACCCCTGGGAGCATGCAAGGCATTAGGAATCATGCCCTCCCTCTCTAACTCACGCACATCGCGAATGTCTACAAAAAGCACATTCGGATTAGCCAATAATTGTTGTGCTTGATTCAGTGGAACTGTCTCAATTGAGGCCATTGCCTGAGCAATCAATGCCTCATAACCAATCTTTAATTTCATCAAAACCTCCTAAAGTGCCAAGGCCCTCATATATTGAATCACCTGCTACCATTCTGCTATGAACTTTACCTCTATAGAACTTGGTGCCAGCATTATTTTTGCAATTGCAGTGTTACATACCTTTTGCACAGGTTATTTTGAAACTCTAGCGAAAAAATCTCCAACCCATGCGGGTCTTTGGCATCTCCTTGGAGAAGTAGAAATCGTTTTTGGCTTTTGGGCAGCCATCCTAATTATCTTCATATCGTTTACCGATGGATTGGATTCTGCAAAAGCTTTTTTAAATAAGCGCAACTTTACAGAACCCTTATTTGTTTTCGCCATCATGATTGTGGCCGGTAGCAAACCTATTTTGCATGTCTCTACAGAAATTTTGCTTACGCTTTCTAAAGTCTTGCAACTGATCTTACGAATTAGGAGCGCACCTGCTTTATATTTTTTAATACTAGCGATCACGCCATTACTAGGCTCGCTCATAACTGAAGCTGCCGCAATGACCTTATCCGCTTTTTTATTGCGTGATCTAGTTTATCGGCATAAATGCTCCCAGGCCCTTCTATTTGGAACTCTAGGCGTACTTTTTGTCAACATATCGATTGGTGGCACTCTTACTAACTTTGCTGCTCCACCGGTTCTTATGGTTGCTACAACTTGGGACTGGAGCTCAGTATTTATGTTTGATAACTTCGGTGTTGAGTCTTGCATTGCAATTTTTATCAATGCATTAGGTGCGACCGTTTTATTTCATCGCCAGCTGATTGACCCAGTTTCTGGGGCTAAGCAAACAAAGACTCCACCAGTTGTCGTCGTAGTACATCTGCTATTTTTACTTGGCATCGTGGTATTTGCACATGATCCTGTTATGTTCATATGGATACTGCTATTTTTTATTGGCTATACAGCCGCCTATCCAAAACATCAAAGTCCCCTTATCCTGAAAGAAGCTCTGTTGGTTGGCTTCTTCTTGGCCGGTTTAGTTGTACTTGGCTCATTACAAGGCTGGTGGCTACAACCCATTCTCCAACAAATGAGTCCAACGGAAGTATTTTATGGGGCGCTTGGTCTGACGGCCATCACTGACAATGCAGCACTGACTTATTTGGGTTCACTGGTTTCTGGTACGTCATTGGAATTCAAGTTAGCTTTAGTTGGGGGTGCGGTTGCTGGGGGTGGACTTACCGTCATTGCCAACGCCCCTAACCCAGCAGGAATCGCAATTTTGCGCCAGCACTTCCCAAATGGTGCAGTTTCAGCGCTGCACCTATTGATTGCAGCTACTCCGCCCACAATGATAGCGATTCTGGCCTACCGACTTTTATAAAACAGTAGAATCTGAGCTTCGCCCCCAGTTATAAACCTGAGATCGGCATATGAAAAAGCTCTATATCAAAACCTTCGGCTGTCAAATGAACGAGTACGACTCGGGCAAGATGGCTGACCTCCTCCATGCCGATGAAGGTATGGTGATGGCTGATTCTCCAGAAGATGCTGACGTTGTACTTCTAAACACTTGCTCGATTCGTGAAAAGGCAGAAGATAAAGTGTTTTCTGACTTAGGACGCTTACGCGAACTAAAGAAAACGAAGCCTAATTTACTCATTGGGGTTGGTGGCTGCGTAGCAAGTCAAGAAGGTCAACAGATTGTGAGCCGCGCACCCTATGTAGATGTTGTCTTTGGGCCCCAAACATTACATCGCTTATCAGATCTATTAGCAGAACGTCGAAAAACAGGCATCTCTCAAGTAGATATTTCTTTTCCAGAAATTGAAAAGTTTGACCATCTTCCTGCATCAAGGCAAACACGTGGCTCAGCTTATGTCTCGATCATGGAGGGATGTTCTAAGTATTGCAGTTACTGCGTAGTGCCCTACACTCGTGGCGAAGAAGTCTCCAGGCCTTTTGATGATGTGCTCACTGAAGTTGCAGGACTCGCTAGCAAAGGTGTTAAAGAAATTGTGCTACTTGGTCAAAACGTCAATGCGTATCTTGGAAAAATGGGTGGCACGGATGAGATTGCTGACTTTGCTCTTCTGATTGAATACGTGGCTGAAATTCCAGGGGTGGAACGTATTCGCTTCACGACAAGCCACCCAAAAGAATTTACCCAAAGGCTGATAGATGTCTATGCAAAAGTTCCCAAGCTAGTAAGTCATTTACATTTACCTGTGCAACATGGTGCTGACTCCGTGCTATCTGCAATGAAGCGTGGATACACTGCACTGGAATATAAAAGTATTATTCGAAAAATGCGTGCTGTACGGCCTGACCTCACCCTATCAAGCGATTTTATCGTCGGCTTTCCTGGTGAAACTGAGGCTGACTTTGAAAAACTATTGAAGATGGTTCGAGAGCTAGAGTTTGATAACAGCTTCTGCTTTATTTTTAGCCCTCGGCCTGGTACACCAGCTGCTAACCTCAGTGATGACACACCCTATGAAATCAAGCTTAAGCGCCTGCAAACGCTTTTAGCGCTGATCGAAGGGCAATCTAATCACATTAGTCAAAAGATGTTGGGCAAATCTGAGAAGATATTAATCGAAGGCTTAGCTAAAGATGGTGTCAGCCTGCAAGGACGTGCAGAAAATAATCGTATAGTTCATTTCATGGCACCCGATCAAGATATTCAATCGCTGATTGGACAAATGGTGGACATCCGTATTACCGAAGTTCTTAACTACACCTTAAGAGGTGAAATGGTTGAAGCCCATGCCAGCTAAACTTGTTATTGACATTCAATATGCAAGCCCGGCGATCGAAACTGCAGTAAGCAAGCTCGCATCTGCTAACTTAATTAAGAAATGGGTTAAGGCCGTAACTACTACTAATGGACTATTAACCTTACGCTTCGTCAATGCAGCGGAAGGGAAAAAATTAAATGCGTCTTTTCGCAATAAAGAATATGCAACCAATGTTTTAACCTTTCTGTACGAGCACTCAAAAAATATTGTGTCAGCTGACATTATTTTTTGTATGCCAGTGATTCAAAAAGAAGCTAAAGAGCAAAATAAACTTCTCAAATCACATCTTGCCCATCTCATTGTGCATGGCTGTCTTCATGCCCAAGGACTTGATCATGAGAAAAAGACAGAAGCTGTGAAGATGGAAGCGCTAGAAGTAAAAATTCTTAAGAAAATAGGTTTTACAAACCCTTACTTGGCCCAGTAACCACTCTCTCAGCCTCCAATTATTGATTTGACTTATTTCTACGCTATTCTTGAAACATGCCTGACCCCAATAAATCCCTTTTAGATCGCTTAGCCGATTTTTTAACGCCCCAGCCTTCTAGTCCTAGCGAGCGTCGCCAAGAACTCATTACAACCCTCCGTGAGTCTCAAATCGAGGGCCTAATTGATGCTGATGCCCTCTCGATGATCGAAGGGGTATTTCAGGTAGGTCAACTATGCGCTCGAGATATTTTGGTACCCCGTGCTCAAATTGACTGGATTGATATCAATCTCCCGATTGCAGACTTAATCAAATGCGTTATTGATGCTGCTCATTCACGTTTTCCAGTATTTGAAGGTAGTCGCGATAACGTCATTGGCATCCTGTTAGCAAAGGACTTGTTGCGCCATGCGACAGAAAAAGATTTTCAAGTTCGTGATTGGCTCCGTCCAGCAGTATTTATTCCTGAGTCAAAACGCTTAAGTGTTTTGTTGAGAGATTTCAAAGACAATCGGAATCACTTAGCGATTGTTGTCGATGAATATGCTGGGGTAGCTGGCATTATCACGATTGAAGATGTACTAGAACAGATTGTTGGCGATATTGAAGATGAGCATGATATTGACGAGGAAGCCGACAACATCCTCTCCCTTGATAATGGGGATATCAGAGTTAAAGGCATTACAGAGCTAGAACAATTTAATGAGGCTCTCGGCACTCACTTCGCAGTAGAGGATATTGAAACGGTAGCGGGTCTTGTTATTCAACACCTAGGACGCGTTCCTAAAATTGGTGAGCTCATAACAATTGATGGCATTGAGTTTGAAGTACTACGCGCTGACCCAAGACAAGTTCATATTCTGCTGGCACGCCAAATGCCCAAAGCAGCCGACTGAGAATTACCTTGCTTGATTTGCGTTCCAATCGGCAACATCACAGCATTAATGTAGTCACGCTACTGACTCTTTTTATCTTAGGCTCACTAATAGCAGTTGCAGTAGAGCTTCCATATGGTGGATGGGTTCAAATTCCGCTACTAAGTTTAGTCTGGTGGCAACTTACTTCAAAAGAATATCTACCTTTCAAGAAATACTTCATCCTAGGGATGACATTTGGACTGGGCTACTTTGTAGTGGGTCTATGGTGGCTCTACATAAGCCTTCATGACGTTGGCGGCATGAATATCTTGCTTTCTTGTATGGCAGTCTTTTTATTATCTGCTTACATGGCGCTTTATTTCTCTTTAGCAGCCTTTGCGATTCCACTCTTTAAAAAGAATATTATTTTTGGCCTGCTCCTAGCTGCTAGCTGGGTCTCGATGGAATTTTTACGAGGATATCTATTTACAGGATTCCCATGGATGGGATTTGCCGAAGCTCAAGTGAATGGGCCATTTGGACCAGTGGCTCCATTCTTCGGGGGCCTCGCCTGCACCTTCCTAGTAATTTGGATTTCTTGGGCAATTATTCAACTCAAAAGATATCCACTCATTAGCGCGATGAGTATCGCCACCATGCTTGCTGTTTCACAACTAGCAGGACTATTGACATTTACTCACCCAATTGGCGAGCCAATTAACGTCAGACTGATTCAGGGAAATTTTGAACAAAGTCTTAAGTTCAACCCGCTAGCAATTGGTCAGCAAATTGATTTTTATGTAAGTGAGATAAAAAAAGAAAAGGCGAATCTCATCATTATTCCTGAGACCGCATTTCCCTGGCCTCAGAACAACCTTCCGCCAAGCTTACTAAATTATCTTCAGGACTTTTCCAACGAAAGTGAGAGTAGTATCTTGCTTGGCCTCATTGGTGAAATCAAAACAGGTGCAGGGATGCAATATACCAATCGTGCTATTGGCCTCTCACCAAATGACTCGCCCTATCAATACGACAAAGCCCACTTAGTTCCTTTTGGTGAATTTATTCCCTGGGGTTTTGAATGGTTTGTAAAGGCTTTCCATGTGCCAATGAGTAACTTTGCTAGCGGAGGATTTAAACAGTCTCCCTTTAATATTTCACCCAAAGATAAAGCCCCCATTCATGCAGCCATTACGATTTGCTATGAGGATGTTTTTGGTGGGGAGCTCGCAAGTAGGATTCGGAATAGTGCTCAACCAACAAATGTACTCATTAACTTAACTAATCTTGCATGGTTTGGAAAATCTCAAGCCCCTACTCAGCAATTAAGACTTTCCCAGCTCCGCTCACTCGAAACTGGCCTTCCTGCTTTGAGGGCAACCAATACTGGCATTACTGCAGTCTTGGGAGCGGACGGGAAAGTTCTCCAAGCACTCCCGGAATTTACACAAGCCACCTTAAGCACCCAAGTTCAGGCCTATTCTGGAAAAACACCTTACGTAATTTGGGGTGATGCCCCCATTTTATGTATTTCTTGCCTTCTACTGATCTGGGGTCTGATTCGCCATCGTCGTTTTTAATGATTTTTAACTCCCGGCCGTCCTAGCCATGTAAAATCAATGGCTTAGCCAGGTTAATCATGCTTACTTTTCAGCAAATCATTCTCAAACTTCAAGATTATTGGGACCAACAAGGTTGTGCCTTATTGCAGCCTATTGATCTCGAGGTTGGCGCAGGTACATCCCATACCGCTACTTTTCTGCGAGCCATTGGGCCGGAGCCTTGGAAAGCTGCTTATGTTCAACCATCTCGCAGACCAAAAGATGGTCGCTATGGTGAAAATCCAAATCGCCTTCAGCACTACTATCAATATCAAGTTGTTCTTAAGCCTGCTCCAGAAAATATTCTTGAGTTGTATCTTGGCTCACTCGCTGCATTGGGACTAGATCTCAAAGAAAACGATGTTCGTTTTGTGGAAGACGACTGGGAAAACCCAACCTTAGGTGCCTGGGGCCTTGGTTGGGAAGTTTGGCTAAACGGTATGGAAGTTACTCAGTTCACTTACTTCCAGCAAGTTGGAGGTCTAGATTGCAAGCCTGTTCTGGGGGAGATCACTTACGGTATTGAACGTCTGGCAATGTATATTCAGAATTGCTCAAATGTATATGACTTAGTTTGGGCTGATGGTATCTCTTATGGTGATGTGTACCACCAAAATGAAGTAGAGCAATCCTGCTATAACTTTGAACATTCTAATACCGATCTTTTATTTACTAACTTTGCAAATTACGAGAGCGAAGCTAAGCGCCTAATGGAAGTTCCACTTGCTCTACCCGCCTATGAGATGGTTCTGAAGGCAGCGCATACTTTTAATTTACTGGATGCACGTGGCGCTATTTCTGTGACTGAACGTGCAGCCTACATTGGCCGCATTCGAAATCTTTCTCGTGCAGTTGCCCAAGCCTACTTCGAGTCCCGAGAAAAATTAGGTTTTCCAATGTGTCAACGCCAAGCTAAAGCCTAAGCTTTCGCATCGAGAAACCGTAACCAATTTATGAGCAAAACCAATTCCTCCTCTCAATCAGCAACTCTATTGATTGAAGTCTTTACCGAAGAGTTGCCGCCCAAATCACTTCGTCGCTTAGGTGATGCTTTTAGTGAAGGTATTTTTGGAGCTCTAAAAGCGGCTTGCCTATCCACAACAGCATCAACAGTAACTAGTTTTGCTACACCCCGTCGTCTTGCAGTTCAAGTCACCGATGTTTTAGATCAAGCCCCTGACTATCCAGTCCGTGAAAAATTATTGCCAACAAGTATTGCATTTGATAGTGATGGTAAAGCTACTCCACCCCTACTCAAGAAATTGAGCGCGCTAGGTTATGCAGACGTAGATCTGGCTACCCTTGAAAAAGCTGGGGAAGGCAAGAATGAAGCACTTTTTCTGAATGTCATTGCCAAAGGTGCAGTTTTAGAACAAACCGCCCAAACAGCGCTTGAGCAAACGCTTGGCAAATTACCGATTGCCAAAATGATGCACTACCAAGTACTTCAAATGGATGGCCAATTAGCAGACGTTCAATTTGCCCGCCCTGCGCATGGAATCATTGCCTTGCATGGTGATAAAACTCTGAGCATCAGCAGCCTTGGTATTCATGCTGGCAACCAGACAGGGGGGCACCGTTTCCTAGCCCCAGGTAATCTCACGATTACAGCCGCAGATCAGTACGAAAATACTTTAGAGTCGAAGGCGAATATTATCCCTAGCTTTAACAAGCGACGCGCGCAAATTGAGACAGCCCTTTTAAAAGCAGCTGGCGATGACTTAGTCCTGATGCCAGATAGCCTATTAGATGAAGTAACAGCATTAGTGGAATGGCCGGCTATTTATGAGTGTCATTTTGATCAAGAATTTTTGGAGGTTCCCCAAGAATGCTTAATTCTGACAATGCAAACAAATCAAAAATATTTTGCATTGACCGATAAACAAGGTAAGCTCCGCAATCGATTCCTAATTGTTTCTAATATTGAGACTGCTAAGCCGGAGGCCGTCATTTCCGGCAATGAACGTGTTGTACGCCCCCGTCTATCAGATGCTCGATTCTTTTTCCAACAAGACCAAAAGCGTCCATTGGCTTCTCGTGTTGCCGACCTCGCCAAGGTGGTTTATCACAATCAATTAGGCAACCAACTAGAGCGCACTCAACGAGTTCAAGTTATTGCCACCGCTATCGCTAAGAATCTGAATGCAAATCTAAAGCTAGCGGGTCGTGCTGCAGAAATTGCAAAAACTGACTTATTAACTGATATGGTGGGTGAGTTCCCTGAATTACAGGGCATCATGGGTCACTACTATGCTACTCATGATGGTGAGGATGCCCAAGTTGCAGCTGCCTGTAGCGAACACTACATGCCACGTTTTGCAGGTGATTCCTTGCCGGAAACTCAGATTGGCACAATCCTAGCGATTGCGGATAAGCTAGAAACGCTAGTTGGTATTTGGGGTGTAGGCCTCGCACCAACTGGAGATAAAGACCCGTATGCCTTACGTCGCCATGCTCTCGGAATCTGTCGCTTGCTACTTGAAAAAAATCTTTCCTTAAGCTTGCCGGACTTAATCGAATTAGCTCGTACACAGTTTCCACAAAAGGATGTGCAAGAAAAAGCTAATGCAGCTGCTATTTATGATTTCATCATCGATCGGTTACGTGCCTATTTACGCGACCAATCTGTTGCTGGTAAACCATTTACCAGCGCTGAAATTGACGCCGTTTTAAGTCAATCGCCCGCTCAAATTAATGATCTAATTGAGCGCTTAACTGCCGTAAGAGAATTTAATGCTTTAGCAGAAGCTACTCAACTTGCTGCAGCAAATAAACGCATTAGTAACATCTTGAAAAAAACGACTACCACAATTCCTACGGTATGTTCTAGCAAACTGTTACAAATTCCGGCTGAGGCTACTCTTCATAAAACCTTAGAGAGCATTACACCTGCCTTAACTAGCGCCTATGAAAAGCGTCAATTTGTTGATGTACTTAAATCTCTCGTTGCCTTAAGCGCACCCATCGACCAATTCTTTGCCGACGTCATGGTGATGGATCCAAATCCTGAGCTACGCGATAACCGCTTAGCTCTCTTGCAACAACTTCACCATAAAATGAATCTCGTTGCCGATCTCGGCAAATTAGCATGAGCAACAGCTCTTCTAAACTCATTATTCTTGATCGCGATGGCGTGATCAATGAAGATCGTGATGACTACGTAAAATCTGTAGAGGAGTGGATTCCTCTGCCTGGAAGTCTTGAAGCTATTGCTCTACTAAATCAAGCGGGTTACCAAATAGCCATCGCCACTAATCAATCTGGCCTATCTAGAGGCTATTTCTCCATTAACGATCTGCATGCGATGCATAGCAAAATGGATAAATTGCTTCAACCCCTAGGCGGTCATATTGATAGCATCTTCTTTTGTCCCCATATCGACTCACATGGGTGTGATTGCCGCAAGCCCTCTCCTGGTTTAATGAAAGAGATTGCATTACGCTATAAAAGAGCGGATAGCATTAAGCCACTTTTGGGGGTGCCCATTGTTGGAGACTCATTAAGAGATCTTCAGGCAGGCATCGCTCTAGGAGCTTCACCTCACTTAGTACTCACAGGTAAAGGTCAAAAGACTTTAGATAAAGGCGGGCTTCCTGAAGGCACTCAGATCCATGCTGATCTCATGGCATTTGCAAATACGTTCTTAGAAAGTACGGTGTAGGGCAAACATGATCTGGATTCGTTCTACTATTTTTGCATTATGCCTATTGGTCTTCACGCCGATATGGTCAGTGCTATGTATGCTGGCATTTCCATTTCTGAGTCCCGAAAATCGTTATTGCTTTATCGGCCTTTGGAACAAAATTGTTATTTGGTTACTATGGCATCTATGTGGCATTAACTATGAAATTCGGGGAATGGAGCATATGCGTGCAGTCCTCGATCAACCGGTCATTATCTTAAGTAAGCACCAATCAGCTTATGAAACGATTGCATATATCGCTTTACTACCTAAGCAACTATGCTTCGTATTCAAACGAGAGTTGCTATGGATTCCATTCTTTGGCTGGGCCTTGGCTTTGCTCAAGATGATTCACATTAATCGAGCTAATAAACAAACAGCGGCGCTATCGGTTGCCAGTCAAGGTCGTAAACGCCTCAGTGAAGGCAAGTGGATCATGCTATTTCCTGAGGGGACTAGAACTCCTAGGGGTTCAACCAAGCCATATCGCAAAGGTGGTGCTCGCCTTGCAAGCGCCACTGGCGCCCTAGTGATTCCTATCGCCCATAACGCAGGAAACTTCTGGCCTAAAAATAGCTTTTTAAAGCAGCCAGGTACAGTCATCTTTTCTATAGGTCCTGCAATTACCTCCGAAGGTAAGAATGGTGAAGAACTTCAACAAGAAGTGGAGGCTTGGATAGAAACAGAAATGCGGGCAATTGATCCAAGCGCTTACTAATTGCATAACTAAGGGGCTAGCACTCTAGCCCACTCAATATAGCGATCGACCGAAATATCTTGAGCCCTTGATTTAAGCTCAAGCTCAGTTAAATGCAGCCTCTCTGAAAAAGTCTGTAAGTTAGTGCGCAACATTTTTCTTCTTTGAGAAAAGGCTGCAGCAACTACTTGCTCTAAAGCGCTCCATTGAGCAACATTCAAACTAAAGTCTTTGCGGGGGATCATTCGCACTACTGCTGAATTTACCTTTGGCTGCGGATCAAAAGCTTCAGGAGGAACCTCTAAGACAAGCTCCATATCGTAACGAGTTTGCAACATGACTGATAAGCGACTGAAATCTGAACTACCTGCTTTTGCTACCATGCGCTCAACAACTTCTGCCTGCAACATAAATACCTGCTCATCAATAGCTGGTGCGGCAGAAACCAAGTGAAATAGCAGTGGCGAAGATATGTTGTAGGGCAAGTTTCCCACCACCTTACAGAGCCCTTTTTTATCAGAACAATTCTTTGCCCACTCCAGAAAATCAAAGTTGAGCGCATCGCCCTCTATAACTTTTAACCCCTTAAGGTTTTGTTGATTCCAGTAAGCAACTAAGTCTCGGTCAATCTCGAGAAGATCTAGCTGATCAAGGTTGCTCAGTAGAGGTCTAGTTAAGGCGCCAAGACCAGGACCAATCTCAATCACGTGCATATCGCCAGTGGGGTTAATTAAAGCCACAATCGAGTAAATGATTCCATCATCTTGTAAAAAATTTTGACCAAATCGTTTACGAGCACGATGCATCACTTAATTTGACTTTCTTTGATGAAGCGCCAACTGATAAGCTAAACGCAAGGCTTGAAGCATGCTTCCTGAATCAGCAACTCCTTTACCTGCAATATCTAGGCCAGTTCCATGGTCAACCGAGGTTCTAATAATAGGAAGGCCCAGCGTTACATTCACGCCGCCGCCAAAAGTAACAAACTTAAAAGGAGCCAATCCTTGATCGTGATACATCGCAATAAAGGCATCCACCTTATCAAGTGCAGCAGCATCAAACATCGTATCCCCGGGGTAGGGTCCAGATACATCAATGCCTTGTTTTTTTGCAAGTTCAATTGCCGGGGAAATGCATTCGATCTCTTCCTGCCCCAAATAGCCAGACTCTCCGGCATGTGGGTTAAATCCTGCAACCCGTATGACTGGTTTTGCAATCCCAAACTTGTTTTTTAAATCGTGATCAACTATCTGAATAGTTTCTAGGATGAGATCAATATTTAAGGTGGCTGATACTTCTTTCAACGGGAGATGGGTACTGACTAAGGCGACACGAAGGTCTCTCGGTGCTTTTAAACCAAGGAAGCCTGAGGGCAATGGCGCGCAGAGCATCATAACTTCATGCTTCGCATGAATACGTTGAGCCAAGTACTCAGTGTGTCCAGTAAATGGAATCCCTGCGATATTGATCACACTTTTTTGGACTGGTGCAGTAATCATGGCATCGTACTGACCCTTCATACAACCATCACTCGCTTGATTCAAAAGGCTTAGCACGTACTTTGCATTGGCTGGATTTAACACTCCTAGCTCTACTGGTTCAGCGAGCGGGATCGATTCAATATTGAGACGATCAAGTAGGTTTGCGGGAATGGCTTGTGTACTAGTCAGCAGCTTCGCATCCCCGAGCAAAGTAATTTGCGCATTGGTCTGCTCTTTTAGGAAATCTAACGCTCCCGCAAATGAAACTTCAGGCCCTATACCAGCCGGATCCCCGGTGGTGATGACTAGCTTAACGAGGGGCGCTTTTTGCTGCATCTTCTACGTTCAGGATTTTGACTGTTGCGGTGTCACGCAATTCACGAACCCAATCCTGATAAGCCTGATCGAATTTTCTTTCACGTATAGCTGCACGAGCAAATTGACGTTGCTTTTCAACGGTAAGTTGTGCATCACGACGCTCCATTACCTGAATCAAATGCCAGCCAAATTCGGTTTTTACCGGATTACTTACCTCACCAACTTGCAAGCGGTTCATCGCAAGCTCAAATTCAGGCACTAAATCACCAGGGCCCATCCATCCCAAGGATCCACCGTTGGCAGCTGAGCCATCTTCTGAGTATTTTTTAGCAAGCTCACCAAAATCTGCAGTCTTTGCGCGCACTTGGTCACGATATCCCTGCAAACGCCTCTCGGCATCTTGATCGTTCAATCCTGAGCGACTTCGTAACAAAATATGGCGTGCCAAGGTTTGTGTAATAGGAATATTTTGAGGCGTACTTGATGCTGCATCTTGGACTGGCGCTTGTTCTTGTGGTGCAGGCGTAGCACTCATCGCACGGCGATCTAGAACTTTAAGGACGTGATAGCCAGCAGGACTTTTTACAACCGCATTGGCTACTTGGCCACCACCAGTATTCCTGATGGCCTCATAAAATAATTGGGGCAAGCGATCTGGGGTTCGATACCCCAACTCTTGAAACTTAATGCTTGGATTATCTTTCGCAGCCATTGCACCTAATTGCATAAAATCTGTATCGCCCCGGGCTTCACGTAATAGGTTTTCTGCTTTTTTCTTAGCATCAGCTTGTGCTCCAGCTCCAGCACTCGCATCTACGGGAATAAAAATCTGAGCGACATCAATTTCTTCTGGGGCACCTTTGATAGGAGGTGCAGAACGCTGAACTCCGCCACGAGGCATCGCCCTAGTTCGCTCCGCGATAAAATTATCAATTTCAGCATCAGAAATCTTAATCTTTACTTCGACCTCACGCTCACGATATCGGCTAATCATGATGTCGTCACGCAGCATCTCTTTATAGCGCTGGAAAGAGGTGCCAGAAGCATCTACCTTTTCTTTGAGCTCAGCATAGGTCAATTTATTTTTAGCTGCTATATCAGAAACGATCTTTTCCAATTCTTTATTGGAAACCTTAACGCCTTCCATTTCAGCATTTTGTAATTGAATTTTTTCAATAATTAAACGCTCTAAAACTGACTGACGCAAAGCCGCTCCTTCTGGTAATTTAGCCCCTTGCTTTTGAAGCGCAGCAATCCGATCATCTATCTCTTTACGAGTTACATAACCAGTATTCACTACAGCCGCTACACCATCTATATTGCGAATCTTGCTATCACCGGCATTACTAGCGCTAGCGGCAGGCTCTTGAGCAAAAGCAATACCGGTCACCAAATAAACTCCTAAAAGAAGAGTGGTGGCAATAATCCGTTTTAAGCGATTCCTACAAAGCGTCATTGGTAGTTCTCATATATTGAAGGTGGAATAGGCTTGGAAGTAGGCATATATCCAGGGACATTTAGCTTCATGATATCAACTGGATTGCTACCAGCACTAGCAAAGCCCCTAAATTCTATTTGGAACAAGATTTGAGTAGTAGTTATTTGGGATGTATTGACCATTTGCGAGTACGCAGCACGGAAAGTCCAGCAATCCCGCATCCATTCTAGAGCTGCCAAAGTGTTTAATGTTTTAGTCGATAAAGCGTCATAACCCCAACGTCCCAATACCGAAACCTCGCGGGTAATGGGCCACTGTCCAGAAACGTTATATTGATCTGTGGTGGTTACACCTGGTGTATAGGCCTGATTATTTTGCACAGATGCCTGCACAGGTGGCGACCAAACATTGCGATAGCCAAAGTTCAAACTTCTTCCAGGTGTTGGACGCCAACTTCCCCCCACAGTAGTTTGTACAAAACGATTCAGTTGCGAATTGTATTGACCAAATAAATCAGCGCTAAAGTTACCAAGTAAACGAACAGAGCCTGATCCTAAGGTATCGGAATATGTTGATGGATTAATAATATTGCCATTAAGACCAACACGTTGCGCTGTGAAATCTTGTCTTTGAGCAATCGTGACACTTGCACGCTCTGCACCAGTGTTTGCCTCAATCATGCGACTAGTCAAACCACCGGTAATTCTGTTGGCGTCTGCTATGCGATCGCTACCAATGAAGGTATTCTCGCTAAAGATTTGAGAGACACCAAAGCCAGCATCAGCGGTATCAAAGATTGGTGTTTGCGCCTGACTTTGATAAGGAGTGTAGACATAAAAAGCGCGAGGCTCCATTGTCAGCAGCATATCGCGCCCAAAGAATCCATTTAACTCAGCTGCATCTCTTTCGAATGAGAGTCCAGAATCCAGGCTAAAAGTGGGAATCGTAAATCCCTGTGCTACTGGAGAAGTTGCAGAGTTATAGGCGGTAGCATTGTACGTATTTGACTGAATACTGACCTTGGGAGTAATGTAATAACCAGGAGTTACCTGTGGCAGAGCCATAGCACCCTTAATTACTGTTCGATCGGCCTGACTGTAGACACCTGGTGCAGTTGCCGCAATATTACCGCCAATGTTGTAAGCAAATCGTGTGAAGTCCGTAGAAAAAGTTGTAGCCGGTCCAGTCGGTAAGGTCACATACTTTCCGCTGGTATCAGCAACTGCTGGAGTAAGACGATTGTTATATGACGCAGTAACGTTTGGCAAAATATTGTATGGAGACTGGACAATATTAGTCGGATCTGGCTGAAGTGTTTGGAAAGTTAATGCTCTTGCTGAGACCATCCAGTTACTCAAACTTCCTGTAAGGCCTTTAGAGGTTCCAACTTCTTGTCGAAACTGACTTGTAACTGCACCGGCAATACTTTGCGAAAAATCTGTAGGGTAAAGATTGTCTGAAACCCGTGCCATATTGGCATAGCCAGTCCAAGATCCTGGCAATGGAATACCTCCCGGAGCAACGCCTCCAGAAAATGTTTGTCTTTGCTGCCAGTCATAACGCCAACGATCAGTTCCTGTTTTTTTATCATGGGATATATAGTCGCCAGCCAAAGCACCCGTATATTGCCTGTCTAAGTAGCGATAGTTGGCTCCCAACTGCAAGCCGCGCTGAGACATATAACGGGGCAAGATCAATAAGTCTCGCTCGGGCGCAATATTGACATAATAGGGTTGCGTAATATCAAAACCATTATTGGAGTTATACCCAGCTACCGGAGGCAAAATACCTGAACGACGTTGATTTGATGTGGGGGCTGTGAAGTAAGGTACGTATGCAATAGGTACCTCGAAGAAACGCATCACACCATGAGTACCCACCATTTCCTTCTGTTCGTTATCAATCTCTAGGGTGCTTGTTGTGAAATACCAATCCATATTTTCTGGAGTACAGGTGGTATATGTCGCCTTATCAAAAACAAAGATGTCAGCATTCTGAATGGTTAGTTTTTTAGCATTACCGTTACCACGAGTATCTCTAAGTTCATAGCTTGGTGTTTCCATCTCACCCTCACGTGCATCCACCTTCATCTTTGCACGTGGTCCTTTAAATATCGTATTACCTTTTGATAGTTCCGCATTACCAACTAAATCTGCAATGTCGGTATCGGGGTCATAAATAATTTCATCGGCTTTAATTACAGCGCCATTGCGACGTATCTGCGCTCGCCCTTGCAGACGCATTTCCCTGTCCACCACTCCATCAATGGAATCACTTAAAGTAAATGTGAGTGCCTTCCCATCCTCGATAGCTTGACCAACTCGTAGTTGATCATCAAGCTTAAGAACTGTGACATTTCCACGATCTGGCAGCAAAACCGTATTGGTGCTAGCTTGTCCAGGGGGTAACGGAGCGGGCGCTTGGGCATGACTTGGGAGTGCGAGTTGGAGCAATGCCACCCCCGTCATTAAGCGTAGGGTTACAGCTAAAAAAAGAGGGGCGCAAAGACCGGCGCGACGGCGATAATGACTCATGGATCCAGACCAGCCTTATTATACGAATCGACCATGACTGACTCTCGCTTAAGCACCCTTAAAATCTGGCTAAAAGCCCTGCAAGCTAACTGGCAATTAGATCTTGATAGCCTGACACCTGCCTCAGCAGATGCCAGCTTTAGACGCTATTTCCGGGTTGAGTCTAAAAACCCGGATTTTAAGACTTTGATTGTGATGGATGCCCCTCCCCAACATGAGCCTCTTGATGCCTTCATTAAAGTTGATTTATTGCTATCTACTGCAGGTTTAAATGTTCCTCAAATTTTAGAAAAAAATCTAGAGCAAGGCTTTTTATTACTCAATGATCTTGGCAATACCACCTATTTAGCTGAACTTAATGATGGCAGTGCAGATCGCCTCTATAAAGACGCCACTCATGCCTTGGTGCAAATGCAGCTAGCTAGTAGACCGGGTGTATTGCCAAATTATGATGAAGCCCTCTTACGACGAGAATTAGATTTATTTCCTGAATGGTATTTAGGAAAACATCTTCATTTATTGCTAAGTGAATTACAGCAAGCTCAAATCAAAAAATCGTTTGAGCTTATTATTGAAAATAATTTAGCGCAAGCAAAAGTTTACGTACATCGTGATTACCACTCTCGTAATTTAATGGTGACAGAAAAGAATAATCCTGGTGTGATTGATTTTCAGGATGCCGTCTTTGGGCCAATTACCTACGATGCATCGTCTTTATGGCGTGATGCCTACATCGCATGGCCAGAAGAAAGAGTGATTGACTGGGTTATTAAATTTTGGGAAGAAGGTCGTAAAGCTGGGCTACCCATGCCAAACGATTTTGGTCAGTTCTACCGTGACTTTGAGTGGATGGGTTTACAGCGCCATCTAAAGGTCCTGGGTATCTTTGCAAGACTCTTTCATCGTGATGGCAAAGATGGTTATCTCAAAGACATCCCATTGGTTTTGGAGTACGCCATTGCAACCGCAAATCGTTATATTGAATTAAAACCTTTGGCACGTATCTTGGAGTCAACTCGCCAAACTAAAGAATGATTAGTAAGCCTTCATGAATTCAAACCCTACTCTTCCCTGTTTTCTGCTCGCCGCAGGGAGAGGTGAGCGTATGCGACCACTTACAGATGACTTACCTAAGCCTTTACTTTCCATTCGTAACAAATCTTTGCTTGCTTGGCATTTAGAGTCCCTCGCTAAGGCTGGTCTTCAGAATGTGGTAATTAACCATGCATGGTTAGGCGAAAAGATTGAAACCTCTTTAGGAAATGGGAGTCAGTTTGGGCTACATATTCAATATTCACCCGAAGGTAAGGCTTTAGAGACAGCAGGTGGCATAGTGAAAGCGCTACCCATACTTCAGGCTGAAGATTATTTCTTGGTAATAAATGGTGACGTATTTACCCCCAATCTGAATGTCCATCATCTGATGGAAGAAGTATCAGTTCTCCGCAGTAATCCGGCGAAGCCATTAGCTCACCTTCTTATGGTTCCAAATCCAATTCAACACCCTAATGGTGATTTCTACCTCAAAGATGGCCAAGTAAGCTCCCAGGAATTACTTGGAGCGCAAAGGCTTACTTTTTCAGGAATTGGCATTTATCACAAAGACCTCTTCAAAGACCTTGAGTTTGGTGCTCCAGCGAAACTTGCCCCCCTACTTAAAGAGGCGATGGGGCAAAATAAAGTATCCGGTGAAAAATATTTGGGTCCATGGCACGATGTAGGTACCCCACAACGCTTACAAGAGCTCAATGCAGCTTATGAATAACAAGATCTATCAAGAACGTAGAAGTAAACTCGCCAAACTTATTTTTGCCAAGACAGGTGGCGGAGTAGCTGTCATTTCTACAGCACCAGAGTTAGCACGCAATCGTGATAGTGAATTTCCCTATCGCCATGACAGCGATTTCTTTTATTTAACCGGCTTTGAAGAGCCCGGTGCAACACTCGTTTTACTAGTTCAAAAAAATGGCAAAGACTTTGACATGCAATCTCATTTGTTTTGCAGACCAAAAGATCTCGAGCGTGAAATTTGGGATGGCATTCGCCTCGGCCCTGAAGCTGCACCGAAAGAACTAGGCATTGACCTTGCTCATAGCAATAAAGATCTCGATCTAAAACTCAGCGAGCTGCTGGCTGATCAAGACTCTGTTTATATTCGTCTGGCTGAAAGTGCAGAGGCAGATCGCCGCCTGCGCCTCTGGATGAAACAAGTTCGTGGACAAGCCCGTTCAGGCATCAACCCGCCATCAGACTTTCATGATGTTGAAGCGCTGATTCATGAAATGCGCTTATTTAAAGATGCCCATGAAATTGACATCATGCGCCGTGCAGCCGCCATCTCTGCTCGTGCCCACATCCGTGCAATGCAAATCTGCAAACCTGGCATGCATGAGTACCAACTTGAAGCTGAACTTCTCCATGAATTTCGCAATAGTGGCTCACAAAGCGTTGCTTACAATAGCATTGTTGCAGGGGGTGCTAACTCTTGCATCCTTCACTATCGTGCTGGTTCAACTGAATTACGCAGTGGTGAATTATGTTTAATTGATGCTGGGTGTGAGTTGGATGGGTATGCCTCTGATATTACTCGCACATTTCCAGTAAACGGAAAATTTACAGGGCCACAACGTGCACTCTATGAAATTACTTTAGCTGCTCAAGAAGCGTCAATTGCAATGACTAGACCTGGCAATACTTTTATGCAACCTCATGATGCAGCACTTAAAGTACTCACTCAAGGCTTGCTAGATGAGAAGCTACTCAAGCTTTCTGAACTAGGCTCAGTTGAAAATGCCATCGAAACTGCTGCCTATCGTCGTTTCTACATGCATCGTACCTCCCACTGGTTAGGCATGGATGTGCATGATGTGGGATCTTATCGCGAACAATCTGACATCTCCCTCAAGGAAGAAAAGCCATGGCGCATTCTCAGAAGTGGCATGGTGATTACTATAGAGCCCGGTCTTTACATCAGACCAGCTGATGATATTGATGAGAAATTCTGGAATATTGGTATTCGAATTGAAGATGATGCCGTCATCAATGACGCTGGATGTGAATTAATTTCTCGTGGCGTTCCTGTCAAAGCAGATGAAATAGAAGCTTTAATGAAGAATACTTAAATCGATGGCTGATTCTGATATTTTGATTCAAGGTGGTGGCCCAGTAGGGCTAGCCTGTGCCGCTTGGACTTTGCAAAAATTCCCAGAGGCCAAGCTTACCTTAATAGACCGTAATCCGATAGACGATGCTGATCTGGTAAATACTGATAATAGAGGTATTGCTCTGTCTCATGGTAGCAAGCTTCTGCTCGATACCATTCATGCTTGGCCTCCTGAATGTGCCGACATACATCGTGTGCATGTTTCACAAGCAGGACGTTTTGGTCGCGCACTCATGACACGCGAAGAACTCAATCAAGATGCCTTAGGTCACATCATCCGCTATCGGGATATCCATATTTCTTTGCGCCAAGCCTTAAGAGCTATTCAAAGCAAGAGTCCTAACTTCGTTTGGCAGCATATCGACCCCGGGGATACAAATACTAATTCCCAAGCCAAATGCACCGTGCATGCTGAGGGTGGGCTATTTAAGAACCAGGATTGGGTTGAATCAGGTCGTGACTATGATCAATCAGCCCTAGTGGGCTTGGTAGAAGTAGAAAATGCAACATCTCATCAAGCTTGGGAACGTTTTACATCGGAAGGTCCACTAGCAGTTCTTCCAAGTCATTACGGCGAACATATCTTGAACTTGGTTTGGTGTGGCACACCAGAGTCATCTCAAGAGCGCTTACATCTCAGTGATGCCGATTTCTTAAGTGCACTACAAAAAGAGTTTGGTTCTCGTATTGGACGTTTTCTCAAAATTCAGGATCGTCGTTTATATGAACTGGGTCTAAACTACCGCAAAGAAATTAGTAAAGATAGCGAAGTGTGGATTGGAAACGCTGCGCAAACTCTACATCCTGTAGCGGGCCAAGGTCTAAATTTGGGATTAAGAGATGCCTACTTATTGGCAGAAAAGTTAGTAGGATTATTTTCAGGGCCCATAGAGAATCAAACGTTTGTGGAAGTTGAAAAAACTTTGGAGGCTTATGCCCTTACTCGCAAGAAAGATAGAACAACAACCATAGGTCTTACGGATTTGATGGCTCGAGTATTTACATCGAATCTTGCTCCAATTGTGCTTGCGCGTGGATTGGCTTTAACGGCCCTCCAATGGCTTCCACCAGTCAAAACAGCCTTAGCTCGCCAAATGATGTTTGGTAGGCGCTAAGAGCTTGCAATAGCCTCCAAAATACAATCATTCATAGTTTGATCTAAATCAAGCAATCTGCCTAAAAAATAGGCAGATTTGGGTCTAAATGTGCTAAAGTGTCATGCTTTCCGCAATCCCGACTGACGCCGATGCCAATTCACAAATCCCAAATCTCATATTGATGAAAATCGGCCCTCACCTCCTCGCAAATAGACTATTTGTCGCTCCTATGGCTGGGGTAACAGATCGACCATTTCGGCAGCTGTGCAAAAAATTGGGTGCAGGCTATGCCGTTTCTGAGATGGTGGCCTCGAATGCACTGCTTTGGAAAAGCGAAAAGACTCAACGTCGCGCAAACCATGTAGGAGAGTTCAAACCGATTGCAGTCCAAATTGCTGGCGCTGATCCAGCCATGATGGCGGCAGCTGCAAAAATTAATGTTGATCATGGCGCTCAAATTATTGATATCAATATGGGCTGTCCAGCGAAAAAGGTTTGTAATGTTGCAGCAGGATCTGCGCTATTACGTGATGAGCCACTCGTACAACAAATTCTAGAGGCGGTTGTAAAGGCTGTGGGCACTGGCCCAGATGCTGTTCCGGTTACTTTAAAAATTCGTACTGGTTGGGACCGTGAGCATAAGAATGCTATTCATATAGCTCAGCTAGCAGAGAAGTCTGGCATCTCAATGCTGACTGTTCACGGCCGCACAAGAGCTGATTTGTATCACGGTGAGGCGGAGTACGAAACAATTACTGCGGTAAAAAATAACGTTGGCATTCCAGTAGTTGCTAATGGCGATATCAATAACCCAGAAAAAGCAGATGCAGTTTTAAAGATCACTGGTGCGGATGCCATCATGATTGGTCGCGCAGCACAAGGCCGCCCCTGGATCTTCCGCGAGATTAATCATTACCTAGAAACTGGTGGCAAACTGCCAACCCCTGAGATCAATGAAATCCAAGCCATCATGAATGCCCATCTCTTGGATCACTACGAATTCTATGGCGAACACATTGGACTACGGACCGCACGCAAACATATTGGCTGGTATTGCAAAGGCTTGCGCGATTCTCATGCATTCCGTCAACGCATGAATACTGCAGATGATTGCAAAACCCAATTACAGATGGTGAATGATTATTTTGATGAAATGAAATCTCATTCTGACCGTTTACTTTTTTTAGAAGCAGCTTAGTTTTTTCCTATTTCCATTTTTTAGTCTTGTTAGATTGATATGACCAATAAGCACCCTATTACCGAATGTATTGAAGCTCAATTACAGGGCTATCTCAATGATCTCAAAGGCACTCCGCCCTCTGATATTTATGACATGGTGTTAACTGTAGTTGAAAAGCCAATGCTGGAGCTCGTGATGCAACATGCTAAGCAAAATCAGTCTTTAGCTGCGCAATACCTTGGTATTAATCGCAATACCTTACATAAAAAACTGCTTGAGCATCAACTTCTTAAATAAGCAAAACATAAAACGTTATTTATTCATCAATTAGACCCTTCGAAAACTATGATCCGCACCGCTCTACTCTCCGTATCAGATAAAAATGGCATAGTGCCTTTTGCAAAAGCTCTTCATGAGCAAGGAATTAAGCTTATTTCTACTGGTGGTACAGCAAAACTCTTAGCTGAAAATCATTTGCCAGTAGTTGAAGTATCTTCTCTGACTAAATTTCCAGAGATGCTAGATGGTCGCGTTAAAACACTTCACCCAATGGTTCATGGCGGTCTGTTGGCTCGTAGAGACTTTCCAGATCACATGGCGGCATTAAAAGAGCATGGTATTGATACCATCGATATGCTGGTGATCAACTTGTACCCATTTAATGAGACCGTTGCGAAAGAAAGTTGTTCATTTGAAGATGCCGTTGAGAATATCGATATTGGCGGTCCAGCCATGTTACGTGCAGCCGCAAAGAACCATCAAGATGTGACTGTACTCATTTCTCCGGAAGATTACGCCCCTGTCTTAGCGGAAATGAAAGCCAATAAGAATGTGGTTTCTTATAAAACTAATTTGGCTTTGGCTAAAAAAGTATTTGCGCATACTGCCCAATATGATGGCGCCATTGCTAACTATCTCTCGGCACTAGGTGATGATCTAGCCCACAAGGCCCGCTCTGCTTATCCAGAAACCTTGCACCTTGCTTTTGAAAAAGTACAGGAGATGCGTTATGGCGAGAACCCACATCAATCTGCTGCGTTCTACAAAGATATCTCTCCTGTAGGTGGTGCCCTCGCTAATTACAAACAACTACAAGGGAAAGAACTGTCTTATAACAACATCGCTGATGCAGACTCAGCTTGGGAATGCGTTAAGAGCTTTACAGGTAATGTTGGCGGTGCTGCTGCCTGCGTGATCATTAAGCATGCCAATCCTTGTGGTGTTGCTGTCGGAGCTAATGCGCTTGAGGCTTACGAAAAAGCCTTTAAGACTGACCCAAGTTCAGCGTTTGGCGGAATCATTGCCTTTAATGTA
>Ga0208376_1000099_pt1 | contig 23752 bp, 20 predicted proteins | sample CryBogmetaGMA25M_FD_184548 | JGI IMG/M metagenome (GOLD analysis project Ga0208376, IMG submission 184548) | Freshwater microbial communities from Crystal Bog, Wisconsin, USA - MA2.5M (SPAdes) | ecosystem: Environmental > Aquatic > Freshwater > Lake | place: Crystal Bog, Wisconsin, USA...
TGGGACGGCGGTGGGTGGGATGGCAGTAGGTGGAATGGCCGTCGGCGAGGGTACATTCACCACCGGCGACTTCAGACAGCTAGCCAGCATCATACATGCCAGGAGCGATAGAACGAGATATTTCTGCATCGTGTGCCTCATTAATGAAGGCAGGGGCGGCACGTCATTGCCGCCCCTGCCTCATAACTCTTCGCGCAATACCGCAGAAGCGCCCTGTCATACTGTCACGCTGAGCGAAGCGAAGCGTCCCGGTGCGCATTATCATCGCCGGGACGCTTCGCTTCGCTCAGCGTGACAGGGTTACTTCTGCTCTACCGCCTCCTCGCAAAAAAGATGGAGGTGGTATCGGCTAGACAAGAAGCTCCAGATCGTCGAGCAACTGGTCGAAGGTATCCATCGCGGCTTGGATGGGGGTAGGCGAGGTCATATCCACCCCGGCGCCACGCAGCAGGTTGATCGAAGATTGCGAGGAGCCACTGCTGAGGAAACGCAGGTAACGATCAATCGCTGGCTGACCCTCGTCAATAATCTGCCGGCTGAGGGCTAGGGCCGCCGAGAGACCAGTGGCGTACTGGTAGACATAGAAATTGTAGTAGAAGTGCGGGATGCGCGCCCACTCCCAGGCGATCTCCTCATCGAGCGTCACCGCCGGGCCGTGGTAGGTGCCCACCAGATCATAGTAGCGTTGACTCATCCCGTCAGCGGTCAGCGGCTCGCCGGACTCCGCCCGCACGTGCATATCCAACTCAAAGGCGGCGAACATCGTCTGGCGGAAGATCGTTGTACGCACATCCTCAAGCTGCTGCACCAGTAGGCGTTTGCGCAGTTGCTCGTTGGCGTGGTGCTTGAGCAGGTAGTCGGTGAGCAGAGCCTCATTGAGCGTCGAGGCAACCTCGGCCACAAAGATCGTGTAGTTGCCGTACACAAAGGGCTGGGTTTTACGGGTGAAGTAGGAGTGCATCGAGTGGCCCAGCTCGTGGGCCAGGGTAAAGACATCGTGCAGGCGATCCTGGTAGTTCAGCAAGATGAAGGGCGGCGTGCCATAGGTTCCGCCGCTGTAGGCACCATTACGTTTGCCCACATTTTCGTAAACATCAATCCAGCGGTTGCTGAAGCTCTCGCGCAGGGCTGCGCCATAGCTCGGTCCGAGGGGCGCAAACGCCGCCAGCATCATCTCCTGAGCCTCGGCGTAGGGTATCTCCAGCGTCACCTCAGGCACCGGCGGCGTATAGAGATCGTAAATCCGCAGGTCGTCCAGACCCATGATCTTCTTGCGGATAGCCATATAGCGGTGCAGTTTCGGCAGGTTCGCCTCAATCGTGCCGATCAGGTTATGGTAAACGTCCAGCGGGATCTCGTTCGGCTTGAGCGCTGCCTCTAGGGCTGAGCCAAAGTTGCGCACGCGGGCGTCGAGGGCGTGGGTACGCACCGCCGCACCCAGGGTTGTGGCCAGGGTGTTGCGGAAGGGCTTGTAGGCGTTGTAGAGACCCTTAAAGGCGTCGTGGCGTACCCGCCGGTCGCCGCTCTCGATATAGCGACCATAGCGTGCATGCGAGAGTTGCACGGTGATCCCCTGCTCATCGGTAATATCCGGGAGGCTGATGTCGGAGTTATTCAGCATCCCAAAAATCTCGTAGGGGGCGCGGGTAACATCGCTGAACTGTGCTAGCAAGCCCTCAACTTCAGCCGAGCGAATGTGATCGCGCTGCTTGTTGAGTTTCTCTAGTTCGTAGGCGTACACTCCCAACCCCACCTCCTGGGCCAGCCACGCCGTCAGCGTCTCCTGATGGATAGACAAAATCTCTGGGTCAATGAAGGCCATGGTCGCCGAGATGCGGGCCACAAACGAGCCAGCCTGCTCACTCAGCGCCTGCCCAATCGGGTTGGTGCTGTCCGAATCTTTAAACTGATGCGCGTAGACGTAGAGTTTCCCAAGTTGGCAGTTCACCTCATCGCGCAGGCGCAGGGCGGCCAGGAGCTGGCTCGGCCCCTGGCCCAGCGTACCTTGGAGCGCCGGGAACTCCTGGGATCGCCCCTCAAGCGCCCCAAGCTCGGCACTCCAGACATCGGGATCAGCGAAGATCAGCCTGAGATCCCACGTATACTCCGGTGGAGCCTCCGCACGGGTGGGTACCTTATGTGTATCAATCATCGTCGCTCCTTAGGCAAGGTGTCAGGTGTCAGGTGTCAGGTGTCAGGTGTCAGGTGTTAGGTGTTAGGTGTCAGGTGTCAGGTGTCAGGTGTCAGGTGTCAGGTGTCAGGTGTCAGGTGTCAGGTGTCAGGTGTCAGGTGTCAGGTGTCAGGTGTCAGGTTTACCGTTTGTCGTGCGGGCTTCCAGCCTGCTGACGCGCATCCGGCGGGCTGGAAGCCCACACGACGAACACCGCGTGACGCGCTCGACCTGACACCTGAAACCTCGCACCTGACACCTTGTCCTACTCTATTTTTGCATCAACCAGCCGCTCCAGCCGATCCACAAATCCCGCCATCACCTCAAAGGCCCGATCCATAGCCGCTGGGGTGGTTATATCAATACCGGCCAGGGCCAGGGCGTCGAGCGGGTAGCGCGATCCACCCGCCGAAAGGAACTGTAGGTAGCGCGTGACGGCTCCCTCCTCGCCACGCAGTACGCCGTCGGCCAAGGCATTGGCCGCCGCGATGCCTGAGGCGTACTGGTACACGTAGAAGTTGCTGTAGAGGTGCGAGAATTGTGCCCAGATGATCCCGTTGCGTGCGGTGTCAACGTATACCGCCGGGCCGTAGCCGTGGGCAAACAGATCAGCCAGCCGCCGCCCCATACGCTCCGCCGTCACCGCCTCGCCCGCCTCGGCCCAGGCGTGAACCTGCTGCTCAAATTGTGAGAGGATCGGCATGACAAAGAGGTAGCGATGGAAATTAGACATCGCCTCTTCGATCAGGCCAATCTGGAGTTCACGTGGGCTATCCTGAGCCAGCAGGTGGCCGCGCACCATAGCCTGATTAAAGTTCGAAGCCACCTCAGCCACAAAGAGTGTATAGTCACTATAGACTGCTGGCTGTGCCCGGTTGGTATACCAACTGTGCATCGAGTGGCCCAGTTCGTGGGCGAGGGTACTCATGCTGATCAGGTTGTCGCCGTAGTTCATCAGGATGAAGGGCGGTGTGCCGTAGCCGCCCCCTGAGTAGGCACCGTTGGCCTTGCCCTGGTTCGGGTAGATGTCTACCCAACGTTCGCTGGTAAGCCCGATCCGGGCGACGTGCACGTACTCATCGCCCAAGGGTGCCATCCCCGCACAGATCATATCCACCGCCTCGGCGTAACTCACTACCGGCGAGGTCGTGAGTGGCGCAAAGATATCGCACGGCTCCATCTGCGTCAGGCCAAGCGCCCGTCGGCGAATCTCCCAGTAGCGATGCCAGATCGGCAGATGCCGGTTGCAGGCCGCAATCACCGTATCATAGACGGCCTGCGGCACGTTTGACGCACTTAACGACGCCTCCAGCGAGGTCGCGTATCCGTGCGATTGAGCCAAAAAGACATCGCTCTTCACACTGCCCGCGTAGAGCGCACCGAAGCTGTTCCGCAGCGACAGGAAGGCATCGGCGTAGGATTCCCAGGCGCTCTTGCGCACCTGCCGATCCTCGTGCTGGAGCAGTTCGCTGATCGTGCCACGGGCGACGTGGTAACGCCCTCCCGCGCTATCGGTGGCGTCAGCGAAACACAGGTCGCCATCAGCAAGCATCTGGTAAGCGCTGGATGGCGTACTCAGAGCCTCGCCCGCCGCCGCCAGCACCTGCTCCACCTCGGCGGATCGTACGTGGTCGCGCCGACGCCACAGGTTATTCAGGTAGTGGTGATACAAGCCCAGGGCTGGCTCGTCGGTAAGAAACGCCGCGACTCGCGCCGGATCAACCGCCAGCAACTCTGGTTCGGCGAAGGCCGCCGCCGCTGAAAAACGGGCGGAGAGGCCGATCGCCCGCTCGCGCAGGGCTGCCGCCTCCTGATTAGTCGTATCCTCATCGAAGGACATCAGCGCGTAGCTGAGAAGTTTATATGCGGCCACCCGCAGATCGCTCCAGGTCACAAACCATGCCCACAGCGTTGGGGCAGACTCACTGAGTCGGCCCTGGAACTGCGCCAGACTAGGCAGTTTACCCTCAACCCGTCGGGCCTCAGCATCCCAGGCTGCGCTGTCAGCAAAGATATGGGTAAGATCCCAGGTATGCTCGCGCAGAATCTCCTCGCGACGTGGCAAAGCTGTGGTTGTCATAATGATCGGTTCCCTTTCTCGATCACAGCGACCGTGCCGAATGTCGCAAGTGTAGAATGGATTATACCCTTCTCATTGGTTCGTTGCCACTATGACTTGGATAAAAAAAGCTCGATCCGTCAACTTGCGTGTATCCGATGCCGTGTTAGAATAGAGCGTGTGGAAGAGGAACCCAGATTATAGGAACGAGACGAGAGGAATCTATGAGTGACGATTATCAGTACCCGCCGACAAAGCAGCGTCGGCAATCCCGTCAGGAGTGGGATGCGCGCAGGATACGGGCACTCCGCGAGCATATGGGGATGACTCAGCAGCAGATGGCTGATGAACTAGAGGTTCGGCAGCAGACCATCAGCGAGTGGGAGACGGGAACCCACAAGCCGCATCGCTCGACGCAGAAGACGCTCTCGATGGTTGCCGAACGCGCTGGCTTCGCCTACCTGCTTGATCAGGAGAGTGATGATCATCGTGTCCCGCCGATCGAACCCTGATCGCCTGCACTTCTGTCTTCTGGCCCCACAAACGTGCGCGTGAACTATTCTGGGCCGAGGAAGATATCGGTGCATGCGTGCGTCTTTATTTGGTCATGTGAGGAGCGGTGCCGCCACGTAAGGAAGCAAAAACTCTTTGCATTTTCCACTGCCCTGGCGCATATTCGTCCCTTATCAGTGCGCTATGAATTGGCCTATGTGTTGACCCTTGCCGAGGGGTGTGATAAAATAGCCGGGGTATTCTGTACCCCTTGTCGTCTCTGCCCGGAACGGGTGTAGGAGGAAGGACTGCGCATGGCGGAGCCGGATAGCCTTTTGCAACTTGGGATAGAGGCCGCTCGCGATGGGAATAAAGAGGAGGCGCGCAATCTCTTTCGCCTGCTTACCCGTCAGGACTCCACAAACGCCCAGGCATGGCTCTGGCTTGCGGGGGTGGCTGAGAATCGTGAAGAGCGCCAGTCCGCCCTTGAGCATGTCATCGAGCTAGATCCTACAAATGAGATGGCGATCAAGGGTCTTCAGTCGCTCGGGGTACGCCCCGGTGGCCGCGCTGTCGCGCCGCCAGTTGAGAAGCCCACGCCGCCCGCGCCATCTGCGCCGCCCGCGCCATCTGCACCGCCCGCGCCGCCTACGCCGCCCGCGCCATCCGCACCGCCTGTGCCGCCTGTGCCGCCTGCGCCGCCCGCGCCCAGCACCCGCGCCAGCGATCCTTTTGACGACGACGACGACCCCTTTGCTGAACTGAACAATCTCTCTGGCCTTATCGCTGATACTGAGGGGCCCGTACGACGTGACCCACCCCCGGTTGCGGCGTCAAGTGTCGGCACAGATTCTGGTACCTCGAACCAGTCAGGCAGCAGTAGCCGTCCGTCAAGCGGCAGTAACCGTCCGTCAAGTAGCAGTAACCGTCCGTCAAGTAGCAGTAACCGTCCGTCAAGCAGTAGCAACCGTCCATCGAGTGGCCGCCGCTCTAGCGTCTACGATGTGGATGAAGGCACAGTACCCGCTCGTCGTGGCATAAGTCCCCTGCTCCTTATTCTTCTCGGTCTCGTTGGCATTATGCTGATCGGGATTTTGATCACTTCCTTCCTCAACGGGAAGAAACCGCAGGTTGCGACCCAGCCTACCTCCAAGCAGACCTCCGCTGCTGTGATCCACGCGACGGCAGTTTTGTCCACCACACCGGAGCCGACAACGGTTCCCGGCGGCGGCACGGGCACGACTCAGCCGGTTACGCAGACTGCCGACCTCGGTCAGCCCCCTACTGAGCCGGTAGTGGTTCCCCCCACTGCGGCCCCTCTGGCCGACGTAACTCAGGCGAACCCGGCGATCATCCCGGCGAACACGCCCCTCCAGAGCGAGGGCTGGCTCTATGACTTCAATCAGCCCACTTACGCCGCGCCTATCGTTGGATCGGTCGGAACGTATCAGCCCGCCAATGGACGCTTCGCCGTTGTGCTGATCTTCGCGGTGAATAACACGGGGACGAGCCAGAAGATTCCGGCAAACTTCTTCGTTCTCAAAGACGCCCAGGGTCGTGTTTGGGAGTCTCGGCCTGATGTCTCTGATGCCTATGTCATCCCTGGTGTCAACGCAGATATGAGCCAGACCCAGCAGATCGCGCCCGATGGGATCACCCACAGTGTTGCTCTGGTCTTCGATGTGGCCCCTGACGCGACTAACCTGGTCTTCTTCGCACGTAGTAACCCCGCGCAGGGCTGGCTGGTCTTGCCGAATGTCTAGAAGTACGAGGTTTGGGGCGGGCAATGCCCGCCCCAGATTTTTCCCCTCAACGTGACCGAATCCACACCACCAACGCTAAATCTTGAGCAGTTGCTGCGCACCGGCATCTCCGCCCTCCGCGCTGGCAATCGTACTGCTGCCTATGCGCTCTTCCTCGCCCTTACCCAAGAGTACCCTGGCGATGTGCGTGCGTGGCTTGGACTTGCCAGCGCCGCGACAGTCTTGGACGAGCAGCGCAATGCCCTCGAACACGTTGTCGCACTTAACCCGGCCCATCCCCAGGCTCTCCGGGCGCTAGCAAGCCTCTCACCGCAGACGATGACGCCAGTTGGCGCGTCGCCCGAACCGTCTGTCGCCACTGCCCCGCAGACTGAGCAGACTGCCGCCCACGGGCAATACCCGCTGCTGAATGTGATTGCGCTGATGGTGATGGGCGTTATTCTACTTATCCTCATTTTTGTTGGTATTAGGTTCTTCAACAGCTCAGGGCGCACGGCGGGAATACCAACGCCCCTCCCTGCGCCGACGCTCCAAACTACAGCGGTGGTGTCCACACTTATCCTGACACCCACATCTGTCCTGACACCCACATCTGTCCTGACACCCACATCTGTCCTGACACCCACATCTGTCCTGATACCCACATCTGTCCTGATACCCACATCTGTCCTGACGCCCACGTCTGTCCTGGTGCCTACATCTGTCCTGACACCCACGTCTGCTGCGCAGGTCACGCCTGTTGCCGCGCTGCCTGCTCACGCCAGCCTGCCACTCGGCACCTTAGTTGAGATTGATGGCTGGAGTACCACCCTCCTGCGACCTGACTACGCCATGATCCTTGAGGGCAGCATTGGTGACATGCGTCCATCTGGGCGATTTGTCCTTACGCTGATGGCCGTCAGCAATAACAGCACACGTTCGCGGCGCATCCCCGCCGACCTGTTCGCCGTGGTTGATAGCAGGGGTCGCCGCTATCGACCGGCGTCGAACGCCTCCAGCGCCTACCTGGCTCTCTATGGGCGCGGACAGCATGGCGACCTCGCCCTTGAGGACGAGATCGCCCCAGGCAGTGGTATGCGCAGCGTGCCCATCCTCTTCGATGTCCCGACGAATGCGAATGGCCTAATGCTCACGATCCGTGACAACGGATCGACGGGTTGGCCAATCGAGAGCGTCTCCTCCCCGGCGATCAACGTCGGCCCGTAGCCTCCTCCCGTCACCTTCACCTGACAATGCACGGTATATGGATAGCGATCCCGCCCTGGATCGCGCTATCCGCTGCCTACCGAGGAGGCACCTGTGCGCCTACCCTTTCGGATCGCGATCCTGGTTCTGGTCGGAATTATCTTGGCCAGTCATGTTGTCGCCCGTGCGGAGACGACCACCGTGGTGATCAACGAGTTTATGCCCGACCCGCTGAGCGGTGACGAGTGGGCTGAACTCTACAACCCCGGCCCTGTTACGGTGACAATTGGCGGCTGGCAGATTGACGATGACACTGTCGGTAAGCCAGGAATAATCATTGCGCCCGCCACACAGATCGGCCCTGGTGAGTATTTGGTCTTTACCTGGGCCAGCAATATTTTGAACAAAACGGGTGACACCATTCGGCTGCTTGATCCCGTTGGCGCGGTTATGGATAGCCACAGCTACACCAATGCACAGAGCGACCTTTCCCTTGCCCGTATTCCCGACGGCGGTATTGTCTGGAATTGGGGTGGTTCCAGCGCTGGCTTGCCGAATGTCCCCACACCCACACAAGTGCCGGTTAGCCCGACATTAGATACGGCAACGCCGACCGATACCGCAACACGGGCCGACACCGCAACACCCACTAAAACCGCCATCCTGGCTGACACTGCATCAGCTACCAATACCGCATCGCCCACCAGTACCGCAACAGCTACCAGTACCGCAACAGCTACCAATACCGCATCGCCCACCAGTACCACAACAGCTACCAATACCGCATCGCCGACTTCTGCCCCCGTCTTCGGCACGATCCGCATCAGTGAGGTTGCGGCGGATGCTGACCCTGAGTGGATTGAGATTGTGAATACGGGCGATCTGGATGTCAACCTGAATAACTGGCAGATCGTGCGTACCTCCGGCAGCCAGACCACCTCGCGCACGTTGCCGACGATCACCGTGCTGCCAGGCGAGTGTGTGGTAGCGAGCTTCACGAAGGGTTTTTTGCCGAATGCGGGTGCCACTATCGGGCTATACGATGATACTGGCAGCCTTATGGATGATCCGCTGGTATATCCTTCCCTCGCCACAGGGTATGTCTATGCGCTGATGGATGATGGCAGTTGGGCGGTGACAGATCAGATGTCGCCGGGAGAGTCAAACCCGGCACCTGTGCCGACTACAACCTTTAGCCCCACCGCAACCGCAACAGAAACGCCACGTCCGTCCGCAACCCACACGGAAACGGCGACCCGCACGGAAACCGTAACCCGTTCTCAGACACCGGAGACCCCGACGCGGACGGAAACGGCGACCCGGACGCCGAGTTCTACGCATACCGAAACGGCGACTCGTACCGAAACGGCGACTCGTACCGAAACCGTAACCCGTACTCAGACACCGGAGACCCCGACCCGGACAGAGACCTCGACCCGCACGCCGAGTCCCACACATACAGAAACGGCGACCCGCACGGAAACGGCGACCCGCACGCCGAGTCCGACTCGCACCGAAACCCCGACCCGCACGGAAACGGCGACCCGGACGCCGAGTTCCACGCATACGGAAACGGCGACCCGCACGGAAACCGTAACCCGTACTCAGACACCGGAGACCCCGACCCGGACGGAGACCTCGACCCGCACGCCGAGTCCCACGCATACGGAAACGGCGACCCGGACGCCGAGTCCGACTCGTACCGAAACCCCAACCCGGACGGAGACCCCGACCCGCACGCCGAGTCCGACTCATACCGAAATTCCTACTCACACCGAGACTGTAACCCGCACCCAGACGCCGGAAACGGCGACCCGGACGCCTAGCCCGACGCGGACGGAAACGGCGACCCGGACGCCTAGCAGTTTGTCGGAGAGAACCGTGAATAGCGCATCACAAAGCCAAATCGGCTTTTTTGGAATATGGCTCTGTGACGCCCTAAACCCCACTCTCTCCGACAGGCTGCTAGCCCGACGCGGACGGAAACGGCGACCCGGACGCCTAGCCCGACGCGGACTCAGACCTCTACTCGAACAACAAAGCCAACGGCACTATCAACCACTCCCGTGGTGGTTGCCGATCAGTCGCAACTGGGAACCCACGGCAGCGATGTTGATGTAAGCGTCATCCCTACATACGTCATCATCCGACCGTCGTCTCTGCTGGCTGGCACTGCCACTCCCGCTATCGCCTATCGCCGTCAGATAGGCACCTCGTACCGTTACGAAACACCTACGACGACCCAGACTCCTCTGCCGCCGCCGACACCGGCCATTCTCGAAGAACCAGAAGCCGGCACACCTGCCCCTGTCTGGCCTTTCATCATCGGCGGTGTGGGTTCTATCGTTACAGGCTGCGTACTGGTGGTTGTTGATCGTACACCACGAGCAACCAGAGTGCCCGAAGAACCTATGCTATAATCTCCCGACACGCTGGTTTCATCGAATTCATCTGCACGCAGTCTGAGTACTGCCGGTGGGAGTCCCATGCTCCACGTATGGGCGTGGAATGACAGACAACCACACGAGAGCCAGCCGCAGTCCCAAGCACCTGAAAGGATTCTCGTATGACTGATCTGCAAACGCTGATCCGAGAGCGACTCACCCACAACCGTGGAGGGTTGCTAAGCCATCAGGGCTACGTCCTGGGTATTGACCTGGGAGGCTATGGGCTACGCGCTGCACTTGTTGATCTGAGCAGCAACAGCTTTACGAGCGTGGACACGAAGATCGAGCAGGCGCCGCCCGACCAGGTCGTTGCGCATGCGATTGACATGGCCCGCACGCTTCTGAAGAAAGCCGATGTGGCGACAGGGCATTTGGTGCGGGTTGGCGTTGGCTTTGGTGGCCCGCTTGATCTTCACCACGGTGTAGTACGTCTGTCGCCGCGTATGGAGGGCTGGGAAAACTACCCGCTTCAGGAGCGCTTCGAGCAGGCGTTTGATACCGTCACCCTGATTGATAACGACGCGAACCTGATCGCGCTCGGCGAGGCCACCTTTGGCGTCGCCAAAGGTCGCCAGCACGTCTTCTACATGCACCTGAGCAGCGGTGTGGGTGGTGGAACGGTGTTGAACGGGCGGCTCTACCACGGCGCGACATCTACTGCGGGCGAGATTGGCCACGCAGTGGTGGGCAGAGGATGGGACGGCACGGGTCGCCCAGAAACCCTGGAGGAGCTTGTTTCGATCAGCGGGTTGGTTCGCCGTGCCCACGCCCAGGGTCTGGAGACAGATAATCTCGATGATATTTTCGGTGATCATCCTGTCGGTCAGCGCGTTGTGCAAGAGACAATTGACCTGATCGCAATCCGCTGCGCCCAGACAGTTGCCCTGCTTGACCCAGAGATAATCGTGCTGGGCGGCATCGTTGTCCGTATCGGCGGTGATCGCTTCGTAACGGCCATCGGTGACAAGATGAACGATTTCATCGCCCCGCAGTTCGCTCGCCCTGTACCGGTGGTCGCCTCTGTTCTCGGCCCCGATAGCGTGACAATGGGCGCGGTGGCCCTCGCCCTCGATAGCCTTACGGACTAGTACCAATCCCTTTCACATAAGCCTATCGTGTTCCAGCCTTGCCCCCTCACCCCCTGCCCCTCTCCCACTGGGGGAGAGGGGAGATTTGAGAGAGCGTTCTACCCCCCCTCTCCCGTTCTGGGAGAGGGGGCTGGGGGGTGAGGGTTGAGCGGTGGCAGAATCGTTATATGAAACGTATTGGCTTTAGCCGGTGGCAGGATCTTGCACTAGTCCTGAATTTTCGGAACCCTGTACTTTGCGCAGACCGCAGTGCAATGCTATAATTGAGTGAGTGTAGGCATCGTTATCCATCAGGTAAGCGGGGAGGCGAAGAGTCTCTCTGCTTAGTGTTGTTTAAGTGGGGTGTTATGGACGCGAAAATGGTTACCTTCGGCGAGACATCGCTCGATAAACTTCTCCAGTGGCTCCGCTCTAGCGGCGAGCCAAAAGATATCAAAGACGTTCTACAGCAATACCTTTTGATCATCAGCAAGTCGGTGACGGAGGATAGTGAATGACAGTCGCCTCTGAGTTTCAGGGTAGCGTGAGCGAGCAGAGCTTGGCCGAAGAGGTCTATCGCTTGATGACAACGCAAGGTTCGTTTTTTGCCCTCGATGCACCGATCACGCAATCGCTTGCCAACCTGGCTGATTTTCTTGCCGGCACATATCAGCGTGACCGTGACGAGATCGCTCGCGAGATAGATACGGCACTGAAGGCAAATGACAATCTCTTCCAGCGACGGGAGACGGAGAACGGCGTACTCTACGTCACGTCGCGCCAGGGAACCTACATTCCGCGATCAGATGCCGATACGCATTCGTTCCGACAGCGTCTCCACGAGCCCGATCACCCGTTGCCAATTGATGATATTAGCGTGGTCGTCTCGACCTCGCGTCCGGCGATCACTACCGTCGAGCCGGTGTTTGTCTCGGACTATTGGCAGGTGCAGGCCGGCATGTCTCCGATCAATCCGGTGGTTGCGCCAACTGATTTTGGTCACGCCAGCACCGCTCCTACTCTCCCAGTTTCTGCGGGTGATGTTGCTGCTGCTCCGAGGTCGGATACTGTGATCCCCGAGCCGGTGGTGGCTCCTGAGTCGGTGGTGATTCCCGAGCCGGTGGTGGTGGCCCCCACGTCGGTGCCGGTTGCCCACAAGCCAGTGGCGCTGCCCTCCGAGCCGGTGGTGGTGAGCCCCGAACCGGAGGCGGTTCCTGAGCCGGAAGTGGTTCCCGAGCCGGTGGCGGTGGCCCCCGAGCCAGAGGCGGTTCCCGAGCCGGTGGTTGTTGTCCCCGAGCCGGTGGTTATTGCGCCGAGGCCAGTGGCTACTCGCCCCGACCGCAATACAGTCATTACTTTGCCCGAGGGTCTCGCCCTTGATGTGCGGCGACCTGTGTCCGATCTGATGGCCGAGTATGGCGCGAAGCTTGAGAAGATTCTGGCCGACCGAATTGATGAAGATCCCCTGCGCCGGATTGTGAGCTTCGGGCGAAGCTACTACCCGGAGGCCAGTGTGGTCAATCTGGGCAAGAATGATCTGCGCAAGATTCGTGACTACATTCTGGAACGTAACGAGCCACTGCCCGATACGGAGATTATTGCCGACCTCTACTATCACAACCCGCGTCAGTCCGACTACGAGGGCTTCCGCTTTTCGCTGAACTACCGCCTGCATCGCGAGAAGGACTTCGAGTTTGTGGGCGTTGAGGGCGCTCGGTTGTGGTCAACCAAGGGTCTGCCGGCGATTGGCGGTAAGCGGGTGAAGGCCGCTGAGATGGGCCAGATTACTTCGTATCTCGCTGAGGGCTACGATAATAGCCTGGAGATGCAGAGCGCCGAGGCGATCACCAAGAGCGGGACACTCAACCGTCTGCTCACCTTCTTTGAGTGGGAGTACGGCGTGCTGCCCTTCGATGCCAGCATTGCGGCTCTTATCCCAACCCCAATGCTGCCCGACCAGCGTAGCGCCGTGCTACGCTTCGAGTCGCCCCAGCACTACACCACCTATCTGGTGGAGGTGCGCTACCCGACCGGCAACCGTGGCGGGTGGCTCCAGGGTCTTGATGAGTTCTTCCGCGAGCATCTGGTTCCCGGTGCCCTGATCACGATTGCCCACGGGAATGAGCCGAACCAGTTCACGATCAGTTATGAGGAGGCCGCCGCGACCAGCGACCGGCTGCTTACCCTTGACGAGAAGAAGAATAAGTTCGCCTTCGCGAACCTCACTTACTACTGCGCCGTTGATGTGGATCAGGTGCCGAGCCAGTCGCGCTTTGGTCGCCTGAAGAATCTCAAGTCGCTGCCTATGGGCGAGCGGCGCAAGTCGGAACTGGTGCTTGAGCATGTCTTCGAGGTGATGGGCGAGCAGGCGGGTACACGCAGCGAGCCACGCTACACGCTTGGGTTAAACGACCTGCTGCTGTCGTACAATGTTCTGCGGCCAGGCTCGCGCAGCCTGCTGGAGAGCCTGCTGGAGAACGGTGAGAACTTCACCCCCGATGCGCAGAACCCCGGCAAGTATCTCTACACCCCGGCACCGCGTGACGAGAGCGGCAGTGAGGAGGAGACGGTGGGTGAGGATGGAGAGATCCTGCCGGCCCGCCGCCGCTTCGGGCGCTACGCTGACGACGACGAGTAGAGAATCAAGTATCGGTAGGTGTTGCCGACGAAGTCGGCAACACCTACCGATACTTGATTGAGATGGGAAGGTGAGGGGGCGGGCGACTAGCTTGGCGGGCACGAGACGCGCCGGGTTGGTCGTTCGTCCCCTTGCTGTGAAGAAAGAATATAATCCCATGCGTTTTGAAGATCAGGTTGCGCGCCTGGGCGACCTCTCCCAGCCGCTTTCACACAACGAGTTGCGGATTATCGCAAATCTTGAATCAGAGAGCCTGAAGATCTTTTGGCAGGCGTGGCGTCAGTTTCCCGCTGAGCGCCGGGTTGAAATCCTGCACGATATTGATGCGCTGGGCGAAGATAATATCGATCTGGATTTCAGGCCGGTCTTTCGGGCATGCCTGGGCGATGGTGACTCTGAGGTGCGTGCCGCTGCCGTGGCCGGGCTCTGGGAAGAAGAATCCGAACTGACGATGGATCGACTGATCCGGCTGATTCAGGATGAGTCTGGCACCGTGCGTGCCGCCGCTGCGATTGCCCTGGCCAGATTCGCCCAGCGGGCGGAGTTGGGCGAACTGACGCCAGCCGCCACCCAGCGGGTGTATGGTGCGCTCCTCTCTACAGCCACCGACCCCGAGCAACCGCTTGATGTGCGTCGTCGTGCGGTGGAAGGACTGGGCTACTTCACCAACTCGAAGGAGGCCCAGGCCGAGATTGGTCGGGCCTACGCCCACCCTGAGCTATCTGTGCGCGAGAGTGCGATCCTGGCGATGGGTCGCTCGATGCGCCCGACCTGGATTCCTTATATCGAGCGCGAGCTGAAGAATATCTCGCCCGCGATGCGCTACGAGGCTGCCCGCGCCGTTGGCGAGCTAGGGGAAGATGGCCGGTTGCTCTTGCCACACCTACTGCCGCTGGTGGAAGATGATGATAGCGAGATTTCGATGGCCGCGATCTGGTCACTTGGCCAGGTGGGCGGCCCGAATGCCAAGCGCGTGCTTGAGCGCCTCGCCCGCACCAAGGATGAAGCGCGCCGCACCGCCGCCAACGCGGCGCTTGAAGAGCTGTCGATCTCAGAGGTCTAGGTGGAGGGATACGCATATGCCACATCACGACACAAGCCTGGATGATCTGGCCGCCACGTATGATCATATCTACCTCTCGCCTCACCTCGACGATGCGGCGCTCTCGTGTGGCGGCAGCATCGCTCGTTTTGTCGCCAGCGGCCAGCCGGTGTTGGTGGTGACGATCTGTGCGGGCAGCCTTCCCGTTGAGCACGAGTTTAGCGCGTTTGCTCAGCAGCTTCATCATCAGTGGGAACTCCCTCCCGCTGAGTCTGTCCGGCTGCGCATCCACGAGGATATGGCGGCACTGGAAACCCTTGGAGCCGATTGCTATCTGCTCAATGGGCTTGACGCGATCTACCGCATGCCCGACGCCTACGTGGATGATGCCACGCTCTTCGGCGAGATTGCCCCCGGCGACCCGCTGGCCGACGTGCTGCGCAGGCAGATCTCCGCCCTCGTCGCACGCTACCCAACGGCGATCTTCTACGCGCCGCTTGGTGTCGGCCAGCATGTGGATCATCAAATGACCTACAATGTTGCCGCCGAATATGCACACGGCGAACTGAGCATCGCCTTCTACGAAGATTTTCCGTATGTTGCGGTAGCCGGTGCCCTGGAGCGACGGCTGGCCCAGATCGGCGGGGTGGAGATCTTCGTGCCGAGCGTGACGGATATTGATGTCACTCTGGCCCGCAAAATCAGTGCAGTCGAGTCCTATCGTAGTCAGATCAGGACGCTCTTTGGCGACAGAGAGACCATGGCCACGAGCATCACCGCCTACGCCGAGGGGCTACGCCCCGAGTTGGGCACCTATGGTGAGCGGATTTGGATGAAGCAATGACAATTCTGGCTCGACCTGCCCACGCCCGTATGGGCGAACTCGCCCTGGTAGAACCGGATAGTATCTCGTGGGACAGCTTTGTGGACAGACACCCGCAGGGTAGCCTGCTCCAACACAGCGCGTGGGGCCGACTCAAGGCTGCTGCCGGGTGGGATGCCCGTCGGCTGGCGGTCTGCACTACTGACGGGCGACTGCTCGCCGGGGCGCTGCTGCTCACGCGCCACCAGTATGGTCTGGCTGTGGCCTATGCCCCACGCGGCCCGTTGTTCTCCGCAGACCAGGCCGCCAACGACCTGTTGCTGACAGGGATGATGCGTCTGGCCCGCCGCCATCGGGCGATTTTTTTACGCCTAGAGCCGAACATCACCGAGGATCAGTCTATGGCGGATCAGATCCACACATGGCTGCTGCTCCAGGGTATGCGGCCTGAGCGGACGATCCAGCCCCGCAGCAGCGTGCATGTGGCGCTCGATAGGCCGAGCGCGGCGATCTTTGCCGCCTTCAGCAAGGGCCACCGCGCCGACATTCGCCGGGCCGAGCGCAACGGGGTGCAGGTGCGCGTGGGTAACGATTCTGACCTTACAACCTTCTACGCGATTATGCAGTCAACCGGGACGCGGGCGGGATTCGGCATCCACAGCGCCGATTATTATCGGGCGGCGTGGCGGCTCTTCCATCCGCGCAGCCGACTGCTACTGGCCGACGTTGATGGTCGTGCCGTGGCTGCGCATATGGTCTTCGCCGACGCCCACAGCGGTCGCTACCTCTACAGCGGTGCCCACGAGGATGGCCTCAAGATGGGGGCAAATCATCTTTTAGAGTGGCATGCCATCCAGTGGGCCACTGATGTGGGTTGCGCGAGCTACGATCTCTGGGGCATCCCTGACGCCCTTGGCCAGGCGGTGGGCGCAGACGATGTCGAGCGAGCAGCGCTTGAACTGGCCGCCCATGACGACCCGCTGATGGGTGTTTACCGCTTTAAAAAGGGTTTTGGTGGTCGAGTTGTGCGCTACCTGCCCGCCTATGATCGCGTGCTGATCCCGGCGCTCTACGGCCTTTCCCAGCGGCGGATGGGGTAATGGGCAATTGTCTGTCCCGTTCAATTGACGTTACCGCCCGAACGCGCTAGAATTGCGGAAGCGAAGCCTTCTGCTCACCATGCTCTTCACCTTATGACATCACGAGATCTGATCGGCCTTATCATCTCCTTCGTGTACGCGACAAGTCTCATTCTCGTGGCCGAAGTTATCCGCCGTCGGCGAGGGTACTCGCAAGAGTTTACCCGTAAGATTGTCCATGTAGGCGCTGGCATGTGGGTACTTGGTGTCCTTTCCCTTTTTGAGAACTGGTACATTGGTATCATTCCCTTCGCCTCGTTTATCTTCATCAACTACATTGTCTGGCGTTACAAACTTCTCGAAGCGGTTGACGCCCCAGACAGCACCCCTGGCACCGTCTACTTCGCACTCACGATCACCATCCTTTTTGCGTTTCTCTGGCGCACCGGTTCACCCAACGACCTCGGCTACATTGCCGCAGCCGGCACCATGGCAATGACATGGGGCGACGCTCTCGCTGCGATTATTGGGAAGGTCTGGGGGCGGCATAAGTACACCGTCGGGACAAGCACCCGCTCCTTGGAGGGTTCGCTGGCGATGTTTCTCGCTAGCGGGACAGCCATGTTTCTGGTTCTTCTTCTCGGGCCAGGATCATCCATCAGCCCTCATGCAGCACCGTTGGGGTTGGGCGTTAGCCTGATAGCCGCATTCGCCGCCGCCCTGATTGCCACCGGGGCAGAGGCTGTTTCCCCGCATGGGATGGACAATATCAGCGTGCCTCTTATCTCGGGCTTAACCATTTTTGTGACCATAACGGCCCTGGGGTAATATGCACCAAGCGGTGCGTTTAGATGCGTGCGTAGGTAGGTAGGTAGGCGGATATGAAGTTTTTGTCTATCGGCTACAGCAGTGATCACGCTTCACATGTCCATGCGATTCGTGGACAACACCCGATGAAAATGGATCGTAGGGGCGCGTCGCGACGCGCCCCTACCCGACACCCGGCTATTTTCACATCAGCTATGGTAACCTGCCACATGCAGCAGAACTCCTGCCTGTCGGGGAAGAGAGGAACGGTTGGATAGCCTCCGCATCCCGATTCTTAAGATCGGCGATATTCTGATCGCATCCATCCAGGTTGCTCTGCACGACGCTTCCGCCGTGCAGTTTAAAGATGATCTGCTACAAAAAATCCACGACACCCGTGCAAAAGGCGTGATCATCGATCTCACCGCGCTCGATGTGGTTGATAGCTTTATCGGGCGTCTGATCGCGGACATTACGGCGATGGCGGGCCTGATGGGGACTCGTGTTGTGCTGACCGGACTCCAGCCGGCGGTGGCGATCACGCTTGTCGAGCTAGGTCTTGAGCTTCCTCGCGTACTCACCGCGCTGAACCTTGAAAAAGGTCTGATAATGATGCAGCGCCTGACTGAGGAGAGCGATGATGGGTCAGCTTAAGACTGCGGTGATCCGCAGTGATCTTGACATCGTCATCGCCCGTACCATGGCCCGAGATGTGGCCAAAGCCCTCGGGTTCGGCGCGATCGATCAGGCGCGCATTGCTACAGCCGTCAGTGAGTTGGCACGTAATATTTTTCTCTACGCCGGTACCGGCAACGTGACAGTGCGCGAGATTGACAAGAATGCGCGCAAGGGCATCGAGATTGTCTGCGAGGATCAAGGCCCTGGTATCACCAATATTGATTTGGTTATGCAGGATGGATACTCAACCTCGCGTGGTATGGGCATGGGGCTCCCCGGTGCCAAACGTTTGATGGACGAGTTCAACATTCGCTCAACCGAAAATGTCGGTACAACGATCACCTGTCGCAAGTGGCGCAGCTAGGATTGTCCTCCTTCCTCCTTCCTTCTCCCTCCTGCCTCCCGCCTCCTCAGCCTTGCGTTGCCGGAATGGGCATGCTGATAGTGATCGCCGTTGCCTGACAGGGAATGCTGGAGACGCTCAGGGTGCCGCCCATGATCGCCAGGAGTGTGCTGTGGAGGGCCACGCCGTGGCCGCCATCGCTGCGGGGTGGGGAAGATCCCATCCCCACCCCGTCGTCCTCAATGACGAGGGTGAGAAGAGGTTGCCCACCCAAGGGATGGGTACTGCTGGCATGCACGGTGAGGGTGAGCGGGCGCGTCGGAGTATGACCGCGACCGTGGCGGGCGGCGTTGCGCACCGCCTCGCGGGCGGCGTAGTAGAGCGCCTCGGCAACCAAAGGGTCGAGTTGGCGAGCGGCGGACTCGGCCCCGGCGGACATATCCCAGCGCACCGCATCGAAAGCCCCGCCCAGGTCGGTCTCGACCGTGCGGCGCAGGGCACCCAGGGCACCGAGGCGGGCCAGATCGAGGCTCATGACCGGGGGCAGATCGTGGAGCAGGTCGGAGATCTGGCGGTGAACTGATTGCAGATTGGTGATGGCCGATTGCAGGTTACTATCGGAGTTGTTCGGCGTGTCAATCTGCACTGTGCAATCGGCAATCTGCAGTAAGGTTGCGTGGATCTGGGGCAACACCTCGTCGTGCAGGACGCGGCGGGTGCGCCGGTCGAGGATCTGGCTCTCAGCGATGCGGCGGCGCTGGAGCGTGACCAGGCGACGGGCCATCTCAGCGGCGGCGCGGGCATCAATCAGGCGCTCGCCAGCGGCGCGGGCGACCTCGATCTCCTCCTGGGTATAGACTCCACCGTCAGCTTTGGCCCCGAGCAGAAGGACGCCGATCAGCCCACGGTTGTTGCGCAGGGGCACGGCCCAGTCGGCACCGCCGTGGCGGGTAGGCTCGATAGGCAGACAGAGGGGCGACGGATGTCCGTGCGCAACCTGGATCGTCGCGATCAGCCCGTTGGCATCCGGCGGAATGACGGTGGCAGGGTGAGCCAGGGCTGGCCCAGCGAGATCGGCCAGGGAGCCGAGCGGCAATAGGTAAGCCACCCGTGCGCCGAGCAGTTCACCACAGAGGGCGTGGAATGCGGCCTCAGGTTCGCCATCGGTTGCGCTGGCTGGCCCGAGGAGCCGGTCGTAGAGGTTCTGGCTGGCCATAAATGGCCGCAGCCGTGCCAGACCACCGGCGGGTTCACGGGCCGAGCGCCAGCCAACCAGGGAGAGAAAAATGGTCATGAGAACCGTGGCGATGAGCAGGTGATAGATTGGCTGTTGGGGAATGCCTACGCCGCTGAGACTCCAGCCGACGATGAGGGAGTAGAGGCTACCCAGGATCAGCGTCCTGCGCCACTGGCGAGCCAGTTCCCCACGAGGCAGCGTCGCCCCGGTGAAGATCTCGTAGGAGACAACAGCCTGACCGAGCAGCACCACCGTGATGGAGATCATCAGGCCGATCAGAAAATCGAAGCCGATAAGCATACTGATGCCACGGGTCGTGACGCCAGGGAAGATCCATGCGCGGGCCTTGTCAAGAAACCAGACCGAGGCAATGCCGATGGAGAGAGCAATAGCGAGGAGCATCACGGAGGTGGCCATAAGCCAGGGCCGCGCCCGCTGGCGGGCCAGATCGCCCATAAAACGCTCTGATGCGGCGGGGGCGCGCAGGCTGAGCAGGGCTAGCATAATGCAGAGGGCCGCGAATCCAGGATAGATCATACGGGTGAGGGTTGTGCCACTGAGCAGGGCAGACGGCCCGATCCCTGCACGGGATAAATCGGCGTAGCTGGGCAGGGGGTCAATGAAGAGAGCCAGCAGCACCGCCAGGGTTCCTAGGAAACTCACCCCTATCAGGCGCAGGCGCTCGGGACGGGTGCGCAGCCCCCCGCTGTACCATGCCATCACCGCGTACCACAGGTAGGGGGCCACAATCAGTACTAGCCAGCCCAGTCGCCAGTAGAAGGACATCTCATCCGAGAGGGAGCCGATCACCCGACCGACCACGGCGGTATGGCCGACAAAGAAGGCTCCGCCGAAGAGGAGGCCACCTCCCGCCAGCCAAGTACCCCAATTGCGCCGCTCGGCGCTGAGCAGCACCATCAGCCCTAGCCACAGCAGGGTGATCGTGTTGAAGAATGACGCGGCGATCAGCGCCCAATCAACCAGGGCGAGCAGTGTGTAGGTCATCTATCGGCCTATCGGCTATTTTCACGCATCAGGTACCCACTGGCCGCGATCATTCTCGGCCAGGGGCGTACCATCATCGGCCCAGCGCAGAAGCCGGCCCGTGTGGACAATGATCGCGGCGCGGGTGCGGGCAACTTTCTCGTCGGTGGCACTGTCGCTGAGGCCCCAGGCCGCATAGATTTGGCCGTTGGTGCGGCTGATAGTGCGCTTATCGCGGAAGCCCATGCGTGTAGCGATCTGCTCGTTGCTGAGACCCTGGGCGAGCATGCGGGCCACCTGTTGCTCGTTTGGCTCTAGCAGAGCCATAGGTGATCGCTCATCTTTGCGGCTGACCTCTTGCACTCGCGACTCGATCTCCGGGTCAATGTAACTACGGCCCGCCACGGCATCGCGCAGCAGGGGCACGATCATGTGGGGCAGCAGATAACTTGACTTGCGCACGTAGGCATAGTGACTGAGGATGCCTGAACGGCGGAACGACCGATAGTAGGCGTCGTCATCCTGAATTGAGTAGAAAACCACGGGCAGGCGCGGATGTTCACGGCGGATAGCTACGGCAGCCTCGATACCGTTCCACTCACCGGCAAGTTGCACGTCCATCAGAATAGCGTCGGGCGGGGACTCGACGCAGTGGGCCAGCGCCTCCTCACCGCTGCCACAGTCGCCCACGAGGGTGACAACCCCGGTGGCGGCTAGTCCTGCGCAGAGAGCCGGTCGCAGCTTCTCGTTATCTTCAACCACAAGTAGGCGGATCATCGTAGGTGCGCTCCTTATATGCTGATCAGCATAGATGCCGTGTCAAGCACCTGAGTGCGTCAAACCTGTGATCTGAGGCGTCGCGCATGGGGTAGATGATCGGGCATACTGAGGCACGTATCGTTTCCGCGAAGTTCAAGGATAATCGCTGTGATCACTATGAGTACTCTTCACCGCCGTCTCTCCTCCACCCTTTTCTACCCAAGTGCGGCAGCGAGCGCCCTAGCCGTGGGATTGCTTATCGGTCGTGCCGTGATTGTTGGCGAATTGATGGGTAGCTTCCTGATATGGAATCTGTTTCTAGCCTGGATGCCCTACTACATGGCCTTCTGGGCCGAGTCGGTGATGCCCAGCGATTCACATTTTCGCTGGCGCGTGCTGATTCCTGGCACCCTCTGGCTGCTCTTCCTGCCAAATGCGCCCTACATTATGACCGACTTTGTCCACCTTGAGGGTGGTTGGTGGTACGACATCGGGATGCTGCTGGCCTTTGCCTGGGCGGGTTGCCTACTGGGAGTGGCCTCGCTCTACATGCTACAGCGGATGGTGCGTGAGCGGGTGGGGGCGGCGATGAGTTGGGCCTTTGTACTGGCCTGTTGTGGCATGAGTGGTCTGGGGATTTACTTTGGGCGTTTCCTGCGCTGGAATTCCTGGGACGTTCTGTTCAGCCCCCGCGATCTGGCCCACGACCTGCGGCACGTGCTGGGCGATACCGCGCACTACCCGCAGATGATCGGGGTGAGTGGACTCTTTGCCTGCTTCTTGGCCCTCGGCATCATCACCCTGGCGGCAGTGCGGCGCGTGTAGGAAGGGTGAAAGAAGGAACCTGTCAGCTTTACTGACAGGCTCCTTTGATTGCGTATCTTGCAGGACGACTGGAGATCACGGCAGTGGAGATTTGTCTGATGACTCAATCTCGATCACCTGCCGGGAGTGGGCGTGGGCAGGGGCGGACGTGCTATTCCCCAGATTGGTAGCAACCACCCGTTTCGTATCGGCTAGATAGCGACTGAGGTCTCTGAAGGGCCATGTGAGATCATTCGGCTTGACCCGACTGAACGCATTGATAGCGTTCGAGGGAAAGCGCGAGATTTCATCGGTACCCATCCGCACAACATACTGGATCAGCGGCACGAGCTGCGCGACCGGGTTTGATCCGGCGGGCGGGCTGATCACTGCCATCGCCTGGCGGCGAAGATCCTCGGCTTTGGTACGGATCTCGATGGAACCCTCCCCGCGAAGGGCGGACTTACAGGCCAGACGCTGGCCCGCATTCAACTGACTCTCGGAGAACCACGCCTCCTCAAACGGGTTAACCGGGCTGAGGTTCTCGATCCCGGACAACACCTGGCACTGGCATGTTTGACAAAACCCAGCCCCGTTACAGACAAAGCCGACGTGGGCACCGTTACGACGGGCCACATCAATGAGCCGTTCGCCAACCTTCGCTTCCATCGTGACGCCATTAACGACTACCGTAGGCATCGAGAGACTCCTTTTTCTGTGTAGCGAAGTCCTTGCGTACCATCGTTATTGTAGCACACTGCCTAATTCTGCTCCTCGTCCCCTGTTACGCCGAAGAGTCGTAGCCACTCCGCAATCTCGGCATTGCTCAGCGACCGCTCGTTCCGCTTTTCGTGCGCCGGCGCGCTCGACGTGGGGGCGTTGAGAGCCTCTAGGCGGCGGGCAAACTCCTGCGAACTGACTATCGGTATCCCGTGATCGCGGGCCACCCCTATCACCGCGTTATCGGAGCTCACCACCTGCCACTCATCGCGCCGCCGCACCATACGGATGCGCCGGATCAGCTCGCTATCGGCGTCGGACGGCGATTTGGCAAAGCGCGCCTCCACCCCGTAGCCGTTTAGGTTGTCTGGGTGCCCGTAGACCCCGCCATCAAAAATGACGATCACCTTGCGACCGCGCTTTTTGGTCGCATAGCGGCGCAGCAGCATCACCAACTGCGCCTCGTCGTCGGGGTCGGCTAGGCTAATAGTGTGCATCTGCCCAATCAGATTGTGTCCATCTATCAGAATCGGCATGGTGCGACAGTCAATATCACATAGGTTATGAAGAGGAGTCGAGCGGGCGTCAGCGGGTCATTGTAGCCGAGGCCATGGGCCACGTCAATGCACCGGCCCTGCTAGGCACGGCTGATGCA
>Ga0208376_1000100_pt1 | contig 23717 bp, 25 predicted proteins | sample CryBogmetaGMA25M_FD_184548 | JGI IMG/M metagenome (GOLD analysis project Ga0208376, IMG submission 184548) | Freshwater microbial communities from Crystal Bog, Wisconsin, USA - MA2.5M (SPAdes) | ecosystem: Environmental > Aquatic > Freshwater > Lake | place: Crystal Bog, Wisconsin, USA...
CCCCCCAGCCCCCTCTCCCAGAACGGGAGAGGGGGAGCCGAACGCACTCTGGTGCAGAATCTCCCCTCTCCCCTGGTGGGAGAGGGGCAGGGGGTGAGGGGGCAAGTATTGAGGCTAAAGGTAGTTCTTGCCAATAAAGCGCCGCAACAGCTTACGGGCATCGGAGCGCAGGGTGCGGGTGGCCAGAGCAGCGAAGAAAAGGCCAACAAGTTCAAGAGGCGAGTGACGCGGTGTGACCAACGCACGCAGGGCCGCCGGGTCGTTCAGAGGCAGGGGCGAGAATTCGTGTACCTCCACCTTCAGATCATCGCCGTGCCACTCGCGCTCAACCCAGAATAAGTCGGGCATGCTGCGCTGGAAGAAGTAGTAGGCCGGGTTGTACTCGTAGAGGTAATCGAACAGTTCGCCGAACGGCTCGTCTGGCTCCTTAGGGTACAGCACCAGGGTGGTGCCCACCACGTTCACGTACCAGCGGTGGAACGACCAGTGGAAGAGCCGCTCGGCAATCTCCGAGGGACTCTGAATATAGCCAGCGGCACAGGTGCGCCGGAGTTCGGCGGCGAACCGTGTCGGGTTGTCCATATGCTCAAGAATGTGTGAGCAGATCGCGTAGGCGAAGGCTCCGTCCTTAAAGGGCAACTGGTGTGCGTCAGCGACCACAAAAGGTCGGTCAACCACCAGATCACCGCCGCGCTCGCGGTTATCCGCGCCGAGGAAGCGATCAACCAGCACGTTCGAGCGCGGGTTCGGGTTGTCACCGCTGCCAATTTCCAAAACGAGTCCGGTGGCGGGCGGGTTTAGTTTCTGTTTCATTGTGATCTCGCAGGGGCGCAGCAGCACGAGTGAGCCTGTCGCTACAGCGACAGGCTCACTCGTGCTGCTGCTCTCTTACAGTACATGTGGGACATACCTATCTGTGTGTATCGTATCAGCCATCCATTGATGCCCGGCTATCGGCTATCGGCTATCGGCTATCGGCATGTTAGTTCAGCTCATCCCCGCTGAGGCTATCGCGCAGAATATCAATATTCTCCAGGGCCAAGCCCGTACCAATCGCCACGCAGGATGCAGGCTGATCGGCCACATAGCATGGCACCGCCGTCACCTCGGTGAGCAGTTCATTGATCCGGCGCAACATTGAGCCACCACCTGTCATCACCATGCCCTTGTCAATAATGTCAGACGACAGCTCGGGCGGTGTCTCCACGAGGACGGCGCGCACCGCGTTGACAATCGCCTCTAGCGGCTCCTGGATGGCCTCGGTGATCTCGTTGCTGTCCACCTCAATTGTGCGCGGCAGGCCCGCTACCTGATCACGTCCGCGTACTTGGGTTGTCAGGGGGCGATCCAGGGGCAGGGCCGAGCCAATCTCAATCTTGATGCTCTCGGCGGTGCGCTCGCCGATCAGCACATTGTATTTGCGCTTGATATAGGCCGCGATTGCCTCATCAAACTTATTACCGCCCACGCGCACCGAAGTACTGACTACAATATCGTTGAGCGAGATCACCGCCACCTCGGTAGTGCCGCCACCGATGTCAATGATCAGATTGCCGGAGGGCTGGGCCACCGGAATATTTGCGCCAATCGCGGCGGCCAGCGGCTCGCGGATGAGCCACGCCTTCGACGCGCCCGCCTCCAGGGCGGCATCGCGCACCGCACGCATCTCTACGCTGGTGACACCGGCGGGGATGCAGATCATCACCTCGGGCTTCGAGAGGCGGAACCGCCCCATCGCCCGGGCGATGAAATACTTCAGCATCGCCTCTGTCACCTCATAGTCGGCGATCACGCCATTGCGCATGGGCCGCACCACCTCGATGCTCTCCGGCTCGCGACCGAGCATCGCCAGGGCCTCGGCTCCCACCGCCTTTACCCGGCTATCGCGCTTGGAGAGCGCCACCACCGAGGGTTCGGAGAGCACAATCCCTCTGCCTTTCACATAGACGAGCACGTTGGCCGTGCCCAGGTCAATGCCGATCTTGCGAGCCATACACCCCTCATATATCCTGGCGCGTTACGCCTGCTATGCACGATTGGGCCTGCCGCAACGCGGCATGGCCGTCGCCATTATAGCCGATCTTCCACTTGATGCCGTGCATACGATCCTGGCGGGCGACTGAAGTCGCCTCCACAGAGCCTACGGCTGGGCGTCGGCCTGCGCCGACGCCGACCCGCCCGAGTAGGCGGGCGGCCAGCCGTAGGCTCCATAGGCGCGACTTCAGTCGCCCGCCTCTCCGGGAATGCCAGCGTGCGGGCAAAGATCGGGCTGATTGTGGTCGCTTAGACATGGTTTCAGAGGGGCCGAGTTTACTTTACACTCTTGGCATACTTCCCCCCCCTAGCCCCCCCGCAAGCGGGGGGGGACAACGCATTGGTTCTCCCCCCGCTTGCGGGGGGGCTAGGGGGGTAGAACTGTAAAGTATCTGCGAACCTTGTCTTAGGCAAAAAATGCTTTGCCCTGCGCCCTCTGGCACGGTATAATGCCACCCACGGAGGTTTTTTGATGGCAGAGTCTCCCACAGTCGGCGACGCGATTGGGCTGGTGCAGGATGGTCGCGTTGCCCTGATGGCGGGCGATACCTACACCGCACGCCAGTTTTTTCGGCGTGCCCTTGAGGTTGACCCTGAGCATGTGGATGCGCTGATTGGCTTAACGGGGACGGTGCGCGCCTACCGCGAGAAGCGCGAGCATCTGCTCCACGCCCTGACCATTGACCCGGCTAATAGTGAGGCCCGTGCCATTCTCGCGCAGGTTGAGGCGCACCTCGCGGCAGGCGAAGTCCTGGCCCCCGGCGGCGTTCAGGTGCGCAATCCTGTGCCGAGTACTTCTGTTGATACACCCGCGCAGACGGGGACGCTGTATTGCTGTAATCACCCTAGGCGTGAGACGGGGCTGCGTTGCACGAGTTGCGACCGACCGATCTGCGCGGAGTGTGTACGGATGGCGGCGGTAGGCCAACTCTGTCCCGCATGCGCCCGCGCCCGCCGCCCAGTGAACTATCAGGTTTCGGCGGGGAGCCTAGCCCTAAGCGCGGTGGTCGCCCTCGTCTATGGTCTTTTTTCCAGCGTTGTGGCCGGGTTTGCACTGGGAATGATCGGATACTTTGGCCTGTACCTCGCACTTATCTTTGGCCCAATGGCGGGCGAGTTGCTCGTGCGGTTGTTGGAGCGAGTCAACCGTAAGCGTGGGCGATCAGTTCAGATCGTCGTTGGCCTCTGTTATGGGCTGGCGGCTGCACCCGTGGTTCTCTTCTTCTTCAGTCTTGGCCTGATCATCTTTGCTATTGCGACCCTTGTGACAGCGGTGACGCGCCTGCGGTAGATGATCCCGCCGGATTCGCGATCACATCAATGGTTCGTCCTTTTTTAGCGCTGATAGCCGGAAGGGGCAGGTATGATCTACAATACACGTGGGATGTCGCTTGCACAGCGCGGTGACAAAAACCCGCTTGATGTGGTTGAACATAAGATCCGTGAGCAGATCTTCGGCCAGGAGCGGGCAATTGAGAGCGTGATCCGTGTGCTGAACCGCGCACGGTTCGGCTTCTCAGCGGGGAACCCGCGCCGTCCACGGGCCACACTCCTCTTTCTTGGCCCGACAGGTGTTGGTAAGACAGCCACCGCCCGTGCGCTCGCCCAGTTGGTTCGCCCTGATGGCGAGGCATTCCTGAAGATTGACTGCTCGCTGTTTAGCCAGGGCCACGAGGTGAGCGCCCTGGTTGGTGCGCCGCCATCCTATGTTGGCCGCGATCAGAAGCCGCTGCTCAACCCCGATATTATTGAGCAGGAGAACAGCGTGATCCTGTTCGATGAGATCGAAAAGGGTCAGCCCGAACTGTGGAACCTGCTGCTCCAGGTGATGGAGGATGGCGAGATTCTGCTGCTCAACGGCGGTCGGCGGGTGAGTTTCCAGAACAGCATTGTGGTCTTTACCACCAATGTTGGCGCAAAGGAGATGGTAGACTACCTGGATCGGCGTACAATCGGCTTTCGTACTCCGCATCAGGATGTCGAGGCCACCGGCCAGCAGATCTACCAGATCGGTTTTGATGCGCTCCAGAAGGTCTTCCAGCCCGAGTGGATCAACCGGCTCGATGAGATCGTCGCCTTCCGCCCACTCTCCAGCGAGGTGCTGCGCCAGGTACTCGATCATATGCTGCTGGAGAGCAATGAGCAGTACTTGCGCCACGGTATTCGGATTGAGGTGAGCCCCGAGGCCAAGGAGTATCTGCTCGATAAGGGCTTCGACTCGCGGTTTGGTGCACGCCCCCTGCGCCAGCGCCTGCTGAAGGATCTGGATGCGCCACTGGCGGATCTGCTCTCGTCGGGCGGGGTGCCGATAGGCAGCAAGGTCCTGGTCGTCTACACAGGGGTGGACAAGCACGGTCAGGCGCTACACTTCTACTACGAGGCCGCACCGGAATTGCTGCGGCAGGCCGAGGAGCTACGGCAGGCCGAGGTGGGCCGGGTGAACGTGGGCGCAGGTGACGGGCCACAGCCGCCGAGCGTGAGCTTGAGCAGCGAGCGTGGAAACGCCGCCGAGAGTTCGGCTTCCTCTGGGCTGTTCGGCTCTCGCGGGCCGCGAATTCTGCCACCCAAGCGTCCAGACGGGCGGTAAAAGATCTGGGGAGACACAAACAGGCGCGAAGGCATTGCCTTCGCGCCTGTTTGTGTCTCATCGTAACGTACCACCCGTATCCATTAGCGGGAGTTGCTCCCAGGATCATGGTAGAATAGCCACTCCAAACGTGCTATCACAAATGTATCAAAATTCCTAGCAGCGGGAAATTCCACAACGATCCCCAAAGGGCCGACATGGTGAATATTGACCTCTACACCCTTGCGATTGTCCAGAGCCTCATGAGCATCGTGCAGATGGTTGTCCTGTTTATCCAATACCGACTCACTAAGACCTATGCCGGGCTGGGGTGGTGGGCAGCGGGCAGCGCGGCCCTGTCGCTGGGGTTTGGTGTCGCTATTCTGTGGAAAATCCCGATCATTGGGCAGATCGCCATGATCGCAAGCGTCGCCATGGTCGCCTCCGGTATGGCCTTGCTGTACGTCGGCGTGCTACGCTTCTTCGGACAACGAGAACCACGCGAACGACTGATTGTGTTTTGTGTGCTGATCACCTTCATCGCAATCTACTTCACGGTCATTGATGATCGTATTGAGATCCGGCGCTTGATAGTCTCGGTTGTGGTGGCCGCGATGTCGCTTCTCCTTGCTCGGAGTCTCTTCATCTACAGGATTCGCTCGCTCTCAGTTCCGATTTATTTCCTGATAGTGATGTCTCTGTCCAATGCCATTTTTTACGGCATTCGTACGCTAGAGACGTTGCGCTTCGGTGTTTCGGTTGATGGCGCATTCCGCTCAACGCCGACGGAAACCGCACTGTACCTGATAGCTTTGATCATCACCACGCTATGGACATTCGGTCTGATTATATTGGTCAACCAGCGCCTGAGCACAGAGTTGGAAAAACGAGCAACGACGGATGAGTTGACCGGGATCACCAACCGGCGGCATTTTCTGGAGTTGGCACAGAACGAAATTCAACGTACACTGCGGCTCAACCGCCCATTAGCGCTGAACTTGATTGACATTGATCATTTCAAGCACATTAACGACACATATGGCCATGCAGTAGGAGATCAGGCGTTATTGGCATGGACTCATCTCTGTCAGAACAATATCCGCCAGATTGATGTGTTTGCGCGCTTGGGTGGCGATGAGTTTGTGTTGCTTTTTCCCGAAACAACCTGTGATCATGCGTATGAGGTGATGAATCGCATCTGCCTTGCGCTGGGATCACAGCCATTTACCTTGAGCGACAGATCGGTTTCCATGACCATCAGTTCAGGAGTCGCCGGTTTAATCAGTGCGGACGACACGATAGACACGCTTTTGGAACGCGCTGATCGGGCGCTGTACCGGGCGAAAGAAGCTGGGCGCAACCGTGTGGTTGCTGAGCATGCGGTATCCACAGAATAGATCACGAATACCCAAATAGGGCCGGGGCGAGCCTTTGGAAGGATGTGGGGGAGTATTCTCTCCACGTCCTTTTTTTAATAAAAGAGGTTTTCCCTTATTTTATTGACAATACCAATAATCGCTGGTAGACTACCGGTAGTTTGCAGGAGGTCAATGATGACAAATATGGGATTTACCCCCGAGAGCGGGGCAGGCAAGATTATCGAGTATCTTCAGCGGCACGGCGAAGGCGCGATCAAGGACTTCGCGGCGCTGCTCGATGTAAGCGCAACGGCGGTGCGCGAACACTTGGTACACTTGCAGGCCGATGGCCTAGTGGTGGCGCACGCCGAGCGCCGTGGCCCTGGACGGCCGCGATTGGTGTATGGCTTGAGTGAGAAGGCGCAGAGTCTCTTCCCCAAGCAGTATGACCGACTGATCTCGCAGTTGCTGCGAGAACTGATCGCACTTGAAGGGGTGGATAAGGTTGAGGTGATCCTCGACCGGGTCAGCCAACGCCTAGCCGTTGAGTACTCGGATCGGATGAGGGGTACAGATGTGCCGGTGCGCCTGAGTGAGTTGCGCCGCCTGCTGGAGCAGCGTGGTGTGCCTGCTGAGGTTGCCCCTGAGGGTGATGGCATTCGGCTCTTCGCCTGCCCCTACTATGATGTGGCCCATCTGCACCCGCAGGTCTGCTCGATGGAACGCCAGATGATCGAGTATGTACTGGGCGAGAAGCTGGATCTGCAAAACAGCATCCGCGAGGGTGCCCATAGCTGCAACTTCACGGTACATGAGAAAGAGACGCCCGACGGGCGGGTGATCATCCCGCTTCAGATATGAGGAACACATGAGCAACGATCTGATCATCACGGATCTTCAGGCGAAAATTGAGGACAAAGAGATCCTCAAGGGTGTGAATCTGACCGTCCAGCACGGCAGCGTCCACGCAATTATGGGACCGAACGGCGGCGGTAAGAGCACCCTGGCCCATGTGATCGCTGGCCACCCCAGCTATACGGTGACGGGTGGCGAGATCTGGTACAAGGGCCAGAATGTGCTGGAGTTGGATATTGATGAGCGCAGCAAGCTCGGTCTCTTCCTGGCTTTCCAGTACCCGGTGGCGGTTCCCGGCGTAACAGTGGCGAACTTCCTGCGGGCGGCGATCAACGCGCATCGCGCCGAGGCGGGCAAAGACCCGAAGACGACCTCGATCCCGGTGGCGCAGTTCCGCAAGCAGTTGCGCGAGGGTATGGCCGCCCTGGAGATGGACGAGGGCTTCGCCCGACGCTACCTGAACGAAGGTTTCAGCGGCGGGGAGAAGAAGCGTCTCGAAATCCTCCAGATGACGATGCTGGCCCCGACGATGGCGGTGATGGACGAGACTGACTCCGGCCTGGATATTGACGCTCTGCGGATCGTGGCCGGCGGCGTGAACCGGCTGGCTGGCCCGCAGATGGGTGCCCTGGTGATCACCCACTACCAGCGTCTGCTCGACTACATCAAGCCGCAGTTTGTCTCGGTGATGATGGACGGGCGGATTGTGCGCGAGGGCGGGCCGGAACTGGCGCTGGAACTGGAGGAGAAGGGCTACGATTGGCTCCGCGAGGAGCTGACCGGCGCGGCGTAATGTAGGGGCGCGTCGCGACGCACCCCTGCGCCGTGCGTGTGGATATACCATATGACAAACCTCACCCTGAAAGATATGACCGCCGAGCAGATCGTCGCCCTGTCGGTTGCGGCGGGCGAGCCAGTCTGGCTCACCGAGCGCCGTCGCGAGGCGTGGGCATTCTTCGCCCAGGCGGCCCCGCCCGAGTGGCGACGCACCAACCTGTCCGGCCTGAATCCCGAGGCGCTGGTGCCGACGCAGGCTCCCCAGGGTACAGCGATTCAGTGGGATGCCGAACTGGCCGGGAGCGGCGTGATCTTCACGACCATGGCCGCCGCCCTGCGCAGCCACGAGGCGCTGATCAAGGCGAAGATGGACACGGCGGTCGCGCCGCTGGATCACAAGTTCAGCGCGCTGCGGGCGGCACTCTGGCAGGACGGCGCGTTCCTGTATGTGCCCAAGGGCGTGGCGATTGACATGCCGCTGCGGGTTTGCTACACCCTGGCCGACGCGAACCAGGCAATCTTTCCGCGCACCCTGGTGATCCTGGAGGATAACGCTAGTGTGACTCTGATCGAGGAGTTCACCTCGCACAACCATGCCGCCGCCGCCCTAGCCGGGCCGGTCACGGAGATCCTGGCTGGCCCCGGCAGCAGCATGCGCTTCTCCAGCGTGCAGCACTGGGGCGCGGGCGTCTACCATATCGGCGGGCAAAAGGTTATTCTCGGGCGAGACGCCTCGGTGGAGTGGACATCGGTGTCCCTGGGTGGTCAGGTGCAGCATGTCGAGGCTGAGGCCCGCCTGGAAGGAAACGGCTCGCAGGTTCACTGGCTGGGAGCCACCTTTGGCAACGGCACGCAGAACTTGGTCATCGCGCCCTGGTTGCGCCATGTCGGCTATAACGCCGAAAGCTTCATGCAGTTCAAAACCGTGGTGAACGATAGTGCCTACAGCGTCTTCGACGGCATGATCAAGATTGAACACGAGTCGAAGGCAACCAGCACACGGCTGGAGGAACACGCCCTGCACCTCAGCCCCAAGGCCCGCAACGACTCAATCCCTGGCCTAAAGATTGACACCAACGATGTCCTCAAGGGCGGCCACGCCTCAACCAGCGGCGACGTGGATGACACCCAGCTCTTCTACATGCAGGCGCGTGGGATTAAGCGCGACGACGCCAGACGGATGATCGTGATGGGCTTTTTCGAGCCGGCCCTGAACCGCATCCCGGTCGAGGCACTGCGTGACGAACTGACGGGGATTATTGAGTCGAAGATTTAAGCCTCCAAGATGAGGGTAGGGGCACATCGCGATGTGCCCCTGATGAGGGTAGGGGCACATCGCGATGCACCCCTACGGAATTATGACTAAACTCTCTTCATTCGACGTGGTCGCCCTACGACGCGAGTTCCCGATATTGCAGCAGCATGTGAACGGCAAACTGCTGGCCTTCCTCGACAGCGGTGCCTCGTCGCAGAAGCCGCGACAGGTGATCGAGTGCCTGGATGACTACTACCGCCGCTATAACGCCAATGTTCATCGTGGCGTCTATAAGCTCAGCGAGGAGGCGACCTTCGCCTTTGAGCGGGCGCGCGGCAAGGTGGCCCGGTTTATCGGGGCGGCGCATAAACGTGAGGTGGTCTTCACCCGCAACACCACCGAAGCGATTAACCTGGTGGCCTACTCCTGGGGCGGGGCCAACATCAAGGCGGGCGACCGCATCCTGCTCACGCTAATGGAGCATCACTCCAACATTGTGCCCTGGCAGATGCTGGCCCAGCGCACCGGCGCGAAGCTCGACTATATCGGGCTGACTGACGATGGGCGGCTGAATCTAGCGGATCTGGACACCAAACTCACCGAAGGCGTGAAGCTGCTCGCCGTGACCCACCAGTCGAATGTGCTGGGTACGGTGAACCCGATAGCCATGCTGGCCGAGCGGGCGCACGCGGTGGGGGCCAGGATTCTGGTAGACGGCGCGCAGAGTGTGCCGCATATGCCGGTGGATGTGCGGGCGTTGGGCATTGATTTCCTGGCCTTCAGCGGCCACAAGATGTGTGCGCCTACGGGCATCGGTGCCCTATGGGGGCGGCGGGCGCTGTTGGAGGCGATGCCACCCTTTATGGGCGGCGGCTCGATGATCGAGTTTGTAGAGCTGGATCAGAGCACCTACGCCGAAGTACCCACCCGCTTTGAGGCAGGGACACCGGCGATTGGCGAGGCCATCGCCCTTGGCGAAGCGTGCGATTTCCTGTCGAACGTGGGTATGGAAGCGATCCACACCTACGAGCAGGAATTACTCGTCTACGCCCTGGATCGGCTCTCCCACGTCGAGGGGTTGCGGATCATCGGCCCGCATAGCACCGAAGATCGCGGAGCGGCCCTGAGCTTCACCCTGGAGGGCGTTCACCCCCACGACGTAGCGGGCATCCTAGATAGTGAGGGCGTAGCGGTGCGGGCTGGGCACCACTGCACACAATTACTCCACCGTCACTACGACATCCCGGCCAGCACACGAGCGAGCTTCTACATCTACAACTTGCCCGAAGAGGTTGACCGGCTGACGGTTGGCTTGGAGAAGGCACGGAAGCTGTTTAGTTAAGGTCACAACTATGGATGACATATATCGCGAGCAGATTCTGGAGCACTCGAAATACCCGCACAACTTTGGGTCGCTGGAGTCTCCATCAATTTCGCACGAGGAACTGAACCCGCTCTGCGGCGACAAGGTGCGGATGGATGTGCAGATCGCCGACGGAGTGATCACCGATGTGCGCTTCAGCGGGAAGGGATGCGCCATCAGTCAGGCCAGCGCCTCGCTGCTCACCGATGAACTGGTCGGGATGTCGGTAGATGCGGCCAAGGTGTATAGCAAAGACGACCTGCTAGAGCTGATCGGCATCCCCCTGGGCAAGAACCCGGTGCGGCTCAAGTGTGCGCTCCTCTCGCTCAAGGCATTGAAGGCCGGACTGTACGGCGTGGGCCATATTCACGACGACGAGGAATTCTAGATTTTAGATTTTAGATTTTAGATTTTGGATTGTCGGATCGGCAATCTAAAATCCACAATCCATAATCTACAATCCGTAGGAGGATTGACATGGCCTCAGAGCCGACGAATCTTGAGTTTGACTACACCAAGTACGGCTTCCGGCAGGAGGAGAACTACCTCTTCAAGGCTCCGGTGGGCCTGAGCGAGAAGGTGGTGCGCGAACTCTCAGGGATGAAGAATGAGCCAGAGTGGATGCTCAAACGGCGGCTCAAGGCGCTGGAGATCTTCTACAAAAAGCCGACGCCGCTGGTGGGCATGTGGGCCAACCACGAACTGGCCGAACTGGACTACGATAAGATCCACTACTTCGTGCGCGCCGGTGAGAAGCCGCAGAGCGACTGGGACGCGGTACCGATTGAGATCAAGAACACCTTCGAGCGGTTGGGCATACCCGAGGCCGAGCGTAAATTCCTCGCTGGCGTAGGTGCTCAATATGAAAGCGAAGTGGTATACCATTCCCTACGCGAGGAATGGTCGAAACTCGGAGTGATTTTCCTTGATACCGACTCGGCGCTGCGCGAGTACCCCGAGATGTTCAAGGAATACTTCGGCACGATTATCCCGGCGGCGGATAACAAGTACGCTGCGCTGAATACGGCGGTCTGGTCGGGCGGATCGTTTGTCTACGTGCCTGCAGGCGTCAAGGTAGACATCCCGCTCCAGGCGTATTTTCGCATCAATGCCGAGAATATGGGACAGTTCGAGCGTACCTTAATCATCATTGAAGAAGGTGCCGAAGCACATTACATAGAAGGCTGTACAGCACCTATTTACTCTACGAATTCACTGCACTCTGCGGTTGTGGAGATCGTAATTAAAAAGGGTGGAAAATTCCGTTACACGACGATCCAGAACTGGGCCAACAACATCTTCAACCTCGTCACCAAGCGGGCGGTGGCCCACGAGGAGGCGAGCATGGAGTGGGTGGACGGCAATATCGGCTCCAAGCTGACCATGAAGTACCCCTCGGTCTACCTGATGGGCCGCAAGGCGCGGGGCGAGGTGTTGAGCATCGCCTATGCGGGCAAGGGCCAGCACCAAGACGCCGGGGCGAAGATGGTGCATATCGCGCCAGAGACGACCAGCCGGATCACGAACAAGTCCGTGAGCAAGAACGGTGGCAAGACCACCTATCGCGGTCTGGCGAAGGTAGCGCCGGGAGCCTACGGCGCAAAGGTCAACGTCAACTGCGACGCCTTGATTCTGGATGAGCGCTCGGCCTCGGACACCATCCCCTTCATCGAGATCGAGGAGGATCGCTGTACTCTGGCCCACGAGGCCACGGTAGGCCGAATCGGCGCGGAGCAACTCTTCTACCTGATGAGCCGTGGTCTCAAGGAGGCCGACGCCCTCTCGATGATCGTGCTCGGCTTTATGGAGCCGTTCACCCGCGAGCTACCGATGGAGTACGCCGTGGAACTGAACCGCCTGATCCAGATGGAGATGGAGGGGTCGGTAGGGTAACTTCTCATGCACGATGCAACATGCAAAAGGGCTATGCCCTTTTGCATGTTGCATCGTGCATGCTGCATATGAGGTGCTATGCCAGCTATTCAGATCGGCAGCCTAGCCGATGTACCCGATGGCGGGGTGCACCGCTTTGATCTAGGCAGCGTTCCCCTGGCCGTATTCAACGTTGGTGGCATATTGTATGCACTTGCCGACACCTGCTCGCACGCCAATGCATCCCTCAGCGCGGGCGAGGTTGATGCCGACGAGGTATGTGTGGCCTGCCCGCTTCACGGGTCACCCTTCGACCTGCGCAGCGGCAAGCCACGTACCCTGCCGGCCTTTGCGCCCGTGGCCACGTACAAAGTGTGGGCCGAGGGTGATGCCCTGTTTGTTGAGTATTCCACGTTGATAACTTGACTTAATACTACTGCGGCGGTAAAATAAGAGGAAATGCACACTACCGCAAAAGGAACGCTGTCACGCAGAGCGAAGTGAGAGTCTTTGCGTCTTTGCGCCTTTGCGTCAAACGCATGGTTGTGGTGTGACGCAAAGGCGCGAAGGCGCAAAGCGTAAGATAGGGTTACGAACAGGGTGTTCCGCTGACGACGAAGGAGTCTCCGATGGCCGATTACGCGCACCCTGAGGTACTGGTTGATACAGCCTGGGTAGTGAGACATTTGAACGACCCGAGCGTGCGCCTAGTGGAGAGCAACGAAGATCTGTTGCTCTACGAAATGGGCCACATCCTCGGCGCGGTAAAGATTGACTGGGTGCAGGATCTGAACGACCCGGTGGTGCGCGATTACCTCAACGCCGAGCGCTTCGCGGCGCTAATGGCGAGCAAGGGGATCAACCGCGATACCACGGTGGTGATCTATGGCGACAAGAGCAATTGGTGGGCCACCTATACCATGTGGGTATTCAAGCTCTTTGGCCACCCCGACGTGCGTATCCTCAATGGCGGGCGAGCCAAGTGGATCGCCGAAGGCCATCAGATAACCAGGATTGCCGTCAGTTACCCAGTGACGAACTACCCTATCCCTACCCGCGACGATACCACGATCCGGGCCTTCCGCGACCAGGTACGCGCCCAGATTGCCCAGGTCGGTACGGCCCTAGTGGATGTGCGCAGCCCCCAGGAGTTCAGCGGCGAGCGCATTCATATGCCCGATTATCCCCAGGAGGGTACCCTGCGCGGCGGCCATATCCCGACGGCGGTGAATATCCCCTGGGCTAAGGCGGCGAATGCGGACGCCACATTCAAGAGCGCCGATGAACTGGCCGCCCTCTACGGCGAACTGGGCATCACGGCTGACAAGGACGTGATCACCTACTGCCGTATCGGTGAGCGTTCTTCGCATACCTGGTTCGTGCTGACGTATCTGCTCGGCTACCCCCAGGTGCGCAACTACGATGGCAGTTGGACTGAATGGGGCAATGGCGTCGGCCTGCCGATTGAGAAGACGTATAACGGGTAGAGGTGACGAATCGTGGATCGCCAGGAGATCATCGAGCGGCTCTTCGACTACTACGAACATCCGCGTCACTACGGCCCCCTTGAGGGTGCCGACCTCGTGCATTCGGGCGGTATCCCCGACTGCGGGGATACCGTAACGCTCTATCTAAGATTTGATATGGCGGGCGCGGGGCTATCTGGCCTGAGCTTTGAAGGGCGCGGCTGCACGATCAGTCAGGCCGCCGCCTCGCTATTGTGCGAACAACTCCAGGGCGCATCCCTGGACACGATTGATGCCCTGGATGATCACGCCATCCTCACGATGCTCGGCCACGAGGTGGTGCGGGCACGTCCGCGTTGCGCCACTCTGGCCCTCAACACGCTCAAGTCGGCACTGGTGCGCTATCGCGCTGGACGGGACGTATGACAACACCTCTGGATCTCATCGGCAATACACCCCTGCTACGGCTCCCCTTCCCCGATCTGCCCCCCGGTGTGGAGATCTTTGCTAAGGCTGAGTGGTATAATCTCGGCGGCTCGGTGAAGGATCGCCCGGCCCTATGGATGATCCGCAGCGGCGAGGCCAGCGGTGCCCTGCGCCCCGGCATGCGTATTGCCGATGCCACCAGCGGAAATACCGGCATCGCCTACGCCACCATTGGCGCGGCCCTCGGCTACCCGGTCACGCTGGCGCTGCCGGCAAACGCGAGTCGTGAGCGGATCCGCACCCTGCGCGCCCTTGGTGCAGAGTTGATTCTCACTGACCCGGCAGAAGGCACCGATCTCGCAATCACCACGATCCGGCACCTGGTGGCTGCCGACCCGGAACGCTACTTCTACCCGGATCAGTACAATAATCCGGCTAACCCGCAGGCCCACTACGAAAGTACCGCACCCGAGATCTGGCAACAGACCGAGGGCAGGGTGAGCCATTTTGTGGCCGCCCTCGGTACCAGCGGCACCTTTATGGGTACCGCCCGGCGTCTGCGCGAGTATAATTCCGCAATGCGCCTGATCGCCGTACAGCCCGATGGCCCCTATCACGCCCTGGAGGGCGTGAAGCATATGCAGAGTACCCGGCTCATCCCCGGCATTTACGATAGCACGCTCCCTGATGCGCTGCTTACCGTGATGAGCGAGGATGCGTTTACAATGGCCCGGTACCTGGCCCGCAACATGGGTTTGCTGGTGGGTATCTCGGCAGCAGCAAATGTTGCGGCGGCGCTGTACGTGGCCCGCGATCTGCGCCAGGGTACGGTAGTGACGATCCTCTGCGATAGCGCCGCCCGCTACCTCAGCGAGCGTTTCTGGGAGGAGTCGGATCTGGTTGAGGGAGCGGGGATTTAGCATCAATACTTTTTAGCCCTCACCCCCCAGCCCCCTCTCCCACAAGGGGAGAGGGGGAGTGAAACGCGCTCTGGTGCGGAATCTCCCCTCTCCCCCAGTGGGAGAGGGGCAGGGGGTGAGGGGGTACGGTGTGAAAAATATTGATACGAGCATGCAAAGAGGGGCGCGATGTTGAGACTGTCGGCTGATGCCGCTGAGACGGTTGCGCGGCACGCTGAGGCAACCTACCCCGACGAGTGTGTCGGGCTGCTGCTGGGACGGCTGGAGAGCGAGGCGAAGATCGTCCTGCGCGCCCTGCCCCTAGAGAACCGCTGGGCCGGTCAGGTGAGCCTTGCTGAGACGGATAACGCCGATTCGCGGCGCGACCGCTTCTACCTCGACCCACGCGATTATCTGCGAGCCGACCGCGAGGCCCGCGCCGCCGATATGGATATTGTCGGCTGCTACCATTCGCACCCCGATTATCCCGCGACACCCTCTGAGCGTGATCGGGTAGGTGCCCAGGGTGTCGGTGGCGGGCCGAGCTTCGCTTTTGTGATCCAGTCTGTGCGCAACGGCCAGGCCGCCGAGGTGGCATCCTGGCTGCTGCTTGATGAGGGTGAGCGCTTCGCGGAAGAATCGCTCGTTGTCGAGTAGGGATTCGACCCTAATAACCACCATTACTGTGAAGGAGTGTATCTGATGGCGACGATCACCATCCCTACGGCGCTACGCCAGTACGCCGCCGGTACTAGCAGTGTGAACCTGGAAGCTGAGACGGTGGGGGCGCTGCTGCGAGGCCTGGTTGAGCAGCACCCCACCTTGGGCAAGCACCTGTTCAGCGAGCAGGGTAAGCTGCGCAGCTTTGTGAATATCTATGTTGGCGACGAGGATATTCGCTACCTGGAGGGTGAGGCGACGCCGGTATCCAGTGGTGATACGGTCAGTATTATCCCGGCGATTGCGGGCGGAATCTCGCGGCGATAAGCACATACTCCAGAGGTCTGTTATGTCTGATCTAAAACTCTCAAACGAAGAGATCGCCCGCTACTCGCGGCACCTGATTATGCCCGAGGTGGGGATGACCGGCCAGCGCAAGCTCAAACAGGGCAGCGTGCTACTAGTTGGCACCGGCGGCCTCGGTTCGCCCCTGGCCCTCTACCTGGCTGCCGCCGGGGTGGGCCACATTGGTCTGGTAGACTTCGATGTGGTTGACTCTAGCAACCTCCAGCGCCAGATCGTCCACGGCACCAGCACGGTTGGGATGGCGAAGACCGAATCGGCCAAGCGCCGCCTCGCCGACCTCAACCCGCTGGTTGAGGTGACAACCTACGAGACCCAGATCACATCGGAGAATGCGCTTGACCTGATGCGCCCCTACGATGTGATCATTGACGGCACGGATAATTTTCCGACCCGCTATCTCACCAACGACGCGGCGGTGATGCTGGGTAAGCCGAATATTTACGGCAGTATCTTCCGGTTCGAGGGCCAGGCTACCGTCTTCCACCCCAAAGAGGGCGGCCCCTGCTACCGCTGCCTCTACCCCGAGCCGCCCCCCCCCGGCCTCGTGCCCAGTTGCGCCGAGGGCGGTGTCCTTGGCGTGCTGCCTGGCGTGATCGGTACCATCCAGGCAACCGAGGCGATCAAGTTACTGACCGGGATCGGCGATCCGCTGATCGGTCGCCTGATGCTCTACGACGCGCTCTCCATGCGCTTCCGTGAGCTAAAACTGCGCCGCAATCCCACCTGCCCTGTCTGTAGTGAGTACCCGACGGTCACTGAATTGATAGACTATGATCACTTCTGCGGGATTGTCCCTGAGGTGAACACGCTCGGCAGCCAGTACGAGATCACGCCGCGTGAGCTGGCCGCGCTGCTACAGACCGATGATCGCCCCTATTTGCTGGACGTGCGCAATCCCAACGAGGTGGCAATTGCCAGTATCCCCGGCACCGATAAGGTGATTCCGGTGGATCAACTGCCCGAGCGACTGAATGAACTTGACACCTCGCTAGAAATGGTGGTTTACTGTCGCAGCGGCGTCCGCAGCGGTCGTGCGGTAGATTTGCTAAAAAGTGCCGGGTTTCGCAAGCTGAAGAATATGGTCGGCGGCATCCTGCGTTGGGCCGATGACGTAGACACTAGCGTGGCGAAATACTGAGTCTGCTCGCGCATCTCGCGTATCGTGGTTCACGCACACACGGCATCAACGCTCGCGTTGATGCCGTGTTCGACTCACAGAGTAAGACGAGGTTCGCAGATAGTTTACAGTTTGAGTATACACAAGGCTTTCTGATGAGATCGGCCTGGCATCTGAAACCTGGCACCTGAAACCTTGTCTAAGGATAATAGTATATGGCACGGGCAGAGAAGTCGCCCTTGGAGAATCAGAGCGAAGATGAACAGATGAAGTCAGGCGGGCTGATTGGGCTGGTTACGGCAGCGTGCCGACATATCGCGCTGCTGGCGGCGATGATCGCGACCTGCGGCAGCCTCTTCTTCAGCGAGGTGCTACTCTGGCCACCATGCCAGCTCTGCTGGTACCAGCGTATCCTGATGTATCCGCTGACCGTGATTCTGACCGTGGGCATCCTGCGACGCGACCGTGGGCTGCACTGGTACGTCTTGCCGCTCTCGCTAGCTGGCATAGGCGTATCAACCTACCATTACCTTGAGGTGATGCATCTGATCGATCCGCCCCCGTGTAACAGCGCGATCCCCTGTAGTGTAGACTACCTCACCAACATCCTGACCGGCCCGCTGGGGTTTATCAAGATTCCCTTCCTCGCCCTGGTGGCATTCATCATCATTAGCATCATGATGGGCAACGCGGCGATGGCCGGCGATGAAGCCCTGCCGAACATCGGGCGCGGGCAGGCTGCGGCGAACTGGTGGGCACTCGGGGTTATCGTCGTGACCGTGGTTGTCTTTCTTGGCTTAAAGACGATGATCTAGATGATTGTATCGGGAGAGGGTTCTCCCGCACTTTCCGTGGAGATGGTAAGATTCTCGTGTGAGGCTCTGCGGGTTCTCGTTTACCGCGTCGTTGGACAGGACGCCCGTGACGATGTGCCATCCCGCTTCTGGTGCTACCCGCGCCTTCTATAACAGGTGTAGAGATGCGCTTCGTGATCGCGCTATTTATTGTGTTCCTCCTACTGGCCACCATTGTCATCACCAGCGGGTCGGAATCGGTGCGCCTCCTCGTGCTGCCCAGCGCCCGCAGCGCAGCAAGTCTGGCCACGATACCAGCGATCCAGGTACCCAACACGCCGACTGCGACCGCGCTCCCGACCGCGCTCCCGACCGCGTTCCCGACCGCGTTCCCGACCGTGCTCCCGACCGTGCTCCCGACCGCGACCCGTCAGCACCCCTACATCCCCATCCTGATGTACCATTACGTGCGGGTTGTTGATAAGGCAGCCGATCCGTTTGGCTATGATCTCTCGGTCACGCCCGCCCATTTCGCTGCCCAGATCAAGTGGCTGCGCCGCGCCGGCTATGACATGATCCAGATGTCGGCCCTGGCCGACTGCATCCGCAGCGATTCGCCCTGCCCCGCCCACGCCGTGGCCATCACATTTGACGATGGCTATATGGATGCCTACACCAATGCCCTACCCGTGCTCCAGAAGTACAGCGCCACCGCCACCTTCTACATCATCAGGGGCTTCGTCGGTCGCAAGGCGTATATGGGCTGGGACGAGATCCGCTCCCTGCGCAGCGCCGGGATGGAGATTGGTGCCCACAGCATCAGTCACGTTGACCTGACCAGGCTCAGTTATGACAAGGCCGTTGAGCAGATCGCCCACTCAGGCGCTGAGATCGCGGCCCAGATCGGCGTGCCTGTATGGAGTTTCTGCTACCCCTCTGGCCGCTTCAACGCCACTATTGCCAAGATCACCCGTGATGCTGGCTACACTAGTGCCACCACCACTATCCAGGATGGCCCCCAGGACGATCTGTTCACCCTGCCGCGCGTCCGTGTCCACGGCAACATGACCCAGGCGAAATTTCAGGCAACGGTGGAAGCATATCCCCCTCGACCGCCCGCCAATCGCGTAAACGGTTTCTGAACCGTTCGCCACCATGGCCACAGCGGCTCATCCGCTAATGTACATCGCTCATTGGCGCTCAGCCCGAGACACCTCTATTACGCATTGCGAACTATATGCAGAGGGGTCAAGGTGGATGCTGCCATTGAGCTGGCCGTGGCAGGGGTGAGTGTTCTTGTAAAGCATGACAGTGTTCCTTGAGGATGTTGGTCGGCAAGGTCGGTAAGCCGACATGGGCGAGCAGACCAGCGGCGGCGCGAGCAAATAATCGCTGGCCTGCGATGTGTACGGGCAGGGTCGGGGAACTGTGGAAGAATCAGGGTATCGTTACCCCGTGGACGTTCGTTGTCCATGTCGCCACCTCTGATCCATACAGTTGCGTACCCAGCGCCGTCAAAAGATCTAGCCCCTTCACCTCCTGCGACAGCAGCGGGATGCTGAGTACCGGCGCATCGAAGCGTGTGGGCAGTTCATCCAGATAGCGTGCCTGCATCGCTCGGCGCGTCCGCCCGAAGGGGGTGGCGTCGGCCTCTGGCGGTAGCACATAGTTCGCTACTACCAGCCCCGGTCGTAGCCCTAGCGTAGCCAGTTCCTCCACCGCTCGCGCTGCCTCCAGGATGGGCGTAGCCTCCGGGTAGAGGACGAAGGCGAAGGTACTCTGACGCGGGTCGCGCATCATCTCAATCACTCCGGCGAAACGGGCTTTGGCCACATCGTCGGCTACTGTGCCATCCACACTAGCAAAAACCTTCACATCCAATTGCTGGCTCCAGTCCATCGGTAGCTCCAGCATGCGCAGGGTGTGGCCGGTGGGTGCAGTGTCAAAGACGATTACGTCCCAGGCGTCCTGGGCGGCATAGTCAATGAAGAGATCGAAGGCGGCGATCTCCTCGGTGCAGGGCGAGTCTAGCTCCTCCTGCATCACCGCAATGGACTCGGCGCTACGTCCACGGGCGCGGGCGTCGGCGAGGATGCGGGCCTTATAGGCCATGCCAGCGGCCTGCGGGTCAATCTTGGTTGCCGAGAGGTTGGGTACTCCCAGCACCGGGGCGACGCTATCGCCCACCGGTACGCCGAGTACGTCGCCCAGGTGTGCCGCCGGGTCGGTGGTGAGGAGCAGGGTGCGCAATCCCTGGCGGGCCAGCCACACCGCCGTCAGGCACGAGGCAACCGTCTTGCCCACGCCGCCTTTGCCCGCAAAGAAGATCGTGCGTCGGCCCGTGTCGGGGAGCAGGCGCGGCAGAATGGCGTCAAGGTCGTTGTTTGATGCTCCTCTCCCAGCGGGAGGGGCGAGATCTGACGCCCTCTCCCAGCGGGAGAGGGCTGGGGTGAGGGAAGGGATCGCATCCTCAGCGAAAAGCAACCCGGCTACAGCGCGCAACCGTTCCACACCTGTGATCTCGCCCGAGAGCAACGGCATCTGTTGGGTGGGCAGCGGCAGCTCGCGGGCGATCTGGGCCAGATAACCCTGCTGCATGGTGCGGCGGGCGGCGAAGAGTGGGTTGGCTGCTTCCTCGGCGGGGATAACCGCGTTGACGATCAGATCCTGGCTGGTGATATCGAGTTTACGCAGTTCATCCATCGCCCGGCGCGTCTCGCGTAGCGAGGTTGCCTCGGGCTGAAGGACAAAGGTGAACGTGGTTGCGGCGGGGTCGCGCATGATGGCGACGGCGCGCTCGTACTTGTGCTTAGAATCCTGGATCGCCGCCGTCGGGCCGATGCAGGTCTGCCCACTGCCCTGCTCCGCCGCACCAATGCTGCGCGTCCACTCCACCGGCAGCGCGATCAGGCGCAGGGTGTGGCCGGTGGGCGCGGTGTCGAAGATCACCACGTCGAAGACGACTCCGCCGTCGGATGGCACATCAATAAAGTCGGTGAAGCGGTCGAAGGCGGCAACCTCGGCGGTACAGGGGCCGCTCATCTGCTCCTCCATCACCGCCACGATCTCCGGCGGGAAGGCGGCGCGGATAGGGGCCATGGCGTGATCAATATATTCCTGCGTAGACTGGTCGCCGTCTATCTCCATCGCAAACAGATTGGGCACCCCAACAATCGGTGTGATGGCGTGGCCAATCGGCTGGGCGAAAACATCGCTCAGGTTCGAGGCCGGGTCGGTGGTGACGATCAGGGTGCGTCGGCCAGCGTCGGCGTGGTACACGGCAGTGGTGCAGGCCATGCTGGTCTTGCCCACGCCACCCTTGCCGGAGAAGAAGCGAAAGTGGGTCATACGACACCCCTGTCCAGCGCTGCCTCAATCTCGATGCGGGTTGGATAGGCACCGCTGCGAATGATCACCCCGCGCACGGTGGTGATTGGCAGAGCCGCCATATTCTGGTCGCGCACCAGGCGCATCACCTCGGGGTTGGCGAGGAATGCCTGAGGGTTGCCAACCATCTGGTAGCGCTCGACACGGAGGCCACGGGATGTGAGATCGAGCACCAGTTCGTTGGTATCGAGCAAGGTCTGATCGAGAGCCGGGCCACAGAGTCCGGTCGGGCAGCACATGGGCGGATCGTAGAAGGCCACATCGGCCTGGGCCGGGGCGGAGGGGCGCGTATCGAGCAGAGAGATCGTGTTCATGGAAAGCTCCTTTTTGAAGATGCTGCAACACATGTCGAACTATCAGCGTGATGAACGGGCAGGCCCGCAGGTCTGCCCGAATGGACTCCCGTACTCAGATCACCAAGTTGAACAAGTAGCCGATGGCGATGATCCCCAGCGCAACCACGCCGACGAAGGTGGCGATCAGGCGCGGCTTGAGTACCCGCCGCAGGATGATCATCTCGGGCAGGCTCAGGGCCACCACCGCCATCATGAAGGCCAGTACCGTACCTAGGGCCGCGCCCTTGGCCATCAGCGCCTGCACCACGGGAATAATCCCCGCCGCGTTGGAGTAGAGCGGCACCCCAATAAGTACCGCTGCTGGCACCGACCACCAAGCGTCTGACCCCATCACCCCGGCCAGAGCATCATCCGGCACGTAGCCGTGGATGCCTGCGCCCACCGCAATGCCCACCACCACATAGAGCCAGACTTTGCCGACGATCTCGCGGGTACTCTCCCATGCCTGGGTGAAGCGCTGCACCCAGGTCGGGTGTTCGCCAGCCACCGCGCCACCGCCGCCCTTGATCTGCCAGACGAAGTCCTCGACATACCGCTCCATCTTCAGCCGACCAATCACCAGCCCGGCCACCATCGCGATGCTCAGGCCGGAGATCAGGTAGAGTCCGGCCACCTTCCAGCCGAACATGCCGAATAGCATCACCAGGGCTACCTCGTTCACCATCGGCGCGGCGATTAGGAAGGAGAAGGTCACGCCCAGCGGGATGCCCGACTCGACAAAGCCAATGAAGAGCGGCACTGCTGAGCAGGAGCAGAACGGGGTCAGCACACCCAGGCCAGCGGCAAAGACATTACCGACACCCTCGCGTTTGCCGCCGAGCAGAGCACGGGTGCGCTCAGGGCTGAAGAAGGAGCGCAGGAGGGTGATCGCAAAGATCATGCCACTCAGCAGCAGCAGGATCTTCGGTACATCGTAGAGGAAGAAGGCCAGCGAGTCGCCCAGGTGCGAGCCATGCGCCAGCCCGAGTAGCCCGTAGGTCAGCCAATCGGCCAGGGGCTGGATCACATTATAGGCGAGCAACCAGGCCACAGCGGCGGCCCCAACCAGCAACCATGCCTGGCGTGTGGTAACAGGCTGCGGCGTACTCGGGGTTCTGAGAGTCTGTTCCATATCTAGCTCCGGTTGAATGATGCACGACCGCAAAGGTCACGCTGTTGCAGAATGAAGCGACATATCCTGCCCGCGACTCTGTGATCCTTTGCGCCTTTGCGCCTTTGCGTCATATATGCGTGCGCTAGTGCCTTCGTTCCTACACCGTGCCGTCCGTGAGCCAGCCGACGATCTCGGCCTCGTTGGGCACGCGGCCAGAGACCACCAGGGTATCGTTGACCACTAGGCCCGGCGTCTTCATCAGGTTCCAGCGCATCATCTGGACATAGTCGGTCACCTTCTCAACCTCGGCAGTTATGCCGCGCTCGGCGACAACCTTCTGTACCAGCGACTCCAGCCGCTTGCAGTTGGCGCAGCCTGGGCCGAGGACTTTGATGTTTAGCATGGATTTCCTCGTGATCTGTATTCAAAATTCTGCATATTCTGACGAAAAAATATCCGTCAGTCCGCAACTGAAACCACCGGTGTACACTTTGGACAGGGGCAGGACTCCCGCTGGATCGGCGGTGGTGCAACCATTGGCAGGGGGTTCACCGCACGGGCAGCATCAAGGAGTATGTAGATCTCGGGGCGCACCACCCGATAGAAGATATTCATACCATCGCGCCGGTCGGTGATGATCTGGGCAGTGCGCAGGATGGCCAACTGCTGCGAGATGTAGGCTTGGCGTTTGCCGAGGGTTGCCTCGATATGGCACACGCACTCTTCGCCATGGCGCAGCAGGTCGAGGATGGCGATGCGGATGGGGTGGGCCAGTGTCTTGAAGATCGCGGCCGACTGCTCCGGCACGCTGTTCTGAATGGTTCGCATCGGCACCTCTCCTTCCCCTCGCACTCATGCCGCCACTGTATTCCAATTATTGCATATTGTCAAGCTGATCGGCGTAGCGTTCCCGCAACCGTGCCGCGCACAATGAGGGCGGCATAGGCGTAACAGTGCGGATTATCGGGTAAGGCATGGTTTCAGAGGGGCTGAGTTTACTTTACACTCTTGGCATACTTACCCCCCTAACCCCCCCGCAAGCGGGGGGGTTAGGGGGGTAAGTATGCCAAGAG
>Ga0208376_1000101_pt1 | contig 23664 bp, 15 predicted proteins | sample CryBogmetaGMA25M_FD_184548 | JGI IMG/M metagenome (GOLD analysis project Ga0208376, IMG submission 184548) | Freshwater microbial communities from Crystal Bog, Wisconsin, USA - MA2.5M (SPAdes) | ecosystem: Environmental > Aquatic > Freshwater > Lake | place: Crystal Bog, Wisconsin, USA...
GTCGTCGCGGGGGCAGTGGTCGTCTTGGCGGGGGTTCCGGTTGCGAAGGCAGTGGTCGTCGCGAGAGCTGTGGTCGTCGCGAGGGAAGTTCCGGACGCGGAAGAGATTATATCTTTTCCTGCTCCCAAGAAACTACTCGCAACAGTAGCAATAAGCAGACTGGCATAGGCGGCTAATACGAAGAACAGGGAGCAGGCGATCAGCAACTGTGCCTTCTCCATAGGCGACTTACCACCACTTTTATGACTATGCAGGATAAACCGTAGCGTGATCGGCAAGACGACCAAGATCAGCATCACAATCTTCCCAAGGAACGAACGTGCGTTGAACGATTTGAGCAGCAGATCGTGATACGTTATCTTGAAGATGTCCAGCCGCTTGATCGGAACCTCATCCGATTTTTTCGTGTACGAAATCGTGCATACCTGGGTCTGGAGTTTGCGCTCGGGGCCGTAATCTTCCTCGCTGATTTTGCTTGTAGCAACGCGGTACGCCGTTCTTGGGTCATTGCCCTGAATCGCACGGGCAATGAGCTTGGAAATATCCTCACACGACAGATCCGTGTCCTGCGAATCGAATCCAGGAACGAAGATGATGGCATCGTGGCAACTTGGAACTACGTTCTGTTTTACTGAGGCGGAATCAGAAGTTCCTGTTTCGCCTGAGGTTGGAGTGTTCGACTGTTGTCCATCTGTAGGTGCTGGTGAAGGATTGTTGGTCGTCGTCTCCTGCAAGGTGGGGACTGTAGGACTCGTGGTAGAGCCTCCCAGATAATGATTCGGGAAGGTGCGGCCCAAAGGCCACGTGGTACCACGTCTGCAAGTGGCGCGTGAACGACTTTCCAGATTCTTTGGCTGAAGATTTCTCGCGCACTTGGTCGCCAGTGGGACTTTTGTCGCAAGTAGTGACTGCAACAATTCGGCCTCTTCCATATCAACCAGCCCCTCGTTATTCCAAGGTATCGCTGAAACCTGTGGTCATCGAAAGTTATGATGCCATCCGCTCCGGTACCAAAAACGTCACTGCGACCGGGAAGAGCCGGGGGCTGGGGTTGGCATAGCGGGCGCGGATGGCGGCGGTCTCTCCCACGATTTCGCCGGGGATTTGAGCCAGACGGGCACGCAAGCTATCCTGATTGCGGGCAAACTGATCGCGCTCGGTATCCGAGAAGTCCGGCAGAATCATCTGGCTCACGGTCGGCTCGTCCAGCTCGGTCGCAATCGCTCGCTGGAGTTCTGTCAGGATGGCGGTGATGTCTGCGACCTCTTTGTCACACCGCTCGCTGATCTGCTTCTCCATGCTGGTCGCTCGCTCGCGCATACGCGCCTCCAGTGCCGCGAGGAGCGCATCCTGATGCTTCGGCCACTGGGCCGCTACACGTTCCTGCATCGCGGCGGACACCGGGCGATCCGTTGCCGCCGCCAATGCCCGCTGGGTCTCGGTGAGATTCATACGGGCGAAGCGACCCTCGCGCAGCAGGCCACCGGCGACGATCAGCTCCTCGTGGAGTCGCTGATGGTCGGCACCTAACACCAGCAGCCGGGCGTGGCCGACCAGCGCCGGTAGCTCCAAAGTGTCGTTTGGCACGATTCGCGCCGTGACCCGATGCAGCTTGCCGCGCCCGCCCGTCGCCCAAACCTCGGCGCGCAGGAGACGTAAGGCCATTGCCACCAGTCGGTGGTTCAGATGCGCCAGCACCACATCGTCGCGCCCATCAGCCAGGGCGTGGTCAAAGATAATTGGGCGCATGACGCCGGTGTGCGGGTGGGTCAGACCCTCGCCACACGCGGCCCAACTGCCGGTCAACGCGGGGACGTGGAAGGCCGGGGTTCCCGCGATGATCGTGGGGCGCAACGGGGGCTGGTTGGCGAGTTCCAAGGCGATCTGTACCACCGTCTGCACGCGCCCCGGCTCTAACTTCAGGTCACGCCGGGTCTCCTGGAGTTGCTCGTGGAGCTTGGCGATCTGCTCACGCAGGTGCCGCTCGAACTTCAGCAGCCGACGCGCTGGTTCAGCAGTACGCACAGCTTCTTCGACTGTACGGTCAAATGAGCTATAATCTAGCTGGTAAGGTTGGCCGGTTACTCCCCTATCACGACTCGGTTGAGAGTACTGAAATAGCATGGCCTCCTCAACCTGACGGGCAATCACAGGGCCGACCTTGCCCAGATCCTCGCGGATGGTATTCACCTTCAACGCGGCCCGCATCAGGAACTCCAGGTCGGCTGCCAATTCGTTGGGGGCCAAGGCATCGCGCACCTGGCGATCCCTCCAGCCCTTACTAACGAAGTGGAAGATCTGTACCGAGGCGGCATGCTGGCCGTGGCGATCCACGCGCCCATTGCGCTGCTCCATACGATTGGGGTTCCAGGGAATCTCAATGTGGATGAGCCGAGAGCAATGGTTCTGGAGGTCAATGCCCTCGGATGCCGCGTCGGTGGCGAGCAGAATCCGCACGGGTGCAACATCCGGGTGGGCTTGGAAGGCCGCTTTAATCCGCTCGCGCTGGTCGGTAGGCATCCCGCCGTAGAGGCTCATCAGGCGCTCACCGCCGCCGAGTCCGGCGCTGGTCAACATCTGGAGCAGCCAACGCTGAGTGTCGCGATACTCGGTGAAGATAATCACGCGCTCAGTGGTCCACTGGCCATCGGGGGTAAGCAACTGCGCCTTCAGCCAGCGAATCAGCTCGTGGGTTTTCTGGTCGGGTCGGCCACGTGCGTCCTCTGCCCATGCCCGCAACTCGTCCAGCAGCGCTCGCTCCTCCGGCGTCAACTCGCGAAAGAGGCGCGTCGCCGTATCGAGAGTATCGTCGAGGGTGGTGTCGGCCACCTCGTCGTCGCCAAACTCCTCATCCGCCTGCTCCAACTGGGTGCGCAAGAGTCCCACCGGGGTGCGGGTCGGGCGGGCACCGCGCGTGCGGGCAGTCTCCAACGACTGGGTGTGCTGGGCGAGGGTGCGGGCAAACGCCTCGGGTGAGGAGAAGAGTCGTTTCTTGAGCAGCGTGAGGACGAACTCGCTGGCCACCTGCTCCGTCTGGTCGCTGGCTCCCTTCAAGCGCAACTGCGTGTAGTGGCGCAGCACCTGGTGGACACGCACCTCCTCCGGGGTATAAGCAACCTCAATGGCCTCCAGGGTGCGCGGGGGGAAGCGCGGCGTGCCGTCCCAGCGCGGCGGCAGTTCCGATTTCATGCGGCGCACCATCACGGCAAGCAGACTGCGGCGCTCTGGTGCGACGCCACGCGCAAATCGCTGGGGGTCGAGTAACTCCAGAAGGGCGGTGAAACTCTCAGGGTAGCCGTTGTGCGGCGTAGCCGAAAGAAACAGGCGGTGCTCGAAATGCGGGGCAAGGGTGCGAATGGCCAACGTACGCAGGGAGTCCGTCGCGTACTTCCCTCGACCCGAGGGAGCTACGTTGTGGGCCTCATCCACAATCAGGAGATCGAAGGTGCGGGGGTAAGACGGCTCATCGGGACCAGGCAGAACCTCACGGAACAGGCGCATGGGCCGCTCACGCTTGAGGAAGTCCACCGAGGTAATCAGACGCGGGAAGTGGGTCCAAGGATTAACGTGCAGGCCGCGTGAGCGGCGCAGGCCACGCATCAATTCGGTATCAACAATGCGGAAGGCCAGCCCAAACTTATCACGCATCTGGTCGCGCCATTGGATCTGAAGCGCGGACGGGCAGACGATGAGAACCGACCTGACACGGTGGCGCAAAATCAGCTCTTGGACGACCAGACCCGCCTCAATAGTCTTGCCGAGGCCGACATCATCAGCGATGAGCAGGTTGGCGCGGGGCATCTGAATGGCACGCACGACCGGATCGAGCTGGTAGTCTTCAATGGTGATGCCGGAGCGGAAAGGAGACTGGAGGGCACGCACATCGGCACTGGCGATAGCACCCCAGCGCACCGCGTCAAGGAAGGCATCGAAGCGGTGGGGGTCATCGAACCCGTGGGGCGGGGGGAGTGTCGCACCCTCGATGGCCTGGGCACCCGGCTCGATCTCCCAGATGACCTGAAGTTCCTCACCAAGGGCATCATCCTCGACCGAAGCGAGAGTGACTCGGTGCTGTGGAGTGGGGTCGTACGCCGCGAGCGGGTCAGGAGGTAGGGTACTCTGACGTATCTCGGTAACGACATAGCGGCGCTGGCGCACGTCAACGAGCTGACCATGTTCGGGAAGGGACGGGCGACGAAGAGCAGACATAGCACCCCGACTCGCTAACCCACCCGTGATGCACTCAGGACGAGGCCGTGCGACGATCCACGGGACGGCGATCCACCTCAAAATAGCGCTCAAGCATATCAGCGATAGAGCCGTCCGGGCCGACCAGAGCCTCCACAATGGCACGTGCCGTGCGTGGCATGAGCGTGCCGTGACGGATCTTGCGGCGGCTGCCGTACGTACCCGGGTGGAGCAGGAAATAGATCGTCATGCGGTTAATCCCGGCATGCTGGGCAAGATCCTGGTACGTCCAGGCGCGACGGAGAAGTTCCCGTTCGAGCCAGGTTCCATCAGGCTGAAGACGCGCACGGAAACGCATAGCCCCCCCCTCACGATTACGATAGACTGAGTGTAAGCGACAGGTACGAGGGAGTCAATGGTTCTTTAGTCATGCGCGGCAGAGGACATCGCGGTCTTGCGCGACTCCTTGCCGAGATCAGGGGATATGCCAGACGTCATCCCTCGCGGATCTCGGAGGGGAAGTAGGGCACGTGGATCTTCTCGGCGGCGCGCTGGCGGGCCTGTTCGCCGCGCCGGTCGTAGCGGGCGGTGGTTTCGACGCTGGCGTGACCGGCGAGCTGCTTGGCGGTGGCGATGTCGGTGTCGGCGTCGAGGAGCTGTGAGATATAGGTGCGCCGGAAGTCGTGGGGAGAGACGGTGCTGACCCCAACCATCCCCGCACGGCGCAGGAGAATATGCAGCACGGCCTGGTCGCTGATGCGGTCGCCGTGCTGGTTCGGGCGTCGGTCGTAGGACGTAAAGAGCGGGGCATCGGTCGCCACCTCGCCGCGTGTCGCGAGCCATGCGGCGACGGCCAACCGGGTACCGGCAGGCATGGGGACGCGGCGGGCCTTGCGGCCCTTGCCGACCTGGACTCGCACACTGCCCTCGGCGACATCGCCGACGGTGAGGGCGACGGCCTCGGCGCGGCGCAGGCCGCAGCCCAGCAGCACCGCGAGCAGGGCGGCGTCGCGAGCGCCCATTGCGGTGCCATCGGCGCAGGCGCGCATGAGGGCGGCCTGCTCGCCGACGGACAGCATGCGTCCACGGGGAAGGCCCGACCCCTTGACCGCCTTGAGGTCAGCGGCAGACGCGGCGGCATCGGCACCCATGAGTCCGAGGCGGCGGCACTCGACGAGGACACCGCGCAGGGCGGCGAGATACTTGTTGACGGTGGCGGGGGCGAGGCGTTCAATCAGGCGGGCGCGTAGGGCGGCGGTGTGGGCGTAGGTGAGACGAAACCAGGGCACACGCAGGGGGTCGGCGTCGGCCTGGCCGGTGAGGAGGTGGGCCATCGTGGCGAGACAGGCGCGCATGGTGCGACGGCTGTGGGGACTAGGCAGGCTGGCGAGGTAGACGGCAGCGGGATTATAGGCGAGGTCGCCGGTGTCCCCCAAGGCGAGGCCGTGGTCGTCGCGTGAGGGGGAGATGATCGTGTTCATGGGAATTCCTGTTGATGGGAGGGCATTGGGCTATCCGGTAGCGGGTGAGGGAGAAATCTGAGGGATATGCGTGTGAGAAGATTTATTCTCATACGCATTCTACCACAGCTCCCCCCTCCCGAATCGTGGTGGTGGAGGCTCATGCAGGACTGTTGTAACGTCAGATAGTTAAGATAAATCCATATCGCCATCGCAATCTATAATGGGATCGTAGGTGATGGATACTGAATGGATACTAAGCGGACGACGAAATGTCCCATAGCCTCTTCGTTGCCGCTGAGCGAGATGGCATCCGCTCATTCGGAAGGGGATATTTCAATTTCCGCTCAGTAGAATATTCGCGGAAGCGTAGGGAGGTGACTATGGACACCATCTGGGCGTGGGGGGTTGCGCTCATCCTTGCCTTGCAGGACTCCGGTGCCAGCGTTGCGCCGCTCTGGCGTGGGCTAAGCGTGCTGGGCGATGAGATCTTCTTTTTGCTGCTCATGCCGCTGCTCTTCTGGTGTGTGAGCCCGCGCCTAGGGGTGCGTCTGAGCTTGGTTCTGCTTCTGGGCACGGCGCTCAACACCGTCTGCAAACTCGCTTTCGTCGGGCCTCGCCCCTTCTGGTACAGCGATCAGGTGCGGGCGCTGACGGCTGAGACATCGTTCGGTCTCCCGTCGGCCCACGCGCAGAACGCGGTCGGGGTCTGGGGCATCATCGCCGCAGAGATTCGTCGTCGCTGGGCCTGGGTGGTGGCGCTGCTCCTCGCAACACTGATCGGTGTGTCGCGTCTGGCTCTGGGCGTCCATTTCCCCACCGACGTGCTGGCGGGGTGGGCGCTGGGGGCGCTGACGCTCGGTGCGTTCCTGGCATGGGCCGACCTCGTGTGGCGGCGGGTGTCCGCACTTGGGCTGGCACAGCAGATGGGCATGTCCTTCCTGGCCTCGCTGCTGCTGGTCGCCCTTCCTGCTGTGGCCTTCGCCGTGCAGTCCCATTGGCAGATCCCGGCGCAGTGGGCGCAGAACGCCGCCCGCGCCCTGCCCGACGATCCAATTGCGCCGCTTTCGCTGGACACCGCCTTCACCGTTGGCGGCACGTGGTTCGGGTTCACGGCGGGACTGCTGCTGCTGCGGGTGCGGGGCGGCTTCGACGTATCCGGTCCGATCTGGCAGCGCGGGGCGCGGTTGCTCGTGGGTCTCGCGGTGGTGCTGGTGATTTGGGCCGGTCTGGGCGCGATCTTCCCTCGGGACGCCACGCTGCTTGCGGGACTGCTGCGCTACCTGCGCTACACGATCCTCGGCGGCTGGATCTCTCTGGGCGCACCCCTGCTCTTCGTGCGGGTGGGGCTGGCTCATGCGCCGCAGCCAATTGTTGCGCCAGCCCTGCGGGGTTAAGCGGTCGCCGCCGCATTCGCTCAGATCTCACAGCCTCCACGGAGTACCGTGTTTACCGTCTCGCCCTGAAGTTCAAAGATTCGTGTGGTGGAACCCTCAAAGTGTTGACTATCAACGTATCAACGGCGTGCCCTGGGCCGCTCACACGCCCAGGGCGGCGCGGATCTCCGCGAGCGTCTGCCGGAGGGCCGTTGCGTGCGTCGGGGGTACAAAGCCGCCGAAGAGACACGCACCGGAGGGGGCGACCAGGAAGACGTGGCGGAAGCCCGTGAGGTTGGTGAAGTCGCGCACGGATGTCCCGTCGCGCAGGCGGAACTGCTCGCGGGCATGGCGCAGGTCGTCCCAGCTTGCTAGCGCGAGACCGCTGGTCGCCTGAAGCTGGCGGGCGGCGGCGAGGGCGGAGCAATCGGGCGCGGCGGGCGTGGCGGGCGGCGGCGCGGCGCTCTGTAGCTGGAAGGCCGCGATGTCGCCGCCGGGCAGCGCCCGCACGATCATCTGGAGCGGGGGGTTCTGGCCTGATGGCTCCAACGCATCCCTGGCCTGCGCCGCGCTGGATGCCGAGTCAAGGGCAAGCAGCCCCGGGATGATGTGGGCCGTTGCCGCATCGACCTCCAGTGCGACAAGGGATCGCAGGTTGCGTAGTATGTGCCGTCCGTCGCTGACCGAGCCGATCTCGGAGCAGCGGCTATGCACCGTCGTCGCCAGCGCCCGCCACTGCGCACGGGCGTCCTGAGTCCCGGTGCTCACCGCCTTGAGCAGGTCGGCACCCTTGCGGCTGCGCCCAAGCAGGGCGCCCTGGGTCTGCGCGGCGGTCGCCTGGAGGCTGAGCCCGAGCCCGAGCATCTGGAGGTCGGCAGCAGCGCTGCGAATGAACTGGAGCATCCGATCCGTGTTCCGCTCGACCTCCCACCAAAAATGGCTGCCAAGCGGCAGGATGCGCGCCTGATCGGCGGCGCGGGCGAGGGACTGGCGGCGTGCCGCGACGATCACCCCGGCCTGGCGCTCGATCTGCTCCATCTGGCCGATGATCGCCCCGCGCTCCACGTCGCGGAGCGGCCCACCGAGCAGGAGATCGCGGGTGCGCTCCAGGTACGCGTGGTCGCTGACGATCTGGCCGAGCTCGCGGTCCTCGTGCCACTGGCGCAGCGCGGCGACGGCCCCGGCGATCTGGCGCAGCTGGCGCTGGATGTCGACGAGGTAGTGCTGGGCGGTGATGACGGCGAGGGCCTGCCAGACCCCGAGGGCGGCGAGGGCGGGGCTGACGCCGGTGAGGGGGACGAGGGCGCCGTGGGCGACGATGCGGCCCTGCCCGTTGACGGCGATGGCGCGCACGCCGCCGTCGATGGCGCGCATCAGCGACGCCTGCCCACCGGCGAACTGCGCCGCCACGTGGGGGGCGAAGCGCAGGGCGTAGGCTCCCCCTGCGCCGGTCTGGGCGGCGAGCGCCAGGCCGGGGGCGGCGCGGAGCACGGCCAGGATCGCGTGGCGGGCCTCGTCGCCGAGGTCGATGGGCTGTAGTGCTGCGGCGGGGTCTGCGACGTAGGGGGTGATGGTGATGGCCGGTCGGCCCGCGCTATCGACGAGCGTGGCCCCGACGGGCGTTGGATCGGTGGAATCTGTGGATGTCATCGGTTGGACTCCATGGACACGCACATGCGTGTGTCGGCGCACGGGCGAATCGTAGCACCCGGCTATTACGATCCCACGTGGGCGCAGATGCGGCGCGATCTGAATCAGCAGAAGGCGGGCACATCGGCGTCGGGGGCATCACGAAAGCTGACGCGGCAGTAGCCGGTCGAGCGCCTGGGCGAAGCGCTGGCGGTCGGCGGGGCCGTAGGCTGCCGGGCCGCCGGTGGCCATGCCTGCCCAGCGCAACTCCTCCATCAGGTCGCGCACCGCGAGCCGCTCGCCCACCGTCTCGGCGGTATACGCCTCGCCGCGCGGGTCGAGTGCCACCGCGCCCTTGGCCACGACCTGCGCCGCCAGCGGGATGTCGGCGGTGATCACCAGGTCGCCGGGGGCCACGTGGCGGACGATGTGCGCGTCTGCGACATCGCTCCCTGTGGGCACCTGGGTCATCGTGATCAGGGGCGAGTCGGGCAGCGCGAGCGGGCGGTTGGCCACGATGCAGACCGGCAGGCCCAGGCGGGCCGAGGCGCGAAACACGAGATCCTTCACGGTCTTTGGGCATGCGTCGGCGTCAACCCAGATCTTCACGGCGGCTCCTTGTTGGTCGCCGGTACCCCGGCGGTAGATGCCAGGGTAGCATATTCTGGCATCTACTGGGCTTGCTCTGCTCTCTGCGGCCACGTACTCAACATCCCCAGATCTGGCCATCGGGGGGCCTCGTCGGCGCGGGGTGCAGGGGAATCATAGCAAGGTGGTGGTGGGACGCAAGGTGGCGACTCATCCCGCCCTGAGATAGCTCAGCAGATACCGTGGGAGAGAAAAATCAGGGATATTTTCCTGCGGCGCTTTGAGCTGAGATATCTTAGCTTCAGGTAATATATCTGTGCCCGCATCCCCTACCATAGGTCGTGGGGAGCCTTTTACGATATGCTCACCGCACATTGTGGAGTACCTATGCGTGAACTCAACCCCGGCACGACGATCTGCGGGCGCTACCAGATCCTCGGCCTGGCCGGGCGCGGCGGGATGGGCGCGGTCTACGCCGCCTGCGACAGCCGCCTGGGGCTGACCGTCGCCCTCAAGCAGACCCTCGCGACCGACGAGTCGCTGCGCCGCGCCTTCCGCCGGGAGGGTCGGCTGCTGGCGGCGCTGCGCCACCCCTGCCTGCCGCGAGTCCTCGACCACTTTGAGGACGGGGGCGAACTCTTCCTGGCGATGGAGTACGTCCCAGGCGACGACCTGGGGGCGATGCTGGCTCATCGGGATGGTCCCTTCCCGGTGGCAGATGTGTGGGGGTGGGCGGATGCGCTGCTGGATGCGCTGGAGTATCTGCACCGCCAGAGTCCGCCGGTGGTGCATCGGGACATCAAGCCGCAGAACCTGAAGCTCGCAGCGGGCGGGGGCGTGGTGCTGCTGGATTTTGGGTTGGCGCGAGGGGCGGCGAGCGGGCAGACGCTGATGCTGAGCGGGGCGACGGTGGCGGGCTACACGTTGAACTACGCGCCCATTGAGCAGATTCAGGGTGGGGCGGTGGATGCGCGGGCTGACCTGTACGCGCTCGGAGCGACGCTGTATCATCTCTTGTCAGGCAAAGCGCCGGTAGACGCGCTGGCCCGTGCGGTAGCGCGGCTAGACGGCGACCCTGACCCGCTACCGCCGCTGGGCGCGGTGCGGCCAGATCTGCCGGTGGCGCTCTGCGACGTGGTGATGGGTGCCTTGGCCCTGCGCGGGGCTGACCGTCCGGCCACCGCCACGGAATTGCGGGATGCGCTGCGCGCCGCCGGTTGCGGCGATATGCCGCCGCCCACGCCGGCCCCGGTGCGGCGATCCCGCCGCTGGGCAGCGTGGTTCATCGCGCCCGCCCTCGCCCTGGCCCTCGCGGTTGGCCTGGGGGCCGTGCGGGCCGCCGCGCCCGCCGGGGCCGCGCCCGCCCCGGATCTCGTTGTCGTCACAGAATCCGCCGTCCCCACGGTGCTGCCCTCGCCCGCGCCAACCGTGACCGCTCGCCCATCACCCTCGCCCTCACCGCTGCCCGTGCCGCCGCGAGGAAGCGCGCAATCCCCGGCGGAGAGCGAGCCGGTGGACGTGCCGACAGCGACGGCCAGCCCGACGGCGACGGCGATCCCCACGGCGGCACCGGTGGCTCCGGCAAAGCCGCGCCCCGCTGCGACAGCGCGGCCGCGCCCCGCTGCCACGACGGCTCCGCCGCCGATACCGATCATCCCGGGGGCACCGTGATGTGAGGGGGAAACGGCGAGGGCTACCGTGGTGTGGTTTTAACGCCAAGGCTTTTGTGTTTCTTCGCGTCTTCGCGTCTTCGCGTTACAACGAGATTTTGTTTTAACGCAAAGGCGCGAAGGCGCAAAGGTTTTTTTGGTATGAGAGCAGATTGCCGCGTTTGTCGTGGGTGATTCAGCGCCACGTGGCTGAATCCGCTACAACGAACGCGGCAAACGATGAAGCTGGTTTGAAACATGCCTATCGGCACGTGCCTTCATCTCCCCGGGATCACTGAGGCACTGAGGTGTTGAGTCACTGAATCCGGCAGACACCAGCACCGACACCGTTTCAATGAATCCGTACCTCAATGATTCAGTGATTTCGAAAAATCGCGATCCGCGCCGTAGGCGCGTTCGGCCCGATCCTCGACGTACCCCGATGTGAAACGCTTTACACAAACAGTAGATCAGTATGCAGAAATCAGAAGTCAGAAAACAGAAATCAGAACTAATGCGCGAGCCGAGGGGCAAGCACCACACGAAAACCGTAGTCGCCGTAGTCGTCGCTGAGGTCGTCCCCGTCCCGCGCCCCGCAGCGAACATATGAGCTATCATTATACCACGATCCACCCCGCCACGCCGTCTGCCTATCTGTAAAGACTTTCTGTGGAGTGTGACTCTCAGCGGGGTAGCTCCGGTAATCATTGGCCATCAGTTCCCACACATTCCCGGCCATGTCCATAGCTCCGCAGGCTGCCGCGCCGGACGGGCAGCAGCCAACGGGTGCTGGCGCGCCCACCTTGCTCTCATCATAGATGGCAAACTCGGGCGTAGGTTCGCCCTCCCCCCAGGGATAGGTATGGCGTTGGTGGTCGGCATCGTAGGCCGCTGCCGCCTCCCACTCGGCTTCGGTGGGCAAGCGCACGATAGAGCCCTGTGGGAGCAGTGCCGTTTCTGTGAGTTGCGCCGTGAGCCATGTGCAATACGCTGTTGCCTGTTGCCATGTCACCCCAACCACTGGCTGATTTGGATCACTGAACCCTGATTCTCCCCAGCGATAGGGTGCCGTTCCTCCCGTAGCGACAAACGGCGCATACTGTGCGACCGTGACTGGGAATCGGGCGATCCAGAAGGGCGGGAGCGTGATCTGCGCCCCACGGTTGATCAGCCGACGTGCGGCCCCCTTGAGCCGATCAACCACGCCCTCCTCTGGCTCCTCCTCCTCAGGCCAGCCGCCGATCTGATAGCGCCCGCCGGGCACAGAGCAGAGGTAGCCGGGCGGTGCGCCAAAGCGCTCGTTGCGCCGCCCTAGCTCGCGCTGCCACTCCTCGACCGTCACCGGGAAACGCGGGTCGCCCAGCGTCGCCAGGGCCACACCGGCCTCCAGGCGCTCGGGCAGGAGGAGCGTCGGGTCAGGGCGCTCCAGCAGCGCCACCAGGGCCGCACGCAGGTCGTCCTCGAAGCACACCATGTCGTGAGCCGTGTTCGCGAACGCCTCACGGCGGCCTAGTTCGGTGTAGCAGTCGGCAGCCAGCAGGACGTCGCGCTGGCGTTGGAGCGTTGCCTTCTCCTGGGTGCCACAGCGTAGGGACACCAATCGTTGGAGCCAGGCGAACAGGCTATCGTACTTCTCCTGGCGCAGCAGGCGGCCCATCAGGAGCCGGGCCACCTCGCGCCATCGCTCACCCCCGACAACCCACTGGTCGTAGGCCAGCGTGATGCCCGCGCTATCACGGCCAGCGAGGTGGCAGGCGGCCAAGTACTCCTCAAACGTCAAGTGTGGCAGCACATAGGTTTCGTCGGCCTCCTCTAGCAGCAAGCCGCTCTCCTCTAACAGCAAGCCCATAAACTGTTCGCTCGCGTGAACGGCCTCGGCACGCGCTGTTTTCGGCTGGGCCGGATTTAGCTTGCGGGCAAAGAAGGCATCGAGTGTGGCTCGTAGCAGCGGGCCGGTGAGGACGCCGCGACCATCTACCTGCTGGCAATGGGCCGTGAAAGCCAGTTCGTGCAACGCCGGTCGCAGCTCTTCTACCATGAGGTGCGCCATGCCCAGGCGCTCGCCGAGGCGCTGCGGGCGGCGATCTACCTCGCTGGAGCGCACGCCCTCCCAGCGGTCGAGCATCAGTTTGACCAGTTCCTCATACACGTCGGCCCGCCGCTCGGGCATGCGCGTGTTGTTGTAGTCGAGCAGCACAAGCATGGTCAGCAGCAGCGGCGATGCGGCCAGCGTCCGCAGCGCCGCCCGGTCAGGCTGCTCCAGCAGCGCGATCAGCCGTTTGGCGCGCTCGGCAGCCTCATCAGGCGTGTAGCGCCCCTGGCCGTCCAGACAGGTCGCGGCGTACCACTTGGTGATGAAGCTGCGTACCTGGCCGAAGGCGAAGGGCTGGAGCCGACGTAGCGCCCAGCCCTCGCGCAGTTGCCATGCGGCGTCCTGCTCGTAGGGCCGGGTGCGGCAGGTGACCACCACCGGTGCGCTGCCGACCTGGTGGGCGAAGGCGCGGATGGCGTCGGCGACCCGCTCGCGGCGGGAGCGCGGGCCACCCGTGGTCGGCTCGGGCACGCCCGAGACCTCGTCGAGCCCGTCGAAGAAGAGGAAGGCGTTGCCCGCGATGATCGCCGCCTGCACCCGCGCCCGCAGGCCGGCACGCAGCCCGCCCGCACCGAGGGCCGGGCGCAGCAGCGCAGCAACGAGCGTGTCCACGTCCTGGGCCGGGTCGGTGCCGAGCGCCTGGGCCACCGGGCCGAGCGGGCAGAAGAAGGGGATGCGCAGCGTTTTGGTGCCGCTGAGCAGGGCCGTGGCGATAAAGACGGTCAGGTGCCGCAGACCAGTGGACTTGCCGGAGCCGGGGCTGCCGAGCAGCACGAGGCGCGGTCGCCCCTGGCCCTGCCCAATTGCCACGATCAGCCCCTCGGGGCGATACCACTGGCCTTCCCGCGTGCCGCGCCCGCCCAGCGTGCGTCGAGCCTCCTGCCACACGTGGCTGAGCGCCCGATCACCAAGGAAGATCGGGCGCGGGGGGTCGGGGGTGATGCCGCGTGGATCATCGGGAGTGCGAGGATCGAGGATCGGCAACCGCACATGCTCGGGCAATACCGTATCTGGATCCGCCGTGTCCATCTGCTTCTGGAGATCATCAAGTTTTAGCGCGAACGGGCCAGCGGGCAGCAGTTGGTCAGTGGTCAGGGTGGTGTAGACCTTGAGCAGCGCGATCTCGGGCATGATCGCCTGGTCGCGCCCGCTCCGCTCGCGCTCCAGCAGCTTGCCGAGCCGTAGGTAGCCGTGTTCCGCGACCAGGGATTGCAGGTAGCTATCGAGTAACGGCTTGGCATCGGCGGGTGGCTGCTGACCGAAGAAGAGCTGGATGGTGCCCTGGTTCACGCCGACGGCGGTGCCGTATTGCTGTCCAGAGACATCGACGCGACCTTGGGCTAGGTCGGCGCTCCCGGCGTGGTAGTGGTGCTCCTGGCGGGCGACGACCTGCCCCACGCTACCGCCGGGTGGCACCGTGATCTGCTGGACGACCCCGGCGTCGCCGGACACGCCGATGCCAGCGGGGGGCGGCGCGGCCTTGGCGATCTGGGCCTCTAGCTCAGCGACGCGGCGGCGCATCGCCGCAAGCTCCTCCTCGGGGGTCATGGGCCGCGCCTCTCTGGTAGGGCGAAGGGAGGGTGGGGGGTGCCACCCCGCCGGACGCTCGCGGCGGGTGTCGCCGTTACCGGCCCGGCGGGGCGGCGCGTTCTTGGGTTGGAGGCGCACGGTCGCCCCTCCAGCCAGGGCCATGCCGCGCTCGCTCGCGTATGGGCAGACACCTCGGCCTGCCCCTTCTGCCGCCGGCGGGGACGTGCGCCGCCGGATGCATCGGCAGGGGAGTGTGCATGCGATGGGCAAGCACCACACGAAAACCGTTGTTGTTGTTGTCGTTGTTGAGGTTGTTCCTGTCCCGCGCCCCGCAGCGTTTTGGCGCGTCGGTGTGGTGCGCCGTGACGACCGGCCCGTGCCCAGTGTAGCGTGTCACGCGCCCCAGTGCAAGGGGCGCACACGCCGGTTACTCGTCGCTCGCCGTGCCCCCGCTCGCCGCACGGGCCTGGGACTTGCGCCAGCCGCCGAGCAGCCGTCCGACCTCGTCGGTCAGGCGGACGACATGCGCGTACTGTCCGACGGTGAGCAGATCGAGGGCTTGGCCCTGGCGCAGCAGCAGGCGCAGCTCGCTCAGCGCCTCATCGGCGGCCTGGAGCGCCTGGCGCTTGTCGCGGCGGCGCGCGGCGGCCACCAGATCGCGCTGGAGCAGCAGCGCCGCCTCCTGGGTGAAGCGTCCGAGGGCGGCGCGGAAGTGGCGCGGGTAGCGCACGGTGGCCCGCAGCACCCAGATCACGAGCTCGTCGCAGCGGGCGAAGATGGGGGAGTCAGGCATACGATAGCCGGTAGCCGATAGCCGATAGCTGATAGACCAGCGCACCGGCCATGCGGCGCTGGTGCCGTCTGCGCCCATTGGCTTCGAGATCGCTACGCTCGACTCTCCATTGCAGGGTGAATTGCGGTTCATAGCAACACATTAAGTCGCTTTCCTTTCGGCTATCGGCTATTACTACAGTTGTAGTTTGAATTACCCCCCCTAGCCCCCCCGCAAGCGGGGGGGAATAATGCGTTGTTCCCCCCCGCTTGCGGGGGGGCTAGGGGGGGTGATCGGCGAGAGCCTTTCTGCGAAGATATTTACAACTGTAGTACTATCGGCTATCGGCTATTCGTCGCGGTATCAGCGTGCGCAGCACCGCCCTGCGCAGGCCCGTCGTGCTGCCGTGCTTGGTCTGGCCGACCCAGCCGTGAACGGTGGCCCCGAGGCGGTCGAGGTCAATCTCTCTGGCGGCGTAGGCGGCGAGGCGCTGGCGGTAGCGCCGCCAGAAGGCCACCACATTGCGGCGGCGCAGCCGCCGCCGCTCCGGGGTGATCGTCCAGCCCACAAAGGGGAAGCCCGCCGCCACCGGCGCGACCTGCGCCCGGTGCTCGTGGATGGTCAGGCGCAGCGCGGCCATCCGCGCGCGCACGGCGTCGCGCCAGGCGTGCAGGGTCTCCTTGTCGTCGGCGAAGAGCAGTAGGTCGTCGGCGTAGCGTAGGTAGGCCCGGCAGTGGAGTTCCTGCTTGATGAACATGTCGAGCGGGTGCAGGAAGACGTTTGCCCAGAACTGGCTGGTGAGGTTGCCAATCGGCAGGCCGCGCGGGCGCGCCAGGGCGAGCAGGTCGTCGCCAGGGAAGAGCACCGGCGTGTACGCCTCGGCGAGCAGATCGCGCCCGCCCGCGATAATCGTGCGGCACAGGTCGAGGACGCGTCGGTCGGTGAGGTGTCGGCTGAGTATGTCGAGCAGGATGGAATGATCGACCGATGGAAAAAACTCGCGGACATCCAGCGAGAGCACGTAGCGGTTGCCACGGGCGAAGTGCTGGGCGCGGTTCAGGGCGGCGAGGGTGCCCTTGCCCACCCGGCAGGCATAGGAGTCGTGGATGAAACGGGACTCCCAGATCGGCTCGATCACCCGGCAGAGGGCGTGGTGGACGATGCGATCCTCGAAGGGCGCGGCGGAGATGATCCGGCGCTTCCACTCGCGCACCACGAAGGTGCGGTAGGCACCAGGGATGTAGGTACCAGCCTCCAGGCGCTCCTGGAGCCGCAGCAGGCGCGTGTCGGCGTCGAGGTCGTAGGCGGCGACGGCGGGCCGGGCGCGCTTGCCGCGCCGCGCCGCGAGGTAGGCCAACCACAAATTCTCGAAGCTGACCAGCTGCGGCCACAGGTTGCGGTAGGTGATAGGCATATGTCGATATCCGATAGACCGATAGCCGATAGCGCTGTGTGGTTCGATCTACCCCACCCCCTAGAAAAAAAAACGCGATCCGCGCCTACGGCGCATGGGCAGCGTCACTATTCCCGAACAAGAAACGCTTTACACCGCACAGGATTCAGGAACGCAGAAAACAGCAGTCAGAAGACAGAAATCAGAACTAATGCGCGAGCCGAGGGGCAAGCACCACACGAAAACCGCTGTTGGCGTTGTCGAAGTCGAGGTAGTTCCTGTCCCGCGCCCCGCAGCGAACATTTGAGCTACTCCCATACCACGATCCGCCGCGCCAAGCGGTTCGGCCATTTGTAAAGTCTTTTTGCGGCTGGTGGCTCCCATCTGGATACGCTCGGTACTCGCTGGCCGTCAGTTCCCAGACATTGCCGGCCAGATCGAGGGCACCGCATGCCGCTACACCCGCCGGACAGCAGCCCACAGGTGCGGGGCGACTCAGCTTTGTCTCGTCGTAGATTGCCCGCTCGGGCGTCGGATCCGTGTCGCCCCACGGATAGCGCCGACGAAGCGGGCCTCCATCGAAGCTCGCCGCCACCTCCCACTCGGCCTCGGTCGGCAGGCGCAGCACATGGCCCGCTGGCAGCGCGTCAGCGAGCCGCTCGGTCAGCCACGCGCAGTAGGCTGTCGCCTCGTGCCATGTGACGCCGATCACGGGCTGGTTGAGTCCGCTGTACTCCAGCTTATCCCATCCCCACGGCTGGGTGCGCCGATTCCTCTGTCGCCACGCCCAGCTTTCCAGTAGCCACCAGCGCTCGGCGTCCGCGCCGTAGCCCTCGGTCACGAAGGGTGCGTACTGCGCGACCGTCAGCGGGAAGCGGGCCAGCCAGAACCCGGGGATCGGGAGGGATGCCGGTTGATCGTCCGCTTCCCAGCCGCCGATCACATACGTTCCTGGCCGCATGTAGCGCCAGTAGTGGTCGCCGGTGGCCCCGAATGCCTCGTCACGCCGCCCCATCTCGCGCCGCCAGTCAGTAACATCCACCGGATAGCGCGGGTCGCCCAGGTCGGCGAACACCTGCGCAGCGGCGATGCGGTCAGCGGTGGTGATCGCCGCGTCGGGCGTCTCTAGCAGCGGGTGGATGGCCCCACACAGCGGCGACTCGAGTTCGGCCTCGATGTCGAGCAGGCTGCCCGCAAACGCCCCGCGCTCGCGCAGGTCGGCGTAGCTCAGCGCGGCCAGCACGGCGTCCTGGCGGCGCTGGCTCGCATCCTTGGGCACCTTTCCGAGCTTCGCGCCCGCCAGCAGCCTCAGCCACGGCAACCCCTTCTCCTCGGCCTTGCCCTGCTGATGCAGGCGGCCCACCAGCAGCAGCAGCACCTCGCGCCAGCGCTCGCGGTCGGCCTCGCGCCACCGTGGGTATGCCTCATCGCCCATCTTGGGGCAGTCAGCGAGATGACACGCGGCCAGGTACTCCTGGAAGGTCAGGTGCGGCAGGGCGTAGCCCTCGTCGCCGCGCCGCTGGAGCAGCCCGCTGTCCTCGTCATCGAGCATAGTGAGGAAGATCTGCACCTTCGTCTCGGCCTCGGCGAGCGAGCCGAGCCGCTTGAAGAACGTGAACATGCGCAGGGTGAGCGGCTCGACGCCGATCAGCCCGCGCCCGTCGTCGCCGGGCGGCTGGAGGTGCGCCGTGTAGGCCAGCTCGTGGATCACCTGGCGCAGCGGGTCGAGGCTGGGCAGGCCCAGGCGCTGGATGAGGCTCTGGCGGGGCGTCCCCGGCTGGCGCTCGGGCTCCCAGCGGTCGAGCAGCAGCTCGACGCACTCCTCGTAGAGCTTGGCCCGGTCGCGGGGCACATCGCCGGTGTTGTAGTGCAGGATGGCCAGCATGGTCAGCAGCAGGGGCGAGCGCACCAGCGGGCGCAGGCGCTCGGTCTGCTCCAGCTCGGCCACCAGCCCCGCCGCGTGGTCGCTGGCCCTCCCGTCAGCCAGATCGGGGTCGGTCACGGCGAGGGCCGTGTACCACCCCCGGACAAAGGCGCGGGTCTGGCCGAGGGCGAGGGGCTGCACGGTGCGCAGCGCCCAGCCGTCCTCGGGCAGCAGCTTCCAGTCGCCGGGGGCGCGGTAGGGCAGCACCCGACTGGTGACGACCATGCGGGCCTTGGTCTCGCGGGCCAGGCGGCGCAGGGCGGCGGCGACGGCCACGCGTGCGGGGAGACCCCCATCCGGTGCCGTGGCGGGCAGTTCATCAAGGCCATCACAGAGCAAGAGCAGACCGCCCTCCCGCAGGGCCGGGGTGAGGAAGCGGCGCAGGCCGACCCGCACCCCCGCCTCCAGCACATCGCCGACCACCTGGAGCAGGGCGGCGTAGGCGTCGGCGGCACCGGCGCGCAGGGCGGCGGCGACCTGGCCGAGGGGCACGACCACCGGCACCGGGGTGTCGTCGGCGGGCCAGCCGGGAATGGGGGTCGTGGTGCCGCGCAGGCGCTGGGCCAGCAGCAGGGCCAGGTAGCGCAGGGCGGTGCTCTTGCCCGCGCCCGGCTCGCCGAGCAGCACCAGCCGCCGCTCGGCGCGGATCGCCTCCAGGGCCAGCTCGGGGCGCACGAGCTGGAGCGACAGGAGCGCGTCGGGGTCTTCGCCCCCCACCAGTGCGGAGATCGCCGCCCCACGGCTGGCCGTGCGATCAAGGTGGACGCGAAACCCCTCCCCGGCGTCGAACACGTGCACGGCGTTGATCACCGGCATCCGCACCTGCTCCGGTGCCACGTGCTCAGGCGAGCGCTCCGCGATGTGGGCGCGTTCGAGGAGGCGCTGGATCCATGCGGCGCGGCGCTGGCGCTGATGAACGACCACCGGCACACCATCGGTGGTCAGGCTGGTGTAGACATCCTGGAGCCGCAGGTGGTCGGCGGAGCCAGGGCGCTGCTTGCCATCCTGGCGCGTGCCGGTCAGGCGGTGCAGCCGCAGGCGCTGGCAGTCTGAGGTCAGGCTGTCGAGGTAGGCCGCCAGCAGCGCCGCGCCGTCCTCGCCGGGCGGGCCGCCGAAGAACATCTGGAGGGAGGCCACCGCCAGGCCCACGCTGCCGCCTGTGGCGACGTTGAGCTGCTGCACCGTGTCGGCGTCGCCCGCCACCGCGAGTCCGCCGGGGGCGGGGGCGGCGGGCGCGCTGAAGACCAGTGCCTCAATGCGGGCGCGCTGGTCGGGGGGCAGCCCGGATGCCTTCTTCTCGAAGGCGGCGCGTGCTGTGGCCGCATCAAACTCCTCAAGTAGCTCGAGCAACTTCGTGGCCAGGGCAGTGATCTCGTCGTCGTTCATTGGCGCGTGTCTCCATCTCCCCGGAAGCACTGAGGCACTGAGGCATTGAGGCACCGAATCCGTACCTTAGTGAATCAGTGATTCCAAAAATACCGCGATCCGCGCCTGCGGCGCTTCTCATAGCCGATAGACCGATAGCCGATAGCCGATAGCCGATAGGGTGCAGATGACAACAGAGGCGTGATGTTCAGATCTTTCGGCTATCGGCTATCGGCTATCGGCTATTCCCCGAGCCGAGGGGCAAGCACCACACGAAAACCGTAGGAGTCGTCGTCGACGTCGAGGCTGTACCTGCCCCGCGCCCCGCAGCGAACATACGAGCTATCGTTATACCACGATCCGCCGCGCCACGCCGTTCGCCCATCTGTAAAGTCTTTTTGCGGCTGGTGGCTCCCCGCCGGATACGCCTGGTACTCGCTGGCCGCCAACTCCCACACATTGCCCACCAGATCGAGGGCACCGCAGGCCGATGCACCGGCAGGGCAGCAGCCCACGGAGGACAGTTTCTTCTGTCCGCCGGAGTCATAGATCGCCAGATCCGGGGTTGGATCGGCGTCACCCCACGGGTATAGCCGACGCTGGCCACTCCCATCATACGCCGCCGCCGCCTCCCACTCGGCCTCAGTCGGCAGCCGCAGCACATAGCCCGTTGGCAGCACGTCCGCCATTTGCGCACTGAGCCACGCACAAAACGCCGTGACCTCGTACCACGTCACGCCGATCACGGGCTGGTTGGGGCGGTGGGACTCCGGCCTATCCCAGTCCCACGGCTGGGTGCGCTGACTCTTCTGCCGCCACGCCCACCCCTCCGAGTTCCACCAGCGCTCGGCGTCGTTGCCGTAGCCCTCAGCCACAAACGGCGCGTACTGCGCGACGGTGATCGGGTAGCGGGCGATCCAGAACGCGGGGATCTGGATCGTCGCCGACGGTTCGCTTGACGCCCACCCGCCGATACGGTAGGCGCCCTCACGCACGTAGCACCAGTAGCCCGCCGGTTTGCCGAAGTCCGTGTTGCGCCGGGTCAACTCGGCCCGCCACTGCTCGGCGGCGACCGGGATGCGCGGGTCGCCCACGCGGCCAACCAGCTCAGCCGCACGCAGGCGCTCGGCGAAGGGTGCCGCCGGGGTCTCGATGATCCGGGCGGCGAGTGCGGTGGCCTCGTGGTCGGTAGGTGCTTTGACGAGCAGCGCATCCAGATGCGCGAGCGCCTGGTCAAACGCCCCGGCCTGCATCTGTGCGACGACGGGTGCCAGCCGCTCACGCTGGCGGCGCTGCGCCTCCGCTGCCTGGCGGGCCTGGGCGGTCGCGGCATGCCGCTGCGCCTCGGCAATCTGCCTCGCATGGGCGTGGGCCAGGAGCGCCGTCGCCTCCGCATCATCGGGGACCTCAGCCAGCAACGATTCCAGTTCGCGGATCGCCTCCGGCCACACGGCACGCTCGACGGACCCCAGGGCCGCCTCGTAGCGCTGCTCGCGGCGCTGGCGCCCCTCGGCCCATGCCCGGTGCGCCTGTGGGTCGGGGGCGTCGGGCTGGGAGTCCGTGAGTGCGGCCAGATGCACCAGCACCTCCTCCCAGAGGTCGGCGATGCGCAGGGGAGACAGGGCATCATAGCGCCGCTGGAGGTCGGCCAGGCGGCGGGCCTCGGCCAGGCGGGCCTGCACATCCTGGTAGGCCGGGTTCAGGGCCGCCACCTGGGCCAGCAACACCTCGGCCCGCGCCCACTGCTGCGTCAGGAAGGCCGTGCGGGCCTGCTGCCAGAGGCGCGGGATGGCGGCCAGATCCGGCGCGGGCGGCGACTCCTCAGTCGGCGCGGCGGGCGGCGCTACCGGCGGAAGCGCCCCCACGCCAACTGCACGCGCCCGCAGCGCCCGCAGCAGCCGGTCAACGCCATCGTCCGCAAAGAGATCAACCCAGTGCAGGTGGCGCAGGCGCTCGGGGGCCTCGCACGCTTCCAGGCGCAGCGGGATCAGGTAGATCGCGTCCTCGGGCTGCTGCTCGGCCACATCCAGCGCGAACGCCAGCTCCTTCTGCACATAGCCCGCCTTGGTGACCGAGCGCTGCGAGAGGCAGACCAGCACAATGTCTGACTCCCGCACCGCACGGGGGATCTCGACCTGCCAGCGCTGCCCCGGCAACAGATCTTCGGTATCGAGCCAGGGGGTAACGCCAGCGGCGCGCAGCCGCCCGTAGAGCTGGCGGACGGCGGGCTTATCCTCGGAGGCGTGGCAGAGGAAGACGCGCAGCGGGCGCGCAGCGCCGGTCGGCGAAGGGATGTCCGCGAGGCGCAGCGGCGCGGGAGGCTCGGGCGGAGGTGCCGGCAGCGCCGCATCATCCGACAGATCCTCAACCGACACCCCCCATGTGCGCAGGGTCGCCTTCGCGTGGTGGATGCCGGTGCGGGCCTCGCGGATGCCGAAGGCGACGGCGGGCGGGGCGTTAGCGCTGCCGTGGTTGGCCTGCTGGGTCAGCAGCGTCGCCAGGGTGGCCCGGTGGGCCGCCAGCCGCTCTTGGAGGTTCTCGATGTCCTGCGGGGAAGGCATGCGGCGATCCTGTCATCTCACATCACACATCATCCAGCCCGTCCTCGACCGCGACGCCCCAGCCGCGCAGGGCGCCCGTGATCCGCCGGATCGCCACGCGGGCCTCGCGGATGCCGAAGGCGACGGCGGGCGGGGCGTTGGCGCTACCGAGGATGGCCTGCTGACTCAACAATGTCGCCAGGGTCGCCCGGTGGTTCTCCAGCCGCTCGCGCTGGACGGCGATCTGCTCCGCCGACGCCTGGGCCGCTGCGCGGCTGGCGGGCGGGGGCACGGGGCTGCCCGACGCGATCGTGATCGTGCCCAGGTTCACCCCGACAGCGGCGCCGTACATGGTGCCGCTGACATCTGTCGTACCCTCGGCTCCCTTGCGTACATCGCGACCGGCAACATCGCCCATACGAACATCGCCGGTCTGGGCAGCGTTGAGGGTGACGAGGGCGGTATGCTGCTGACGCAGCGCGGCGAGTTGCTGCGCGACGAGCCGATGGATCGGATCGGGCAGGGGCTGGGACAGGCTGGACTCAAGCTCGGCGATCTGTCGGGCGATGGACTCGGGTGTCTCGCTCATACGGGGCTGGCCTCATCGTACAGGTGGGTCTTTATGCAATGCCCTCACACTGCCGCACCGCGATCTCGCCGCAGGACCACACGCATCACCGAAGTGCCGCAAAAGACGCTGCATCCCAGCGCAGATCACCGCATCTCCTCGGCGAACAGCACGGCATAGGCATCCTCGGCGCTCACGCCTGTGCAGGTTGCATAGGCAGCGGCGATCTTCCACGCGGTGGTGCGCTGCATTCCGCCCTTGCGTTCGGGATGAATGGCAGGGTTCATCAGCGCATAGAGCGTGGTGCGCTCTACCCCAGCCGTGATGGCAAATTCGGCCATACTGATGCCTGTCTTCGCGATGGTGTCGGCGAAGTTTGGTTTGAGAACAATGCGCTTCCGCATCGCCCCCCCGGTTCCTTGAGTCACGTGCATAGCAGAAATTCCTCTCACCGTAGGTGTACACGATAACAATAGCTTCCTTGTGACAAGATGCCTAAATAGTCCGAAGGGGAAGAAACCACCGTTTAGCGTATACCTACACCCCCTCTCAAAAAACTTAAAACAATTATATACGCTCAAAAACAATTG
>Ga0208376_1000104_pt1 | contig 23579 bp, 21 predicted proteins | sample CryBogmetaGMA25M_FD_184548 | JGI IMG/M metagenome (GOLD analysis project Ga0208376, IMG submission 184548) | Freshwater microbial communities from Crystal Bog, Wisconsin, USA - MA2.5M (SPAdes) | ecosystem: Environmental > Aquatic > Freshwater > Lake | place: Crystal Bog, Wisconsin, USA...
GGCCCCGCCTCCCTAGGCATCCACCTGCCTGGGCATGATCGGCAGTTCATCCACCCGCAAGCTTGGTGGAAGCGTGCAGACCCAGAGCAAAGATTGGGCGACATCGTCCGTGGTGATCAGTTGGCGGCGAAACGCCTCGGCAGGGTTGAGCGGGTGGATGTCAGCATTGATCAGCCCAGCGTAGACGGTGGTGACAAAGATATTGTGCGGTCGCAGCTCCTGGGCCATGGACTGGGAGAGACCCACGAGGGCAAACTGAGCTGCGCAGAGGGGGCCAATGTTGGCCACGCCCATCTTGCCCACCCGCGAGCCGAGGTTGATGATCGTGCCACTATTCTGGCGCTTCATAGCGGGCACCACGGCCCGCGCCATGTAGAACGCTCCGCTGAGATTCGTATCAATCACACGACGCCATTCGGCGTCGCTAAACGTCTCGATGGCCGAGATCTTCATCATCCCGCCGACGCAGTTGATCAGGATGTCAATCTGGCCAAGCAGGCTGAGTGTCTTCTCGGCCAGGTGCTGCACCTGGGACGAGTCAGTCACATCGGTGGGAATACTGAAACCCTGGCGACCCTCGGCGGCAATCTCGGATACCAGATGTTCAAGGCGATCTCTGCGGCGAGCAGCAGCAACCACAGTGGCCCCCTCGCGGGCAAAGAGGCGCGCTGCCGAGTAACCAACGCCGCTCGACGCCCCAGCAATGATCGCGACCCGTCCTTTGAGCTTCATAGGATTCTCGCTAGGAATGAGCGTCGGAGCCACATGGCGACAGCCGATTATACGGCATGTGCGCTGTGATTGCTTCGGGTCTATACTGATTGTCAGGGCTGGCGCAATCGTTGTGACACGTTGCGCTTTTAATCCTTGTGACATGCTGTGTACGTGTTATAGTTTAGAGAGTCAAAAAGTGTTAACTTATGCGGTCAGGGTTGGCACACTGCCAGATGGATGCTTATGGCGCTCAAGCTGACCCCCCGGCTGATTTTGCTGTTCGCGATCTTTGCCTTGCTGCTGCTCGGTAGCCTTGGCGGGCTCTCCTATGCCCGCGCCCAGGATGCGCTGAAAGACGCCGTGGAAGAGAGGCTGACCTCGACCGCCCTTGAGAAGAGTGCCGCCCTTGAAAACTGGATCGCCGACCGCCAGGACGATCTGCTGAGCCTCAGCCAATCACCTGCAGTCCTTGCCAGCGTTGGTTTATTGCACGGCATCGGTGTCCCTACCACCGCACACGTCAGCCTAGACAATGAACTCCTGGTTCGGGTTAGTGCAGGCCAGCCTTTTCTTCGCCTCTTTGTGATGAACCCTGACACTGGCCATGTCATCGCTTCAACAGTTTCTGCCGATGAGGGCAAGGACTACACGCAGAATCCCTTTTTTATTTTTGGTCGTAATGGATCCTATGTTCAGAACATTCAGTATTCAGAAGACAAACAGCAGCCCGTGATGTTCATCTCCACGCCGATGCGTGAGGCCAACGGCCACGTGATCGGGGTACTCGCTGGGGAGCTAAAGTTTGATGAACTGACAGCGATCATCCAGCGACACACAGGCATGCAACCCAGTGAAGACTCGTTTCTGATTAACGCATTAAGCTTTCTGGTGACTCAGCCCCTGCTCATTGCCGACCCGGTTGTCCTCCGACAGAAGATTCTGACTGAGGCCAGCAAACACTGTCTCTCTGGCGAGAATGGCACGATCCTCGCTAATGATTATCGTGGTATCCCGGTTATTGTTCACTACGAATGGCTCAAGATGCGGCAACTCTGCCTGATCGTCAAGGTTGATCAGCGCGATGCCTTTGCCCCATCGGATGCGCTGGGCCGGCAGATTTTCATTATCAGCATCCTGATCTTAGGGGTTGGCCTGATAGTAGCGGTTCTCCTGGCTCGCACCATCACGGGTTCGATCCTTGCGCTCCAAACGGGGGTCGCCCGTTTTACCGCCGGTGAGCGCACCCTGCGCCTACCCGATACCGCACACGACGAGGTGGGTGCCCTGGCCCGCAGCTTCAACCAACTTGCCGAGAATCTGTCCGAGCAAGAGGCCGAACTGAAGCGCTACGCCGCTAACCTGGAACACCTGGTCGAAGCCCGTACCGAGGAACTCTCCCGCTCGAATGCCGAGCTTGAACAGTTCGCCTACGTCGCCTCGCACGATCTCCAGGAGCCGCTACGCATGATTTCGAGCTATACCCAATTGCTGTCGCGGCGCTACCACGGGAAACTCGACTCCGATGCCGATGAGTTTATCGCCTACGCGGTGGACGGCGCAACCCGGATGCAGAAGCTGATTAACGATCTGCTGGCCTACTCGCGGGTGGGTACGCGAGGCAAGCTCTTTGCACACGTTGATTGTGGAGCAATCGTGGAGCATGTTCTGGCGAACCTGTCACTGGTCATCGAGGAGAGCGGAGCCCAGGTAACCTGTACCGCGCTGCCGGTGCTAACCGGCGATGATTCCCAACTCTCTCAGCTCTTCCAAAACCTGATCGGCAATGCGCTGAAGTTTCGCGGCGCAAACCCGCCACACGTACACATTGCGGCGGAGCGGCGTGGTGAGGAGTGGTTTTTCTCGGTGCGTGATAACGGGATCGGTATCGAGACAACCTACTTTGAACGGATCTTCGTGATCTTCCAGCGCTTGCATACCCGTGACCAGTACCCCGGCACGGGTATTGGCCTGGCCATTTGTAAGAAAATTGTGAACCGCCACGGCGGGCGAATCTGGGTTGAGTCAGCGTATGGCCAGGGAACAACCTTCTTGTTTACACTCGCCGCAGATGGAAAAAATAGGGAAAGGGGAGAGAAATAGTATGAACCACGCACCTATTGAAATTCTATTGGTAGAAGACAACCCCGGTGATGTGCGGCTGACAAAAGAGGCGCTCCGTGAGTCTAAGGTGAGTACGAGGATGCACGTCGTCCTCGACGGTGTCCAGGCTCTGGCCTTCCTGCACCGCGAGGGAGAATACGCCACGATGCCACGTCCCGATCTGATCCTGCTCGACCTCAACCTGCCTAAAAAAAGCGGTCGTGAAGTGCTGGCGGAGATCAAGGGCAATGAGGACCTCCGGCGCATCCCGGTGGTGATCTTAACCACCTCGCAGGCCGAGCAGGATATTATCGAGACGTATAACCTCCATGCCAACGCCTACGTGAACAAGCCGGTTGATCTCGATCAGTTTATCAAGGTCGTCAAATCAATTGAGGACTTTTGGTTCGAGATTGTGCGTCTGCCGAACGGCGTTTCCTAGCAACTTAGATAAGGTTTCAGAGTAGCCTATTTTACTTTACACTCTTGATACGCCCTACCCCCCTGGCCCCCCGCAAGCGGGGGGGGATAACGCATTATCCCCCCCCGCTTGCGGGGGGGCTAGGGGAGGAACTATAAAGTATCTACGAACCTTGTCTTAACTTAATAACGCGGTGATCTCATGGAACCTGAACCTCTCCACATTCTGCTGATTGAAGATAACCCCGGCGATGCACGGTTGATCCGTGAACTGCTGATTGATGCCGCGTATCAGCTTGACATCGCTGGGCGGCTATCCGATGCCCTTGATCGACTGGCCCACAGCGATTTCGCCGCTATTTTGCTTGACCTCTCGTTACCCGACAGTTATGGCCTGGATACGGTCGTGCGGATCAGCACCGCATCGGCTGCCCCGGTGATTGTGCTGACGGGCATGAATGATGAAGACCTTGCTCTTAGCGCGGTGCGGGCGGGGGCGCAGGATTATCTGATCAAGGGCGAGGTGACGACATCACTGCTCTCACGAGCAATCCGCTACGCGATCGAGCGTCACCGCAGTGCGACAGAGGCGCGTCTACATGTTGCTGTCTTCAGTTCGATTTCGGAGGGCATTCTGATCACCGATGTCGGTGCGCGAATTGTGGCGGTCAACCCGGCGGTGACGCATATCACCGGCTACGAGGAGTCGGATCTGATTGGGAATAACCCGCGCATCCTCCAGTCAGGGCATCACGACCCCCTCTTCTACCAATCCATGTGGGAGGGTCTGGTCTCTGACGGGTACTGGCAGGGTGAGATGTGGAACCGCCGCAAAACGGGCGAAATCTACCTTCAGCGGCTGACGATCAACGCGGTGCGCAACAGTGTGGGCCAAATCACCCACTACGTCAGTGTCGTCATGGACATCACACTCCAGAAGCAGGCCGAGGATCAACTCTTCTTCCGGGCCACCCACGATGCCCTGACCGGACTGCCGAATCGCGATCACTTCCACGGTCGCCTCTCCCACGCGGTTGCCCGCTGCCGACGTGACGGCGGGATGCTGGCCGTGATGATGATCGATCTGAACCGCTTCAAGCAGATCAACGATACGCTCGGCCACAGTAGCGGGGATGTCGTCCTTCAGACGACGGCGCAGCGTATGCTCAAGAGTGTGCGTAAAACGGATCTGGTAGCCCGGCTAGGCGGCGATGAGTTTGTGATTGTTCTTGAGCAGGTCTCAAATATTGAGACGTGTACCCGCGTTGCCGAGATGGTGACCACCGCTATCGCCGAGCCAATTATCTTTGACGACCATCCCTGGGAGATCGGTGCCAGCATCGGCATCAGTATGTGCCCACGCGACGGGTATGTCGTTGATAGGCTGATCGAATCTGCCGACGAGGCGATGTATCGCGCCAAGCAGAGCGGGACGGCGTATATCTTCTTCGGCGCGGCCATTACATAAGGGGGACGATGGCTGTACCATCGTCCCCCTTATGATTCGTCCCTAGTCTACATGAATGACGATCTGGCGAGGCTTGACTTCCTCAGCCTTCGGCACAATCAGATGCAGAATTCCGTGCTCTAGCTTAGCCTCAATCGCGTCGCCCTTCACAATCGTGGGGAAAGTGATGGTGCGGCTGAAGCGACCGTAGCGGCGCTCCATTCGATGATAATTGCGCTCCTTCTTCTCATCATCCTGCTTCACCTCACCAGCGATGGTTAACACGCCGTTCTCAAAGGTTAGCTTCACATCCTCAGCCTTCATCCCCGGAACGGTCACCTCCACGAGATAAGAATCGGGAGTCTCGCTCAAATTGAGGGCAGGGACGAAATCACGACCGCTCTGCGCCATCGGGATGCCCGGAACCAAGCTCTCCTCGAAGAGCAGACTCACCGCATCGCGCAGGCTTATCGCGTCCTGAAACGGATCCCAACGAGTGATCGTTGCCATATGCTCTCCTCCTTGTCCTGTCTATGTCGTCTATCTTTACTGCTACATTCCCTTGCGGGTATAGTCACAGTATAGGAGGAGAATGTTAGATAAGCGTCGAATTGGTATTAGAGGAATGTATGTGTCACGGCCCCACCGGAAACTGGGCTGCGCCGTTGCGTGAGACGTTATTGCCGCCGACGATCCCACTGTCAACCAGCACATTGCCGTAGAAGTCGGTGACACGGAAGGTGTATGGTCCTGGCCCCATACCGCTGCTCTCCACAAAGTAGTTATAATCAAGCCGAGCAACAGTCACCCACGCACCCTGGCCGTTCTGATACTCCAACTTAGTGATCGGGTTGCGATGATTGCGGATCTGCACCGCTGTCCACCACTGGTTACTGCCATCCTTGAAGTGGTAGGCAATTGGCCCGCTCAGGTTTGGGCTGGCGATCCGCCATGTGATCGCCACCCGACCAAGATTATGATCGGCGATCATATCGAAGGCCGTGGGGCTAAGGTCGAGATGACCAGCCGCGCAGCCGGTGGTGGGGTTCACCGGCGCATCAGGCACATCAGGACACTTATCAACAATCCGCACGGTGATTGTCCCCTTCGGCCCGGTGACCTCCGCATACGCTCCGCAGTAGGCCGCCGGCTGAGGATCGCTATAATCCAGGTAGCTGATCGCAGCAACCATCAGGTCACCGGGGATAGCGTCGAAGGTACAGTTGCCGGTGCCGTCGGCGGTGATGTAATAGGTGGCCTGCCCTCTGTGCAGCGGGTTCTGCGTCGCTGTTGTGGTAGTAACAATGAACGGCAGGTAAACAACAGTATTGCTCGGTGCGGCAGTGACGAAAGTCCTGCTCAGGCCAATGAGGGCAATAATGGTGATGGAAGCGAGAGCTTGCAGATGCAGAGATCTCATGGGTATCCTTCCGGTTGACGTGTGTTGAAGCGGCATTGTACCATCACGCTCTCCCGATTACTAAAAAAACTATAGTGACTAGGAATATTGACGAGTGACGACGTTCCGCGTATGCTAGACTTTCGCTACACATTGACCCAGAGGACGTCATTCATGAGCGACAGCCGGCAATATCCGACCATCATTCTCGCGGGATCTGACCCGACATGGATGTTCGATATGCAGCAACATCTGCGTACCGTCGTTGGCTGGGACTACGATCTGTTACTTACCTTCTCGGTTCGCCAGGCCATGCGCTATGTGACAGAGCGCCAGGTGTGCTTGCTGATCACCGAGGCAACCTTCATGCGCCGCGCCGAGGGTAACGGTGCCGATCTGGTTCGGCGCGCCCGCGAGTACGCCGCCACAATTCAGGTGCTGATGATCCATGATGGAACCGTGCCAACGTCTCCCGATATTGCTTATGCCCTAGAGCGTAAGGCATCCTCTGAGCAGACTCTCTCGATCCTCAGTTCTATCTTCGCATCGCACGCACTGGGGCGATCGGCGGATCTCTCTTCATCACGTTAGGCAGATTGCAGATACTTTACAGTTCTCCCCCCCTAGCCCCCCCGCAAGCGGGGGGGAACCACCAATGCGTTGTCCCCCCCGCTTGCGGGGGGCTAGGGGGGTAATCCAAACTACAACTGTAGTACGGCTATCGGCTATTTTCCTAAGAACCTCCTTCATATCTTAATGTGAGTTGATTATGTCAACCGAGACCATCATTGCGGCGGAGCAGCAGTTCACCTCTGGGCTCTACCCAAAACGCCCGGTCACCATTGTGCGCGGCGAGGGTGCCCGGCTCTACGATGCCGAAGGGCGCATGTTTATTGATTGCGTGGGCGGCCAGGGTGCGGCGAACCTCGGCCACTGCCACCCCGCCGTGGTGGCCGCCGTGCAGTCCCAGGCCACCCGGCTGATGAGCTGCCCTGAGATTTTTTATAACGACGAACGGGCAGCCTACCTCCAGGAGTTGGCGGCAGCGTTGCCCTTCCCAGCGCGAATTTTTCTCTGCAACAGCGGAGCCGAGGCCGTTGAGGCCGGTCTCAAGTTCGCCCGATTGCTCAGCGGTCGCACACAGATCATCGCCACGAAGCGTGCCTTTCACGGGCGCACGATGGGCGCGCTCAGCGCCACCTGGGAACCCAAGTATCGCGAGCCTTTCCTGCCCCTGGTTCCCGATTTCACCCACGTACCCTACGGCGACGCCGAGGATCTGGCCGAGGCGGTGAGTGAGCAAACGGCGGCGGTGCTGCTGGAGCCGGTACAGGGCGAGGGCGGCGTGCGTCCGGCCCCGACAGGCTACCTGGAGGCTGCCCGCCGAATCTGTGATGAGCGCGGTGCCCTGCTACTGCTCGACGAAGTGCAGACCGGATTCGGGCGCACGGGCCGACTCTTCGCCTGTGAACATAGCGGCGTTGTGCCCGACATCCTCATCCTGGCTAAGAGCATTGCTGCGGGATTGCCTATGGGCGCGGTGGCCATCCACGCTCGCCACGGTGCCCTACCCGGCGGAGCCCACGGCACCACCTTTGGCGGAAACCCGCTGCTCTGCGCCGCCGCCCGCGCCACCCTGCGCACCTACCTTCAAGACGACATCCCGCGTCAGGCTGCGGAGAAGGGTGCGTGGCTGATCGAGCGACTCACCGCCCTCAAACTGCCCGTTGTCCGCGAGGTGCGCGGACTCGGCCTGCTCGTCGGCCTGGAGCTGAAGAATCGCGTCCAGCCGTACCTCACCGCCCTGATGGAGCGCGGCATCCTGGCCCTGCCCGCCGGTCCCACTGTCCTGCGCCTGCTGCCGCCCCTGGTGATCTCCTACGAAGATCTGGAAACGGTGGTTGATACGATCAGGGACGTGTTGAATCCACCAACACACAACGCGCATGCATAAAATCGGTGTCATTGACCTGGGATCAAATACAACGCGCCTAATCGTGATAAGCTACGAGCTAGGGAGTTGCTTCCGGCTCACCGATGAGGTCAGCGAGACGGTGCGCCTCGCCGAGGGCGTGGGCGACGGTCGCACGCTCCAGGCGCGGCCCATCCACCGCGCCGTCGAGGCGCTCTCGATGTTCGAGCGTTTCTGTCGCAATACCGGGGTCGAGCAGATTATTGCCGTTGGTACCAGCGCCATCCGCGAGGCCAAAAATCAGGAGGCGTTTTGGCAGGCATTACATCGAGCCACAAGCATTGATTTGCGCATTATCAGCGCCGAGGAGGAGGCGTACTTCGGCTACCTTGGCACGATCAACGCCCTGGCGATTAGCGACGGGTATATTTTTGATACCGGCGGCGGCTCGACCCAGGTCTGCGCTGTGCGCAACCGACGGCTCTTGCGCAGTTTTTCGGCCCAGGCCGGTGTGCTGCGCTTCACCGAACGTTATGTCACGTCCGATCCGATCAGCAAGAGCGATATGCGCAACCTGCGCGATGGTGTCCGCCGCGCCTTCGCCGATCTCACCTGGATACGCGCCGGGGCCGGACTTCAGCTCGCCGGTATGGGCGGCACCCTGCGCACTCTGGCCCGCATTGACCAGAAGCAGCGGAACTATCCCCTTGACCGGCTCCACGGCTACGTTCTCTCACGCGCCGCCGTCACAGGCATGGTCGAACAGTTGGCCGGGCGCAGCCGCCGCGAGCGTGAGTCGATCCCCGGCCTCAAGTCCGACCGCGCCGATGTCACCCTGGCCGGCGCGGTCATTGTTGACCAAATGATGGAGCAGGGCGGGTTTAACGAGTTGCTGGTGAGCGGCCAGGGCGTCCGCGAGGGACTCTTCTACCAGCACTTCCTGAGTCCTTCCGACCCGCCGATCTTCCCGAATCAGCGAGCGTTTAGCGTGATGAGTCTAGCTCATCTCCACGACTATGAGCAGAACCACTGCACGAGGGTGGCGGAACTCTGCCTTTCGATGTTCGACCAGCTCGCCCCGCTGCATCTCTACGGAGCCTGGGAGCGCGAACTGCTTGGTTACGCCGCCCTCATCCACGACATCGGCGTGCAGGTGGGCTACTACGACCACCATAAGCACTCGTCCTACCTCGTGTTCAACGCCACCCTGCTCGGTTTCTCCCACCGCGAGATCGTCATCCTGGCCAGCCTGGTACGTAATCATCGTAAGGGTCAGGCCGACCTGTCGGAGTTCGCGCAGATCCTCCAGCCCGACGATGAACTGCGCATTGCTCGCCTGAGCTCTATCCTACGCATCGCTGAATACCTGGAGCGGAGCAAGAGTCAGGTGGTGCGCTCTATTCGCGTCAATCCTGCCGAAGACCCGCTCCGCATCATTGTCCACGCCGATGGCGACCCCAGCGTAGAGATCTGGGATGCCAACCGCCGCGCTGGACTGATGAAAAAGGCGTTCGGTCGTCCCGTCGAGATTATTGCCGCACGGTAGGGCTAAAGCATTGGAACTGGCGTATGCGCCAGTTCCAATGCTTTAGCCGCAGATTACGTAAGGATAACGATGGAAGATCTATCGTGGATTGATCGACAAGCGTACCCTTTCACGTCGCACTATCTTGACGTTGACGCCGGGCGCATGCATTATGTTGACGAGGGACGTGGGCCAACGATCCTCATGGTGCATGGCAATCCAACATGGTCTTTTTTGTATCGGCACCTTATCACTCATCTTTGCCCAACATACCGCTGCGTTGCGCCCGACCATATCGGATTTGGCTTATCGGACAAGCCACCGGGCTGGACGTATCACCCTGCTGATCACGCACGGAACCTCGCAAACCTCATTAATCAGCTCGACTTGCGGGATCTTACGCTTGTCATGCAGGACTGGGGCGGGCCGATTGGGCTTTCGTATGCGCTCCAGCATCTTACGAATATCCGAAGGCTGATTATCCTGAATACGTGGTGCTGGCCCGTCAACCGTGACCCGTATTACATCGCATTTAGCGCGATCATGGGCGGCAGCATAGGGCGTTTCCTGATCCGTCGCTATAACTATTTTGCGGGCGGGATGATGCGGCAGTGGTTTGGAGATCGCACCAAACTTACACCGCACATTCACCAGCACTACCTTCGCCCACTTGCCCAGCCAGCGGATCGAACGGGCTGCATGGTGTTCCCAAAACAGATCGTTGGCGCTACGCCGTGGCTAGACGACCTGTGGAAGCAACGGAGCGCATTACAGCAACTGCCAACGCTGATTGTCTGGGGCATGAAAGACATCGCATTTCGGCGTCAAGAACTGGCGCGCTGGGAGTCGCTGTTTCCCAAGGCGACGGTCGTCAGGCTCGCCTCGGCTGGACATTTTGTGCAAGAGGAAGCGCCGCTAGAGGTGAATAGCGCGGTAGCGCAATTCCTGAAGGGATAGGAGTCGGCTCTGCCGTGTTATAATGGCCCGCAATCGAATCACATGGGAGCCTGTGTAGAATGAGTGTGGACACCACCCCCGAGCAGCGCGGCGAGAAGAATCCCGGCCTGCCGCAGCCGTCACTGATCCAGCGTGCTATCACATCCCTCTCTCAGGTGCGCTGGGGCGAGACTCTGCTGATTGCCCTAGCGATGTCTGTCGCCTGGTGCGGGCTCTTCCTGGCCAATGGTATTGTTCAGATTCTTGCCGGGGTCGTCCCGGTGATGGCCGGACTCTACCTCGGTCGGCGCATTAAGGATAATTACCTGGCCCACGGGCTAGTGCTTGGTTTCGCGGGTTTCCTCTTCGGACTGATTGCTGTGGCTGCTTACGGGTACCTTGGCAGCCTGGGTATCGTCCTGATGCCGATGTTACCGATCGCCGATAAGACGACTGAGCAGGCTACGTTTGGCTCGTTGCTCCTCTATTACTGCACCTACTCGATCTTCGCTATTATCCCCTTCCCTGCCTTTGGTACGGTGATGGCCGGGCGCACCGAGCAGCGCAACCGTGATCTCAGCAAAGAAGTTGAGGATCGCGGCGGTCGCCTGGAGCGTCCCGGCGTTATCCGCACCCTCGACGATCTGCGCGGGCTCTCGCTGCCTCAGCTTGGTTCTTATGTCTCAGCCGTCTACAAAAAGAAGGGCTTTGAGTTTAAGGACTACCGCTTCACCGACAAAGATAAGCACCTCGATATCGAGATGACCTACAACGGTGAACTCTACATGATGCGGCTCTCGGTGGCCGATAAGGTGCGCCCTGGCACGCTTGAAAGCCTGATTCAAGATATGCGCCGCCGCGAGATCACCAAGGGCCTTGTGATCACCTCTACCGAGTTTACCCCCGATACCCTCAAGGCTGCCTCCAGCAAGCGCACTATCGTCACCATTGACGGCCAGACCCTCTTCGATATCGCTGAGTCATAACCCGTTAACAGAGGATCTATGAAGATTGATCTCACAGGCCGCGTCGCCCTGGTCACCGGGGGCGGGCGCGGCATTGGACGGGCAATCGCCCTTGCTCTCGCCAGCGCCGGTGCGACGACGGTGATCAACTACCGTGGCAATAGCACCGCCGCTGAAGATACCGTGGCCGCAATCACGGCAACCGGCGGCAGTGCCCAGGCCATTCAGGCCGATGTGAGCCAGGCCGCCGATGTTGAGCGCCTCTTCAAAATGACCCTCGATGTCCACGGGCGCCTCGATGTGCTGGTGAACAACGCCGGGATTACCCGCGATACCCTGCTGCTGCGCATGAAGGAGGACGACTTCGACCAGGTGATTAACACCAACCTGCGCGGGGTTTTCCTCTGTACCAAGGCTGCGTTTCGGCCTATGAGCAAACAGCGCAGTGGGCGGATTATCAACATCAGTTCGGTGATTGGTCTGATTGGCAACGCGGGCCAAGCTAACTATGCCGCCGCCAAGGCCGGTATCATCGGTTTCACTAAGTCTACTGCCCGCGAGATGGCTCCGCGCAACATTACCGTCAATGCTATCGCCCCCGGATTCATTGATACCGAAATGACCAGCATCCTCGGCGATGCAACCCGCAAGGCCATCCTAGAGAATATTCCCCTCGGTCGCCTCGGCCAACCTGAGGAGGTTGCCGCACTGGCATGTTTTCTCGCCTCCGATGCCGCTGCCTATATCACCGGGCAAACCCTCGCGATTGATGGCGGTATGGTGATGTCGTGACGCCGACACCGACGCCGACATAGGCGCAGCAGGTGCCCTTGTCGCTCTGCGACAAGGGCACCTGCTGCGCCCCCGCAACGATGGCAACATTACGTTATGTTAAATAAAGTACTCATCGCCAACCGTGGCGAGATCGCAGTCCGCATCGTGCGGGCTTGCCAGGAGCTAGGCATCCGCACTGTTGCCGCATTCAGCGAGGCCGACCGCGACTCGCTGGCGGTACGCCTGGCCGATGAGGCGGTTTGCATCGGGCCGGCGGCGGCGGCACGATCATACCTCAACCCTCCCGCCCTGATCAGCGCGGCCCTGATCTCGGGATGCGACGCTATCCACCCTGGCTACGGTTTCCTTTCGGAGAACCCGTATTTCGCTGAGATGTGCGCCGACTGCAAGCTGATCTTCATTGGCCCGAACGCCGAGACGATCCGGCTCATGGGCGATAAATCCATTGGTCGCCAGACCATGCGCGCCGCTGGAGTGCCGATCATCCCTGGCTCCGAGGGTGAGTTGCACTCGGTTGAGGAAGCGATTGATCTCGCTCGCCAGATTGGCTACCCTGTCCTGCTCAAGCCCAGCGCGGGCGGCGGCGGGCGCGGCATGCGCGTGGCCAACGACGAGAATGATCTGCTGCGCGCCTACCCCACCGCCCGCGCCGAGGCCGAGAACGCCTTCGGTCGTGGCGACCTCATTCTGGAAAAATATCTGCCCTCGGTGCGCCATATCGAGATCCAGGTTCTCGCCGACGCCTACGGCCACGCCATCCACCTCGGCGAGCGCGATTGCTCCGCCCAGCGACGTCACCAGAAGATCCTTGAAGAATCGCCCTCGCCGGTGGTTAATGCCGAGTTGCGCGCCCGTATGGGCAATGACGCCCTGCGCGGCATTCAGTCCATTGGCTATCTTAATGCCGGGACACTTGAATTTCTGATGAATCCTGAGGGCAACTACTACTTCATCGAAATGAATACCCGCATCCAGGTCGAACATCCCGTCACCGAACTCGTCACCAACACCGACTTACTGCGCTGGCAGTTGCTGATCGCTGCAGGCGAACGCTTGACGCTCCAGCAGAATGATATTAGAATAGCTCGGCACGCGGTTGAGTGTCGTATTAACGCGGAAGATCCTGAGCGGGACTTTCTGCCTGCCGGTGGCGAGATTGAGTTCTTCCTACCACCCGGTGGCCCTGGGGTACGGGTCGACTCGCACCTGTACGCTGGCTACACACCGCCGGGAAATTACGACTCGCTTCTGGCGAAGATCATTACATATGGGGATACTCGCGACGATGCCCTGAACCGGATGCGCCGCGCCCTGAACGAGTGTATCATCACCGGGATCAAGACGACGATTCCGTTTCAACTGCGCCTGATTGATGATCCGGCCTTCCGCGCCGGGAATATCTCGACGAGTTACGTCCCGGAGTTGCTCCAGCGCTGGAAGGTAGAGCGCGCTGCGACGAGATCGTAGTCGGCGGGCGCACAGGTAGACCGTTGGATTGCTGCTTAACAAATGATACCGCAGCACCTAGGGAGGTTGGCCGTGGCTAGTCTGCGCCACCGGGTGCGTATCGCGGCGCTCCAGATCCTCTTTGAGGTTGACGCCACCGACCACCCACTTGATGTGGTCTACGAGCGCTGTATTGCTGAAGAAGAGCTCACCGCAGATGGTGAACGGTTTCTCGACCGGATTGTCTTCGGCTGTTGGGAACATCGCTCCTCTATTGATGGGATCATTGAGGGTGCTGCGCCAAATTGGCCCGTCACCCAAATGCCCGGCATAGATAAGGCAATCCTACGGATCGCGCTCTTCGAACTGCTGATTGATGAGGTCGAACGGACTCCGGTCAAAGCTGTGATCAATGAGGCGGTTGAGCTTGCCAAGCACTTCGGCAGCGATAACTCAAGCCGCTTTGTCAACGGGGTACTTGGCACCGTGGTGAGCCGCTACCGCCCCGGTGAGGATGATCAGCTCGCCAGTGATGGCGATGCGTGAGCAGGGTCAGCTCTCTTGGTTCTGCCCTGCCAAAAGCGACGTCGCTCGTCGCGGCAGCGAACACATAGACTCTCGTAGTATGAAAGGTAGATAGTTCATGGCTTCTCAGGAGATCCAGGATCGCCTACGCAAAATCGTCGCCGAGCAACTCGGCGCTGATGAGGTTAAGGTTGTTCCCAGTGCCCACTTCACCGATGATCTGAATGCCGACTCGCTTGACCTCGTTGAGCTGATCATGGCCCTCGAAGAAGAGTTTGGCATCGAGATCCCCGACGATGATGCCGAAAAGATCGTCACAGTTGCCGACGCCCTGAAGTATCTGGACGATCACGCGCCCGAGGGCGAGTAACCCTTCCCAGACATTCGTCAGACCCCTCTCCTCCTCATCATCAGACGTGGAGGAGGGGGGTTCTGTTGTAAGCTACCCACCGCTAAAGCTGGTGGACTTTACCCTGGCGCTACCAGTCCCGTTCTTCGACTGACATCCGGGTAGTATGGCCTGCTTACGGAGGCCCTGCCGGGCGAACCCGGCAGCGACTGCCTATGCCGAAGCATACGACCGTGAACCTTTTACCCACCGGAGGTTTCCCCGATGGAACCTGCAAGGCTCAGGTAGAAACGTGCGTGAAACCGTGTCCACCGACGAATCGGCTGTGTGCCTTCTGCACGATAGGGACAGTCCCCTACACGCACAATTGTACCATAATCAGCGGCTTAGCGCAACCCAATGGGCTAAAGCTCGTGGGAGGAGCGCCTAAAGGCAGGCATTCTATGATCAAGATGTCGAGAACCTCGCACGAATATCGTCTAACCATATCGGTGACAAGATACCACTCTGCACTAGCCAATCTGAGCGGGTAACGCAATGGAGATCTTCAACGTCAGTATCCCCGAGCTTATCCTGATCGCCGGGCTGGCTCTGGTGGTTTTTGGCCCCGAGCGCCTGCCGGAGATTGGACGATTTCTGGGCAAGCAGGTGGCCAAGTTGCTGGCCTGGCAGCAGAACTCGCCTGAGCTACAGATGCTCAACGAAGTGCGTGGTGAATTTGAGTCCGAGATCGCTAGTCTGCGCGATGAGCTTGTCCGTACCCGTAAGCAGTTCGATGTCTCGAAAGATATGACGGCGATTAGGGATGAACTGCGGCCCATGCTCGATCTGCGCGGCAGTCTGAACGGAGCCATTCAGGCCACCGCTGCCACGGGCGCGGAACCGAGTAGCATCCCACCTCCTCCCGCCGAAGATCCCGCCGTGGCTCCACCACCGCCCCCCGCAGGAGCGTCCCCGACCCTTATTCCCACACCCGCCAGCCAGACCGTGCCAGCAGCGGTACGACCCATGAAGCCTGTTGCCACTGAGCCGACGAGTGTTCTGGCCGCGCCACTCCCACCCGCCGATGCACAGCTCACCCAGCGCCTCCAGCAGATCGCATGCGATCTCCAGGCTCTGATGACCGAACTCCAGGTAAGTGGGCAGCTTCGCCCCGATTGGCAGCCGCCTTCTCAGACGCCTGAACAGGAGGCGGTTGTATCGTGATCACTCAGCAACCAACCTCGTCTACAGGCACGCCACCTGAAAACAAAGAAGATAACGTTGCCATGACCCTGATCGAGCACCTCGTCGAGTTGCGCGGTCGGTTAGTCAAGGCGATGATGGGTGTGCTACTCGGCTTGATCGTTGGTGTCTACGTTGTCACCGGGCCACCACATTTGGTTGATATTATTATCACCACCTTCGCCCCAATCAACCCGAGCTATGCCCCCGTTCAGTCGGTGGGGACCACCGAGACCTTCACCAGCTATATGAGCGCCGCCCTTACGGTGGGGATCATCATAGGCATGCCGGTGATTGTTTACCAACTGCTCGCCTTCATTGTACCGGGGCTGACGAACAAAGAGCGCCGACTGATCTATCTCTCGCTGCCCTTCGTGACCGCCTTTTTCCTCAGCGGGATCGTCTTTGGCTGGTTTATCACTGTACCCACGGCGATCAAATTCCTGATCGGATTCTCTGACTCACAGTTTATCCAGAACCAGCCCTCGCTCTCCGATTTCCTGGGCACGGTCACCAGCCTGCTGCTGATCAACGGCGTGGTCTTCGAGCTGCCAATCATTATCTACATCCTCGCCTTCCTTGGCGTCGTCTCTGCACAGCAGCTTAGCTCCTTCCGTCGTTTTGCCATCGTGATCGTGGTGATCGCCGCCGCCGTGATCACGCCCACCGGCGACCCGATCAACCTTATGCTGCTGGCCATCCCCATGTATCTGCTCTACGAGGTAGGCGTGATTATGGCCCGCTTTGCGCCCAAGCGAAACTAACCAGGGTTGCAACTTCCTGCGCTATCAGATATACTATCGGGCGGTGTTTTGGGCACCTCTGCCCATCTGCTACCGGGGCCACACCAAATCTAGCGTAAAGGGGGTGAGCAGAACGAACGGTGAGAAGCGTCATCGGGCTGGGGCGTTACCCCGCGCCAGTTCCAGGCCCGAGCCTAGCGGCGATGCTGCAGTGGTATGCCGATTACCGATCGTGCAGAGCGATGAAAGTTGAGCGTCGTGACGGTGAGACAGTCGAGCAACTGATCCGCCGATTTAATAAGGGCGTCGTCTCCGAGCGCATCACGAAGACCTTCCGTGAGAAGATGCACTTCGTGTCGAAGAGCGAGCAGCGCAAAGAGAAGCGCCGCCGCGCTGAGCGGAACCGGCGTAAGAAGATCTCGAAGGGCTTCTAGAACGGTAGAACAGAACGGCATGGGTCGGTGGGCAGTGCTCACCCCCGTGCCGTTTTGTTGTGTGTCCGGCTCATATGCGGACTGCATCTCCCTTTGATCGCCATGCTATAATGCTTTTCTATCTAGAGATAAGGGTAATTGGTTCATATGTTTGATAAACTCAAAAGTGTCGCCGCCCGTTACGACGAGCTTGGCGAACTGATGTCTCACATCGAGGTGGTTCACAACTTGGCTCTGCTCCAGCAATATGCTCGTGAGCAAAGTGATCTTGAGCCCATCGTCAGCGCCTACCGAGCCTATATGCAGGCTAAGCAGGCCGCCGACGAGGCCCATACGATGTTTAATGAGAACAGCGGCGATGCCGAACTGCGCGAGATGGCTCAGGAGGAACTGGAGAGCCAGCGGGCGATCCTCTCTCGGCTTGAAGAAGAGATCAAGCTGCTGCTCCTTCCGCGTGATCCGAACGACGCCAAGGATGTGATCATCGAGATCCGTCAGGGCGAAGGTGGTGATGAGGCGGCCCTTTTTGCCGCCGACCTCTACCGCATGTACGTGCGCTATGCCGAGCTACGTGGCTGGAAGGTAGAGCTGGATAGCGTGACTGATAACGGTATCGGTGGGTTCAAAGAGGCCGTGTTTGAGATCCGTGGCGAAAACGCCTATAGCCAACTCAAATACGAGGGCGGAGTCCACCGGGTGCAGCGGGTTCCCGCCACCGAAGCCCGTGGGCGTATCCACACCTCCACCGCCACTGTCGCCGTTATGCCCGAGGTGGAACCGACAGTAATTGACATCAAGGATGAGGATGTCCGCACCGATGTGTTCCGTAGCGGTGGCCACGGTGGCCAGGGTGTGAACACGACCGACTCGGCGGTGCGCGTGGTGTACAAGGGTGGCACCCCCGCCGAAATCGTCGTGACCTGCCAGGATGGGCGATCACAGATCAAGAACCGCGAGAAGGCCATGTCGGTGCTGCGAGCCAAACTCTATGCCCGCGAGCAGGAGAAGCAGCAGCGTGAGCAGGGTGCCTCGCGCCTCGCCCAGGTTGGCACCGGCGAGCGCGCCGAGAAGATCCGCACCTACAATTTTCCGCAGGATCGCATCACCGACCACCGGATCGGCCAGAGTTTCTCGAACCTGCCAGGCGTCCTTGCTGGCTCACTGGATAAGATCATCAACGCCCTGATTGTCTACGACAACGCCGAGCGTCTCCAGGCGTCGGGCATTGCCTAACCGAGCCACTCTATCCCTTCATTGCAGAACACACCAATCTACGGGGAGATAGCGACAGCGCTATGTCCCCTTTTTGCCCCCACCATGATGTACGAGCTACACTCGTAATAGCCTGTGGACGACAAGGTTCAAGGAGCATCGCCGTGCTAACCCCCGAGCTCGACGAGTTTATTGTGCGGATGCCGAAGGTGGAACTGCACATTCATTTGGAGGGTGCGATTGCACCACGAACGCTGCTTGAACTCGCCCACCAGAATGGTATTGAGTTGCCCGCCCGCGATCTCGCGGGGGTTGAACAACTTTTCCGATACCGTAACTTCGGCGAATTTCTCACCGTGTTCATGGCGATGACTCGGGCCATCGTGCGCGGCGAAGATTTTGCGCGCTTGGCCTACGAGATCGGCCTCGATCTGGCCGCACAGCAAGTATGCTATGCCGAGGTCATGATCTCGCCGATGCAGCATATCCGGCGCGGCATGGATCTCTACGAGGCGATTGCCGGTGCCGCTGAGGGTTTTGCCCGAGTTGAGCGCGAGACAGGGACTCGCTGCCGCATCGCCCTCGACTACGGGCGTCAATACGGGCCAGATCTGGCTTGGCACGTCCTGGATGTGGCCCGCAAGGCCCAGCCCCTTGGTGTCGTCGGCTGGTCAATTGGCGGCAATGAGATTGGCTACCCTCCCGAACCCTTCACGGAAATTTTCGCTGCCGCCCGTGCGGCGAATTTTGGCCTGATGGCCCACGCTGGCGAGGTTGTGGGTTCCCAGAGCGTCTGGGGGGCAATTGAGAGCCTTGGGGCGGTACGACTCGGCCACGGCATTCGCAGCATTGATGACCCAAACCTGCTCGTTGAACTGGTTCGGCGCGGCGTCGTCCTCGATGTCTGTCCCAGCAGCAACCTACACACCGGCGCAGTGGCATCGTGGGCTGAACACCCCCTGCGCACGCTCTACGACGCCGGGGTGCTGGTGACGATCAACTCAGACGACCCGACCTTCTTTCATACCACGATCACCGAAGAGTATCGCCGAGCGGTGACCCACTTTGACTTCAACGCCGACGACCTCACGGCGATGACGCTCAACGCCGCTCGTGCGACCTTCCTGCCTCCCGCCGAGCGCACCGCCCTCTGCACCCGTGTTGATGCAGGGATCTCCGCCCTACGCCGTGAGCTTGGCGTTTGACAAACAGCGTCCGCACGTCTATAATGCCGTGCGTGTGAGCCCAGGTGGCGGAATTGGCAGACGCGCTAGGTTGAGGGCCTAGTGAACTAACCACGTTCGTAAGGGTTCAAGTCCCTTCCTGGGCACCATCATTATTTTCCGGGGGCGATTAGCTCAGTTGGTAGAGCACCTCGCTTACACCGAGGCTGTCGGCGGTTCGAGTCCGTTATCGCCCACCAGCACACAGATGGGCAAGCGCGGTCGCAGATCCCGCGACCGCTGCTGGACATTCAGAGCTGGCCAAGGTAGCTCAGTTGGTAGAGCATCGCACTGAAAATGCGGGGGTCACCAGTTCAAGTCTGGTCCTTGGCACCATACGGATAGCATCGCAAAGCCCTCTACGACTTCGGTTGTAGGGGCTTTTGTATGTTGTCACTTCTCGGAACGTAAAATCGCTGTATGCCATCAACGTATCCCCTCGGTATCGCTTCAGAGCGCCAATCTCACCGCCGGGTCGCCCAGTAGAACGTAGTTGCGTGCATCGTTACGAGACATCCAGAGCCGCGAGAGTCTCTGCGGGTCAATCTTGGCTCCTAAAGTGTTCTCCTCGATCTCCTGAGTCAGAGTCAGCGAGCGGGCACCCTGGATGACATTGAACTGATCGGTGGCGCTACCGGCGGGCATGCCTTGCAGCAACCGCCCAAGGACGTCTTGGAAGGGCTGAATCTGGCTGGTGCTGCTGGCCTCGGTGCCGGTAAACGAGAATGTCCAGGCCCGCTCAACGTGGCCGAGTACCGCCAGTGCCCCCTTGGCGAGCATGCGCTGCGGCAACTGGGCGATGAACGGGAAGGGCGCGATGATCGGGCGCTGTTTGTTGGTGTCGAAGATAAACTCATCCTGCTGTGGGCAACCGGCGCTGTAGCAGGCAAATAAAAAGGCGATCATACCCTCTAGGTTGGCGTTCGCCATCCCGTCCAGATCTTCGCCCGCCAGCCAGTGTTCACGTTTAATCTTGCCAAACTCGAAGTCGGCAGTGACTAGGGCACCCTGGTTTAGCACCAGGCGAGCCGGATCACTGATGGGGAGTCCGATACCGTGGCTGGCGGTAAAGAGCAGGGCTGGTGGCGTGCTGGCGCTCAGCACGTGTTCTAAATTGCTGCGGGTGGCGTCGTCGCCAAGATAGACCGACTGACCAATGCCCTTTGCCGTGGTGAGCTTACTGGTCTTGCTCCACGCAATCAGCGGGGAGACCAGTTCATCGGCGCTGCGCCGGGTGGAGTTATCGTCCTCGTGGCGGGTGCCGAAGAAGGCGATCTCCTTGCGCAGACGGGCGGCAGCATCCGGGCGGCTCTCCCACGCCACCACCTGCTCGGCATACGCTTGGTAGGCGTCGAGGCGGTGGCGGCCATCCGCGTCGCTGAAGATCAGCCGCCCCACGCCCCAAAACATGTCGAGCTCGTACTGGAAGTTCAGCGGGATGAATGCCTGGTCGGTGGGGGTTAGCGGGCCGGGGCGGGCGACGAGCATGAGGTAGAAGGGGACGCCGAGGGTGGGATCGACCGGCGCTTGCGAGACGCCGTAACGAGTAAGCCAGTCGGTTACCCGCTCACCGGGACGCACCAGCAGCACTGGCGGCACCTCGCCCCAGTTATCTTTGAGGGTTCTTGTGAATCCATCGGTGTGCCGGTTGATCCAGTCCCCACAGGTGGTGTCGCTGCTCTGAAAGTTAAAGTCGAGCGTGCTGAATCCCATTTGGCGCATACGGTGCTGGATGAGCGGCCAGAGAGCCTGGAGTATCGCCACATCCTCCTGAGCGTGTACCACCGCTGCCCAGCGTGCCTCCGCGATCTTGTTCTGATCAACCCCGATAACCGTCCCCAGATGCCCTTCTTCTTGACCCTTGAGCGCCTCCTTTTTCGCCCGAACCGCTACATCCAGCGGCGACTCTTGACTCTTACTCGGGTCGTAGGTCTTGATCTTGGCCTCGTGAAGTTGTTTGAGGTCGTCATCAACCCCTTCACCCTGCGCCAGGGCAGCCACGACGGCGGCGTTAATCCGCAGCAGCGGCTGCCCGTAGACACCATCAATTCCGTTCGGATACAGCTCTTCGGTATTCTTGCCACTGCCTTCGCCGAGAAAGACCAGTGGTGCAGTATAGCTCTTCTCAACCGGCACAGCGGTGGGGGTGAGGGCGGGTGCTGTACTGTCTACAGGCGCAGGTGCGGCGGGAGGATCGTCGCCAAGCACCGCCGCAAAGGCGCGTTCGAGCTGATCAATACGCTGCCCGAGATCTCCGAACACCCGCTTAATATCGCGCAGTTCGTTATAGAGCGTGCGGATCTGGTTATTCGACATCCCCGTACCTTCCCGCTTGACAGGGGGCGGCGACTCATATTTTTAGATCCAATATTTTTCGAATAAGCAGATCTCATGCCGACCTTTCCCCCCTCACCCCCTGCCCCTCTCCCACCAGGGGAGAGGGGGGATTCTGCATCAGAGAGCGATCCGCTCCCCCTCTCCCGTTCTGGGAGAGGGAGCTGGGGGGTGAGGGCTGAGCGGCGACAGATATCGTTATTCGAAAAGTATTGCCTTCAGATCGCCAGTTTCACCGCTGGGTCGCCCAGCAGGGCGTAGTTGCGGGCGTCGTTGCGGGCCATCCAGAGCTTGGCGAGCTTGGCCGGGTTGGGGATGCTCCCCTCGTAGCCTTTATCAAGCTCTTCGGCGAGAGCAATCGCCCGTGCGCCCTGAACGACGTTGAATTGGTCGGTGGCGCTGCCAACCGGCATGCCGCGCACCAGCCGACCAAGCACATCCTGGAAGGGCTGGATCTGGCTGGTGGTATTAGACTCGGTGCCGCTAAACGAGTAGGTCCAGGCCCGCTCAACATGGCCGAGTACCGCCAGCGCCCCTTTTACCAGCATGCGCTGTGGCAGTTGGGCGATGAAGGGGAAGGGTGCAATCTGCTGGCGCTTCTTGTCAGTGTCAAAAACAAACTCGTCCTTCTGCGGGCAACCGGCCCCATAGCAGGCGAAGAGAAAGGCGATCATGCCTTCCAGATTAGCGCTAGAGAGTGCGTCCAGATCTTCGCCCGCCAGCCAGTGTTCACGCTTAATACTGCCAAACTCGAAGTCGGCAGTAACCAGGGCTCCCTGATTCAGCACGAGTCGGGCCGGATCGCTCATCGGCAGGCCAATCCCGTGGCTGGCGGTAAAGAGCAGAGCCGGTGGGGTGCTGGCACTGAGCAACTGCGCGAGGTTATTGCGGGTGGCATCATCGCCCAAACAGACCGTCTGGCCAAAACCTGTGCGGGTAGTGAGTTTGCTGGTTTTGCTCCAGTTGACGAGAGGAACGACGAGCTCATCTGCGCTACGGATGGTAGAGTTGTCATCCTCATGCTTGGTACCGAAGAAGGCGATCTCTTTACGCACACGCGATGCTGCATCGGCACGAGTTTCCCATGCCACCACACGCTCGGCGTAGGTCTGGTAGTCCTGGTAGCGATGGCGACCATTCTCATCGCTGAAGATGAGCCGTCCCACGCCCCAGAAGACATCAAGTTCATACTGAAAATTCAGTGAAATGAATGCCTGATCACTCGCGTCTAGCGGGCCAGGGCGACCGACAATCATGAGGTAGAAGGGCACACCGCGTGAGGGATCAACAGGAGCCTGAGAGGTGCCATAGCGAGCGAGCCAGGTACTTGTCTCTTCGCCGGGGCGTACCAGCAGCACAGGTGGTATCTCGCCCCAGTTGTCTTTGAGGTTCTTCTGAAAACCATCGGTATGGCGACCAAGCCAGACTCCGCAGTTCGTGTCGCCGCTCTGGAAGTCAAAGTCGAGTGTGCGAAATTCCATCTGGCGCATACGGTGCTGGATAAGTGGCCAGATGGCTTTCATCACATCAATGTCTTCGGCAGTACTTACGACCACAGCCCAGCGGCCCTCGGCGACCATGTTCTGATCGACATCGGCAATCGTGCCACTGTCGTGGATCTGCTTTCTGCCGTAGGCTTCTTTCAAATCGGATGGCTCTGCCTCCTGGCCCGTAGCCAGCTTAGCCGCCGTAGCCTCGTCAATCTTTAGCAGGGCTTGGCCGGTGGTGCCGTCAATACCATTGGGGTAGAGTTCTTCCGACTTTTTACCTGCCCCGGTGTTAATGAAGACCAGGGGCGCGGTGTACGGGATCGTCTCTTCGACGACGGGTGCGGGTATAGGCTCCGGGGCGACGGGCGCGGGCACAGGATCCGGGC
>Ga0208376_1000105_pt1 | contig 23547 bp, 27 predicted proteins | sample CryBogmetaGMA25M_FD_184548 | JGI IMG/M metagenome (GOLD analysis project Ga0208376, IMG submission 184548) | Freshwater microbial communities from Crystal Bog, Wisconsin, USA - MA2.5M (SPAdes) | ecosystem: Environmental > Aquatic > Freshwater > Lake | place: Crystal Bog, Wisconsin, USA...
CGCCACGTCGCCACGTCGCCACACTGTAAAGCTGAAACCTGGCACCTGAAACATGTCTAAGCAGGAAAACCCATGCACAATCTTGCGCAGATTACCGCGATCATCGTCAACTATCAGACGCCCGATCTTACCAGGGACTGCGTGGAGAGTTTCCGCGCACTCTACCCCGACGTGCGGCTCATCCTGATCGACAACGGCTCAAATGATCACTCACGTGACGATATTGCCGCCGTCGCGCAGCATGCGCCCACCGTGACCGCACAACTCAACCCGACGAACATCTACCACGGCCCGGCAATGGATCAGGGTATCCGCATGAGTACAACCCCCTACGTCTTCACCCTAGACTCCGACTGTGTCGTGCAGCGACCCGGCTTTCTGGAGGCGATGCACGCGCAGGCAACCGCAGGAGATGTTTATGCGCTGGGCAGCCTGCGTTGGATGGATCCGTTCGGCTATGATCTCCAGGCCGGTGCGCGCTACTACACACGCTATGTCCACCCATACGCCATGCTGATTGACCGCATAAAATATCTAGGGCTGCCGCCATTCGTCCACCACGGCTCGCCGTGCCTGCGCAACATGCGGGCAGCCCAGCGTCGCCGCTACAATCTAGTCGATTTCCCGGTTGCCGACTACATTGAACATCGTGGGCGCGGCACATGCTCACGCTACGGGTACGGACTTGGGATCACCACAACGATTGGCTATTATTTAAGCCGGTGGTTCTGGCAGTAAGGGATGGTTCAATCCAGCGTGACAGTTCAGCGATGAAACGATGACGCGGTGAGGCGCTCCGTATCGCCTCATCGCCTCATCGCCTCATCGCTGAACTGTCAAGCTGAATGTACCCATTTTGAAACATGCCTTAGGCATGGTTCAAACCAGCGTGACAATTCAGCGACGAAACGATGACGCGGTGAGGCGCTCCGTATCGCCTCATCGCCTCATCGCCTCATCGCCTCATCGCTGAACTGTCAAGCTGAATGTACCCATTTTGAAACATGCCTAAGACATGGTTTCAGGATGAGCTACAGTTCTGTGCGGCCCTCACCCCCAGCCCCTCTCCCTCACGGGGAGAGGGGGCCGGGGGGTGAGGGCTGTCCGGCGAGAGATTAGTTATGTAAAAAGTATTGTGTCTAAACCCGCGAGAGAGAGGTTGAGACTAACGGCAAGGCGATGATAAAACGGCTACCGTGGTCAGGCTCACTCTCGACGCTTACGCTCCCGCCGTGGAGTTCCGCGAGGCGGCGCACGAGTGCCAATCCTAGCCCCGTTCCTTCGTGCTGGCGACTCAGACGCGAGTCGAGTTGCCGGAAGGGCTGGAAAAGGAGGGATACGTCCTCCGAAGAGATTCCAATACCGGTGTCTTGCACGGCAAAGTGGATGACGCCCGCCTTGGGGTTGATATTCACATCGAGACGCACATGGCCCCCGGCTGGCGTAAATTTAACCGCGTTACTTAATAAATTCACCAACATCTGCTTGAGTCGTTTACCATCGGCTTCTATCTCGGCCATCTCGTCATTCATCGTCAGATCGAGCCGGAGTTGTTTCTTCAGCGCGATCTCTCTCACAAACATCAGACTGGCTTGGCACATTTCGACGACGCTGAGCGGCTCGATTTGCAGTTCCAGACGACCGGCCTCTACTTTCGAGAGATCGAGAATGTCGTTGATCAGTGAGAGCAAATGATGTCCGCTCGTGTCGATGTTGCGCAGCGCGGATTGCTGCTGCTCGGTAATCGGGCCGTGGATCTCTTCTAACAGCAGTTCGCTGAAGACCAAAATGGCATTCAGGGGCGTGCGTAGTTCGTGGCTCATGTTGGCCAAGAACTCGTCCTTGGCCCGCGCCGCTCGCGCCAACTCGGTGTTGGCGGTACGCAGCATTTCCTCGGCCTTCTTCTCAGATGTGATATCGCGCATGGTGAGGAGGTAATGAGGGTGCCCCTGGATTTGGAGTCCGAACACGCGCATCCCAACATCACAGAACTTTCCGCTTGATTGGCTGAGCCTGAGATCAACGGCGGCAAAGCTTGAGTTGACTTGGAGATGTTGGGCAATGGCGACGGCGAGTTGCCCTACCTGCGAGGGTGCAATGATTCCGATCACATCGAGCGTACGACCAATCACCCGATCACTCGTATAGCCGGTGAGCAGTTCAAACGCCCGGTTCATCTGTACCACCGTGCCGGTCACATCGAGGAGGAGTACGGCGTCCGGCGACTCGGCAAACAGCAAGCGATTCTGTTCCTCGCTCTCGCGCAGCGCATCTTCGGCTCGTCTGCGCTCGGTATTGTCAAATACCGCTGAGCGACTTATCAGGAAGGAGCCTTGCGCATTGTAGACGGCGGTAGCACTGATCAGGATGGGGATCCGCGTGCCATCTTTGTGGAGCAGATCGTACTCCAAATTACGCATCCAGCCCAGTTGCTTAAAGGCCATAAAGTGGCCTGGGAATATCTCTCGGCTTGAAGGGGAGAGAAAATCAGTGAACGGACGCCCGACTAGTTCATCGTAGGTATAACCCATCCAGCGCAACTGGGTCTGGTTGACCATGATGATCATGCCGTTGGCATCCAGCGAGTGATAGCCAATCGGCGCTTGCTCGTAGAGGTCGAGAACCTCGGCGGTGCGCTGCTGAATGCGCTCTTCCAGCGTTCGGTTTAGATCGAGCAGTGCTTGCTCGGCCCGCTTGCGCTCGGTAATATCCATGTGCGTGCCGGTCATCCGCACCGGCTTGCCGCTGGTATCCCACTCAATAATCTTGCCGTGATCTATGATCCAGATCCACTCACCATTTTTATGCCGCATGCGCAGCTCGCACTCATAAAATTTGCTTTCCCCCGTAAAGTGCCGATCCGCGAGCAGCAGTGATCGCTGGAAATCATCGGGATGGCACAGATCTCTCCACGGCTGAAAGCTCATTGGCTCAAGCTCAGCCCGAGTGTACCCGATCATCTCGGCCCAACGCTCGTTGACAATGGCCTGGCCCGTCTGCACATACCAATCCCACGCACCGAGGTTCGCGCCTTTGAACGCTAGTTCTACCTGCAACTGGATCGTGCGCAGATGAACTTCCGCCCGTTTGCGCTCGGTGATGTCGCTGGTCATCCCGTGCCAGACGATGCTGCCATCGGATTCCCGGATGGGAACTGAGGAGCCTTCAAGCCAGATATCGCCCTTGAGCGGGTGGTGATACTGGTATTCGGTGTGCCACGGCTGGAGGGTACGTGCCGATACGGTGACGTTCTCTACCAGATGGGCGACCTGATCGGGCGGCACCCGTGCGATCAGGGCGTCGATGTTCTCGGCCACATCAGCGGGGTGTAGCCCATAGATGTCTTCGAAGGCTTGGCTGGCATATGGGATGCTGAGTACACCATTCGGACGGAGCAGGAAGGTGCAAATGGCACCGGGAATGGTGGCAATGATTCGCGCAAAGCGGAGTTGTTCCGCGTGTAGGGTGTCTTCGATCCGTCGGTGATCCGTAATATCCCGGATAATACACAGGAGCAGCCGCACATCCTGATAGGAGATCGGCGACGCCGTCATCTCCACCGTACGGATCGCGCCACTGGCGACCGCATGCACCAGCACGAAGCGTTCCTGTTCCTTGTTCCACGCCTGCTGACACACCGTATGTGCGTATTCAGGTGTGAGCGCACAAAGATCCTGTAGGCACATGGCGCACAATGTTGCTGGGGGGTAGCCATAAAAGCGCACGGCGGATTGGTTCGCCATCCGGATCATACCGGTGTCTGGGTCAACGAGCATCGTTATCGCGCTATGTCCATCCATCATCGCGCGAAAACATGTTTCCAATGGATAGAGTTGTCCCTCGTTATGGGTCAATACTTGCCTTCCTTCCATCTCGCTGTTGACATAACGTATTTTTCGGTTGTAGCGACAGAACATCCAGCGAGCAATGCACCAGACAAGGGGGTGTCGTGTCCCCGTTGTGCGTAGCTCCGTCAAGGGCTGAGTCTCGTCAGTACTGGCGTGTCGATTGTGCCACAAGCCACGGGGGAATAATCCCTATAGCTACTAACCTGAGCGATTCAATCGTGTCTGGAGATCAGAGTATGCGCCAAAGAGGGTTGTTGTGCAAACGTCGTTTCGCGCTGCCTCGTATCGTTGACGTGACCATTGTACAGATCCCTGGAAGAGATCGCTGAGGTGTGACGCAAGGATGCACAAAGGTGACGCATCGCATCCGCGCATCCGTGTGTCAGCATCCCTCACAAGTCTCCAGTACGCGGCATGAGATGGTACACTGAGGACGATCAGGAATTTCTTGCGTACGTCCGGGTACGTAGAAAGCAGCGGGACGCATTTATGGACGTGATCGCGATCAGCGAGTTGCTGCGGGGAATCGGGCTAGAGAGTCCGGTCGCGAGAGAGCAAGCACGGGCCATCCTTGAGCGCCACGGTATGACCAGTCCGCGCAAGCTAAATATGTCCATCGAGAAGGCTCCAGAGGCGCGTACGCTACTGTTCGCACGTGCCCTATTCTTATGCAGATCTCCTGACTGCGCTGCGCTGGCCGCGCCCACCGTCGCCGGTCGCGAGGTGATCATCGTTGAACCAGCCCACTGTGTGATCTGTGCAGGCTCGGGCCAGCGGCGGGCCGCCCTCTTGCTGGCTCGCGATATGGTGACGACGGGGAGACTACGGCTATTACTCATCGGCGGCACGCCACACCAGCACCGTGAGTTAGCCCAACCCCTCGCCGAAGGCGGTGTCGAACTGCGTGCCGTCGATGGACTCAAGCGCGCACATAGCGCGGTCGAAGCCGCCCGCCAGGCCGCATGGGCCGATGTGGTCGCGATCTGGGCGGCGACGCCCGTCAAACACAAAGTTACCCAGGTCTACACCGATGCCGTGCCTCCCCGCACCCTGCGGGTCATCGTGGCTCGCCGTGGCCTTGAGTCCCTCTGCGCTGATGTCCGTACTGCGCTGTGTAATCCGCAAAACTGACCTGAAATGGAACCGAAAGATCCATTTTGCTCGTATCGAGGGTGAGAAGGTCGTTTGAGGTCTCAATTCCTCGCATAACCTCCCTCCGATGAGGAGGAGCCGGACTCCGTCCCCCATCGTGGCAGGGCTGGGGAGGGATCTGATAGCTTATGTGAGAGGGATTGGGATTCAAGCTCCGGGGCTTCTGCCCCTAAAGGCAATACCTTTCCAATAAGCAATTTCGTGCCAGCCTTGCCCCCTCACTCCATGCCCCTCTCCCTCAAGGAGAGAGGGGGCTGGGGGGTGAGGGCTGAACGGCGGCAGATTCCTTATGTGAAAGGTATTGTCCCTAAAGGGGAGGAATCAGTAGAAAACACGTGTTGTCATCAACGAAGGTCGTAAGTAGCTGTATAATCAACAATGCGGCTATCTCTGTGAACCGTACGACTATCTAAGGAGCACGATCATGGCTACATCGAAGACCCCCGTCCCCGCCACACCCAGCGAAGGGTTGTCGGCCACGTCCATCGCTGATGCGGGATCTGGACTCATCCGCCTGTTTGTTGCCGCAATCACGTTGCCTCTGACCGCAGCAAACGCCGTTGGTACAGGTCTAACCCGCCTGATTACCAGCACAACAGCGGCGCTTGATGGGAAAGGGCTTCCCCAGGGGAGCAACGAATTAGTGAAGGCCACCGGCGAACTCGTTGGAGCCACCGCTGGGCTCTATGTTGCGGTTCTCAATGCCACCGTGAGCAGCCTCAATGCGGTGGTACGGGCAATCAACACGGCGGTGTCGGACGCCAGCACACCACGCAAGTGATGCACGAGTTCTAAACCCAACACGTTTTGTGCGACATGACAAGGTTCAGATCCGGTAATTCTAGCGTGACAGTGTGGCGATGAGACGATGAGACGATGAGACGATGAGACGATGAGGCGATGAGACGATGAGACGATGAGGCGATGTCACCGCGCCCTCGCGTCCTCGCTTCATCGCCACACTGTCACCGCGCCCTCGCGTCCTCGCTTCATCGCCACACTGTCACCGCGCCCTCGCGTCCTCGCTTCATCGCCACACTGTCACGCTGAACTGAACCGTGTCACATGACAAAAGTCACGCTGTGTGGTATCACCCGCGCAGCGTGACTTTTGCCATGTCGTCACATTTCTGTTCAGCTTACGATGTGTGGCACATGTAAGGCATGGCGCGCATCTGCCCCCGATAACTGACGCAATCCTAACGGATACCTGCTGTACACCTAACTGACAAGACATGAGGAATGTATTACACTGGGTTTATCCGAACTTTATATTGAGGGGAGGTGAGAGAATGGCAATTGAGAAGGTGAATGCATCCAGCAGCCTTGCCGAAGTGATCGACCGTATCCTGGACAAGGGCATCGTCATCGACGCGTGGGTTCGTGTATCGCTCGTCGGTATCGAACTGCTCGCCGTCGAGGCTCGTGTGGTTATCGCTGGCGTCGATACGTACCTGAAGTACGCCGAGGCCGTGGGTCTGACCGCCGCCGCCGCCGCCTAGCTGTTTTTCTGCTCACAATTTCATCCTTAATACTACAGCTCGAAGGAGCAACCTACCATGGCAATCGAGAAGGTAAACGCATCCAGCAGCCTTGCCGAAGTTATCGACCGCATCCTGGACAAGGGCATCGTCATTGACGCGTGGGTTCGCGTGTCGCTCGTCGGTATCGAACTGCTCGCCGTTGAGGCCCGCGTGGTCATCGCCGGCGTCGACACCTACCTGAAGTATGCCGAGGCTGTGGGCCTGACCGCCGCCGCCGCCGCCTAACTGTTTTTCTCGACTGGCGGTACTCTCCAGTTGATCTGGTCGCTGGCACGGGGGTTGGGCGCGCCTAATGTGAGGCCCCCAACCCCCGTGTTAGCGACAGCAGCATGTTTCGCCAATCTGTAGAAAAGCACACTGTGAGGTTTTCATGTCACTATCTGAGGACATGGTTCGTCTTACTAGTTCACTGCGCGAGGCGCACGAGAGCCGGGTAGCAGGGGTTGGTGCACATCGCGCGGCGGCCAATCAACAGCTTGCTGATTTGCATTCCGCACATCGTGAGAGGTCGGCTGCGCAGCGCAAAGATCTGCAGCAGTTCTCTGATACCTTGCGACAGAATGTGGCGGGCATCCTTCACGACCTGGAGTCGAAGCGGGCGAGCCTTACGTCCGACCAGCGGCAGCGTCTCGATACATTCAAGAGCAGTTTGCAGAATGACATCGCTACGTTTCTCCGCAATCGAGCTGCGGATCGCAGTAGTGCTCATTCCAGTCAGCGCCAGAGCCTTGATGCCTTTATCGGCGCGCTGAGGGAGCGAACCAGCAGCTTCCTTGCCGATGTCCACGCAACCCGGGTCGCTATCCACGCCGATCATGCCGGCGCACAGCAGGCGTGGCAGCAGTTCACCGTCGCACAGCAGCAGAGTCGCGCCGCACAGGCGAAGACGTCCGAGAAGTAGGGTGAAGGTCTAACACATATCTTATGGATAAACGTAGTGATGTGTGTTATGCTAAACCTGTCTTCTCACCCTCGTGACCGAAACTACCGCTCGTTTAGTGGGATGTAACGTCTGGGGTGCTGGTAAGTCTAAGCTGCGCTTGGTGCGTTACGATGACGTGAAACCAGATGCTGGTGATTAGCGCGTCTATGGTTGGGTAGGTTCGGTGGGCCGCTCACCATACCCGCCCCCCAGTCAATGAAAATCTGGTGGGTGATCGCACGGCGAGCCGCTAATTGATCAATTGGCGGCTCGCCGTACGACCCCGCAGCAGCCTGGCTGTGGGACAACTCGAACTGGTAGGTGGAGTTGAGCTGCGGTGATGAGGTGAGCAGGCAGGCGGGATGTGGCTTCGGCCACTGCGGCGGGGGGGGGGCATCAGCACGGCACTGGTGGCCCCCCGCACCACCTTTTTTTTTCTCTTTCGGCTAGTGTTTCTGCTAGACGATCTGCACGGAGAACTAGCAGATTTTGGGGGAGAGTTGAGTTTGCCACATCACCGCGCCTTCCTTCCAAGAAAGTTGATTTGGCGTTGCGACGCGGTTTTCCGGGTTCTCTCCGACGGTTGCTAGCGCGAGGAATAGCGGTATGTACTTTGGAAATCGACGCATTCGATCTGCGGGCCGTGCCAGTGGGAGTGTTGAGGTAACGCTCCCGCCGCAGTTTCATGGCTTGCAAGAGATCAAATGCCGCCTCATGCTCCGCGACGGCACCCATCCCGAAATCGTGCTTCAGCCCGATCTCTCGACTGCTCATGCGTTGCTGCTTCAGCTTTGGCAAAAGTTACGGATGGGGCTGGCAGGCGTTGGCGAGATCGGTGACTTCGATCCGAGTAACTTTACGCTTGCGTTGCTCCCTCCTCGCCATTGGCAGCAACGACCACCGCTCGCCTATTCCGATGCGCTTACGGTACTACGTAAGACTATCGATGGTAAGTGCAATGAGGCACTCGCACGCCTGACCGGATATATGGCCATTGCTGCGGGTCAGCACCTGGGCCTCAGTGAGGCGCTGGCCTTGGCTTTTGGTGATGCCCTTGCCTATTTGCTGACCGGGATTCCTATTCTGGCTGGTACAGAGTTTGAGCGTGGACTCGCAATGGGTCTTTTCTGGGAGCAACAGCCACCTGTTCCGCTGGCGAGTTCGCTTCTTGATGATTCTATCTGGCAACAAGCGACCCCTGGGCTAAGTCGCGTCTGGGAGCAGTTTGATACCTGGCAAAATGCACCGGATAGCCATACTACTGCTCGTCAAAACTGGTACCGCGCACTGACGGTCGAGATGGGCAGCACGTAGCTCCCCTTTCTGTTAATCGTCGGCTTGTATTGATATCGGATGAAGGAGAACCTGATCGATGACTACCGTAAGTAAGCCAGTAGCTCAGTCGCGAGCATTTATCTCGTTGCGATCAAGTGTTGATTTTGTTACCACCAACACAACTCGCGATGTGATGGATCGTTCGATGGCCTATCTCCGCGCTGGCTTCCCAGTGCATTTCCGTGGCCCTGCCGGCACCGGTAAAACAACCCTGGCTCTGCATGTTGCGGCTCAGCTCGGTCGTCCGGTCATGCTGATGGTTGGAGATGAGCAGTTCACCTCTGCAGACCTGGTTGGTGAGCAGAAGGGCTATCGCTATCGGCGGGTGGTGGACCGCTACATTCACTCGGTTGTGAAATACGAGGAGGATGCGGTTCAGAACTGGGTCGATAATCGTCTCACCACGGCATGCCGTGAGGGTTTTACCCTGGTGTATGATGAGTTCACCCGTTCACGGCCCGAGGCGAATAATGTGTTGCTCGCCGCACTTGAGGAGCGCGTGCTGGTGCTGCCGACATCCAACGGCGCAAGCTCGTATGTGAAGGTTCATTCCGATTTCCGGGCGATTTTCACGAGTAATCCGCAGGAGTACGCCGGAGTCCATGATGCACCCGACGCACTCAGCGACCGACTGGTGACGATTGATCTTGACTACTACGAGCGTGCCACCGAAATATCGATTACCTGTTCGAATTCGACCATGGAAATCTCGGAGGCAGAGCGGGTTGTCGATATCGTGCGCGAGTTCCGCGATTCGGGTGAGTATGACCAGGCACCGACTCTGCGCGCATGTATCATGATTGCGCGGGTGGCCTCTCTCCAGGGGATTCGCCCGTCCGACAAGGATCATCGTTTTGTCCAGATCTGCCTCGATGTGCTTGAGTCGAAGACGGCGTTCACGACGAAGAATCGTGACCGACGCATTGCCCAGCGCAAGATGTTGATCCAACTGATTGAACACCATATGACGCGCCCGTCCAATGTGGAGAAGGAAGTGCTAGATCTATGAAGGCAAAACGGCCCCGTGGGATGCGCGAACTGATGACGGTGCAGGGACTTGCTGGCCGCACCGTACCCGATAGTCGCGAGCAGATTATGTCCGAGCAGGCGCGTTTGGAGCACGAGCGGGCACGTCTCCAGTGTGAACTGGATATGTGGCAGGAGAACGTGCGTAAGACGACCGGGCGCCTCCAGATCGTTGAGGATCGCATACTCCTTTTGCGCCGTGCGATTGAACCGATGCTCGCGCCCGATCCGATAGCGAGCGACCGCCGCCAGGTGCGGCAGTCCGCGCCCGAGTCAGAGTCTGAGCCACCGACGGTGTGGCACGAGGTTGTACTCGAATACTAGACATGAGGGAATGCACTATGTCTGATAAGAATCCAAAGCCGACGAAGACCGGAGTTAATTTCGATCTTGGTTTTGGCAGCATGTTCAAGAATATCGGCGATCTGGTCGATCTGTTCGCGGGTATGGCCGAGAAAGTCGAAGCTGCTGGGGGCGAAATCAACAAGAGCGGCGAGATCGATCTCAAGGGCTTAGGCGACAAGGCTCGCGGCGTGTATGGTTTTAGCATCCGCAGCGGTATTGGTGGTAGCGCACCCCACATCGAGCGATTTGGCAATATTCGCAAGACCGAGGAAGGCCCGGTTGTCGCTGATGTGCGCGAGCCACTGGTTGACACCTTCGATGAGGACGCCGAGATTGTGATCGTTGCCGAGTTGCCAGGTGTGAACGAGGCACAGATTCAGGTCGAGCTAAAGGACGACATTCTCACAATCGCAACGAGTGGAGATCGGCTCTACGCGAAAGAGATTCTGCTCTCGGCTGCGATTGAACCGGGTTCGCTTCAGCAGACATACACCAACGGCATTCTTGAGCTGCGGCTAAAGAAAGCGTAATTCGTATGCGGCGCGCGGTTAAGCATGTCCAGCTACATCGGATCGATACAACCGAACTACGGGTGATCTCCGATGTTGATGCGGGAGTGATCGCGATTGTCCAGGTGGAAGAGGCCGTCATCCGCGACTATATCCGGAATGGCAATTGGCCGCACCAGCAGGTGAGCCTCTTCATTCTCAACGACCTGCAACCCCTGGCTCGCCAGGTACCGAGCAGCGCGTTGCCACCCGGCGGGGTTGCCGCCCTGGATACTCGCACGGTGATCAACCTCTACGACCTTGCGAACCCGCGCGCCTGTCATGTCTTTGTGAATCAGCAGATGATGGTCAAAGAGGGCTACTGGGACGATATGTTGGCGGTGCGTGGCTTGTTAGCGCACGAACATGCACACCCGCTGGCGGAAAACGCCAGTACCCATGCGTCGCGTGGCCTGACTCTTGAACTTACCCTGGCGGAAAAGCCAACCGAGCAGTATGTGCGCCTTGAAGGCGTGCTTTCTCGGTTGGTCGAACAGCTCTGTCTCACCTCGCCGCGTGAGATTTTTACCAACCTGATGGCGATCACCAGCGGATTTGACCAGGCAATGGTGTACCTGAACCACCTTAATGTCGCGCATGCCTGCCAAAGTCTCGCCGGGCGCACGAAATTGCGTGAGGTTCTGTCTCAGGAAGTTGCCCAGGGCAAGCGACCCGCCAGTGATGTCGGGCAGTTACTCCTGGTTGGCGATCTCGAAAGCTACTGCGGATTGGCGATGGAGATTGCACCATTTGACCGTGCCGGGTATCCTACCGCTGCTCGTGCGCTCAGCGATGGACTGGAACATGGGTTGTTCCCACAGTTGGAACCACAGTTTGCACCGACATTCGCCGCGATCCGGCAGCTCTACACCGAGGTAGCGGACGATCTAGCGCCATCTGATCTGCGGGCGTGGAGCCAGCAGGTCGCCGATGTCATCGTTGGTGCCGTGCGCGAACAAGGTCTAACCGTTCGCTGTGCGGTGCGTCAGGTATGAGGCGAAAACCACGGAAGACAAGGTCGCAGATAGTTGTACCATATCAGGCAACTAAACTGCATCAGGATGCGGAATCGCTGTTTCCTGTACCCTTGTCGAAGAGAGAAACGTAGTGTTGTTGGAGGAAAAATATGCCGCCTGTACAAGAGACCGGGACTGGTCAGTATCTCTACTGTATTATCCGCAGCACCGAGCCGCGTGAATTTAAGACGCGTGGAATTGGTGAGCAGGGTGCTATTGTTCATACGATCAACTACAAAGATCTTGCTGCCGTCGTAAGCGACTCACCGTTGGTTGAGTATGACAATAGCCGACGCAATATGATGGCTCATACCGCCGTACTCGACGAGGTGATGAGAGAAAACAACATCTTGCCGGTACGGTTTGGGGTTGTTGCACCAGCCGTCAAGCCCATTAGTGATCAGTTGCTCCAGCGTCGCTACGATGAGCTTGATAAGCTCCTGCGCAAGATGGACGGAAAGATCGAACTGGCGCTGAAGGCATTTTGGTACGAGGATGTCGTCTATCGCGAGATCGTCGAATCGAACCCAGGGATCAGTCAACTGCGCAATGCGCTGGTGGGTAAGACGGTCGAAGAGACCTACTACGAGCGGATCAAGCTCGGCGGGTTGGTTGAGATGGCCATGAACCAACTGCGCGATAGTGATGTCAAGCGCATTACCAGCGTCCTGAACCCCCTCGCATGCGAAACCCGCATTAACAGCGTCTTTACCGAGCGGATGGTGCTGAATGCGGCCTTCCTCGTCGAGCGCGTGCATGAGCCAGAGTTCGACCAGGCGGTTCAGAAACTTGATGCTGAGATGGGTAAGCGGTTGATCTTCAAATACGTAGGCAGCGCACCACCCTATAACTTTGTCAATATTCTCATCCACTGGGATACATAGACGTTGGGAGGGCTACCATGGGGTTCATTTTAGACATACTGACATTGCCTCTCACCGGACCAATCAACGGCACGATCTGGATTGCCGAGAAGTTGCTTGAACAGGCCGAGAACGAGATGTATGACGAGGGCAAGGTACGGGCGAAGATGATGGAGATGGAGACACTGCTGGATCTTGGCGAGATCAGCGAAGAGGAGTACATGACTGCTGAAGAACAGCTCCTGGAGCGTCTGAAGGAGATCCGTGCGTTTAAGGCTGCCCGTGCGGCAGAATCAGCATGAAGGCAAGGCAACAGGGAAGAGAGATTCCTCGTCATGATGCAGTACATTGCCTGAACGGTGACATAGACTGAAACCTTGTCTGATGACGAAATAAGGAGACATCACACATGACCTTGAGCATACCTGAGATCGCTGCTCGTGCCAAAGAACAACTAACGGCGCTAACTGGGCTGAAGGCTTGCACGGTGTCGAGTCTGAGTCATGATGGAGAGGGCTGGCATATTGTGACCGATCTGATCGAACTGAAGCGCATCCCCGAGTCATCCGACGTTCTGGCCACGTACGAGGTTCGGCTTGATGACAAGGGCGATTTGCTCAGTTACCAGCGCACGCGGCGCTATACCCGTGGACAGATCGATTAGCAGCCGGGGCTGGTCACCCACGTGGGCGCTGCGTCGCTCGTCTGGATCGCCACCCGCGTAGTCAGGAAGCGTAACGTATGGCTTCTAACCAACTCCAGCACTCCGTTCAGTCAACAAACCTTGCTGACATCCTTGAGCGCGTCCTTGACAAGGGTATCGTCGTTGCTGGCGACATCAATATCTCATTGGTTGGTGTTGAGTTGCTCTCAATCAAGCTCCGTCTGCTGGTAGCCTCTGTCGATAAGGCTATGGAGATGGGCATCAACTGGTGGGAGAACGACCCGTATCTGACGACCCGCGCCCGTGCGCTCACCGATGAGAATCACGAGCTGCACGCCCGGCTCGCCCGGCTCGAAGCGCAATTGCTGACGAACACGCCGCCGCCACAAAACTGATCGGGCGGCATTGTTGAGTGAATGAACTTATCGCACGCCGCCACGCTTGAGCCGAGCGGTCAGGCGGGTTTCTTACTGGCTTGAGCCAGAACAGTGCCTTCATTGCTTGGTTGGGCATGGTTCACACCAGTTTTACAGTTTGTGGTATATGTAGGCGTGACGTGCAGCCGCGTATGATACCTTCCATATGCGGTGCGGCGACAAGCCGTATCTACGCCCACGTGGGTGAACTGGCAAGCCCGAACCACCGAATGCTGAACCATGCCTAAGACCAATACCTTTCAAATAAAGAATCAGAGGCCGTTTAGCCATCACCCTCTAGTCCCCTCTCCCAGAATGGAAGAGGGGAATTTGGGGGCGTCCTGCTGCGGAATCTCCCCTCTCTCCGTGTGGGAAGGGACAGATGATGAGGGGGCGCAGTCGGTGCTGAAACCGCTTATTTGTAAAGGGTTGTGTCTAAAGGTAACACGTTTTGTGATGAAGGTAACGTGCGTGCCACGCTATATGGATCTGAAGATAGTGCACGATCTCAGCCATATCAGCCAAGAGTCGCACATGGCCGCCGAGGAAGAGCTGCCACAATGCTTGCGGGATATCCGCGCATAAAGGCCGCCCATGCGGCTGAATCCGCATGGAGATGAAGAGGAGTCCTGCTATGGCACTGAGTATGCTTGAGATCGCCACCCGAGCCAAGGAACAACTGACCTTGCTCACCGGGCTAAAGGCTGGCACAGTATCGAACCTGAGCCACGACGAAGAGGGCTGGCATATTGTAGCCGACCTGATCGAGCTGAAGCGCATCCCCGAGTCATCGGACGTTCTGGCCACGTATGAGGCCCGACTCGATGAAAAGGGCAATCTGCTCAGCTACCAGCGCACCCGGCGCTACACTCGGGGGCAGATCAGCGATTAGCCGCATGGGCTGGTTACCCACCTGGGCGTCACGCCGCTCGTCTGGATCGCCACCCGCACAGTCAGGAAAAGGAACGTATGTCTCCTACCCAACTCCAGCACTCTGTTCAGTCAACGAACCTTGCCGACATCCTTGAGCGCGTCCTTGACAAAGGTATTGTTGTCGCTGGTGACATTAGCATTTCGCTGGTTGGCATCGAGTTGATCTCGATCAAGATCCGTTTGTTGGTAGCCTCTGTCGATAAGGCTATGGAAATGGGCATCAACTGGTGGGAGAACGATCCTTTTCTGACCACCCGCGCCCGTACACTCACCGATGAGAATCAGGAACTGCACGCTCGGCTCGCCCGGCTCGAAGCGCAGATGCAGCCCAGTACACCACCTGCACAAATCATTACAGCACCTACACAACAAAGCTGATGGGCAAGGATGTTATAGAAGGAGCGGCTTGCGAACCGCTCTTAGAAAAGGTATATGAGGATGCCAGAGGAAGCGAGTATTACGCTTCGCGTAGCTGAAGCTCTGCCGAAAGATGTCGGTCGTGGACTGGTGCGGCTTGATCCGCAAACCCTCGACCTGCTCGGTGTGCGTATCGGCGATGTCGTTCAGATCACCGGCAAACGTGCCACCGTGGCGCGGGCCATGCCAACCTATACGGAACAACGGGGTCAGGGGCTGATCCAGGTCGATGGGATTTTGCGGATCAACGCAGGTGCTAGCCTTGATGAGCGGATTAGCATTCAGCGAGTTGTCGCTCAACCAGCCCGATCCATTGTCTTGTCCCCCGGCGAGGGCGTGAAGGCCAGCCAAGTCACGGCCCAAACTCGGTACCTCGCCAAGCTGCTCGATGGTATTCCGGTTGTCGCTGGCGACCGCGTGCGGGTCAACCTTTTTGGCACTCGCGCTCAGAGCTTTACGGTCGTCGAGACGAGCCCCGTTGGGCCAACCCTGATCGGCCCGGCGACAACCATTCGCATCTCGGGCGAAAACAGCGGCGGGCGTGAGCGCGGCACGATCACCTACGAGGATATCGGTGGTTTGCGCCGTGAGACCCGGCGTATTCGCGAGATGATCGAACTGCCCTTGCGTTACCCCGAGGTCTTCGAGCGACTTGGTATTGATGCGCCCAAGGGCGTGTTGCTTTATGGCCCGCCCGGTGCCGGCAAGACGCTGATTGCCCGTGCGGTGGCCAATGAAACCAGTGCCCACTTTGTGACGATTAATGGCCCTGAGATTATCGATAAGCTCTACGGAGCTTCCGAGGCTAACTTGCGCGGTATTTTTGAGGACGCTCGCAAGCACGCCCCGGCAATCATTTTCATTGATGAAATCGACGCGATTGCTCCCAAGCGTGAGGATCTCAGCGGCGACCGCCAGGTTGAACGGCGGGTGGTGGCCCAGTTGCTGGCCCTGATGGACGGCCTGGAGTCACGCGGGAATGTGATCGTTATCGCCGCGACGAACCTGCCGAATAGTCTCGACCCGGCCCTGCGCCGCCCCGGTCGCTTCGACCGCGAGATTGTGATCAGTGTTCCCGATAAGGACGGTCGCCGCGAGATTCTGGAGATTCACACCCGTGGGATGCCCCTGTCCGCCGACATTAACTTGGAGCGGCTGGCCGCCGTGACCCACGGATTTGTCGGCGCGGATCTCCAGGCGTTCTGCCGTGAGGCGGCCATGAGCGCCTTGCGTCGTCTGCTGCCCGACATCAACTTTAGCGAGGCCCAGATTCCCTATGACAAGCTGATGGCCCTGGAGGTAACGTCGGACGATTTCGCCATCGCCCTGGCAGATATTGAGCCGTCGGCCATCCGTGAGGTCTTCACCGAGATTCCTGATGTGAGCTGGAGTGATGTAGGTGGCCTAGAGGATGTGCGTAAACTGCTCACCGAGGCGGTGGAGTGGCCGATCCGCCACGCGCAGGCGTTCGAGCATGTGGGCGTGCGTGCATCGAAGGGCATTCTGCTTCACGGCGCGCCCGGCACCGGCAAAACCCTACTGGCCAAGGCGCTGGCCCGTGAGAGCGAGGCGAACTTTATCTCGGTAAAGGGGCCAGAGTTGCTCAATCGCTGGGTTGGCGAGTCGGAGCGTGGTGTGCGCGAGATCTTCCGCAAGGCTCGCCAGGCCGCACCCTGCATTATCTTTTTTGATGAGATTGACGCAATCGCCCCGCCACGCGGCGGCGGTAATAACGATGTCACAGAGCGTGTGGTGAGCCAACTGCTCACCGAGATGGATGGGATCGAGGCGCTGAAAGGCGTGGTCGTGCTGGCGGCGACAAACCGGATCGACCGGGTTGACGTGGCCCTCCTGCGACCGGGGCGCTTTGACTTCCTGGTCGAAATGCCGCGACCGGACGAGGCGGTGCGTCTGGCCATTCTGGTTGTTCAGACCCGTCATACGCCCCTGGCCGACGATGTCGATCTCGCAGTGCTGGCGGCAGAGACAGTCGGGTACGTCGGTGCTGACCTTGAGGGTCTGTGCCACAAGGCCGCCATGCTAGCCATCCGCGAGTACCTCGACCGTCTAGAGAACACGACCCCGGCTGATCCAACCCAGAAAGAAGGCACCTATGACTTCGCAGATCTCCGCGTCGCTCGGCACCACTATGCTAGTGCCTACCGCGACATGGCACTACGTTTACGGGATCATTCCAAGCAGTGATCTGGCAATCTTTGATAGTGAGGGGCTTGATCCAGCCCACGATGTACACACCGTTGTCGAGGGCGATCTCGCGGTTGTAACCAGCGGCGTAGATCGCGATAGTCTCCACGAACTGGATCGGGGGACCGCAGTCCGCTACCTGAGCGCGCACCAGCGGGTGCTTGAAACCGTGGTGCGCGACTATCCGGTGCTGCCGGTAAAGTTTGGGACGACGCTGCCCGATGAGGAGACGCTGCGGGTGTTGTTGCGCCAGGGACACACGCTGCTGAATACGACCCTCAACACGTACGCCGGGAAACAGCAGCATGAGGTGGTTGTGCTGTGGGATCTGAAGCAGGTATTCCAGGATATTGCCGCTGAGGAGCCGATTTCGGCGTTGCGCACGCAGATCACTCAGGGGACAGCCGAAGCGACAGCCAATGAGCGGATCACGCTTGGGCAGATGGTTCATGCCGCGCTTCAGCGTCGGAGTACGCAGATCAGTGAGCAAGTAGTCGCACGGCTGCGTGATCTGGCTGATGATCTGATCATCAATCCGAAGATGGACGACAGCATGGTAGTGAATGTGGCCCTGCTGCTCGATGACACACGCCAGGGCGACCTCGACGAGCGACTAGAGGAACTGGACACCTTCTTTGGCGGTCAGCTTCAGATCCGCTGTGTTGGGCCACTGCCGCCCTACAGCTTTGCGACACTTGAGGTTCAGGTGCTGCCGTTCGAGGTGGTAGATGCGGCCCGTCAACAGCTTGGCCTTGCCACAACGACGAGTACGAGTGAGATCAAGCACGTCTATCGCCAGAGGGCCGCACAGGCCCATCCAGATCTCAACCCTCGTGCAGACACGGCGGCAGTGATGGAGGCGCTGAGCGCGTCCTATCGGCTGATTAGCACGATTGCCAAGGCTCAGTCTCCGGTAGAGGGTGACGAGAGCAGTGATTGTGCGTGCCACCTCGACCGCGCAGCCGTCGAACGCACGTTACTGCTTCGCGTTGTCCGCCACGAAGGAGCGCAACAGGCGTAGCGTATTGGCTATACCTGGGCTATTGCACGACCGAGAATGCGTGAGGCGATGAGGCGACAACGCTCGGGCATCGCCTCATCGTCTCATCGTCTCATCGCCTCACCAGTGCCTTCTTTCGGACTCAGGGTACATTGAATGGACGCCATAGGCGTCGTGTCCCTGCCACGCCTGTACGAGGATGACGATGACCTCGATTATGGACGAACCCATTGACCTGAACACCGACGCACTCCAGGCGGCGATAGAGCAGGTTGCCTACTATACCTACGCTATCGCCCGGCGGAAGCCAGGGGCAACCCCAGATGACACCCAGATCGCGGGAGTCGACCCGCATCACCCAGTTCGTGAGATCACCCAAGGCGATCTGCTGGCCCTGGTAAGCGCCGTCTCGTTAGCCGAGTATGATCTCAAATCCCTAGAGGTTCACCTCCAGGATCGCAACTGGCTGGAATTTCTGGCCACATCGCATCAGCGTGTGATGACAGAACTGCTCGACACCTACACGCTGCTGCCGCTCAAGCTGTGTACGCTCTACATCGACGAGGATCGGGTGCGTGCAGCCTTGGTTGCTAATGCCGACACGTTCCGTGCAGCCCTCGACCGCATTGAGGGTGCGGTCGAGTGGGGTGTTAAGGCGTACTGTAACAAGGCAAGCCTCGAAGCATGGGCCGCGCACTCCGCACCGCAGCTTAGCCAGTTGTCCAAGTCAGTGGCAACAGCCACCCCCGGTGCTCGCTACATGCTCGAAAAACGGCTTGCCCGTGCGGCACAGCAGGTTTCTGAGGAATTGAAGCGCAGCTATGCTTTCGCGAGCCACATGCTGCTGGCGGCAGGCGTGCGGGCGGCGGAGCAAAACCCCGTGCAACCAACCCAAATCCACGGGCATAGCGACGATATGGTGCTGAACGGGGTCTACCTGGTCGACGATGCGGGAATCGATGCGTTTGCGGCGGTGATTGACGACCTGCGCACACAGTATGGGCCATGCGGATTCAGCTTCGCCCTGACTGGCCCCTGGCCAGCCTACAGCTTTAGCACCATTGATACTGGGAGCGCATAGTCATGGAATCCACCGAGTGGGATACGACCGATGTCACGATTCTCGACTTGCTTGATCGCGCCCTGGACAAAGGTGTCTTGCTCTGGGGTGAACTGGTTCTCTCCGTTGCCGATGTCGATCTTGTCTACGTGGGTCTGAAGGCGATGCTCTGCTCAATTGATACCGCCGAGCGGATGCGCGAAGTCGCATGGCAGAAGTTGCTTGATTCGCAGCGGGCATGAGATAATGGGTGCTTTTTACATCTACGCAATTGTTGACCAGCCAGATCTTGATCTGCCTATTGTCACGGGAATTGGAGACGCGGCGATTAGCGGACTCCGCGTAGGCGCTGTCATGGCGATCATAAGCCAGGTCGATAGGGACGCGATACCGCTGAATAAAACTAATCTGTTATGCCACGAACGTGTGATTGAAGCACTGATGCGTACACGAGCGGTGCTACCCACACGGTTTGGCACAACAACAGAGCGTGTAGATCGTATCCAGAGTACCCTAGAGACGAACAGCACAGGCTACAGCGCAAACCTTGACCGCGTGCGGGGTCGGGTCGAGATCGCGCTACGAGTTGGCTGGACTCCTGAGCCAGAAGAACCTGTGAGCCGACCCCGTGCGGCTGAGGGTGCCAGTGGGCGCGGCTATATGTTGGCCCTGCTGGAGCAAACCCAACGCACCCAGCACCGCCGCGATGCCGCCGCCGTCCTCGTCGCCACGCTAACCGCAGGAATCGTCGAACTGGCCGACGCTATCGTTGAGAATATCCTGCCCACCCCTCCCCTGTTGCTCAAAGCGGCCTACCTTGTGCAACGTGAGCGTGTGCCAGAAATCCAGCAACGGATCGAGAAGTTACGTGCAGCCAACCCGACCCTTGCTATCTTGGCGACTGGCCCGTGGCCAGCCTATAGCTTTGTTGAGGAAGGGCTTTCCGCGTGAATACTGAAATAGAACCTCGCAATAGCGCCGCTGCTGAGGACAGCAAGTTGATTTGTGCATCAGAAGACATTGCAACCCTCACAGCGGAATTGATGACAGTCCGTGCGACCACTCCCAACCGGATCGTCCTCGACCCGGATAAAGTCGAGCAGGGCTTAGCCCAGCTTGTGCTGACGGTGATCGAACTCCTGCGTCAGCTCATGGAGCGCCAGGCGATGCGCAGAGTTGAGAACGGGACGATTGACGATGCAGCAATCGAGCGCCTTGGGTTGGCCTTTATGCGCCTCGAAGAACGCATGACCGAACTCAAGGAAACCTTCGGTCTCAGCGATGAGGATCTTAATATCGACCTTGGCCCGCTAGGCAAGCTCATGTAGCTCTGGCGGGAATCAGAAAAACCACAAGGACTGACTATCCGCCCTTGTGGTTGACGTGCGCCGATAATCCTCACCATGATCACGACTAGGATGAGAATCGGGGAATGCGGCGGGTGAGCGCACCCCGACTGGCATCAGACCCTCGGGAGTAGTACAATGCCTGTGAGAATAGCCATTCTCACAGGCATTGTCATCCCTCCTCCGCAGTCGGATGCCCTCCGTTGCGGTGCCGCATCCCTCATCAGAGTAGGATTATCATAGGAATGAGGTGGGTGAATGGATCCGCTACCTCTGCCCCAGGCGATCACGCTGTTCCTCGCCGATCTGCGGCGGGCCGAGCGTTCGGCCCATACGGTGCGGGCCTACACCACCGAACTGGCCCATCTTTCCGCGTGTCACACCGGCCCCGTCACCACGATCACCATAGACACGCTGCGCCAGGCGCTGGCACGTCGGGACGAGCGCAGTCCGGCCAGCCGTGCCCGCACGATGGCCGCGCTCAATAGCTTCCTCACCTGGGCCGTGAAGCATGATCTCCTGGCCGCAAACCCGCTGGTGAAACTCGACCGCGTGCAGGTGCCGGAACCAAAAGCGCGTGGCGTCAAACGTGACCAGATCGACGCAGTGTTGAACGCCATCCCGCGCACCCACCTACGCGACCGACTGCTCTTTCGGCTGCTTGCCGAGACGGGGCTGCGCATTAGCGAGGCGCTCCACCTCGACGTGGATGATCTGGATATGACCCCCGATGACGAGCATCTTCACGTCCTCGGTAAACGCGGGCAGCGCCGCACCGTCCTGCTCGACGACCCGCAGCTCGTGCGCCTGTTCCACCGCTACCTGAAGGAAACCAAAGCTCGCCACGGCCCGCTGTTCCGCGCACTGAAGAACGGCGACGGCCAACCACTCCGCTACCAGACGATCCATGCCCGCTGGGTGGACTACTGCGCCGCAGTCGGGGTCGATTGCACCATGCACCAACTGCGCCACAGCCACGCGACGGCGCTGGTGCAGGACGGGGTGAGCCTCGCGACGATCCGCAAGCGCCTCGGCCACAAACACATCCAGACCACGTTGCGCTACGCCGAACAGAGCGACGCCGTTGCCGATGCCGAGCTACGCCAGCGCCGACGCACACTCCAGCGAGCGCGCTAACCACGCACGCCGACGATTCGGCAAGTCGTAGCCCCTGCTATGTCGTGCATGGCGACCCCCACATCATGTGGGGGTCGGATCTGCTCACTCGCTCAGCGACAGCAATGCACGGGTACTCTTCTCGGTGATGCGTGCCGGAATACCCACCGCCGTCGCGCCAGCAGGCACATCGCTAATAACTACCGCATTGGCCCCAATCACGGCACCGTCGCCAATGGTGATTTTACCGAGAACCCGTGCGCCCGCGCCAATGAAGACATTATCGCCAATAACAGGAAAGTCCCATGTGTTGCGCATCCCAATGGTCACCGCCGCAATAATGCTACAGTTCTGACCTATATGCTTTGGTGAAATTACTGCGCCGACAGGATGGGCAATGTACAAACCGCCTTCAATATCTGACCCGACCACAATCTCAAGCCCATAGCGACTATAGATCTGCCGTTGTGCGAAGCCTGCGAAGTACGGGATGCGCCGCTGTTTACACCATGAGCCAAAGCGATACCACGCCATCGCCCGCAGCGACATATAGCGAAAGAGCAATGTGAGCATCAGCATGAGGCTGAGCGGTGTATCATTGTCTATCCGACTAGGCTCAATCCAGCGGCGAGCATCTTGCGTGAATCGCTCAAACTCCACCATGCTATCTCCTGTGGCTGCACTTACGATAACAGTGCTTTGCTTTCCTTGTACGCCTGCACACCGCCAAGGAATATCGTGCGCCCCCCTAGTTCGTCTGCAATGCCCTGGTAGTAGCGAAGGTTGAAGATCATGCTGTAGGCCATCCGCGAAACCTGTTTGCCCCGTTTGCCAAAATTATGGCCGATGTCGGCGATCAGTTTTGCGGCGGACTGCACCACGGTGCTCAGACGTGATCGGTCAAGGCAGACTTTCACCGTCAGGCGAATCATGCGATTGCGCAGGGTGAACCCCTCGTTGACAAAATCAATCAGATGCCTGTGGCCCTCTCGGCTAAACACAATCTCATATCGCCCGTAAGTGTAGGGGATCTGGATCCACGACGTAAAGCTGCGTTCGGCATAGTGGTAACCTACCGCAGTCATCGCGAAGGCAAACGCTAACCCCTGCTGATCCAGACGATAGGCGAGTTCGATATCCTCGGCCCGCCGGAATCGCTCATCGAACCCGCCCGACGTAAGCAACGATTGTCGTGGGAGTGAGGTGTTGCCCGTATAAAACTGCCGTGCGCTCGTTTTAAATTTACCTCGTTGCATGGACGCATACTGTTTCTCCAGCATGGCCTGCTCCCAGTGAACCCACGGCGAAAAAGTGAAATCGGGTGGGCTGAGCATGGGGCCAAGTACCACCGTGTTTGGTTGGCTTGCATGAATCTGCATATGCTCAGCAACGAGTTGTGGGCTGGGAACAACATCATCGTCGATGAACAGAACGATCTCGCCCTGTGCGTTTCGTATGCCATTATTCCGCGCTGCAGATGGCCCGGCGTTCTGCTGTGGTACGAATCGTAGGTTCAGCGGTGTCTTGATACGAGAGAGATACGTGTCTGTACCATCAGTTGATCCATCAGAAACAACAATGACTTCTATGTTGTCCAAGGCATAAGTCTGGCGCTCAATGGCTGCAATGACCTGCGTGAGTCGCCCTAGTCGGTTATAGGTTGGGATAACAATGCTGACCTTGACCATGAGCATCTCCGCTCAAATGTGCCGGATGACGTGAGCTGGTACGCCGACGGCTAAGGATCGCGGAGGAATGTTTTTTGTGACAACACTGCCCACCCCAATAACAC
>Ga0208376_1000107_pt1 | contig 23437 bp, 25 predicted proteins | sample CryBogmetaGMA25M_FD_184548 | JGI IMG/M metagenome (GOLD analysis project Ga0208376, IMG submission 184548) | Freshwater microbial communities from Crystal Bog, Wisconsin, USA - MA2.5M (SPAdes) | ecosystem: Environmental > Aquatic > Freshwater > Lake | place: Crystal Bog, Wisconsin, USA...
AAGTCTTTGACACCCTCTTGGAGGCGAAGGTGCTCATCGGTCGCTGGCGGAAGGCCTACAACACCGTCCGCCCGCACAGCTCGTTGGGGTACCGACCCCCGGCCTCGGAGTCGCGCCGCCCCTGTCCGCTCGGTTCGGCTACGCCTCACCAAGCGGACAGGGGCGATCCCTTGGCAGGTCTACCCTGGTGATAGACACTGGTTCCATTCATGGGGGCAGGTCAATGGCCAACGGCGGCTGACGATCACGCCATCCACGACACAAACAAGACATCCGCAACGGCCTGCTAAAAGCAATGAGCTTCTGTACCCGGTTGGATTCGAGCCTCAGCCCTGCAAGAGCACCAGGTTGACGCCGTGGGGTCTCCCCGCTTGACAAAGGGGGTGGTGCGCAATAAGGTCGTGCTGGTTTGGCCTGCGAGCGGTTTCGTGCCACTTGTTGTGTTCACGACTAACGCCGTTCCCGGAAAACTCTTTTAGGGAGGGATTGATGTCGCTTCGAGGCATATTTCTCGCGTCTTTCTGGTCCCTGTTGCTGTGTTCAACGATGGCGATGGTTCAGTTGTGCCACGCAACTACCTCGCTCCTAGATTCCCAAGTACTGGCGACTGCACTTCCTGGCAACGAACTGACGCGAGACGCGGCCCGCAACCTCCGCGGGGGGCAAGTGGAAGTCATCCACGGCGATTGTGTTGATCTGCAGCCATGTACGGGCCAAGGGATCACGTGCAACCTGAAGGGAGAGGCCTACTGCGAGAACACGCAGGATGCTTGCGGTAGTTGCAGCGGTGCAAATAACGAGGTGTGTAGCCCAATTCAAGAGTCTCCGTACCTATGCGCTACTAACTTACCGCCTCTCAAGTGCTGCGTGATCAAAAAAATGTGTAGGGAGCGGCGGGGTCTGGATGGGCACTATGCCTGTAACTGCGTGGATGTTAGCGCGGCCACCGGGACGGCGGTCGGCACTCGTAATCCTTGTTGACTCCCTACTATCCCCGAAGGGTACAAGTGAGGCAAGCAATGCGTTGCATCTCTCTGAAATTAGGTGGGTGCCGTCGCGCTGAACAGCTACTCCGCGGGTGTCGGGCATTGCCTTTCTTGCGATTGGCTGTCGTCCTCGTGCTGATGTGTTCTTGGGGTATCGGACGGGTTGCACGAGGACAACTGGATTCCGCATCGTTTGCCGAACTGATCGCACTCGTTCAGAATGCCGACAGAGGTCTTCGGAATGTTGAGTACGACGTCGAGTTCGTCCATGGATCGCTTGCGCCGGGTGACGGCGTATGGGAACTTCACAACCAGTCTGCATCGCGTTTTCGCGCGTTTCTGCGTAAAGATGTTGGCTCGGAGCGATTTCTGGCGGACTATTCGGCCGTCATGCCATACCGGGAGTCGCCAGCAAAGGCGACCGGTACCATCGGATACCTTCGGTCCGTTGGGGGTGCGTCATTTGACGGGGCGTCATACTGCGAGTGGCAGCGAGCTGCGCCGGCGAACCGCGCTGATCCGCAGGAAGGCTACGGCGAAGGGCTGATCACTGGCTCGCAGGGCCTGCATAGGTCATCCGCCTTTCGCTCGGCGTTTGGCAACACGGCAGGGCTACCATGGGTGCCCCCCACATTCTATGTCCACCCCGACTCCTCCAAGGTCGCTGAGTCGTTATCGTCTTTCCTGGTCGACGCGGCGGAGAAGGGCCTATCAATCTCTATCGAGAAATCCGGGGAACTCTCAATAGTTCGCGTCGTGGGTGTTCAGTTACCAGACGAGTTTCCTGTCACGGTGGAAGTTCATTGGCATCGCGAGATGGCGGGCATTGTGGAGCAGCGTTGGTACTATGACATCGACGGAAAACAAGAGACCCTACAGCACGCACGAATGAGGCTGCGGAAAATCGAGGGCCGCGGTTTTCCAGAGGAGGTGGCCCTGGTTGCGTTCGGTAGAGAGACGAACGACATGGCGCGATGGCAGTTTACTGACTATCGCGTCAACAAGACAGTGGCGCAGTCGGACTTTCGGGTGCCGTTTCCGGCCAATATTCATCTGGTCGACCATTTTCACTCTCGGCTTTACTTGACAGGGGCATCACCAATCGATGAACAGAAGGCTGTACAGGATTACGCAAGGCGTTTCCCCTCGGGTCGTGCAGCACTAGAGGACCCCGAGGCCACGGGGCGTCTACCAACAAGGATGAAGTGGCTTCTGTGGGTAAACGTGGCGATCTTTTGTACACTACTGCTTAGCATTCTTGTCAGAAGGTTCTTTCGTCGCCGCGCTTCCCTGGGGCTCATTCTGGCATTCGTAGCCGCGGCGCCGACGTCTGCGGGTAGTCCGATCGAGCAGCACATAGATGCCTCTGCATCCGAGGTGCTTGATCTCTCGCGAGTGTCGCGATGTGGATTACGCGCCACATACTTCGTACTAGAGTACTTCGCGATTGATTACGATCCGCTACTAGTTAGCGAAGCCCTTCCTTTTCACGTTGACGGCGCAAGTCTGGCAGAGATAGCGGCAGCTTTGGAAGCCCATGGGTTGCGTGTTGATCTCCGGAAAGGAGTTACGGTCCCAGAACTGGCGACATCAATCACAGCTTCACGGCTTGCCGTTTTCCCGATACAGTTCCGTCCTGGCGTCGCACACTATCTGGTGGCATGTTCTGGCTCGGGTGATCGACTCTTCGTTGTTGATCCGCCACGAGCTGAGTTTCCGTTCGCGACTGGTTTGCCCCCGAACGCACTTGACCAGACGGACGGTTGTGTATTGTTTGTATCTAGAGATCATTCAGTCAAAGGCCGGGAGATCAAGCTGACTGTCGAGCCCGATATCATCGACTTCGGCGTTGTGGAAATCGACGGGCAAGACTCAGGCAACGCAATGGCTAGGCGAGTTGCCATTCGGAATGACGGGCATAGAGCGATCGCAGTTTCAAGAGTCGCCTCCTCGTGCGGCTGCGCGCGTGCTGATTGGGTAGGTGGTGTGCTGCAACCCGGGGAGCAGCATGAAATTGTCTTCACTCTTGTACCTGCAGCATGGGGCCAGGGACATCGCTCAAAACAGGCATTTTTGCAGGTAGTCGGCGCTGCTTCGCCAGTGCAACTTAGCGTGCAAGCAACCGGGGTGTTGAGCGAGAAGCCATAGTTTGCTGTGGCTAGAGCTGGCTTCACATGCTGTGAGTCGGTGCCGTACTCGCGATGTGGATTACCCCAGGGCACGCTCCGGCTTGCCGAAGTCTCCGGGCTGTCCGTGCTACAACGCGTGTAACTGGCCGGTGGCTCAGAGCGGCTTCAACGCGTTGGTCGAGGAGTGTTTGCTACGGACTACGTCGAGAAGATGGAGCGTCCTGGCGATGGAGATCTTCGAGGGCGTTCGGGATGCCAGAGCCCTCACAGCCTTGTGGAGAGATGAATACAACACCCAGCGGCCTCACAGCTCGTTGGGTTACCAGACCCCGGCCGGGTTCGCCGCCGCGTGTGCGGCTTTCGCCTCGGCCAAGGCCTCGGCTCAAGCCGCACACGCGGCCTGTGGCGAGGTACCCTGTTCCTAAACCCTCATATCCCCTGGTACAGGAAATCCAACCCGGTCACTGCGACGAAATCCGATCAAAAATCGATCGCTCATAGGCTTGCCGCCAGACAAATCAAGGCAACTCCTGCCCCGGCGGTGGTGGCGGATGACGCATCGAATGCAGATCGAACAACGCAACCCTAGATAGAACTGCCGGGCATGTTTCGCGTTCACGGGCCGCGGCGTCTGCCCGTCCTGCAACGGCCGCCACATGGCCCAGACGGCGGCGCACCTCGTCGATCACGTCATCCCGCCGGTGCCCGTCCGGCAGTGGGTGATTTCGGTGCCGAAGCGGTTGGTCGTTCTCTCGCGAAACCGTGGAAAGCGACTCGCTGATAGCTAGAAAAAGCGGCCCGGGTGGTTTCCAACCCGTGCCGCCTCTTTCATGCCGGAGCGTCACCCAGCCCATGCCCGACACGCCGCCCGATCGCCGCAGTCGCAGCACGGCATGACAGAATGCGTTGGTCAGAGGGCGCTTGACTCAATCGCCCGACAGACCCGCTCCACGCCCGCAAGAGTCCTGGTCAGGTTCTCGGGCTGGATCTCCGCACGTGCTCCTCGACGACCGGCTCCTTGGTCTTCGTGATCACCAGGAACCCGAGCCCGATCCGGAAGATCCTGACACACCTCGGCGAACCGCTCGAACCACCGCCCGTCTCTCCCGCCCGCGGCCCGCCGACCGACTGGGGAGAGCTCGTGCAGGTCCACGACGACCAGGCAATCTTTCCCGACGAGTTGCCCGTGATCGACATCCACAGCCTCTGACCGGCGTCGGACGCGAGGCGTCGAAGCCCCAGGAACGGCCGACTGGGACGCGGGCTGCGCCGACGCCAGAAAAACGCCACCGAAGCGGGTGCGGGGCGTTTCGAGAAACCCGCTCCGGACGCCCGGGCCGCTCCTCCCGAGGCTCACGAGTCGCTCATCAGCCGGAAGACCGTTGAGGAGGGCCATTGACCGGGCTAGCCTTTCTTTCTTTGCAGATGGAATCGCCGCCATCCTAATGCCATGACGACTGCGATTACGATGGCCCCATTGAGAACCAGCAAGAAAACTCTCCGCCAATCTGCGGGATCGCGGTCGAGCGGTTCGGGCATTTGTAAAGCCGCCCGCGCGGCGATTTCTTGAAGACTAGCGCGTGCAACTTCCCGGGCCTTATCAATCCCTTCGAAGGTTGCATTCGAATCGAGAACAGCTTGAAAATACATTCGGGCGCGCTCATCGTTTCCCAGGTCCAAGTAAAGGATGCCCAAGCTGAGCTCATGAGATGCGCGACGGGGATCGAGTGGAAACCGCTCGATCGCCTCCTCGTGATAGCGCACCGCATGGTCCTTGCGCCCCGTCATGATGCTCGCCACCGCGAGATTTCCGTAGAGGGCTGGCTTCCGCTGGTCGGCTGGCGTGGCGGAATATACTTCAGAAAGGATCCCCTGTGCGGCGGCGTGATCTCCGATCGCGGTGGCGTCACTGGCTAACCGCAAAAGTGAGGTTTGGATATCGTGAGAGTGTTCAGGAAAACGATCGAGGAGCCCGACTAGCTCCCCTCTTGCGGCCGTCCAGTCTCCCATTCCGCGGAACGCCTGAGCAGCAGCGGTTGTTAGTTCGAGCACCCTCTGCGGATCGGTCGTCCGGGTAAGTTGTTCGTGTGCGAACGACAGCATCGCGCCGTAGTCTCCCATCGCTTGCGAGCGGGCAATAAGCTCTGCGGCGGCGTTCGGCGTTCGACTGCTCTCCGGGAAGGAATCATAGATGACACGCGAGGCTTTCATGGACTCGGCGTGATCGCCAATCGCGCGAAAGTAATCGGCTCTAAGTTCCCAAGCCAAAGCTTTCGCGTCCACCGATGCAACTCGTTCTAGGACAGAATCGAATATCTTCGCCGCCTCGTCCCGCGGAGCGCGCGGCTGCCCCCACGATCCATGCCCCCAAACGTTTTCATGAATCTCGTTGATTATAGCCAGTTCATCATCAGGAATGTTGTCCGCATTCGCGGCAAGCACGAAGCCAACCACAAATGTCAACGCGAAGCCAGCTACGGTGGCCCGTCTGCAACGTGGAAGCCGACGTTCCAAAAACAGGTTGCTTCGCCACGATGCGATATTCTGCATCCTACTCATGACATTCCACTTCCAGTGAGGCACATTCCAGACTTCAATGTGCGGTAGCCCGGGCAGCATAGCCCGGTTCAATGCACCGCGTTGCAGAGCCTTAAAGCCTTCTTCATTATGGGCTGCAAGGCGCCCCAGCAGGCACGCCAGTCCGAAGTGCCGGATCATGCGTGTCGGCCAAATTGCTGGAACTGGACGAGTACGCAGCACGTGTGTATGCCACGCAGTAGCTTGCATCACATGGTGTGCAGAACTTCCAGTTGCACCACTGGCCATTTCGGTCAAGCTCACCTTGTGCATTGACTTTGACACGGCCTTTTGTAACTTTACCACGCTGTGTGTACGACCAAGATGTATGAATGTACTTCTTTGGGACCGTGCACCCATAGCCTTGGCAGCATGTTTGGAACTCCTGTTCATCGAGTTCAATCTGCTGGCTTTGCCAATCCGCCTGCAGATTGAAGAGTGCATGCAGGAGTGCGCAGGTTAGATTGTATTTCTGAGTTTGTGCGGCACTGATTGTGGTGCCATCACAGATTCCACTGGTTTCGGCATTGGCCGTTGTCGGGCCGTAGGTGCTATGGACCGACGCATATCGAACTCCGCTTTGCGGATCACCTACTTCGAAGAGCTTCTTCTCAAAATAATTCGTACCCAAACCTGGATAATCTGGCGCCTCGTAAGGCATGTCGTGAGCATATTCGACCGCAAAGGCAATGTGACTTAATCCCAGGGTCGCCAGCGTCATCGAAATAGCGAATGTGAATGGAAAAAACATCCGGCATCTGAGGTGGACCCCGGTTTTCGGGCGCCTTGATAAGGTGGAGCTCCATGGGTGGGAGGCACCCTATCAGGAGCAGGACGATGGCTGGGAAGCGACGAGTGTTTGGAGCGGCATTCAAGGCGAAGGTGGCTCTGGCGGCCGCGAAGGGTGACCGAACGACGGCTCAACTGGCGAGCCAGTTCGGCATCCACACGAGCCAGGTGACGGCGTGGAAGAAGCAGCTCATGGCCCAGGTGGCGGAGCTGTTCGCCGACGGTCGGCAGCGGCGTGCCGACCAGGCCACAGACGAGCAAGAACTCTACGAGCAGATCGGCCGCCTGAAGATGGAGGTCGAATGGTTGAAAAAAAAAGCTGCCGAGGTCGGCTGAGGGCAAGCGGCAATGCATCGATCCGAACCACAAGCACCTGAGCGTAGCCCGGCAGTGCCAGCTGATCGGCTTGGCGCGAAGCAGTTGGTACTACGAGCCGCTCGGGGAGTCCGCCGAGAACCTGGTCCTAATGCGGGAGATCGACCGCCTGTACATCAAGCGGCCGTTCTTCGGGACGCGGAAGGTCCGGGAACACTTCGGCATCAATCGGAAGAGGGCTCAGCGGCTCATGCGTCTGCTCGGCCTCGAGGCTGTCTGTCCGAAGCGATCGACCAGCCGCCCGGCCCCTGGCCACAAGGTTTACCCGTACTTACTGCGGAATATGGCGATTACGAGGCCCGACCAGGTCTGGGCGAGCGACATCACCTACATCCCGTTGCAGCACGGCTTCCTCTACCTGACGGCCGTGATGGATCTCTACAGCCGCAACGTGCTGTCGTGGAGGCTCTCCAACACGCTGACGGGCGACTTCTGCCTGGAGGCGCTCGACGCGGCGTTGGTCAAAGCTCGCCCCGAGATCTTCAACACGGACCAGGGAGCGCAGTTCACGGCGACGGCCTTTACGAGCCGATTGGAAAAGAGCGGCGTGGCCATCTCGATGGATGGTCGCGGCCGAGCCCTCGACAACGTATTCGTCGAACGGCTCTGGCGCACGGTCAAGTACGAGGAGGTCTACTTGCGGGACTACGTCGACGGCTGGCAGGCCGAGAAGTCGCTGGGGAAGTACTTCGACTTCTACCGCGACGAGCGGCCTCACCAAGCCCTTGGCTACCGAACCCCGTCGGACGTCTACGCCGAGGGCTGACGCGACAAAAGCGTTCGCGCTCAAATCTCCGTTGAGACGGACTCAGAACGAAGGAACATCAAACGGAACACAATCCGTAAACCGCCTCGTGGCCGCGCGAGACCCTTGGTAGGGGTCTCGCGGGCCACCGCCTAGTGGCGCTACACCTTAAACAAGGCCCCCGACTGTCCAACAATTGGGGTCCACCTCAGTTGCCTGCTTCCATGAATGGTACCAGTCCCTGCCCTCCAAATGGAACGCTAGCCGCCTACCGCCCCCCTTCTGCAGGTCGCAGAAAAAGATCATCCAAACCGTAGTACATACCATCCCGAGCACCCAATAGTTGACGCTGCCGCTCGCATTGGCCCCGGCGTTCTCGAAGACCGCGGTTTATGGGCGCCAACTATTTGACGCTCCCCGTAGTATTCGCGAGGCTGCTGGAGGCTTGGTTAGGCATTGCTCCACTGACCCTGCTGCCAGTCGTCTTGCGGCAGGGCACGGGTCTTGATGAGTTCATCGTACCGTAGGCCCGCGCGGAGCGTCGCGAGCAACGAAGGCGCACCTTCGTGGCCAATGAAGTGCTCGTAAGCCATTTCGCTGTGGTTGTAATGCAAGTCGACAAGGTTCATGTAGTCACGGGTGGACTTAAGGGCATCGCTGATCATCTGCCGCGATACCCCAGGAAGGGGCGCAGGGAGTTGTTTCAGCGCCGTCCTGAGATCGAGATGCGCTAGAGTCTTGTGTCGCCGCACCCGGAATATCTGACATTGGTCCTGGATCGCGTCCAGAAGCGTCCTGCACTTCGTCGCCACCTTCGGATCCCCAAACTGGTCGAGCTTTGCCTGCAGACGCTCAAGCGACAGGTTTTCATGCTTCCCTGTCCTGGCGGGATCGGTCAGTTTACTCAGACAGATCTGCAAGTCATCAAGAAAGAGATCTTGAATGATGTAGAAGAACAACCCGGCACTTTCGTTCAGTAGTGCGACGCGTTGAGGGCTTTCGGCGTAGAGATCGCGGTACGTCAGCCATCGTGCATGAAGCCAGACAATCTCGGCACGCAGCTCATCGAAGATGTCGACGAATTCAGAAGGCACGTTCGAGCTGCTGGGGGTTAATGCCATGGTTCTTGTGCCGCCTGACGATCACCTTCAGCAGATCGCAGCCAACGGATTCACAACTCCGCAGGACGTCATCGCGATTCTGCTGCAAGGCTTTGTCCGCCATCTCTTGAGTCGATGCACACACCCTACTTCAGAACACTGCCGCCCCGCGATGCGATTTCCTTGAGCACTGCCTCAATTCCTTCGGGCGATACTCGCTGGCGCGTCTCCGGCCGATACGTGTCAGCAGTTGCGGCAGCATCGACAATCGCGTTATTGTCGGCGGTGTAGGTCACGGCACCGTCATTGAGGTACGGAGTTTTCTTGTGCCAAGCATCGGTGCCGTCGATTCGCCATTCGTCAGCAATTTCCAGCCTCTCATCGCGCTCGCTGTAAGTCAGAGGAGTCCATGTGCTTCGGTCTCCCTTCACTGCCACGCATACGAAGGGGCCGTTTCGAGGCGTTGGATTCCGAGGCAACTGAACCCGCGGATCCGCGTTTAGTGCCTTCACATCGAAGTACGCTACGACACCCACAGCGATCTCATGCGACGCAAGAGCCATTAGTTGTATCTCCTTTGAATGCCGCACGGATGCCTTCGCAAACTGAAGTGGACCCCGGTTTTCGGGCGCCTTGATAAGGTGGAGCTCCGTGGGTGGGAGGCACCCTATCAGGAGCAGGACGATGGCTGGGAAGCGACGAGTATTTGGGCCGGCATTCAAGGCGAAGGTGGCGTTGGCGGCCGCCAAGGGTGACCGGACGACGGCTCAACTGGCGAGCCAGTTCGGCATCCACACAAGCCAGGTGACGGCATGGAAGAAGCAGCTCATGGCCCAGGTGGCGGAGCTGTTCACCGACGGGCGGCAGCGGCGTGCCGACCAGGCGACTGACGAGCAGGAACTCTACGAGCAGATCGGCCGCCTGAAGATGGAGGTCGAATGGTTGAAAAAAAAAGCTGCCGAGGTCGGCTGAGGTCAAGCGGCAATGCATCGACCCAAACCACAAGCACCTGAGTGTAGCCCGGCAGTGCCAGCTGATCGGCTTGGCGCGAAGCAGTTGGTACTACGAGCCACTCGGGGAGTCGGCCGAGAACCTGGTCCTGATGCGGGAGATCGACCGCCTGTACATCAAGCGGCCGTTCTTCGGAACGCGGAAGGTCCGGGAACACTTCGGCATCAATCGGAAGAGGGCTCAGCGGCTCATGCGTCTGCTCGGCCTCGAGGCCGTCTGTCCGAAGCGATCGACCAGCCGCCCGGCTCCTGGCCACAAGATTTACCCGTATTTACTGCGGAATATGGCGATTACGAAGCCCGACCAGGTCTGGGCGAGCGACATCACCTACATCCCGCTGCAGCACGGCTTCCTCTACCTGACGGCCGTGATGGACCTCTACAGCCGCAACGTGCTGTCGTGGCGGCTCTCCAACACGCTGACGGGCGACTTCTGCCTGAAGGCACTCGACGCAGCATTGGTCAAAGCTCGCCCAGAGATCTTCAACACGGATCAGGGAGCTCAGTTCACGGCGACCGCCTTCACGAGCCGATTGCAGAAGAGTGGCGTGGCCATCTCGATGGATGGTCGCGGCCGAGCCCTCGACAACGTGTTCGTCGAAAGGCTCTGGCGCACGGTCAAGTACGAGGAGGTCTACCTACGGGACTACGTCGATGGCTGGCAGGCCGAGAAGTCGCTGGGGAAGTACTTCGACTTCTACCGCAACGAGCGGCCTCACCAAGCCCTTGGCTATCGCACCCCGTCGGAGGTCTACGCAGAGGGCTGACACGAAAAAAGCGTTCGCCCTCAAATCTCCGTTGAGACGGACTCAGAACAAAGGAACATCAAACGGAACACAACCCGTAAACCGCCTCGTGGCCGCGCGAGACCCTTGGTAGGGGTCTCGCGGGCCACCGCCTAGTGGCGCTACACCTTAAACAAGGCCCCCGACTGTCCAACAATTGGGGTCCACCTCAAACTAGAGGCCATAAACATATCCATGGCGCAGGACAGGACGCTACCTTGACGCTACTCCGCAAGTTGACGATGCGGAATTCAAGCTGGGCTCCTGCCACCACCATCGGTGCGACACGCGGATTGCTCTGGCTCTGGGCCTCCTGTTGCCGAACGGCGAAGCTGATCAGCGGCGGACGCCCGACTCTGCGCTACAGCTGGACCATGCCCGCCGTCTGATCCAGCGCCTAGTTCCGGGCCATGTCGTGGCGTGGAGTTTGCACCGCCACCCCACCACAGGAGGCTCCGACCAGCAACCCGGGGTTGCGGGCCAATAGGGCTTGCCCGCTGCAAAGGCCGGGATCACCACGGGCCTCGTGAAGTTGGAATCGGGCCGCCGCTCGAAGCGCAGCGCCACCCCGCCTCAGGCGGCTGGACATCGCATCGAGGCCCTTGAAGCTGCAACTGACTTGGCGGCCGCACGAGCCCAAACCGTTTGGGTCAGCCCACAAACATCTCTACCTTCTTCGAGGACACGCTGGAGATGGAGCTGACTGCATAACACCCAGGCCGATTGCTCATGCGGCAAGGGGCAGAGAGGGCTGGAAAAAGCGATCGTCACTGACTGGTGGCATCACACGACATATGTGACCGCGCTGACGGCCGACTACGGTGCCGCGTAACCCGATGCTCAATCCGCCCGCCTCTGCCTCCACAACCACTCGAGCACCTCGGCGTCCCGATAAACGTCATCCCAGATGTAGTGCTTTCCCTCGGGATACACTGTCAGCCTCGGTGCTCCGCCTGCGAGCTGGATCGCGTCTATCATCTTCGTCGTTTCAGCCACCGGCACAGACTCGTCTCGCTGCCCGTGAAAGGCCCAGATTGGGATCCCCGTCAAGCTTGGAGCCCAGTCGGTCTCACCACCGCCGCAGATCGGCACGATCGCCGCGAAGCGCTCTGGATAAAGTGAGGCCGTCCTCCACGTGCCATACCCGCCCATGCTGTAGCCGGAGAGGTAGATCCGGAGCGGGTCGATGTTGTACGAGTCCTTGAGGCAGTCCACGACTGCCATCACCTGCTTCGAGTCCCAGGTTTGGCCCTGCTGGCACTGCGGCGAGGCAACTACGGCCGGTAACTGAAGGCCTTTGTGGATGAGCCGCGAAAGGCCTTCCCGACGCAGGAGGGCAAGATCGTTGCCCCGAGCGCCGGCTCCGTGGAGATGAATGAGGAGCGGCATCGGCTGCCCACGGACGGAATACCCTGGAGGCAGATACAGAAGCATCCGGTAGGGCAGCGTGCCGTCTATGAGCTTCCGGTCGCCAGCCGCGGGAAACTCTCCCTGATAGCCGGGACGGGGTCTAAGACACCAAGCCATTACCGACGGGGCCAGCAACTGAGCGACAAGCGACATCGTCGCCAGCAACAGTCCCCATTCAAGCAGGCCAAGCCGGAACCGCGGCCTGTCTCGCGGCTGCCGTGAGTGCCCGAAGGTCGCCATCCTTGATTTCAGGATGCATGCGATCGCATATAGCCCGTCCTTGAAGCCAATCTTCTTTCCGCCGGCCTTGTCTCGACCGGCGTAGCGGATTGGCACCTCCTGAACACGCCAGCCGGCTCTGGCTACGGCAGCCGTGATCTCGGGCTCGATCGCAAACCCGTTCTCCTGAAGTTCCATGCTGTGGAGTACGTCCCGCCGAAAGGCCTTCTGGCACGTCTCCATGTCCGATAGCCGCAGCCCAGTCGCCCAGTTAGACAGGGTCGTGAGCAGTCGGTTTGCCGCCCAGTGAATCGGCCCATTGGCCTGCGACCATCCCCCCTGAAACCGGCTTCCGTAGACCACATCTGCTTCACCTGCCTCGATCGGAGCCACCAATCGCTCAATCTCAAGGGGGTCGTACTCGAGATCAGCATCTTGAATGACGATGATCGGCCCTGTCGCCGCAGCAAAGCCCCGTCGTAGCGACGCCCCTTTCCCGCAATTCGTTTCATTGTGGAGAACGACCAGCTTCATACCTCGCTCGGCATCTGCGAGCCGAGCCGCAGTGCCGTCCCGTGAGCCGTCGTTCACAACGATGATCTCGATGGGGCCCCTCAGGCGTTGGAGGCGGGAAAGAACCTGGGGGAGAGTGGCCTCCTCGTTGAACGCGGGAATCACGACGGATAGCCGAACCCCGTCACGTGCTTCACGCAGCGGCGTCGTTGCCATCCGGGCTACTCCCACTGTATTCTCTCTTCCCGCACACGGGGGGCATAGGTACGCGAGCATGACCCCTTATGACCGGATCCGCAACTTCACCACACGACGGTAACGATGCCTCCATTCGATAAGGCGCGAATCTGGGATGTGGTGTGCGGCGGTTTGCTCATCGTCGCCGCATCGCTGAAGGTTCTTTATCCCGCCGCCTCGGGAATCGCAGCCGCATCTGGCGATACGTCTCCGTGGACTGGAACCACTCTCGCGGTGGCCTTGGAACTTCTGCTGGGTTGGGGCCTCGTCGCCGGTGTGGGCCCCAGATACCTCCGGCCCGTCGCCGGCATCCTCTTCACGCTGTTCGCGGTGTATTCAATGCACCGCGCAGTCGCGGGGTTCAAGCAGTGCGGCTGCTTTGGTGCGGTCTCAGTGCCTCCCTGGGTTACGGCGGCGATCGATCTCGTCGCAGCTGTGGGACTCCTAGTCCTGCCCGCGGAGTCGCTGCTACGCCACTCCCGACGGGCACGTGTTGCTGCCGTCACTGCCGTTGCTATCAGCTTGCCCGTGCTTTGGATGGGGCTGTCGTGGGTCAACTCTGCATCCCGAGGCGGAGTTGCTGCCTGGACATCAGGGAGCATGAAGATCCTTTCCCCAGCTGAATGGGTCGGCAAAGCCTTTCCGATCGCTTCATCAATCGCCCCAGCGACCAACATCGCCGAGGGGGCATGGGATGTACTCATGTTTCACCATAGTTGCCCCAAGTGCCAAGAAGTCGTTCCCGTGCAGCGGGCACATGCGGCGGCAAACCCAAGCACGCGGCTCCTGCTGCTCGAGGTACCGCCCTGCGGGCCGCCTCCAACAGTGTCGCCGAACGTAACGGTTGCAAAACTAGACGACAGCCAGTCTTGGTTTGTTTCCGCACCAGTGATGATCCGCGTTAAGAACGGAGTCGTAACGAGCGTGACAACCGACTTCGACTAGCTTCAAGGTGCCCAGCGTCCGTCGGAGTCACCCTCGCTGCCCGTCGGTGTCGCACGGCCACGACAGCCACAACGACGACCGCGACGAGTCCACACTGGCCGGCAACTCGAGCTGGGCCATAGGCCGTTATGCGGCGAACAACCCAGCGAATGCGGCCACTGAAGGACATGGCTCCCGGAGCCCGTCCAGTTTGTGTGCCGCGTTGCTGCGAGAGCATCCATGGAAGCAGTTCGCAATCTTCGAAAGCAGGCGTCCAGCAATCATGATTCGACGAATTGAACTCCGTCAGGTACGCATTTCCATCGCGGCTTCGAACTGCCGCGATCGTGCGCCGCACGAAGCCCGGAGGGCAGGACGCATCCAATGCGCTGTGAAACGCCCAGATCGGAGTGCCGGTAAGGCTCTCGATCCCCGGGCCATCGAGCCCTGCGGAGGCCATAGGCACCAACCCGGCAAACAGTTCGGGCCTGCGCGAACCCAACGTCCACACACCGTTCCCACCAGATGAGATGCCCGCCAGCGTGACTCGATTTCGGTCGATTGGATAGCGAGTCAGAACGTCGTCGATGCCGGCGGCAAGGACATTAGCCATGTCGTCCGCATCATCGGCAACCGTCGTCCAATCCGGGTTATTCTGACGACACTGCATGGCCATCAGAGCAAATCGGTCCGGGCCATGCTCGCGTAAAGACACTTTAAACAGCCGGCTCAAATATCGAAGATGCAGGTATGCCTTGCGTGGGCCATTCGCTTCGCCATGCCCATGCATCCACACGATCAACGGAAGCCGTTCGCCAGGGGCCGTACTGGGGGGAATGAATACCTGATAAGTAAACGTCTCCGCCACGTAGCCGCGACCGGAGTATTCGATGCGGTGCTCGCGGAACAGTTTCCGAAAGGCCGCAATGCTTGGGGATAGTTCTTTGATCTCACGTACCGTCAACCCACCCACGTCAGCGCTTTCATCTACCGGGAGTTGTTCGGGGTCGGCAGGAACTTCGGCCCGTACCTCTTGCCGGATCCCGGCTTCCGAAACGTCCTGGCTAGCATCGGGCACAGCCAAGGCCAAGATCACGGCGGCAGCAATTTGCAACATCACACGACCATCTGCGTAAGGCTACTCAGAGTAGTACTTCTTCTTCAGGAAGAGCAGGAACACCAAAAGGCAAGCCTCGGCTGCAAGCCACCCCGTCCAGTTCCAGTTGCGCACGTCAGCACACCAAATCAGTCGGTCGACGATCGGCTTCAGGAGCGACCACGGATAGGAGATCAGTTGGGGAAACAACTGAACCAAAAGGGAGAGCGACGCGAGAACGAACAACACCTCCAGCCAGCCGAACTGGAGGTGTGGAGTCGTTGCGTTGCGATCCTGTCCGGCGGCGTGAGGAGGCGATGAGTTTGCCACGGCACTAATCTCCCTTCGGCTGTGCATGGTGACGCGTTGGCGTGCCATCCATGCGGTACCTGACCAAGTGTCGGTGCCTAGGCCGGTACACCCCTTGGTGGAGCATAGGTGCCGCTGGCCCGGACCGCAATCAGACGCGGCCTGTATCCGATCACTCCGACACGGCCCGCCGTCGACGTGATCCCACCCCTAGACAGAGTGGGTCGCAAGGGGTACGATGCCGGCTGGTCAAGGAACGGTGGGGTCTGGGGAGTTCGCCATGAGCGGTGCCCGGCGTCCGGCATTCACGATTATCGAGCTGCTGATTGTGATCGTGATCGTTGCGATGCTGTTGACCCTGATGGCCCCCGCGGTCCAGCATGTCCGCGAGTCCGCCCGAGACATGGACTGTTCCAATCGGCTGCGGCAGATCGGCATCGCGATCCACGCGCACGAACAGGCTCACAAAATCCTGCCGACCAACGGCTGGGGGTATGAGTGGATCGGGAATCCGAATCGGGGGTTCCGGAGAACTCAGCCTGGAGGCTGGGTCTACAACATCCTGCCCTACATGGAGCAGGCATCGGTGCATGACCTCGGCCGCGGGATGGTCGCGGGGTCCGCGCCGCAGAAGAAGGCCGCTTTGCAAATGGTTCAGACAGTGATTCCGGGCTTCAACTGCCCGGACCGGCTCCGCAGCCAACTCCTGCCAGTCGTTGATACTTATGAGCCGAAGTACAGCGACCCCATTCCGCTAGCCCAGCGAACCGACTACGCAATCAATGGCGGGCAAGCGAACTGCGGCCCAGGCCCCAATTTCGTGAAAGGCCCTGATTCGTTCGCGGATGCAAACTCAAGCGAATGGATGACGGAGTTCATGCGAATGAGTCGCACCTGCACCGGGGTCGCCCACTTCGGTAGCGAGGTCCGCGTCGCTGAGATCACCGACGGGCTGTCGAAGACCTACCTCGTCGGCGAGAAATACCTTGACCCGCAACGCTACCTCGATGGGCGAGGGGCAGGCGATAAGCGAACCATGCTTGAAGGTGCCAACGAAGACATCACACGGTGGGCTGCGGAGCCCAAGCCCGATACGCCAGGTAAGCAAAATGGCGGTGCTTGGGGCGGCCCGCATCCAGAGGCGTTCAACATGCTGTACTGCGACGGGTCGGTCCACAACATCTCGTTCGATATTGAAGCGGCCGTGCACGAACATGCGGCCAATCGTTCCGATGGTGACGCCGGGAACTTCGACGCAGCAGCACAATGACTACCCGCTCTCTGATCGCCAACTGCCGCGAAGGACCTGCGAGCGACATTGTTTTAGGGCGAAGTCGATATGAATAACTTCCGCCACTATTGCCTTGAATTAGCATTTCATTTACTGCTGTCGCGCCCTCCCCCTGGCTGCCCTACGTTCGCCGCCGGATCCCATTTTTCCTGCGAGGGGGTGGCGCATGGCAAGCGGCGAACGATGGCGGCTCTCTAAATCAGCGAAGCGGTGCGTCGGGACCCTGAGTCGTTGTCGCGGACACGCAAGACCGCGCAAGCACTGGCTTTACGTGCACGGATCGTGCTGCATTGTCCCGTGGGGCTGACGAATATCGAGGTGGCGACACGTCTTGGCGTAGCAAGGCCGACGGTGGGCAAGTGGCGGCAAAGGTTTGTCAGCCATCGACTCGATGGACTGCATGATGAGCCTCGACCGGGTGCTCCTCGATCGATCACCGATGACAACGTCGCCAAGGTCGTTACCCTGACGCTGGACTCAAAGCCCAAGAACGCCACGCATTGGAGCACCCGCTCCATTGCGGAGAGGGCCGGTCTTTCCCAGACTGCGACCAACTGGATTTGGCGGGCTTTCGGCCTCCAGCCCCATCGCGAAAGCACGTTCAAGAACAGCGAAGACCCGCAGTTCGTCGACAAGGTGCGTGACGTCGTCGGCTTGCACATGAGCCCGCCAGACCATGCCGTGGTGCTGTATGTAGACGAAAAGAGCCAGGTGCAGGCTCTCAATCGCTCGCAGCCGCTGCTGCCGTTGCAGCCCGGCTCTCCCGAGCGACGCACGACTACTACCGTCACGGCACGACAAGCCTCTTTGCCGCCCTCGATGTCGCCAAGGGGCCGTGATCGGGACGTGCCTCCGGAAGCACCGGCATCAGGAGTCTCTCATCTTCCTGCGGCATCCGACAGGACGCTCGACAAGTAGCCCGGGCAGCAGATTCACCACGTAATGGACAACTACGCCACGCACAAGACTCCGGCTGTGCGGCGGTAGTCAAAGCCATCCCGATTACCACGTTCACTTCACCCCGACGATCGCAAGCTCGCTCAATCAGATCAAACGGTTCTTCGCTGAAATCACAACACGGCGAATCCGCTGCAGCGCCTTCAACAGCATCGCCGCCCTTGAACAGGCAATCCGCGACCACCTCGACGAGCACAACAAGAAGCCGAACCCGTTTGCGTGGACGGCTACGGCCGATACGATCCTCAAGCGCGTCGCAAATGTTTGCAAACGAACTTCCAGTTCAGGACACTAGTTTGGTCACAACCAGCTGTTTTGGCGACGCTGAACTCAGTGAATGACTGGCAGTTGCACCCAGTACTCGCTCACACGTCGCAAGTCGTTCCCTTCTATGCTCACACGCACTGACGCAGAAATCGCTGATGGGCACTTCGAAGGGGTGCCGTCGTAGGCCAGTGCCAAGAACGATCTAAGGACGGGCGTTCGTCGCCGCCCGGCGCAATCTGACAATGATCATTGCAATGAACAGCGCCGCCGTTAGTGTGCCGAGCACAAAGGTCGTCAACGTTCGCCATGGGTCGCCCGTCGTGTGTGACGCGAGTTGATCCGACGCCTGTTCACGTTCCGGTTCCTTTCCGTTCCACACATAAGCCTTACCGGCGTCGGGTCCACGGTAGTCTCGAACCGGATGACCAACGGGAATCCTTAGTGACGGCAAGGAGAAGGTGTCAGGCGAGACTGTACCCAGTTTGACATCTCGCAGTTCTTCGACGACTTCGGCCTTCAACTCGCCACCGATATAATCCCGAATGACTATGCGGGCGGGCAACCACTGTGGCTCACCCCGAGGCCCTCCCAGTTCGTGAAGCCGCTCAACCGTCGCAACGCTTCGCACGTCGGCAGTGCCGCTACCCGTGCTTGCCTCAATCAGGAGTGGCTCAAAACTCCTGTGGTCGTCCAGCACCATTCTGAACGAAACATCGTCCGCAGTGTACTTCACCTCAGTTGCCGCCTTACCTTCATACTCGATGGGTTTCACCGTGCGTGCAGCGGCCGCGTGGCCACCTACCACCTGAAGTAGCTCTAGTGGCTGTCTCAGAGTTCCGTTTCCGTAAACCACTGTCCGCGGATCGCGTGGAATAAACGATGAGTCGTCATTCCGAATTTCAACGACCACCCGCCCGCCTTGTTCCGTTAACTCATTGGTGAAAAAGACAACTTCACCGGGCTTGCAATACTCGCGGTAAAAGACGTCGTCACGGCCGCCATTCCTGTAAGAGTCACGTCGTATATTATCTCCGAGAACCCAGTAGCAGTCGAGATACTCCGTGCCTTCCTCCGAGGGCGACTTGAGCACTGAGGTATAAACCTCCAGTTGAAAGTTGTCGATAGCTTTGCGCGAGGCAAGGAGCGTCTTCTCAGGAGCGGAGATGCCAGCGTAGGACGGACTAACGCACGCGGCGGACATCGCGCCGAGTGCCGCTCTAGCGACGATATGGCGAAATCGTAGACCAGGAAGAGGCATGCAGTATCCCCTCATGTGTAATGACTTGCTTATTACCGCGACAGCCATACGCGAACATAATCCTCATCGTGCATATGAGTGTTTTGACTGAAGATGCATCGCCAGCATCGAATCAGCGTCCCTGACCCCGTGGTAGCACGGGCGCACGAAACCTTCATGCTAGATCGCCGGAGCGCAGCTCTGCCCCTTCTTCAAGGGCGACCAGTATTGCCAGGCTTGTTGTTGTCCTCGAACGCACCCCTGGGCTGTGGTCGCGCAGCTCACCTTTAGATAGCATTTGCCGCCAAATTGGGCATCTTCAGCGGTCTGGTCTACACATGCCGACCCCTTCTCGTACTTGCAAGAAAAAGGTCCATTTTGTAAGGATCCTTGATCCATAGATGGGTCCACGCAAGCCCCGTTACCAGCACACACCGAAACCACTCCGCACGGGCATGCCGATTGATTGGGCCCGGCATCAGGGCAGTCAGCTCCTACCATTGCCCCGGCGGTAACGAGAAATACAAATAGACTGCCGCGTGATGCTGTACGTTGAAGTGAGTACATAGTACATATCCTTTTTTGGGTGGGGTCGAGAGAGACTGGTTGAAACCTATCGGAAACTCTGTGGGACGATCCGTGAGATAGCACGCTGCGTGCTTGCGTGGTCGTGGCGGCAAACATTTTGACTAGAGGTTGGGAATAATAGCCGACGTGTTTGGTACCTCGGTAAGCTGGGCGACAGCGTTGGCCCTGAGCTGAAGGGGAAGGCGCTTAAGCGTCGCATCCCGAGGGGTAGTTGTCTCATCAAGATACACAATCGTAATTGCAGTGCTCTGGTCGCCCTCCTTGGCAGCTAAGGTCCACGCCACGTCTAATTTTGCGCAGTCGCCGGGGCTAAATTCACTGCTGTTCAACGCTGCGGTGGTGCAGTTGCACGATGTGAGGACGGCAACAATGCGAGTGGCTCTGTTTGCTATCAACTCAAACGTCACCTTCGCAGTCGAGCCTAGCGGGATGTCTTTGAGATGCTGACAGGGTGTTGTCGCGACGAGTGCCGTCGGAGTGGTGCGGCCTTCAGGATGTAATGTCATTGCCCATAGTGCCCCTGCGACCAGAGACGACAGGAGCAATGTTCGTTCTGTTTTAGGGGAGGTCATGACTGCAGCCCATGAGGTGGAGAACCGGCGCAGAAGATGCGGCGAACCCCCTACAGAGGGAGCATACGGCCCCCCCGCTCGGTTGTCAACAGGCGGCCGCCGGCGGCACGCGGTTGGACGACGACGTCGCACGACGGGTGTTGAATGTCGCAAATTCATCGGAGGTTGCGGAGCTGCGGCGGGGCTGCGGGTGGCGCGGCGAGGGCGCCGTGAGACTTGTTTGCGCGGCTGGCCCTACGAGGGGCGAGTTGCGCCGCCCGGGTAGGTCTTGGTAGCCTCTGTACGGAATGGAAGACGGTTTTTGGGGGGAGTCGATGAGAGCCGCGTGATGTGCGGCCGGGTGGGTGCCTGTCGGTGGCGCACCATGAAACTCACGCTCGCGAAACTGCCGTGGCTCGAGATCGCCTTGGCGGTGACGTCCCTGGCGCTCGTGCTGCAACTGTTTCCATCGATCGCCACGTGTATTCTCAATCAGATCGACGTGCGGAACTGGTCTCGGACCACTTGGTTGGTCTGCAACGCGCTCTTCGTCGCCGTGCTCGTGTCCGTGCGATTCGTGCCGAATGTTCTGGCTCGGATTCGCGATACCCAGGCGAAGCCGAAACCAAAGCGGAGGCGATCAGGATGCCTCGGAAGTCTCCGGCCCGCGGCGCTGCCGCCAGCCGTTGTGGATTCACACTGATCAAGCCCCTGATCGTGGTCGGCATCATCGGCCTGATCCTCCAGATAGCGATGCCGGCCGCGCAGAGCGCCCGCGAGGTGGCGAGGAGAACCGCCTGTCGCTCACGTCTCAAGCAGATCGGCCTCACCGCGCAGGCCCACGAGATTGCTCGGTGAGCGTTCCCCAGCGTCGGGTGGCACTTCATCTGGATCGGCGCGGCCGAGCGGGGCACCAACCAGCGGCTGCCCGGTAGCTGGGTATTTAATCTTCTCGACTACGCGGAGGAATCGGCGCTCCGCAGCGTGGGAGCGGAATTGAACGGGCCGGAGCGACACGCCCAGCCGACGCAGCGAAACGCGACGCCCTTGCCTCTGTTTCTCTGCCCGACACGACGGACCAACGGCGCGGGGCCCTATACGATGAACCAGCAACCGTTCACGCTGGGCGGGGCGGTTCAGCCGCTGCTTTCCCGAGGCACGAAGAGTGATTTCGCCGCGTGCGTGGGCGACACCTTCGAGGTGGAGTTTCCCTGGCAACGGCCCGGCCCGCAGTCGCTCCAGCAGGGAGCCAACGGTGCCTTCGCATGGCCCGCCATGCAGAAGACGTTCACCGGCGTCATCTACGACCGCAGCAGCACCCGACCGATACGCGGGAGGCGTGCGATACGTGTGCACGATCGAGTTGGGAAAGGGAACGCATCTATTCAAAGTGGGCGACGCGAGCTGGAAGGCCGTGAATCTTGGCGCCTGGGATCCGGAGTACGTTCTGGAGCCGCGCGTGGCCTACGGCGCGCTCACGGGCGGGAACTCCCAGAATTTCATCCTCAAAGTCGCTTAGCCCGGGAGATACCACTTCGAGGTCCATGCCTCCGACCGCGCCAAGCCGATCATTCGCTACGTGAAGGAGCCGTAGGCGGCGAGTCGGCGGCAGTGGCGGGTGTTTCGGCCTGTTTGCGCACCCGAAACACCATCGTGGTATCGCCGATGCGGGCAAACGGTTTGGCGGCCGCCAGTCGAGCGGTCAGGGCGGGCGGCACGATGTGAGAGTCGTATCCTGCGGCGGCCGTGGCGCCGAAGGCGTAGTACGACCAGCCATCGCCGGGCGTGTCCCAGTCGGGGGTGGCAAGCAACTGGGCAGTGTGCTCCGGCGTCATTGGTGTGCAGTCGATGCCCACGTTCGCAGGGTTCAGCCCTTCTTCATACGCCAGCGCCAGCCCCGCTGCTTCGGGATGCTCCGCGATGAACCGCTCGAGGGCGATCAGGTCTTGGCCCCAGTCCACGTTACTGCTCACGAGATGCTGCCAGCCGTTCCAGCGGCCACCCACGGTCTCGTTGAAGTAGGCCAGGCTGTGCGGCACGCAGAGCAGGCTGCTCACGGTGCCCCACGCGAGGCCGGCGATCACGAGCCCGGCGACGGCCCGTAGCCGGAGCGGCGCTGCGTGGCGGCGAGCGGCATCGAGCGTTGGGCCGAGCCTGCCGATCCAGACCTGAAAGAACGGAAACACGGGGAGAACGTAGCGGAGGTGTTCGTTCATGCCCGTTTGGGAGCTGACGAACACGAAGAGCGCCACGGGAAGCACGAGGAGCGCCGCCTCGTCGCGGAGCCGCACGCCCGGCGGCTGCCAGGCTCGGGCCGACGCCGCCAGAAACAAGATCAGCCACGTGCCCAGCGGGAGCTTCATTGCGAGGCCGAGCAGGTAGTAATACCACCAGCCGGTCTTGCTCCACGTGCCCGAGAGAAAAAACTCGTGGTGGTAGGTCTCGAAGTCGCGCCGCTGCAGATCGATGCCGATGACGTAGTTCCGCGGCAGAGGCAGCGGCAGGTCGGCGAGGATGGTGGAAGCGAAGCGGTTGCCGTGCTTCCCGTAGCTATCGCCGTCGAGGCCGGAAAGCGAGCGGCTCACGAACGAAAAACTGCCTAGCCTGGGCAGGCAGTCTTCGAAGGCGTAGCCGAAGTTGATCACATAAAAGGCGATGGCGATCCGCAGCACGAGCATTCCCGCTTCCCTGCCCCACTGTCGCGCCGTCATCGTGTTTCGGTCGCCCCAGCGAAAGGCGACCCAGAGAAGCGGCCAGAGCGGCAGGAACACGAGCAGCGTGGTCTTGGCGAGCTCGGCGAAGCCGAGAAGCGCTCCGCTGATGGCCGCCCCAGCCCACGTCGGCTGCTTCAGCCACCGCCAGAAGCTGTGGCAGGCCACGAGGCCGAGGGCCGATGCGGCCACGTCGGACGTGATCAGCTGCCCGTGGCCGAGCATCATTGGGCAGAAGCACCAGACAGACAGGGAAAGCAATGCCCCAGTGCGGCCATAGAGCTCCCGGCTCCATCGATACACCGCCCATCCGCCAAGGAGCGCAAAGGGAATGCAGGCGAGCCGGGCGAGGGTCATGAGAAAAAACGTCCGGCGGCCGTTGGCGTGGCAGAAATCCTGGCCGAGGGCCATTTCCGGGCGGGCGCCAGGACCGCTATAGAAACTCTTCCATTCGGTCTCGCACCCAGCGGCCATGACGGGCAGGGCTGCCACTAGTCGCACCAGCGGCGGGTTCACGGAATAGACGTCGAAGCGATTGAACATCCAGTAGCTGATGCCGGCGACGAGGTGCCCGGGCTCGTTGAGCGTGGGGCTCTTGGTCGCGGCGCCCCAGGCGAGGATGACGGCGTGG
>Ga0208376_1000111_pt1 | contig 23134 bp, 23 predicted proteins | sample CryBogmetaGMA25M_FD_184548 | JGI IMG/M metagenome (GOLD analysis project Ga0208376, IMG submission 184548) | Freshwater microbial communities from Crystal Bog, Wisconsin, USA - MA2.5M (SPAdes) | ecosystem: Environmental > Aquatic > Freshwater > Lake | place: Crystal Bog, Wisconsin, USA...
GGGCCTCGATCTCAGCCCTGTCCCTCCAGTAAAGCTTGCCACTTTACTCAAAGAGGAATTAGCTAAGTGGGCAAAAATTGTGAAGGCATCAGGAGCTCAGCTCGACTAGCCTAAAATAAAGCCATGTCTAATGCTACCCTTGCACCACAATTAACTTCAGCTAAAGAGCTTGCAGAGGCTTTGCGCACTAATGGCTATGTCGTAGCTTCTGCAGAAACAGTAGCTGAGGTTAGTAAGATTTCTATATCTGATCTAGAAGGCTTGACTCAGTTTTGGGAAGGCTTACCTCGTGACCCATATTTGAAAGATGGTGGACGTTATCGTTTTCGGCGTCATGCTAGTTATGAAATTAAAGGCGATCATCTCAACTTAGTGCCTCACCGAGCGCATTGGCAATCAGTAGATTACAACGCTCTGCATGGTGGTCTTGAGCGTTGGTTTGAGCCCGTACAGGAAAAATTATTAAATGATTCTACATGGCAATCACTACTTCTAGGACTTGCTAATATGTTGTCTGGTTTAAAACCAGTCACTACTTGGTTTGTTGAAGCCCATCAATTCCGGATAGATACAACCGATGGTATTGGACGACCAACACCTGAAGGTGCGCATCGCGATGGTGTAGATTTTGTAGCTGTCTTTTTATTAAATCGAGTTGGCATTAAAGGTGGTGAGACTAGAATTTTTGATGCCGGTGGATCTGCGGGACTGCGCTTTACTCTTGCTCAGCCATGGTCTGTTTTGCTGATGAATGATGAGCGCATGATTCATGAATCAACTCCGATTCAGCCGCTCGGAAATTATGGATATCGAGATACTCTGGTATTGACCTTTAGATCCAATGGTTTCCAGGATTCACCGAATCGTAGCCAGCAATAAAAGGACTGCATTACTCTGGATCGATACCAGCTTCCTTAATCGCCTTAGCCCATTTTGCAGTCTCTAATTTAATTTTTTGTGCCAGCATTTCTGGTGTTCCAGGTTGTGTTTCAAAACCCATTGCAGAAAATCGCTCAATGACATCTTTTGATTTAGCTGCATCATTAATTGCTTTATTGAGTTTAAGGACTATATCTTTTGGCATATCTGCTGGGCCAAATACAGCAAAGAATGCGATGAGCTCATAACCCTTGATGCCAAGTGCTTCGTTGACGGTTGGTAACTCTGGAATGGCAGGGGAGCGCTTAAGTGAGGTAACTGCGAGACCTCGAATTTTTCCTGCTTGCACTTGCGGCAGGGTAACTCCAAAATCCGCTGTGAACATATTGACTTGGCCGCCAATTACATCGGTCATTGCATTTGGACCACTTTTATAAGAAACACCAGTCATCTTAATATCAGCCGCACTTGCTAGCATTTCCGAAGAGACGCGTTGCGATGTGCTTGCGTAAGCAAAAGTCATTTTTCCAGGATTTGCTTTTGCTAAAGAGACAAAACCATTCAGTGATTTTGCTAGGACATCATTATTAATGGTAACGATAAGAGGGGCTGATCCAAAATATCCAATTGGGGTAAATGCAGTTTCCTGGTTATAGGGTAGATTTTTAACTAAACTTTTAAGGGCGGCATTAGTGCTATTAGTTCCGAATAAGATGGTGTAGCCATCTGCCGGAGCTTTGGCAACCAGATCTGCACCAATCAGGCCATTAGCTCCAGGGCGATTTTCTATGACAACGGGCTGACCCAAGAGCTCGCCCATCTTAACCGCATATGCACGTCCAATTTGATCAGTTGTACTCCCTGGTGCGAAAGGCACAATTGCTCTAATGGGTTTTGTAGGATAGCCATCAGCCATTACCTGCACACTACTAATACCGATCAGTAGGCCGGCGCAAAACCGTATTAGATAGCCTGGAATATGATTCTTTTGCATAGTGTCTCCATCCGTTTTTACTAGTGTAGCGGGTCTTTGTCCCCTAGGGCGAGTAGAATGAATTCACGTTTTTACTGACTCTTTATGCGCTTTCGATCGGCTGGTTATACCCCCCTTATGCTCATAGCACAAACCTGTGCTTTATTGGGCTTTGCCTGCTACGCAGTGGTATTAACCACCTTGCAGAAGGAATGGCTTTTAAGCAATCTTCAGTCAGGTTTGATTGCTAGCGCTTTCTTCTTTGGATATATGTTGGCCGTTCCCTTGGCTACAGCTTTAACTGATCGGGTAGATGCCCGTAAGGTATATATCTGCGGCGGTCTTTCAGCAACAGCAGGTTTATTAGGTATGAGTCTTTTTGCCTATAACTTTTGGACCGCCCTATTCTTTATGGCAATCAATGGTGCTGGCTTAGCGGGAACCTATATGCCGGGACTCAAAATCTTATCAGACCGAATCAAGTCAGGCGAGCTTACACGACACATTGCTTTTTATACGGCTTTCTTTGGCATTGGCACTGGATTTTCTTATTTATGTTCTGGCTGGATCCTCAGTGCTCTTGGTTGGCACTATGTGTTTGGCATTATTGCGCTTGGACCTTTCACCGCTTTTTTGATTGTCTTTTTATTGATACCACCTCTAGAGCATCAGAAGTGGAAGGGCCCAATCCAAATTCGTTTGCACGATATTTTTCCAGTTGATAAATGGAAGCTTGTACTACATAACAAAAAAGCATCTGGTTTTATTTTTGGATATACCGCTCACTCTTTAGAGTTATTTGCTTCTAGGAGCTGGCTTGTTGCTTTCTTTGCATTTTGTACTGTGATCTCAGGTGAAACCTTTTACCTAGCAGTAACTACATTGGCAGGTGTGATTAATTTCTTCGGCGTACCTTCATCGATCCTTGGTAATGAAATTGCTTTGCGGATTGGGCGTCAAAAGTGGGTATGTATTGTGATGTGTATGAGCGCGGTGCTTGGAATTGGTTTAGCTCTTTCTACAGGCCATTCATGGTGGCTTATTATTGCTCTTGCAATTGGGCATGCCATCTTCATCATGGCAGATTCGGCGACTTTGACGGCTGGTCTTGTGGTCAGTGCTCAAGAAAATATTAAAGGTGCCGCTATGGGCTTGCACTCTCTGATGGGATTTGGAGGTGGTATGGTGGGCCCTGCAATCTTTGGTTTCGTGCTGGATATATCTGGATCACAAACATCTCAGGTTGCTTGGGTATGGGCTTATGTCTCAGTGGTCATATGGGGCGTTTTATTTGTTCTTTATGAGCGACGCAATGGTTGGGTTGGTAAACAAACTTCATGAGTCAATCTCAAGCTTGCTATCACTGTTCAAGCATTATTTCTCTGGGCGATTTCATCAAAGCAGAGTTGGGTGGAGTTAGCCGATCATTTTGTTGTCCAGGTTGCATGGCGATTGCCCAAACGATTCATGGTGAAGGCCTAGAGGTTTTTTATGCAAGACGTATTCAATCGAGTGATAAGCCTTCAGCTTATTTAGCTCTCAATGAGATTCCAGAAAAGCTAAAGCCTTATGATGATCCTTCTTTACGAGGTCGCTTTACCCGTCCTTATGGTGAAGTTGGTGAGCTAGAAACTACTTTACGTTTAGAGAAAATTCGTTGTGCTGCCTGCGTCTGGTTATGTGAGCAACATTTACGTCGTATTGCTGGTGTTAACGAAGTGCAGATTAATTATGTGACGCAGAAAGTCATCGTTCGTTTTTCTCCAGAAAAGACAAGCTTAGCGAAACTACTTTTTGAGATTGAAAGAATTGGTTATGAGGCTTGGCCTTTTGAACCTTCTTTATCTTCAGATCGAGCTAAAAAAGAAAGGCGCCAATTACTCACCAGACTTGGCGTGGCAATGCTGGGCATGATGCAAGTCATGATGTATGCCTGGCCTACCTATGTTGGCGCAGACATTACACCGGAGTTTGATTTACTTTTGGGTTGGACTAGTTGGATATTAACCGTCCCTGTAATGGTGTATTCAGCTGGGCCGATATTTCAGGCTGCGTGGCGTAGCGTTCAGTCTTTCAGGCAAACCCATATGTTGGGAATGGACGTTCCTATTGCCCTTGCACTGGCATTGGCATTTATTGCTGGAACCATCAATTTGATGAAAGGCTCTGGACAGAGTTACTTTGACTCCATCACCATGTTTGTGGCATTTATATTAGCGGCACGTTATGTTGAATTGCTAGCGAGACAAGATGCGCAAGGTGGTGCAGAGGCTCTTGCAAAGCAATTGCCAGCTACCTGTGAACGTATATTCAATTACCCAAAGTCACAAGAGTTTGAAGTGGTACCCGTTGTCAATTGCAACCCAGGCGAAGTACTCCGTGTTTCCCCTGGCGAGGTGGTACCAGCTGATGGAGTGTTAATCGAAAACCCTAGCGCGCTAGATGAGTCATTGCTTACTGGAGAATCTAAACCAGTTGAGAAGAAAATTGGAGATCGGGTATATGCAGGTACTCACAATATTCTGAATCCCTTATTCATGAGAATTGATGCTGTAGGGCAGTCTACTCGTATTGCAGGTATTGCTTCACTTCTGGATCAAGCTCTATTAGCAAAACCAGTCATGGTGAGTCTCGCAGAAAAGTGGGCAGCATACTTTGTCGCTTTTCTTTTATTAAGTGCATTTATTTCATCTGCTATTTGGTTGTACTTTGATCCGAGTCAAGCATGGACTGTTTTAGTTTCTGTCTTAGTTGCAAGTTGCCCATGCGCTTTATCACTCGCAGTGCCAACTGCTATGGCTGCTGCCCAAGGAGCAGTTACTAAGTTAGGTTTATTGATTGTGCGTGGTCATGTTCTTGAGGGTTTAGTGAAATCTACAGATCTAGTATTGGATAAAACTGGCACACTCACTATGGGCCAGCCTGAGCTACAAAATATCCTTAACTTGCGTAAAGGCTATCGTCGTGAAGATGTGCTTATATTGGCTGCAGCATTGGAGGCTGGCCAAAGACACCCTTTGGCACTTTCCTTGTTGCGTGCAGCTCAATTGGAGAAGTTGTCACCTGCTATATTGAGCGAGCCTGTAGTAAATCAACTGGGTAAAGGTTTAAGTTCGGGTTCGTACAGGCTTGGAAGCGCAGTGTGGCTTGGTCTGCAGCAGAATGCTCAAGAGGGTCAATATGGACAAGTGCATCTCGCAGATGACCAAGGATTAATTGCCAGCTTTGTTTTCTTGGATACGCCAAGACCGGGATTGGAGATGTTTCTTAAGACTGCAAAATCGAGAAACATTATTGTGCATTTAGTTTCGGGTGATGATCCTGCAACGGTAGCTTGGTGGGCAAATCATGTTGGTATTGAAAGTTATCAAGGCGGTTGTACTCCTGAAAATAAATATGACTACATTGAGCGCTTACAAAAAGAAGGGCGCTTCGTGTGGGCTATCGGGGATGGTGTGAACGATGCGCCATTATTAGCCTGTGCAGATATTTCGATTGCAGTTGGTGCTGGAGCACCTCTAGCAGCCGCAGGTGCGGATGCCATTTTGACTGCTGTGTCATTAGAGCCCTTGGCTAAAACTTTGAGGTTAGCTGATAAGACACAGATGATCATTAAAGAAAATCTATTGTGGGCTTTGATATATAACGTACTGGCCATTCCTGCTGCGATGATGGGCTTAGTTAATCCTTGGGTGGCCGGTATCGGAATGTCACTCTCTTCTCTAGCAGTAACTTTAAATGCCTGGCGTTTGCGAAAAGCTTAGACTATAGCGATGGAAAGCTTATTTATCCTGATTCCTTTATCCCTTCTTCTGGTGGGACTGTTGGCGTGGATTTTGCACTGGTCCATTAAGAGTGGGCAGTTTGATGATTTAGATGGCCCTGGCCAGTCTATTTTAATGGATGATGACGCTCCAGAGACGCAAAAAGTTAGTAAACACTCTAATAAATAGCAAGATATCTATTGATTTAATGCGGGCTTATTGAGTTCTTATAATCAAGTCTGAATTTTGGCCTACCCTTTTTGATATAGATCAAATTCCCTCCTAAGCCTTACTTTGATAATCCATCCAGTCTATTTGGATTATGTCGTTGTTTGGTCACAAAAAAGGAGAAACCATGGGACTTACCGTGGGGAGTAATCAAGATACCTTCAATTACAAGGTTGTTAGCCAATTTGCCATCGTTACCGTACTTTGGGGAATTGTTGGCATGCTCGTGGGGGTTATTCTCGCAGCTCAACTCATCTGGCCTGAAATTACTTTTAATATTCCTTGGCTTAGCTACGGACGCTTGCGTCCATTGCATACCAATGCGGTGATTTTTGCCTTTGGCGGCTCTGCTTTGTTTGCAACGTCGTACTACATCGTGCAGCGAACCTGTCAAGTTCGATTGTTCTGTGACAAATTAGCGGCGTTTACCTTCTGGGGTTGGCAAGCAGTAATTGTTTCGGCTGCTATCACTTTACCATTAGGGATCACAACTTCTAAAGAATATGCTGAACTTGAGTGGCCAATCGATCTGCTTATTACTGTAGTTTGGGTTGCTTATGCGATCGTGTTCTTCGGCACGATTATCAAACGCAAGACCAAGCATATTTATGTATCTAATTGGTTCTTCGGTGCTTACATCTTGACAATTGCTGTATTGCATATCGTGAATAACATCGAGATGCCAGCAAGCCTCTTCAAGTCTTACTCTGCCTATGCTGGTGCACAAGATGCCATGATTCAGTGGTGGTATGGTCATAATGCAGTTGGATTTTTCTTGACTACTAGCTTCTTGGGCATGATGTATTACTTCATTCCAAAGCAAGCTGAACGTCCAATCTACTCATATCGCTTATCCATTGTCCACTTCTGGGCTTTGAACTTCACTTATATGTGGGCAGGTCCTCACCACTTGCAACACACTTCTTTACCCGACTGGACACAGTCTTTAGGCATGGTGTTCTCCTTGATTTTGTTAGCTCCATCTTGGGGTGGCATGATCAACGGCATCATGACTTTGTCAGGCGCTTGGTATAAATTGCGTCGCGATCCGATCTTGAAATTCTTGGTAGTGGCATTGTCCTTCTACGGCATGTCTACCTTTGAAGGCTCGATGATGTCAATTAAAACTGTGAATAGCTTGTCTCACTACACAGACTGGACTATCGGTCACGTACACTCTGGCGCCTTAGGTTGGGTCGCCATGATTACTATCGGCTCCCTCTATTACCTCATTCCACGCTTAGTTGGTCAGCGCGATATGTATAGCACTAAGTTAATTGAATTGCATTTCTGGATTGCGACGATTGGGGTAGTAATTTATATCGCTGCAATGTGGATCGCAGGAGTGATGCAAGGTTTGATGTGGAGAGCATTTGAATCAGATGGAACTTTGACTTACAGCTTTGTTGAGTCAGTTAAAGCAACTTATCCTTTCTATGTCATTCGTTTACTAGGCGGCCTATGCTACTTAAGCGGTATGTTGTTGATGGCTTACAACGTCTATAAAACTGTGATTAACAAAAAATTCGTAGACGCCCCTATTCCACAAGCGTCCATTACCGCTCACTAAGGAAAAGAACATGTCAGAACAACGTCGATTTTTCTCCCACGAAACGCTTGAGCGTAATGTTGGTTGGTTGATCATTGCTACCATTGCAGCAATCTCAGTTGCTGGTTTGGTGCAGATCGTTCCCTTATTCTTTCAGCACTCTACAACTGAGCCTAGCCCTGGAATCGAGCCATATACAGCCTTACGTTTAGCTGGACGCGATATTTATCAGCGGGAAGGTTGCTTAGGTTGTCATTCACAACAGATTCGTACGCTGCGGTCTGAAGTAGAACGTTATGGTCCTTACTCTTTAGCTGGTGAGTCTGTATTCGATCATCCATTTCTTTGGGGTAGTAAACGTACTGGTCCAGATTTGGCACGTGTAGGCGGTCGTTATTCAGATGACTGGCATCGTATTCATTTGCGCAATCCACGCGATGTGGTACCTGAGTCCAATATGCCGGCTTACCCATATTTGCAAAAGCCAGCAGCTGCAGACACGATTGCTTCACATTTGACTGCGATGCGTCGTTTAGGTGTTCCATACACTGACGAGCAAATCGCTAATGCACCAAAAGAGCTAGAAGGTAAAACTGAAGAAGATGCCTTGATTGCCTATCTTCAGGGTCTTGGTATTAATCGTAGATACATCATTGTTGACGAGGTAGTTGCTAAGTAATTCTTAGTAATAGAGAAAATATGCAAAATATCGCCCCTTATCTCTCAGCAATTTCTACCATGCTTGGCTTGGTAGTATTTTTAGGAATCGTTTGGTGGGCATGGTCTGCAAAAAGACAGCCAGCCAATCAAGAGTCCGCCGAACTTCCGTTCGATCTTCCCGATGAATTCAGTAAGGATAAATCATGAGTGACTTTCTTGGTGCCGGTTGGAGTGCCTATATCGCCTTAGTAACATTAGTCGGTATTTTTTGGTGCATCTGGTTGTTGTTTTCTCAACTCAAAGTCAAGGTCAAGCTTAAGCCGGATGGCGAAGTGGCAGATACGGGTCATGTATGGGACGACGATCTTCGTGAATTAAATAATCCCCTACCACGTTGGTGGATGTGGATGTTCTTGCTCTCATGCATCTTTGCTTTGGTATATCTTGTTCTATACCCAGGCCTTGGCTCTTACCCTGGCATATTGGGTTACAGCACCGATGGCGCCTTGATGAGTTCAATGACCACTGCAAACGATGAGCTGAAACCGGTTTATGCGAAATATGTAAAGATGGACATTGAGCAAGTAGCAGCCGATCCTAAGGCGCGTGAAATGGGTCAACGCCTATTCTTGAACTCTTGCGCACAGTGCCATGGCTCTGATGCTGGTGGCTCTAAAGGCTTTCCTAATTTAACGGATGGTGACTGGCTCTATGGTGGCTCACCAGAAAATATCAAAACAACTATTACCAATGGTCGTGGCGGAGTCATGCCTCCATTCCCTCAATTAGACGCTAAGCAAATTGTGGATGTGGCTAACTATGTACGCACTCTCTCAGGTTTGCCTGCGGATGATCTCAAGGCGACACGTGGTGCTGAAGTATTTAAATCCAATTGCATAGCCTGTCATGGGGCTGAAGGTAAGGGCAATATCGCTTTAGGCGCACCAAACTTAACTGATAAGACTTGGTTATATGGCAGCTCTGAAGCAATCATTGTTGAGACGGTTACTAAAGGTCGTATGGCGATGATGCCTGCTCAGGACAAAGTATTGAGTCCAGAGAAGATTCAGTTACTGACTGCCTACGTTTGGGGTCTGTCTAACAATAAGCAGCCAGCAGCAACAAAGTAATTGGTGTCAAGTAATGTGCCGGGTGGAAAACCCATTCCGATAGAAGTTATTGAGGAATCTCTTTATGAGGTCCGGCGAAAGATTTACCCACGCTCAGTAACTGGATTATTTGCACGTTGGCGTTTCATTCTAGTATTTGCTACGCAGCTGTTATTTTATGGTTTGCCATGGTTGAGTTGGAATGATCGCCAAGCAGTTCTCTTTGATTTAGTTCAGCGTAAGTTTTATATCTTTGGCCTTGTACTCTGGCCACAAGACGTGATTTATCTGACGCTCTTATTAATTCTTTCTGCATTAGCCCTATTTTTATTTACTGCCGTAGCTGGCCGACTTTTCTGTGGCTATGCCTGTCCACAAACGGTTTATACCGAAATCTTTATGTGGATCGAGCGTAAGGTTGAGGGTGATCGATTTGCACGTATTCGTTTAGATGGTGAAGAGTGGCCTTGGGGCATTCATAAGTGGCGCCTCAAAATCACCAAACATTTTTTATGGTTGCTGATTGCCTTCTGGACAGGCTTTACCTTCATTGGGTATTTCACTCCTATAGAAACCTTAGGCTCTGCCTTATTGCATCTATCGCTTGGCCCATGGCAGACATTCTGGTTGTGCTTCTATAGCTTTGCTACCTGGGGTAATGCCGGCTTTATGCGCGAGCAGGTTTGCAAATATATGTGCCCCTATGCCCGCTTTCAAAGTGTCATGGTAGATAAAGATACTTTCTTGGTGACGTATGACAAAGTACGCGGAGAGCCAAGAGGTAGCCGTAGCAAGTCGGTTGATCATGGCTCCATGGGATTGGGTGATTGTGTTGACTGCAGTATTTGTGTACAAGTTTGTCCAACAGGAATTGATATTCGAGAAGGCTTGCAATACATGTGTATAGGTTGCGGAGCGTGTATTGATGCCTGCGATCAAGTGATGGAAAAAATAGACTATCCAAAGGGTTTAATTCGCTATACGACTGAGCGGGCAATTGAAGACCAAGAATCCAATCAGAGCGCTATTAAGCATATCCTACGTCCACGTGTTTTGATCTATACCATATTTATTACACTGCTTGCCTCTGCTTTTTTATTCTCCTTAGCCACTCGCAATCCGTTACGAGTTGATGTCATGAGGGATCGTGGAGCCTTAGCTCGTGAGGTTGAAGGCATGCGGATTGAAAATATTTATCGTATTCAGATCATGAATGCCTCCGAGCACCCTATGAGAGTGCAAGTGAAGGCTACAGGCTTAAATGATTTAAGGATCTTAAACTCTCAGGCCAAAGAAATTACGGAGATTAATGTGGGCCCAGCTAGTAACCAGATGCTCCCAATTAAAGTGAGCACCACAATTGGTCAAAATGATTCAGGAAATTACCCAATTCATCTTGATGTAGTAGCGCAAGAGCTCGTGGGTGATAAGGTAGTAATCAGAACTCGCGAAGAGAAGTCTACTTTTATTATTCCGCGTTAGGCTTGCAGGCAATGGAGAGGATACATATGACAAAAGAGCAAACTACAAAACCATGGTGGAAGCAGTTATGGCCATGGTTATTAATCAGTGGTCCAGCCGTAGCGATGATTGGTTGCATTATTACGATTTGGCTTGCAGTCAATTTATATGCAGACAAGCCATTGCGTGATGGAGTTACTAAACAAGGTCTCAAGGTTGAGCAGCTTAAAGATACACAGGCGAGCAAATGAAATACCGCTTGCTGATCTGGATTTTGTGGCCTTCTTTTTTAGTGGCCGGTATGGCGGAAGGTTTACTATTTACAGTAATTCATCCACAAGACCTATTATTTTTTGGGCACCATCCTGAGATTTCGGATGAGGGTATTTATACGATTGGGTTTTTTGCGATTTGGACCTTCTGTGCAGTCTCTAGCGCTCTAACTGCCTATATCCTGCCTGGGATAGAGGCTCCGGGGAGTAAAGGGGTCGACCGGGGCTTGCTTTAAATCTGCTTGATTGCTGCCTCGGTATGACAGCTTTGCCGATCAGGGTTAGGAATACCGGCTAGTTCATACAGACCATCCATGTCAATTAACTTAATGTGACGTTGTTTAATCTGAATTAAGCCCGATTCAGCAAAGCGGGAGAGCATGCGACTGACAGTTTCAATCTGAATCCCTAGATAGCTGCCGATCTCGACGCGACTCATGCGTAAGTCAAATTCATTATTGAGATAGCCTCGTGCTGCTAAGCGCTGCGAGAGGCTTAACAAGAATGCTGCCAATCTTTCTTCAGCACGCATCGTGCCCAATGAAAGCAGGTGGCGTTGATCTTGAGTCAGTTCACGACTCATGATCTTATGAAATTGATTTTGTAACACTGGAATTTGACGGGCTAAGTCTTCAAATGCTTCATAGCGAATGATGCAGACTTCACTCTCTTCTAGTGCAATGGCATCAGATTGATAGTGGCCCTCGCCAATGCCATCTAGACCTAAGATTTCGCCAGGGAGATGAAAGCCAATAACCTGTTGACGACCATCTTGTAAGCAGTATTCAGTTTTGAGTGTGCCAAAGCGTACGCTATAGACTGAACTGAGAGGGTCGCCATGACGGTAGAGACTTTCACCTTTCTGGAGGTGAACTCGCTCTTTAATAAGAGAGTCAACTTTAGATACATCGCTAACACTGAGGCCTACTGGAAGACAAAACTGACCTAATACGCAGACTGAGCATTTACTGTTTGGAGAGTCGGTAGGTTTGTAATTCATCTTGGAGCTAATTATCAAGCAGTTTATTCTATAAGTATGAAAATCAGCACTATTACCTATTCTTTACTGAGCAAATGCTAACTTTTAGTCTTCTTTTGGCAGTCTTCCTAGGGGCCCTAGTAAGCGGCTGGCACTGTGCATTGATGTGCGGTGGCATCGCGGCAGCTATAGAGAGACCTATCGCTCTAGAGACCCCTCTAAGACCGAAATCTGAGCTCTTTTTCTCGCAGTTAGTCATGCATCTAGGGCGAATAACAACTTATATTATTTTGGGAGCTGTCGCTGCTTGGGTAGGTGTGGTGATATGGCAGCAAAACATCATTCCCATTCAGCGACCCCTGTTTGTTGTTACTTCCTTGATTTTGATCTTTATGGGAGTTCGCCTCTTAAGAGTAGGTAAATCAAAGGGCCTTCTTGGTGGCAAATGGTTGAGTACCAAAATTGCAGGCTATTGGGCTAAATATTTAGGGGGGATGGCTAACGGCCCGTCGCGCTGGTTTAGTGGCATGCTCTGGGGCTTGGTTCCCTGTGGTTTGGTCTATAGCGTTTTACCACTCGCTTTTTTATCTGGTGATGTGACAACTGGTGCAGCGCTCATGCTTGCATTTGGATTGGGAACTCTACCTAACTTATTGCTAATTTCTAAATTCTCCGCAGCCCTGACTCAGTTTGGCCAATATGTCTGGGTGCGCTATCTTGCTGTTGCACTGCTATTGACTGCTGGCATATTTGGTTTGTACCGCGCTTGGGTTTTGCCTGAAGCCTTATTAAAAGGTGGCTTCTGTATTTCTTAGTCAGATTTTAGGTTGAAAGAACATGAAAGGTTCTAAACCGACCTTCTCTTAAGACAGTCTCTCACCAACCCAATAGGCAATGCTGGCAGAGATCGCAGTGACAAAACTTCCCCAGGCCATATCAACAAAAGCCAGACGCATTGGAAAGTCTCTCACAACGGCCAGATTGGTGAGGTCGTAGGTCATATAACAAAAGAAACCAAACAGAGCTCCATATTGCAGTGCATATATCCAAGACTGTTTTGAGAGGGCTGGAATGATGACAAAAATACAAACTCCTAAGGCATAGAGAAGATAAAAAGCTAGGCCAGCAATTAATTTAGGCTCAGTGGCCATTAAATCGCCCATTTCTTCTCGATAGAGATTTTTAGCCACACCTAAAAGCCAGACCAAATCAATGGTAATTAAACAAATAAAAAATGTGAGATAGGTGCCAAAATACTTGAGCATTTGAGTTACCTTTTCAAACTGTTAAACCCTAATAATAAGCATTATCATGGAAAGTGTAGATCAGTAGTTCAATTTAAAGGGAGGCAATATGTTTAAGCATTTATTGGTGCCAGTAGATGGCTCGGATGTGAGTAAAAAATCCTTGAAAAAGGTTGCCGAACTTGCAAAAGCCGACAGCGCCGCGGTGACCTTGGTTTATGTATCTGATCCCCTGCCTCCCATGGTGTATTCCGACAGCACTATGGGTTATGGCATTACCCAAAAGGATCACCAGAAGGTATGTGAAGCTTATGCAAAGGATGTTTTTAAAAAAGCAGCTACTGCATTAGGTGCTGGGATCAAAGCAAAAACTCTGCATATCTCCAATCCTAATTTATCTGAAGGTATCTTAGATGGTGCCAAGAAAGCAAAGGCTGATGTCATCGTGATGGCATCGCACAAGCGCACAGGTATTAAAGGTATTTTGCTTGGTAGTGAAACACATGAGGTGATTGTGCATTCGAAGTTACCAGTATTGGTTCTCGGTTAATACAAAAGTTTCTTTAGTGCAAAAGAAAATAGGGTCCTGATGGGCCCTATTTTTTCATTAACCGAAAATAAGCTGTAAGTCAGTGCTTAGTTATGTTTGATAGGGCTACCGAGTAGCAAAATTTCTCTAGTCAATTGGCCGCTCTCGTTATCACGCATAGACCATAAATCAAGCTGAGTTTTTAACCCATATGGATCAACATAAACACCATTTTTCCTGAGTTCAAAATGCAGGTGGGGGCCAGTTGATCTTCCGGTTGATCCGACATAACCAATCTCTAATCCACGTCGCACTTCATTGCCAACCTCCAGTTCAACGTTGTAGTTGCTCAGGTGGGCATAATAAGTGTGATAGTTACCGGGGTGCTCCAAGATAATTAAGTTACCAAAAGCCCCGCTGTAACCTATGTGAGCAATTTTCCCATTGGCAACACTAAAGATGGGTGTTCCAACTGGCGCAGCGTAATCAATACCCATATGAGTGCGGTAGCGTTGCTTAGGGGGCGCCGCTTGAGCTGTTGATGCCTTACTGCTGGGGCGCTTGCTTGAAGCACGCACGCTACCTACACCTCGTGAGATGCGACGATAGCTCAATGGATTAGTCCAAAAAGAGCGCTCTAGGGATTCACCGCTACCAGTGAAAAAGCCGCCAGGGATATCGTTGCGATCGACCCAATAGGCACTTGCAAAGACTTCTTTATTGGCAGGATCAATAATTTCAGCAGCCCAAATTTGTGCCCATCTCTCGCGATCACCAAAGTCAACAATTAAACGAACAACACTGTTCGTGTTTTCTAAAGAACTGTTTTCCTCGGGATAAATTTGCTTAATCAGAGAATTTAATTCCCATACAAGCTCCACCGGAAGAATATCACCCACTTTACGAGGGTCATATAAAACATCTCGCAGGGGAATACGAATCTCGGTCAGATTTTTGGATTCGTTTTTCAAATAATCTTGCTGTACTAAGAATCCACCAAATGCAGAAGGGATGAATGTCCAAACTTCAGTTTTAGCATCCTGAATAGGGCCATTCATAATGCTGAGTGAGTCAAAACGATTGCGGCTACCGAATGCAGCAGCATAAGGTATGCAATCACCACGCATACGGTCAAAGAATATTTTGGTCTGAGTTTTGAAAAACTCTGAAAACTGTCGATTGTCAATGCCGATACTGGATGGCAAATTATCTTCGTTGAAATTGCGTCTTAAACAACCTTGAATCACTCGATAGTCAAGATTGCTGGCGCTTTCAAGATCAAGCTCGCTTGGGTCTTTGCGTTGGAAAAGAGCTGGATTCAAGCTATTGGTTTTAGATGCACCCTTGGCGGAATTATCTTTAAAGCCAACTTGCTTCGTGTTTTGAACAATTACCTTTTTTCGAGGCTGTGCATTTTGAGCGCTAGCTATTGATGTAAGCCCTGGCAAAAGGCTAAGGCAGCTATATCCAATAAGAACGACTGCCCCTCTACAAAGAAGGGAGCGACAAGTTACTTTTTTATTCACCACGTAATTATCTAATAATGTGACCCTGTACTCCGATAATTATGTTGTAACGCAGCAAATTTGATTTAGTTTTAGTCTGGAGCAACTTTGAGCACCTCAAATGCAGCCTTCAGTCGTTCCTCGTAATTCTTTTTGACTTTCGCGGCATCATCCTTGCTCCAAGGCCGAAATCCCGCTCCTTTGGCAATGCCAGTTTTGCCACTTTTAACTAGATCGGTAACGCAGGTGGGGGGTTGAGTGATATTGGATAAAGAGGGGTATATCAACTCTGCAGCTAGGGTCATGCCTTCCCACCCAGAAATTTCTTTTTGGGTCATTGGGCCAACAGCTGCGTAGCGAAATCCAAAACTGTATCGAACAGCAGTGTCGATGTCATCAGGTGTTGCGATTCCTTCTTGTACAAGTGACAGGGCCTCACGCATTAAGGCATGTTGAATTCGATTGGCTAAAAATCCAGGAATATCTTTTTTGACTAATACTGGCTTTTTTCCATGAGCTCGAAATAGTTCGCAAACCTGATTTGCTAGCTCTGGATCAGATTGTTTGCCCAAAACAATTTCTACCAATGGGACGATATGGGCTGGCATGAAGTAATGCGTGTTGAACATTCGATGGGCAGTGTGGAGACCATCGGCAATATCACTAATTGGAAATCCAGAACTATTGCTTCCAATCGGAATATGAGAAGGTACGCGTTGATCTAAATCGGCAAATATTTCCTTCTTGAGATCTAGGCGCTCTGAAATCGTTTCAATCACTAAATCAGTATCGTTCCAGTCATTCCAATCTGCGATGCTCCCAGCAAGCAATTTAGCACCAAGACTTGACCACTCTGGATTAATTGATTGGGCGCAAGCCATGACCTGCTCAAAGCAAGTCATGGCTTTTGTGGGGGTACGCCCAAGAACGACGACATTGGTTCCATAGGCTAAAAATCCCGCAGATATGCCTACTCCCATCGTGCCAGTTCCAATGACAATTACTTTACCCATAATTTGCACACCTTTTAATCTACTGATACCTTGATTATTCCTTATTTAGGCATGTGCCTGGGAGCTAAATTATCGATACAATCATTTTTTGAAATAAGGAGTCCAGATGCCGATAATTGAATCTATTCAGGTTGCTTCAGTAGCAATTCCCTTAGATAACGTAACCTCGTTTTCTACCCGCACTGTATCCGAGCGCCACTATTGCATAGTGAAGGTTCGCGGGGAGGATGGTAATGAGGGTATCGGCTTTTGCTACGTGGGTAGCGCTGGTGGTGATATTGCTAAGATTGCAGTTGAGCAATTACTAGCCCCTAAGCTCATTGGACAAAATAGCCATCGTAGCGAAGGCCTATGGATGGAGATGTATAACGAGTCTATTTTGCAGGGCCGTGCTGGTGCTGTGATGCGCGCCATCTCTATTTTAGATACAGCCCTTTGGGATCTCAATGCGCGTGCTGCTGGTTTGCCATTACATCAATACCTTGGATCGGTGGTTGATGATCGAGTACCCGCTTATGCGAGTGGCGGATATTATTTAGAAGGCAAAACTCCTGCCAAGCTAGCCAAGGAGATGGAGTCTTACGTTAAACAAGGTTTCAAAGCTGTCAAAATGAAAGTAGGTCGCTTATCACCTGCCGAAGAAGAGGCTCGAGTCGCAGCTGCTCGTAAAGCCATTGGTGACGATATTCTTCTGACTTTAGATGCCAATAATGCTTGGCGTGATTTACCTACTGCCCTTGAGTATGTGCGTCGCTTTGAAGCATATAACCCTTACTGGATTGAAGAACCATTCTCACCAGATGCGATTGATTTACATGCAGCGCTCGCAAAATCAACCAACATTACCGTAGCTACCGGTGAGATGGAGGCTGGTCGCTGGCGCTTTAGGGAGTTAATTGATGCAGGCGGCGCCCTCATTTTACAATCTGATGCAGCAGTCTGTGGAGGTATAACAGAGTGGCGCAGAATCTCTGCGTATGCTGATGTAAAGGGTATTACTGTTTGCCCTCATTGGATGCATGATCTGCATGCTCCTTTGGTTGCAGCAACTCCTAATGCTCGCTTTGTAGAGTTCTTCTTAGATGATCAAGTGCTGAACCTCCGCAGATTAATCAATAAGCAATTGACCTTTAAAAATGGTGATCTGATCTTGCATCAAACACCAGGACTAGGCTTTGAGTTTGATGAAGCTGCGGTGAAAGAATACGCTGGCAAAGCAGCCTGGACAAAAATTACTTAACTCCTTATCTAGTCAATTAGATTTAACTAGGCAGTCTTACGAGTTAATTTCAGATGGGTCATGGTTTGTGTAATCAGCACGAGACCAAATCCGATAAAGCCAATGAGGTCGGCTTCAGTTGAAGGGTAGGCTAAAGCAACCCCAGATACGACCATGATGATGCGCTCAAAGACTTTGGTTTTCTCAATAAACCAACCCTGCAGACCACCAGCCAAGCAGATGATCCCGACTACGGCGGTAAATGAAATCCAAGCAATCTGCATCCAATCAGCTTGCTCAAGGGCGCTGCTTGATCCCATCAAGAGCAAACTCACACCAGACTTATCCAGGACGAACATAAACGGTACAAGAATTGCTGGCGCCACATACTTCCAGGTTTGTAAGGTTGTCTTATAGGGGTTGCCTTTACAAATCGCAGCAGCTGCAAATGGCGAGAGGGCGGTCGGAGGTGAGACTTCAGATAAGACGGCGTAGTAGAAGATAAACATGTGTGCAGCGAAGGCTGGTACACCAAGATTAATGAGTGCTGGTGCCGCTATCACTGCGCAAATAATGTAGGAAGCAGTTACGGGTACTGCTAAACCGACTATCCACACGATTAGGGCTGTGAAGATAGCAGTGAGCAGGAGTGAGCCACCTGCGTACTGAATCACAATAGAGCTGAACTTCAAACCAAGGCCGGTTAATGTAACAGTACCAACAATTAAGCCAGCACCTGCACAGGTGGCAGCAATGGCCAGTACACCCGTTGAACCTGAGGCAAGCGCCTTAGTGAGGTTGGAGTTATATAGGCCTGACAGAATAGGTTCTTTACCCTTAAACCAAGCCCAAGGAATGATAGCCGTGTCCTCGCGCAACATGCTAGAGAAAGCAGATACGACTGTTGCCCAAAATACTGACATAACAGGGGAGAAGCCGAACATCATGAATACCACAATGGATATCAGCGAGAAAAAGTGGAACCAGTATTTTTTGGTTAACTGCCAAGCTGTTTCAGCTGATTCAAAATGAATATTCTTCATGCCATATTTACGAACATCAATCTCCACCATGACGAATAAGCCAAGATAAAACAGAATGGTTGGAATAGTTGCCATTAGCAACACATCCAAATAAGAGATCTTCAGAAAGTCTGCAATCAAGAATGCAGCAGCACCAAGTACGGGTGGAGAAATAATTGCACCTAAACCTCCGGCAGCCAATAGGCCTCCTGCAGCATTTTTTTCATAGCCAACTTTATCCAGCATTGGTGCGGCAACCGAACCTACTGTTACGGTTGTTGCAACGCCAGAGCCTGATGGGCCACCCATTAGAAATGAAGATAGCACAATCGTTCTTCCGACCCCGGAAGATTTGCCGCCCATCGCAGCAAAGGAGAAATCAATAAAGAATTTACCCGCACCTGTAAATTGCAAGAAGGCGCCAAAGATAGTGAAGAGAATAATGAGGGTCGCCGAGACATCTACTGCAGTACCGTAGATACCTTCAAGAGTCATATACATATAGCCAACTAAACGATCTAAGCCATAGCCCTTGTGAGTCCAAGGGGCAGGCAAGTAATTGCCAAATAAGGCATAGAGCAGGAATAAAACAGTTACAGTCACCAGCACCATGCCATTGGTTCTGCGCACACTTTCGAGAATGAGCAAGATTAAGGCAATACCAACCATCACATCGGTTGAATTTGGAGCAGTGTTTCTATCCATAAAGTCATCGCCTCCGCTCAGGATGTAATAAGCAATAGCAACGGAGCCTATAGCAAACAAAACATCCCAAAACATCAATTTATTTTTGAAGCGTGCGGCGATCGGAAAACTGAGGAATACTAAAAATAAAACTAGCGCAACGTGAATGACCCGTAATTGCTGTGTGGGAACAATCGAATAGGCTGCATAGAGATGAAATAAAGACATGCCAACTGCTACTAGGGTGATGAACTTGGCTAGAAGACCTTTGTAATCATTAGAGTCACCTTCCTCTTGCTTAATGAAGGCGTCTAGTTTTTCTTGGGTTTCGTTGTCAATCACGTTTTGAGTCATGTCCCAGCCTGTCTTTATTTACATTTATGTACCGCATTAAAGCAGAAGGGGTGAGATTAACTCACCCCGATGTAACTTAGTTTACTTTGATGCCTTTTTCCTTGAAGTATTTCAAGGCTCCCGGATGATAGGCAACCGGTGTTGCGTTAGCTTTTTGAGCTTCAAGTTTGACATTCCTGTATTCAGCATGAGAGCGAACCAGTTCCAATTGATTGTCAAAGATGGCCTTTACAATTTTGTAAGCCTCTGCGTCTGACATGGAAGCATTAACAACTAATAGGTTTGCAACTGCAGAGACATTGTTGTCTTTCGCCATACCGCTATAGGTTTGTTTGGTAATTACTGATGGGAAATATAAATTGCCATATTTTTTATTCATAGCAGGAACTTCAGCCGCAGTATCAATCATGACAATTTTCATACCTGGGCTATTGGCCAAATCGGTTACAGCTGCAGTAGGTAAGCCACCAACCCAGAAGAATGCATCAATCTTGCGGTCTTTAACAGCATTGACAGACTCAGCAACACTTAAGCGTTCACGCTTTACATCTTTATTGGGATCAAGGCCTGCTGCTTCGAGGAGACGAAATGCCATAACTTCGGTTGCACTACCTGGAGCGCCGGTACTGACGCGTTTGCCTTTAAGGTCGCTCATCGTCTTAATGCCAGTAGATTCAACCGTAGCAACGTGCATGAGGTTTGGATAAAGTATGAGCAGCGCACGAACTTCAACAGGCTTTTCTTTAAATTTATCAACACCAGTTTGAGCATCTTTTGCAGCATCAGCCATGGCAAAACCAACGTATGGTTTACCTGTGCCTACTAGCTTAAGGTTATCTACAGATCCTCCAGTAACCTCTGCAGTAGCTGACATTCCAGGAACTTTACTAGAGAGAACGGCAGCAAGACCACCACCCATTGGGTAGTAAACGCCACCAGTACCACCAGTTGCAATAGAAATATTCTGCGCATGTGCGCTACCCCATAAGAAACTGAGTGATATCACAATGACTTTTAGTAATTTCATGTTATCTCCTAAACATTCTTCAGTATTATTTTTTTAAAGGCCTGGCATGCTGAAGTTAATTGCTTTGAGCTCACCCAGTAATTGAGCTTGTTGGTCAGCACTTAACTGCATGAGGGGTGGACGTACTCGTAACCACTCCGGATCTTTGCTGTAATGTGCTACAGCTGTTTTCATGCCGGCAATCATTTGGTACTTAGCAAAAATACCGCGTACTTGATCAAGCTTAGCTTGACGCTCATCGGCATCAGGGTCTTTCCAATGCGCAGCTAAGTCAGCGATTGCTTTTGGATTCACGTTTGCTGTAGCAGAGATGCAGCCGACACCACCAGCACGTAAGGTGCGCATGAGGAATGTCTCACTGCCAGCATAAACACGGAAGCCGGTATGAGCTAACAGCTTGATCACAGATTCTGTGTATTCCCAATCACCAGAGCTATCTTTCATGCCGACTACCGTTTTTGGGTACTCTTTGATTAAGCGCTCTAGCAATGAAAGGCTTAAATTGATTTTGGTGACAGGGGGTATGTTGTAAATATAAATTTGTAAGGCTGGGTTACCTATCTTTTGAATCACTTCAGAGAAGTAAGCGAACAGACCATCATCAGTAATGTCTTTGTAGTAGAAGGGTGGCAACATCAAGACGCCAGCGCATTGATGATCTAGGGCATGGACAGTCATCCGATAAGTACTCTCGATAGAGGTAGAGCCTGTGCCCGGCATCATATGCTTTGGATTTAAACCACCCTCAATTAAAGTGGTGAGCGTATTCATCTTTTGTGTAGCAGACATAGAGTTTGCTTCGGAGTTAGTGCCAAAGATAGCCTGGCCAACACCATTTGCCTCTAACCATTTGCACTGCTTGAGTAATTTTGCTTGGTCTGGGTAGCCATCCGCCTTAAAAGGCGTAAGTACTGGCGATAGAACTGCTGGCAAGGGGGAAGGATGTAAAGAAATGGTCATACTGACTCCGTTTTAATAATCTACTTCTGTAAGAAGTGGTTGTTTTGCAAAAAATGCTTCTAAATTATCTATGGCTAAGTTGGTCATGGCTATCCGTGTTTCCGAGGTGGCGCTCCCGATATGTGGTGTTAGTAAAACATTATCAAGATTTAAGAAGCCTGTGTTGAGATTGGGCTCATTCTCGAAAACATCGAGGGCTGCACCAGCAATCTTTTTATGTTGCAGTGCATATAAAAGAGCGCCTTCATCCACTACGCTGCCACGAGCAATATTGATGAGAAAGCCTGTTGGGCCTAGAGCATCCAAGACCTCTGAATTGATCATTTTGTCTGTATCAGGGGTAGCAGGGCATGCCAGAAAGAGGACATCACTATTTTTAGCTAAATCTTTGATATCTGGATGGTATGTGTAAGGTAGCTTTTTAGCATTCGGCCCGCTGTAAGCGATCTGTACCTTAAAGGGCTCAAGACGATGAGCAAGGTCTTGGCCAATACGGCCCATTCCAACAATCCCCACTCGTTTGCCAGCTAGAGTAGTGGTTAATTTAAAGGGTGCTTTAGACCAAGCACCGCTCTTTACAAAGGCCTCTGATTCCGGAATACGACGAAGTAAGCCAAGCATCATGCCAAGGGCTAATTCGCACACAGCGTCATTTAGGACGCCTGGAGTATTGGTGGCTTTAATGCCTTTATCTTTAAGATAGGGCAACGGTAGGTTGTCATAACCTACGCCACAAGTTGCTACCAAACCAATACTCGAGATTTGTTTTACTAGAGCTTCAGGAAGTTTGGTATTGGAGCGAGTCAGAATCGCCTCGAAGTTTCCGGCTGGTGCTGGAGCTTCTGGATCTAGATGAAAGGTTGGCTTAAAGCGTCGATTGATTTCAGCCTGCATAATTTCAGGGAAATGGCCGACCTGTAGCACCGAATTGACGGGGATCATGTCTCACTATGTTTTTTATTGAAATAATGTCCCCATTGTATGTGGATTTTTGATTAAAAGTCTGCCCCCTTAGGAGAATATGTCATGTTATTTACCCCAGCTGAAACCAAAGTAGTGATTGTAGGGGGCGGTACGATGGGCGCGGATGTCGCTGCAGTTTGTGCTCGTGGCGGGTGTGCTGTTCAGGTGGTTGAGCCCACTACTGAGCGCAGAGCTCTCTTGCCCGATTATTTTGTGAATACCATGACTGAACTAGGTTATGAAAATCGTATTCATTTATTGACCGTAGCTGGATCTCTAGAAGAGGTCGACTGGTCAGAGATCGACTTGGTGATTGAGTGCGTTCCTGAACGCTTAGATATCAAACAAGAGTTATTTGCCAAGTTAGAAAAGTATGCAAAACCAGAAGCTGTATTGGCTAGTAATAGTACTAGTTTCCCTATTAGTGAAATTGTCGAGGGTTTAAAAACTGCTGCACGTATGATCGGTTTGCATTTCTTTATGCCGGCACATTTAGTGCCATGTGTTGAAGTAGTTTATGGAGCAAAGACTTCTCCAATGGTTGGCGATAGTCTTTCCAGACTCATGACTGCCTGTGGAATGGTTCCCGTTACTGTGAAAAAAGACTTACCAGGATTTTTGGCAAATCGTTTGCAACATGCTTTATCACGCGAAGCCTTTTCAATGGTTGATGAAGGGATTTGTAGCCTCGAGGATATTGATAAAGCAGTGCGCTTTGGTTTTGGCTTCCGGTACATTGC
>Ga0208376_1000115_pt1 | contig 22993 bp, 21 predicted proteins | sample CryBogmetaGMA25M_FD_184548 | JGI IMG/M metagenome (GOLD analysis project Ga0208376, IMG submission 184548) | Freshwater microbial communities from Crystal Bog, Wisconsin, USA - MA2.5M (SPAdes) | ecosystem: Environmental > Aquatic > Freshwater > Lake | place: Crystal Bog, Wisconsin, USA...
CCTGCCCCCACCCCCCTGCCTCCCGCCGTTTCCGCCGAGGTGTTGCGCTCGTGGGGAGATGCGCTAGAGAAGCAGGGGTGTTACACGGATGCGCTGGAAAAACTGCGTCAGGCTGAGGCGATCTGCGAGATTGGGATTAACGACGTACCGCCGCTGCTGCTCTCGGCGATCTACGCCGATATGGGGCTGGTGCTGGTTCGTATGGGCGAATATGATCGCGCCCTGGAGATCTGTCAGATTGGCCTGGCGAAGCTGCGCAGTGATCGGCGCAGCGCCGAGGATGAGCGGATCGAGGCCGATCTTCAGCAGCAGATCGGGACGATTCACGCCATGCGCGGTCAGTACGAGCAGGCCCGCTTCCACTTCGAGAATGCTCTGGCTGCCCAGGAGGAGATTGACGATCTCTTCGGCTGTAGCAAATTGCACAACAATCTTGGCTACCTGGCCCAACTCCAGAGCGATTACGAGCGGGCAGTAACTCACTATGCGCAGGCCGAGTCACTGGCGTCCAAGGTGCAGGCGAAATACGTCCTCAGTAGTGTGCAACTCAACGCCGCCTACGCCTACTTCCGGCTTGACCGCTACGATCAGGCCGAGCATGCGTGTCACGACGCCCACGCTCTCTGCGTCGAGATGGGTGATCGCGACGGGATCGCCAAGGTTCACGACACCCTCGGTGTGATTGCGTACAATCGCGGCGACTATGTACATGCCCGTGACTCATACGTAGAGGCTCTCTCCATCCACCGCGAGCTGGGTGGCAGTTACGAGGAGGGCAATACCCTTGCCATGCTCGCCGAAGTCTATACGGCGCTGGGTCAGGCCGAGGAAGCTCTCACTCTTGCCTGTCAGGCCGAGGTCATTGCCGAGCGCATCGCGGTACCGCAACTGCTGGTCGAGGCGCTCTGTGCGATGGCTGAGGCAGATCTGGTTCTTGCCCTGGCAAACCCCGCTGCCGCCGACAGACTGGTGGATGCCGCCGCCTACGCGGCGCGGGCGGCCGAACTGGCTGATCAGATCGGCAGCCGTCTCGACTACGGCGTGGCCCGTCGTCTGTCTGGCCAGATTGCAGCGCAGCGGGGCGAGTCTGCCGACGCAGACTTCATCGCCGCCGAGGCGGTATTCCGCGAGATCCGCAGCGATTTTGAGCGTGCCTGCACCTGCGCACGTTACGGGGTGTATCTGGCGGCACGAAACCAAGCGGTGGCAGATACGTATCTTAGGCAGGCAACCGAAATATTCCAACGGATCGGTGCCCACGGTGAGCTACAGCACATCGTGAGATTATGAATAACGAAGGAGTCAGTATGTCGCAGGAAGCAGTCCAGCAGATCATTGGCCGCGCCGTCACTGATGCCGCATTTCGTCAGCAGTTGATTGACAACGCCCACGAGGCGTGCCAAGACTACGATCTCACCCCCGATGAGCTGAACGCACTTGAGGCTCTCGATGCCGAGAGCCTCAAGGTTTTTGCCGGTAGCCTGGATGTACGGATCACCAAGAGCGCAGGCAAGGGTTTTATTTAGTCTTAACATGGTTTCAGAGGGGCCGAGTTTACTTTACACTCTTAGCACACTTTCCCCCCCTAGCCCCCCCACAAGCAGGGGGGGACCAATGCGTTGTTCCCCCCCGCTTGCGGGGGGGCTAGGGGGGGAGAACTGTAAAGTATCTACGAACCTTGTCTTCGCTTGACATGATAATCGCCAGACGCCTGCCAGTGGCAGGCGTCTGGCGATTCAAAATTAGATCCGGCCAGCCACAGCGTCACCGACTTCGGCGGTGCTGCGGGTGCGCTGGTCGCCTCGGGCGATATCGCCGGTGACAATCCCAGCCTCAAGGGTGACACTCACAGCAGCCTCAACAGCGCGGGCCTCGGCCTCTAGGCCGAATGAGTGGCGCAGCAGCAGGGCCACGCTGAGGATGGTGGCGAAGGGGTTTGCCTTGCCCTGACCCGCAATATCGGGTGCGCTGCCGTGAATCGGCTCGTAGAGGCCCATCTGGCCCGCACCGAGGGAGGCGCTGGGCAGCATCCCCATCGAGCCAGCCAACATGGACGCCTCATCGGTGAGGATGTCGCCGAACATGTTCTCGGTGACGATGACATCAAAATCGCTTGGCCGTCGTAGCAGATGCATGGCGCAGGCATCTACCAGCATCCAGTCATACTGGAGATCGGTAAACTCCTCGCGCATCATCTTGGTCGTAATACTGCGCCAAAGCCGACTGGTTTCGAGCACATTCGCCTTATCAACCAGGGTTAGGTGGCCATTGCGCTCGCGGGCAAGTCCGGCAGCCAAGCGCACGATCCGCTCAATCTCAATCTGGCTGTAGATACAGAGATCGCTGGCCCATTCGCCGTGCTCATCGCGATCGCGGCGTTTCTCGCCAAAATAAATCCCGCCGGTGAGTTCGCGTACAACCATCAGATCTACCCCCACCAAACGCTCAGGGCGCAAGGGCGAGGCGTCAATCAGGAGCGGGTGAACCGTAACCGGGCGCAGGTTCGCATAGAGTCCAAGAGCCTTGCGGATGCCGAGCAACCCCTGCTCGGGGCGCACCTTGGCGTTGGGGTCGTCCCACTTGGGGCCGCCAACAGCGCCCAACAGCACTGCGCCGCTCTCACGGCAGGATGCTATCGTCGCATCGGGGAGAGCCGACCCCGTCTGGTCAATAGCGATACCGCCGATCAGAGCCTCGCGGATCTGGAAGGTGTGGCCGTAGCGTGCGCCCACAGCGTGCAGCGCCTTCGTTGCCTCGGCCACCACCTCGGGGCCGATTCCGTCGCCCGGCAGGGCGGTGATGATATAGTCCACGTCAACCTCTTACTGAAATGGGAAAATCAGAGGAAGGACGACGTCCTCCCTGGCCCTCCCGCCTTTTGCCAGGGAGGATGATACCACACGATTCGTGTGTGGTAACGACTCGGTAACTTTTAGCCCCTATACTGCGGTTACGCATCACGGCTACACGTTTACATATTTTATGGGTTGTACGCCGCACAGAGAGGGTACCCATGGCAACGCGAAGGATCGAGTCGTTCCTGCTGCGCATCGTTGTCTCTGACGAGCGACAGATCGAGCCACAGCAATGGCACGGGCGCATTCAGCACGTTGCCAGCGGCGCTGAACAGCAGATTGACGAACTTGCACAGGCGGTGACTTTCATCTCCAACCACCTGAACCACTGTGATAGTAAAGAATTTGCCTTTGAGCCATCAGTATCCCACGGCTAAAAATATGGCAGAGCCGGGAGCGGATACGCCCAAGTCCTGTGACTGTGGCCAGGAGCCGTTGCACGGGGATGAAGTAGGAATTTCTCGGTGATCAGACGTGATCACCGAGAAAGGAGCAGTCTATGGATTGTGTCCAGAAGACTGACAAGGTTAATCGGCTTGGGTTCGAAGGCATCGCATCCGATATTTAACGCACGCTTCCGATCCTCATCCATAACGTAGGCGGTCAGGGCGATAATCGGGATCTGCGCTGTCTCCGCTCGCGCACGTAAGCGCTGGGTGGCTTGCCAGCCATTCAGCTTTGGTAGTCCCATATCCATCACGATCACATCCGGTTGGGTGCTGCGCCCCAACAGCAGCGCCTGCACTCCATCCTCCGCCGTAATAACATCAAACCCCGAGCGCATGAAGTACGACTCCAGCATCTCTCGGATTGGCTTATCATCCTCAACCAGAAGAATATGAGCCATTCCTTGCCTCCCCTTGTGGCATTAACATCTCGTGTGATTCCATCAGCGCCCATGCGCTTCGCTGCACGTTGTCGCAGAGGACGGCAGCGATCTCGGGCGCAAGCGGTTCGGTGACGACCGGCTTGTGCAGGACTTCTGCCGCTCCAAGCTCGATGCCCCGCTGCTTGGCATCCTCGCTGATTGCCAGTAGTAACACCGGGATGGTGCAGGTCTCGGGATCGTCTTTCATCTGCTGGAGCACCGTCCAGCCATCCAGATCGGGCAGGCGCGTATCAAGGATGATCAGGTGGGGCAGCAGCGCAGCGGCCAAATCCAGCCCGATTGCACCAGTCGCTGCGGTTTCGACGTGTAGGCCCGGCTGCGCCAGCGCTTGTACCAGGAGCGTCTGCATGTGCAGGTCATCGTTGATCACGAGTACGATCCGCGTATCCTGCATGATACTGGGCGCTGACGGTGCCTGAGTGGTTGTAGGCAATTGTGCCGGGATGATAGTGGGGTTGATGTTTATGGGAGTGGTTTCCGCACCCAGCGTACGTGGCAGGGTCAGGGTGAAGGTTGAACCCACCCCCAAGGTACTGGTGACCGTAATATCGCCCCCGAGCAGATGGGCCAGACGCCAACTCAGCGCCAGACCCAGCCCAGTGCCGCCATACTTGCGGGTGGTTGATGAGTCGACCTGAACAAAGTCGCGGAAGAGCAGATCGATCTGATCGGAACGCATCCCGATGCCCGTGTCGTACACCACAAACGCAATCTGATCGGCGTCCGCCCCGGTCGCACTAGGTAGCACGTGTATCGTGAGGGTGACCATCCCCGTATGCGTAAACTTGCAGGCATTGCCGAGCAGGTTGATCAGGATCTGGCGCAGGTGTACCTCATCGGTCTCCATTAACCCTACCACATCCGTGCCATGGATTGTGAACTGGTTCCCGTTTAGCTCGGCCAGCACCTGGATGCTGTCTATGACAGTATGGAGCATCGCCGACACATTCACGGAAGTGCGATCCACAGGCATGCGCCCAGCCTCGATCCGTGAGATGCTAAGAATATTGTTGATGATCGCAAGCAGATGGGTGCCAGCGGAGCGGATGCGGTCGAGATAACGGAGCGCATCGCTGTTCCCCGAGGCGGCGAGGGTAAGATCGACTAACTCAGTATAGCCGATGATCGCCGTAAGCGGGGTGCGCAGTTCGTGACTCATGACCGCCAGAAACTGGCTTTTGGCGCGATTGGCGTTGTCGGCGGCCTCTTTGGCCATGCGTAGAGTCTGCTCAACCTGCTTACGCTGACTGATATTACGCACAATCACCTGGGTGGCAGACGTGTCCTGGTCACGAAACGACAGCACAACGATCTCCACTTCAACGGTGGTGCCATCTGGATGCGCCAGTACTTGTTCCGCTATCACGGGAGTATTATCACTCGATGGGACAAACGCACTGATCGCCGCATCAACCTGCTGACCGATACAAGCCTCGGGTGTGCTGCCGCCCAGCAGATAGGCACCGGCGGGATTGGTATAACGGATATTCTGTCCATCGTGAACGATAATTGCATCGGGGATCAGTTCGATCAACTGGCGGTAGCGCCGCTCGTTTTCGGCGAGTTGTTGTTGGGCCTGCATTAGCCCGCTGAGCATCCGGTTGATTGCGCTGCCAAGTTGGCTGATCTCGTCGCGACCCGTGACCATGATCTGGGCCTTGGGCTGGCTGGCATCCACTGCGGCGACCTGATCGCTCAGCCCGATGATGCGAGCGAGGACGGTGCGATCAAGCATCCAGAACACCATCACCCCAAAGAGAACCCCGGCGATCAGCAGAGCCAGTGTATACTCGCGTGTGGCTTGCTCCCCCAGATGATAGATATCGCGGGGAAGATTGACAGAGAGCAGCACGCCAGATCCACCACGCAGATCCGCGATGTGGGTGACGCCAAGCATCTCGTTGTCGAGCGGGGCGGTCACGATGGGTTGCTCAGTAGAGATCTGCGTGGTAGCCTGCTGGAGGATCGGCGACAGGGCAGTGTCGTCAAGAGGGGTTATGCTGATCTTCAGACGAGTGATTGCAGCAAGCCGTGCAACCTCGTGTGCATCAAGCCGGCGGCCCATGATCAGCGTGCCCGCAGGCGGGCCAGTTCCCAGGCTGGTGAGGATAGGCCGCGCTGCGAGCAATATCGGCCCATCGGCAAGGACGAGCAGCCCAGCTAGATGGCCGACAGGATCAGTGTTCTGGAGCAGCCGTGCGTTGGCTCCAGTGAAGTCGCGCAGATCGCTGGGCAGAGGCACCTCTTGTTGGGTCTCCAGATCAAAGGCGCGAGCGAAGACGAGATCGCCAACCGAATTGACAAAGGCCATGAGCGAGAGGTTATTGCTCGTAAAGGTGTTATCTGCGGTGTTATCGGTAATGTATTTCGGGTTAGGTTTGGATACATAATCATAGGTGTCATCCCACACCGCGTAGTCGTGGGTCGTCCGATCAAGGCTGGCAACGCTATCGGCAAGGGCGTTGACTCCCTGCTGCACATGCTCTTGGGTCGTAGCCACTTCAGCCGTTCGAAAGCTGCGTTCGATGATCGAATCGGCGAAGATCCGTAGGATGCCAACCAGTACAGCAAGCAAGGTAAGGATAGCAAGTAGGGTACGTGTACGGAGTGAAACCGAACTCATAGTAACCTTTCCTTTCCTTTCCTTTCCTTTTTCCTTTCCTTTTTCCTTTCCTTTTTCCTTTCCCTACCTAAAGGAAGTGCGAGCTATCTTAGCTTGAGGGAAGCGGATCTTTATGGCAACTATCGTACCATATCCAGTATGCATTAGCCAATAACGCATTGCCAGTGGGGAAAGTCTGACGCCGTTGTAAGGGATGCGTAAGAATTTCCACATCCCTTCCCAGCAACATGTCACCCTGAGCGACGCGAAGGGTCTGTCAGGAGTCCGGGAGAGATGCTGAGCGCAGCGAAGCATGACATGGTGCCGGGATGCTCAATAATTTCTGCGTCCCTTACGTATGTCCTACTGTCATATTTCGTTTGACAAACTGCATGTACCGTGCCTACAATTATTCGTAGACCAGAGCCGTTGATTGAAGGAGACATGGATATGACCACCGAGCGCGCTGCAGCGTTTGATCTCTTTGGCCCCCGTACCCTCACTGGCCCCGAGCTAAAGCCGGGCGATGTTGCCCCTGATTTTGTGCTGATCACCAACGCATTAGAGACGGTGACGAAGGCTACCTACGTCGGAAAGCCTCTGCTGATCAGCGTGGTGCCCTCCCTCGACACCGGCGTGTGCAATAAGCAGACCATCCGCTTTAACGAGGAGGCTGCCGCCCTCAAGGATCAGGCCAGCTTTCTGACGGTGAGCGCCGACCTGCCCTTCGCCCAGTCGCGCTGGTGCGGCAGCAACAACGCCGACCATGTGCAGACTCTGTCGGATCACCGTGATATGAACTTCGGAGCGGCCTACGGCACCCTGATCGGCGATTTCCGCATCGAGAGTCGGGCCGTGTTTGTGGTTGATGCCGGGGGCGTGGTGCGCTATAGCGAGTATGTACCTGTAGCCGGCCAGGAGCCGAATTACGATAGCGCTCTGGCTGCGCTGAAGACGGTGATTGGGTAGGCGATTTGGTTCTCGCTCCACTGGCCCCCCTCTCCCGTCCGGGAGAGGGGGGCTTGTTTTTGATGGGCTTCGCCCCTACGTTATAATGCACTTAGACAAGGTTTGCGGATACTTTACAGTTCAGGCCAGAATGTGGCATCCTGATGCGCTCGATCTGAAACCTGAAACCTCGCACATGAAACCTTGTCTTAGCAGAATGTTGTTCACCCGAGGAAAGCATGACCAACTCCGAGACTCAGCCCGCACGCCCGGCGGAAATGGCGAAGGCATATGATCACCAGTCGGTCGAGCAGTCGCTCTATACGTGGTGGGAGCGCAGCGGATTCTTCGCGCCCCGCGCCGATGCCCCTAAGCCGCCCTTCGTGATCTCCATCCCACCGCCCAATGTCACCGGCGAGCTGCATCTCGGCCACGCCATGTTTGTGACAATTGAAGATTTGTTGATCCGCTGGCGACGTATGCAGGGCTTCCAGACGCTCTGGGTGCCAGGTACGGATCACGCCGGTATCGCGACGCAATCCCTGGTTGAGAAGCTCCTGCGCAGCGAGGGAACGTCCCGCGAGGCGGTTGGCCGCGAGGAGTTTCTGCGTCGTACCTGGGAGTGGAAAGAGAAGTACGGCGGCCAGATCCAGAACCAGATGCGCCGACTCGGTGCATCCTGCGACTGGTCGCGTGAGCGATTCACCCTTGACGCTGGTCTTTCACGCTCGGTTCATACGGCCTTTAAACGGTTTTACGACGATGGCCTGATCGTGAAGGGAACCTACCTGGTCAACTGGTCGCCCACCCTCGGCACCGCCGTCAGCGACCTTGAGGTGGAGTACGAGACGCGGAATGTTTCGATCTGGTATGTGCGTTATCCAGTGATTACCGAGAACTGGACTGGGCCGCAGCATGCCTGGGGTAGCGGGCGCTGGGCCGAGGGGGCCACGGAGTGGATTACGGTGGCGACCACCCGACCCGAGACGATCCTGGGCGATACGGCGGTTGCTACCGCGCATGGCGATGAGCGTTTCGCCGCCCTGCTTGGTCGCTCCGCCGTCCTGCCCGCCCTCGGTCGCCTCATTCCGATCATCGCAGACGAGTATGTGGATAAGGAGTTTGGCTCAGGCGCGGTGAAGATCACCCCCGCCCACGACAAAAACGACTACGAAGTCGGCAAGCGTCACGGGCTGGCGCAGATCAATATCCTGAACAAGGACGCCACAGTCAACGCCGAGGGCGGCCCCTACCAGGGATTGGATCGCTTCGCTGCCCGCAAGGCCATGATCGCCGATCTGGAAAAAGAGGGGCTGCTGGTCAAAACCGAGCCGCACACCATGAGCGTCGGGATTAGTCAGCGTAGTGGCGAGATTATCGAGCCGCTGCTCTCCGAGCAGTGGTTTGTGAAAATGCGTCCCCTGGCGGATCTGGCCCTGGCCTCCGTGCGCGAGGGCCGCACGCGGATTATCCCCGAGCGCTTTGAGAAGGTTTACTACCACTGGTTGGAAAACATCGAGGACTGGTGTATTTCGCGCCAGCTCTGGTGGGGCCACCGCATCCCGGTCTGGTACCTGCCCGATGGCACGATGGTTGTCCCTGGCCCCGATGAAGCTCCGCCCGAGGGTGCTACGCAGGATCCCGATGTTCTCGATACCTGGTTCAGTTCGGGCCTCTGGCCCTTCAGCACCCTGGGCTGGCCCGACCAAACGCCGGATCTCGCCAAGTTTTACCCGACTAGCGTGATGGAGACGGGCTACGATATCATCTTCTTCTGGGTGGCCCGCATGATGATGATGGGCTGCTACCTGACAGAGACCGAGCCATTTCACACGATCTACCTGCACGGCCTAGTGCGTGACGAACACGGGCGCAAGATGTCGAAGTCCTACGGCAATGTAGTCAACCCGCTGCTGGTGATGGACGAGCAGAGTACCGATGCGCTGCGCTTTACCTTGGCCACATCGGGCACCCCCGGCCAGGACATGAACCTCAACCCGCAGCGGATTGAGTCGGCCCGCAACTTCGCCAACAAGATCTGGAACATCACCCGCTTTGTAATTTCAAAATTGCAGATTGCAGATTTTAGATTGCAGATTGAGCAGCCCAATCCGCAATCTAAAATCACCAATCTACAATCCAAAATCACCCTGGCCGACCGCTGGATTCTGTCGCGCTACCACCGGCTCTGCCTGGATGTGAACCGGCTGATGGAGGGCTACAACTTCGGCGAGGCCGGTCGCCAGATGCATGACTTCTTGTGGGGCGAGTTTGCCGACTGGTATGTGGAGATCGCCAAGGTGCAGTTGGAGGGCGACGAACAGCGCCAGCAGCGCACCCGCGAAGTGCTTTACTCGGTGCTGGAGGGCACGCTGCGCCTGCTGCACCCGTACATCCCGTTTGTGACCGAGGAGGTGTGGCAGTACCTGACCCGTGTGGAGGGTGTGGAACCCGGCCCGACGCACAGCCTGATGCTGGCCGACTACCCGGCGGGCGACGCGGCGCTGATTGACCCACAGGCCGAGGCCGACTGGAGCCTGACCCAGGAGCTGATCGTGGCGGTGCGCAATATCCGCAGCGAGTATAAGGTGGAACCGGCGCGCTGGGTAGCAGCCACGGTGGTGGCGGGCGAGCGCACGGGGATGCTGCGCGAGCAGGCCGCGCTGATCTCGCGCCTGGGACGCGCCGATGCCGCAAAGCTAGAGTTCGTCGAGTCGCTGGAGGTGAAACCGGGCCAGTCGGCGGCCATTGTGATCGGCACGGTTGAGGCATACCTTCCCCTAGCCGGCCTGATCGATCTCGCCGCCGAGCGGGTGCGTCTGACGAAGGAGTTGGAGCAGGCCGAGTCTGATGTCTCCCGCCGCGAGGCCAAGCTCGCGAACGAGGGATTTGTGGGCAAAGCCCCAGCCAACGTCGTGCAGCGCGAGCGCGACGGCCTGGATGTGGCCCGCGCCGCCCTGGCCGCATTGCGGTCGCGGTTGGCTGAGTTGTAAAGCAGGATAAGGAGGGAACGCATGACGACAGTACACGATGTCTTGATGATTGCGACGCAACTCACGCCGGTTGAACAGCTTGAGGTGATTCAGGCGCTCTCTCGTGTACTCCAGCAGCAGTATGCTGAAAAATCCTCTGGTGCGAGCGTATCCCCACCACGGATTCTTGGTCTGCATGCGGGTGAAATCTGGGTGAGCGACGATTTCGATGCAGAACTGCCCGATGAGTTCTGGCTGGGCAGTAACGATGAACTTGCTGCTTGACACCCATACCTTTCTTTGGATCGTTGGCGATCAGCACTATTTGTCGCCAGCCGCCCGCGAGGCGTGTCAGGATCGTCGCAATGGACTCTCTCTGAGCCTTGCCAGCGTCTGGGAAATGCAGATCAAGGCTCAGCTTGGCAAGCTCTCCCTGCCTCGCCCGCTCCCGGATCTTATTCAAGAGCAGCAGGAGGTCAACGGGATCCAGGTACTTCCAGTCGATCTTCCCCATATCTATGCCCTTCCGTTGCTCCCTCCCCTTCACCGCGACCCTTTCGACCGACTGATCATCGCCCAGGCAATAGTCGTCGGTATGACCATTGTGACCGCAGACCACGCCTTCCGCAGCTATGCGGTACCGCTGCTCTGGTGACGTCACGCTGGCTGGTGATGGGGGAGGCAGGTGTTCTCCTGAATGAACCTTGGGGCAAAAACCGCCTACGATGTGCAGATGGAGATTACGATAAGGGGAAGCGTCGGCAGCACGGAGACACGCGCAGCACAAGGTGTTGCCTTTGTTGCCACACGCAACCTAGAGCCAGGGAAGTCAGCGAAATTCACGGTGCAGACGGCGTGGGTGCGGAGCGGTGATGTCTACTACACCTACAAGGTACTCTGGACGGAGCGGTAAGTGTGGCGCCAAAGCGCCGACTACGAGCTATGAGTCAGGCTCGTAGTCGGCGCTTTGGCGTCGTTCTGAATCACCAACTACTGGTGAGATGCACAGAGAACGCGGGCATCCCCCTGCTGCATCAGCGCACAGTAAACAGCGCCCCTTTGCCCAGGCGCGTGTTCACCGGGACGCCTGCCGCGCAGAGCGGGCAATCTGCTGCCGCCCAGGACTCTAGCGGTACCCTGGCCAGAGAGTAGAGATCGGGGGCACCCAGCACCTCGGCGGTGATCCCGCCACGGTTGCAGAGGGCAGCCACGCCGACCACAATCCCCCCGGCCCGCTCCACCGCATCAACCACCGTGCGCGCCGAGCCGCCGGTGGTGAGGATGTCCTCCACCACCAGCACAAGCCGTCCCGATACAAATGCATCGTAGCCTCGGCGGAAGATGCGTCTCTTGCCCGCATCGGTCTGCTCCTCCTCCGCGTAGACGGCCATGATCTCCTGGTTGAGAAGCACCCCGAGGTGATGCGCCGTCCACTGGGCCATGATCACCCCGCCCACCGTTGGCCCCGCTACCGTCTCGATGCCCGATAGGGCAAAGTGCTGCGCAATCTGGGCGCAGACCGCGCTTGTGGCTGCGGTGTGTGGGTAGAGTGCATCTTTGTTAACGTAACTGCTGCCGTGACGGCCTGACGTATAAATGATATGGTCGCCCGTGACGAGCGCCCCGACACGGGAGAGGGTCTCTAGCACCTCAGACTCTGTCATAATGTTATTCTCTCGTTTTGGGAGGGTGACGGTCACACCGGCAGCCATTGTACCACCCACGCACGGCGGTGCGGTGTGCTATGATGTCGCTTACCGCGTCTTCCTTCCACTGCACATCTTCAGAATGTATGGCTCATTTCGCACAGTTGCGGCCCGCATGGCGTATCGCTCGCGCCGTCCTCTATCTGCTCATCGCTCTCGCATCGCTCCTTGCCGCCCCGTCGTTACAGGCGCAGACGGATGGCCCGATCTATGCGGTTGCGGTTGATGGCGTGATCAGCCGCTACGCTGTGGGCTACCTGCGCCGCGCTCTGCACGAGGCCGAGGCATCTCAGGCGACGGCCCTGATTATTCGCGTGGGCGGACAGGGCGCGGTGCTGCGCGATGTGCGCGAACTTGCCGTTGACCTAGCCTCGGCGAAGGTTCCGGTTGTGGTTTATGTCGCTCCCGGCGGGACGAATTCGGGCGCTGCGGGGGCGTGGCTACTCAGCGCCGCCCATCTCTCTGCGATGGCCCCCGGCACCAGCTTTGGAGTTGCCTCGCCTCTGGCTGAGCCTGCGGGCGATACCTCCGCTCAGGTGCGCGATCTCTTTCTTGTCGAGGTGATTCGCCAGCTTGGCGACTGGAGCCGCAACCGTGGCCGCAGCAATGTCTGGGTTGATCGAGCCGCCCGCGTGGGCGCGGTGCTTACCAATGAACAGGCCAGTGCCCTCGACCCGCCCGCTATCAACATTGTCGCTCGCGACGATGTTGATCTGTTGACCTCCCTGGAGGGTCGTGTGGTGACGCTCGAAGACGGCAGCCAACGGATTCTCCACACCCTCGGGCGCGCCGCCACGCCCGTGGCCCCCGGCATCGGCGAGCAGATCCTGCTTCTGCTGGCCGATCCCACCGTAGCCTTTCTGCTGCTGGTGATGGCCGGGATTGCGATCTATGCCGAGTTTGCCGCGCCCACCGTCGGCATCATGGCCGGTGTCGGCGTCGTGCTGCTGATCAGCAGTATGGTTGGCCTCCTGGCTCTGCCGGTGAACTGGCTGAGCTTCGCGGGACTCGTGATCGCCTTTGGACTGGTTGCCGCCGACCTGTTTGTGCCTTCCCACGGAGGATTGACCGTGGTTGGTTTGGTGGTGTTGGTGCTGAGCGCCCTGAACCTCTTTGACGTGGCCCAGGCTCCCGGCGTGGCCGTGGCCCTCTGGGCGATTGCCCTTGTCTCGCTGTTGATTGCCGGGTTCGCCGCCCTCGGGATCTACCTCGTGGTGCGAACACGCGGCCAGCCCGTCACCACGGGCCAGGAGGGGCTGATCGGTCGGCTCGCCGAAGTGCGCCAGCGCCTCGCCCCCGAAGGCATGGTTTTTGTGGAAGGCGCTCTCTGGAGCGCCGTCTGCGAGAATGGCGACGCCGAACTCGGCGAATACGTGCGTGTTACGAGCGTCCACGAACTGCGCCTCACGGTGCGAAGAACGAATGATCTGCCAGAGGCGTAATTATGAAAGACATGGTTTCAGAGCGTCCTATTTTACTTTACACTCGTGACACGCCCTACCCCCCTAGCCCCCCGCAAGCGGGGGGAACAACGCATCGTTCCCCCCCGCTTGCGGGGGGGCTAGGGGGGGGATTGTAAAGTATCTACGAACCATACTTAGAATAAAAGTAAGGAGTCTCAAATGACTGGTGTCACTCTCCTCGCATGCATTGCCATGCTCGCGTTCATCGTGCTGATGGTTGTACTCTCCGCGATCAAGATCGTACCCGAATACGAGCGCGGCGTGATCTTTCGCCTCGGTCGCCTGATGGGTGCCCGTGGTCCCGGCCTCTTTCTCGTGCTTCCCGTATTTGAGCGTATGGTGCGGGTTGACACTCGCACGATCACCATGGACGTGCCGGTACAGGAGGTGATCACCCTCGACAACGTGACCATCAAGGTCAACGCGGTTCTCTACTTCCAGGTGATCAATCCCAACTGGGCGGTGACAAAGGTGATGGACTACATTCGGGCGACCATGCAGATCTCGCAGACCACTCTGCGTAGCGTGGTTGGCCAGGTTGAGCTTGATGAACTGCTGGCCCAGCGCGAGTCGATCAACCAGAAGCTCCAGAAGATCATTGATGAGCAGACTGAGCCCTGGGGCATCAAGGTGACGATTGTGGAGGTGAAGGACGTGGAGCTACCGCAGAACATGCAGCGGGCCATGGCCAAGCAGGCCGAGGCCGAGCGCGAGAAGCGGGCCAAGCTCATCCACGCCGAGGGCGAACTTCAGGCGTCGGGCATCTTAGCTCAGGCCGCCGACATTATCGCCAAAGAGCCGGTAACGCTCCAACTGCGTTATCTCCAGACCCTCACCGAGATCGCGGTCGAGAAGAACAGCACGATCATCTTCCCGCTGCCCATTGACACGATCATGCCCTTCATCAACGCAGTCAGCCGTGGCGAGCCTGCGCCCGATCCCGAGCGCCGCAGCCCATCCACAACCCAGCGGCTCAGCTAGCAGTTTGTCGGAGAGAACCGTGAATAGCGCATCACAAAGCCAAATCGGCTTTTTTGGAATATGGCTCTGTGACGCCCTAAACCCCACTCTCTCCGACAGGCTGCTAGGGTACGCAGCACGGCGCGGTACGAATATCTCGTGCCGCGCCGTGCTGTGATCACACGATGCGACAAGGTGGCATTGCCGCCTTGTCGTATCGTGACCTACGTTCCGTTTACTTCGTGCGTGGATGAAGTTGGCAAAAGACAGCGGACGGCATTTACCAGATCGTCCATAAAGAACGGCTTCGGTAGATACGCATCAATTCGCAGATTGCGCACTTCTCGGCGTATCACAGATGAGTCGTAGGCAGTAACAAGCAACGTCGGAGGGCGAAACCCTTGCCGACGTAGCTCCTCAATTAGTTGTATTCCGTTCATCCCACGCAAGTTGTAGTCGGTCAGCAGCATATCGAAGGGCTGCCGATGCCACTGTTCCAACCCGTCCTCCGCACTGATCGCAGAGACAAACTCGTAGGGAATGCCGAGTTCCGGCAGGGACAGCTCGATGATCCGACCAATATGGCTGTCGTCTTCAACAAGCAAGATGCGTATTGGCCTATCTCGGGTGCTGTTTGCTCCCATACCGTTCTCCCCATGACAACATGATGTGCCGCTTAGACATGGTTTCAGAGTGGCCACTTTTACTTTACAGTCTTGGCATGCCCTACCCCCCCTAACCCCCCCGCAAGCGGGGGGGAACAACGCATTGGTTCCCCCCCGCTTGCGGGGGGGTTAGGGGGGGTGGAACTGTAAAGTACCTGCGAACCTTGTCTCACCACATATCACAATCATCCGTGGTCTGATTCGCGCAGGCGGGCAACTGTCCGTAGCTCGCTGCTCTTCTGCTAAAGAGATGATCACGGATCATATCATACTACTCCTCATGAGGGCAAATGAATCTTTCGTTAGGAGCAAACGGCTCAGGGCTTTGACAGGCTATATTACCGATTTTATAATAGAATGTGATGCTACAAATCTGTCATCTAGTGTAGGAATAGCCTGATCATGCAGCAGCTCTCGCCGCGACTGACTCTGCTCTCCGTAGTGCTGTTCGGCGTCTATGTCTTTCTCTATCCCGGCTCGATTATCCTCGTGGCACTAGATCGCGTCCCTGTGTGGGCCATCTGGATGGGCGGTGCGCTGCTGATCGTTCAAGGCACTCTGATGGGCCTCTGGTTGAGTATCAACTTCTCACGCTGGGGGGCGGTTGCCTCGGTGCTGATCCTGTTTCTGGCCTGGCTGGTGGAGTATATCGGGGCGACGACCGGCTTTCCCTTTGGTTTCTACACGTACACGGATGTGCTCCAGCCAAAAATCTGGGGAGTTGTGCCGATGGCCATCCCCTTTGCGTGGCTGCTGATCGTTGGTGCCGCTGTGGGTACAAGCGAGCATGTGTTAGCACGAGCCGACCGCGCTGTGCTGGATGACGTGCGGGTTAGTGTGACGAAGGTTCTCACAGCGGCATCTCTGGCCCTGCTGCTCGATGTGACGATTGAGCCTTTTGCCGTCAATATCAACCACTACTGGACATGGAATGATAGCGGACAGAGCAGTTATTATGGCATTCCTACCACAAACTTTGCCGCCTGGTGGTGTACGAGCGTGATCTTGGTGCTGGTACTGCTGGAGCGCCGCCGCGCTGCAACCCTGGCTCGCATGCGCTCCCCGATACGATCAGTGGTTCCTAGTTTCTGGCCCTGGCTGCCACTCACGCTCTATCTGACCAACCTGACGATGTTTGTGCTGGTGAACCTGGCTCGTGGCCAAGTGATGGCCGCCTTTATCGGTGCGCTGATTATGCTTTTCCTCGGCTGGCGGCTGCTGCCGCGCATGGTGCGCCGTATTGGCGAGGAGGTCGGTGGTGCGTAGGAGGCACAGCAGCCTACGCACGCCGGATCATGCGCAGGAAGGCGTCGAAGGTCTTATCAATGCCCTGCCGCCCGCACAGTAGCGGCCTAAAGCGGTTAATCCGGCCCGCCACGACATCATCGCGCAGGGCGTCGGAAGCGGCTGTAAGCCCACGGGTGATCTCAACGAGGGTGCTCTTCATATCGGCGGGGTTCGTGGGCCGGTGGGTCGGGCCGATCCGTATAAAGGCGTGCGGCCACTGCTGCCCCAAAAACTCGTAGCGCAGCGCCACCGGGCAGAGGGTGACATCTCCCGTGAGAGCGATGATGCGGGCCACGCCAGGGTAGGTGATCATGGGCCGCTGGTCGCTGTGGGCGATCTTCCCCTGCGGAAAAATATAGAGTGCCCGATCTTTGCCCCCGCGCAGCAGATTCGCCGCGTACCGCAGAGATCTCGCCGCGTCCTTCGGGTTATGCCGGTTCACCGAGAAGGCTCCGCACCAGGTGAAGAATCGGTAGGCGCGGAGCTGTTTCTCCTCCTGCATCAGGTAGCTGTCGAAGGCTCGCCCCAGGGCCAGCCGGTGGATCAGCATCATGATGTAGCCGTCCCACCAGGATGTGTGGGTGAGGTAGAAGATGAATGGCCCCTGACCCTTCGCGGGCAGCGGTCCAACGCTCTGCATCCAGACGTGATCAAAAAAATGGCGGAGGGAGCGGCGGGCGAAGAGCAGATAGAGCAACTCGTCGCCAATGGCGCTTTTCGCCGCCGGGATCGCGGGCAGCGGGTACGATTCGCTCATTGGGGCAGAGCCTCGGGGACGAGGTTGCGGGCCTGGGCGTAGGCGGCACGAGCCAGATCCGCGAGTTGCTGGCAAGCCTCATCACCGAGCGAGTCCTTGGTGTTCAGCCAAAGTTCACCTACGATAGTGGCTCCAGCGGCAGCGCAGAGACGGCGCAGGGAGACGAGGGCTGCGGTATGCTGCGGGCCAAGGGCGACCAAGGTTGCAATACGCGGGCGGGCGGGCGGCGGCACAGCGACCACGGCGCGGGCCAAGGCGCGCAGGCGATCGGAGATGCCGCCACCCATCAGCGGCGTAACGATGATCAGCAGTTCGGCGTCGGCAATATCGGCGCGGATCGGGTCAGCCAGCGGATCATCGAGGCAGGGCAAACCATCGAACAGCAGCACCTCGCCGAGCAGAGCCGCCCGCTTCACCGGGGGTATGGCTGCCAGCATCGCGTTGAGGCACGCCGGAGCCAGCCCGCTGGCGCTGCCGCAGATGCCGATAGTAAAAATGTAGCCATCGTGCATAAGGGCAGCCTCTACACAACGGTGGCCATGTAGGGTTCAAAAAACTGTTCCAGCGCCCGCAGGGCGTTCTCCACGCTGCTGCTGCGATGAACGCCAGCACGCACGCTGGCACTGCCGGGCAATCCTACAGCAAACTGGCCGATCAGTTGCTTGAGCTTGTTGAGCGCCAGACGCTCCGGCATCTCGCTGAGGCAGAGATTGACGTAGCTATGCAGGAAGGCCAGCTTATCGGCAGGTGTCGGCTCGAACATTGGTACGCCGCTGCGGAGTTGGGCGATCTGCATGAAGATCCAGGGATTCTCCATCGCCGCCCGCCCAATCATCACCCCGTCAGCCCCGCTATCGCGCAGGCGGATCAGAGCATCCATCGCGTCGGACACATCCCCGCTGCCGATCACCGGAATGCCCACGTGTTGCTTCACAGCGGCCACCCGGCTCCAGTCGGCCTGACCCTTGTAGTCTTGCTCTTTCGTGCGCGGGTGCAGAGCCAGAGCCGCGATCCCGGCGTCCTCCGCAATCTTCGCCGTCTCACGAAAGTTCAGGCGAGCCTCGTCCCACCCGGCACGAAACTTGAGCGTCACCGGGACGCTCACAGCGGCCTTCACCGCACGCAGCACTTGGCCGAGCTTGGGCAGATCCTTCAGCAGGGCCGAGCCGTGGCCGCCGCCGGTCACTTTGGGCGAGGGGCAGCCACAATTGATGTCAATAATATCGGCACCGAGTTGCTCGATGCGGGCCGCCGCAAAGGCCACCAGATCCGGCTCGTTCCCACTAAGTTGCATGGTCAGGGGTCGCTCTTCGGGGTAGAAGTCGAGCAGATGGTGGCGCTTGAGCGCCTTCGGACTCACGCTGGCGGCGTTGGTCATCTCCGTACTCACCAAGCCGCATCCGCCCATGCGTAGGATCATGCGTCGGAAGACACTATCCGTCACCCCGGCCATAGGGGCCAGAACGATATTTGGCGCAATTCGGATATGCGCAATCTGGTAGTGATCAGGAAGTTGCTGAATCTCGTCGTGAGTTAACACAAAAATAGTTCACTCAACGCTGTCATAGTGTCACGCTGAGCGAAGCGAAGCGTCCCGGCGATGATGATGCGTGCCGGGACGCTTCGCTTTGCTCAGCGTGACAGCGTTACTTACACTCTACTACTCTCATCATTATACCATCGGTACGCTGGGGGTCTAGGTACGGTGAATCCTCCTTATTTTTTACAACATCTTTACGCCAACCCGATTGAGATTGCCTGATCCCGGTGCTACAATCAGACCGTACTACAGAGGGTGCCGTTCTTAGGAAGACAACTTCGCGCCAGATGGCCGTGCGATTCGTGCGCAACTGATGTTCGGCTATCGGCTATTTTCGCTCCAGCGGCATATCATCGCCAACGACGACAGGAACGAGCAGAAGACGGTTCGCGCCGATGACGAGTCGGCGTGTTTTTGTGCGCCCTGAGGGCCAAGCATGTAAGGGAGAGGAGCGATCCACGCTATGTCTACGTCATTCAAACGCATGCTGATCGGGAAGCCAATCGCCACTGAGCAGCAGCATCACGAGCGGCTGCGTAAGATCACCGCCCTAGCAGTTTTCTCGTCAGATGCGCTCTCGTCGGTGGCCTACGCCACTGAGGCGATTCTTTCCGTGCTGATCCTTGCCGGGGCATCGGCCCTCGGTATGGGCCTGCCGGTTGCTGGCGGCATCGCCGCCCTGCTGATCGTCGTGGCGATCTCGTATCGGCAAACCATCCATGCCTACCCCAATGGTGGCGGCGCCTATATCGTCGCGCACGAGAATCTCGGTAAATTATCCGGCCTGATCGCCGCCGCCGCCTTGCTGATTGACTATGTACTCACCGTGGCGGTGAGCATTTCAGCCGGGGTTGCCGCCATCACCTCCCTTGCCGGAAACTGGGGCTTTCCCGGCCTGGAAAATTTCTCTGTTGAAATCTCGCTCCTCTGCATTTTGGTCGTTGGTCTGGCCAACCTACGCGGAGTGAAGGAGAGCGGCGCGATCTTTGCGCTCCCAACCTATGTCTTTATCATCAGTATCGTCGCCATGCTGGGCTGGGGTCTGATCGGCACGCTGTTCGGCTTTGCTCGCCCGGTCGTACAGTCAGTCGCCCCTGAGGTTAACGCCAGCGATGCGATTGGTCTTTGGCTCATCCTGCGCGCCTTCGCCGCTGGATGCACGGCGCTCACCGGAGTCGAGGCGATCAGCAATGGCATCCCGGCCTTCAAGCAGCCCGAGGCGAAGAATGCTGCCATCACCCTGGCCTGGATGGCGGCGATCCTGGTGACGATGTTCCTTGGCATCACCTGGCTGGCGGGCCAACTCCATGCCATCCCCAACGACCTGACTCATGAGACGGTGATCTCGCAGATCGCCCGCAGCGTCTTCGGGGTTGGCCCCATCTACACGATCATCCAAGTCTCTACGGCCCTCATCCTGGTGCTGGCAGCCAACACCTCCTACGCCGACTTCCCCCGGCTCTCCTCGCTGCTGGCCAAAGACCGCTTTCTGCCGCGTCATTTCGCCAGCCAGGGCGACCGGCTCGTCTTCTCGAACGGAATCATCGTCCTCTCGCTCTTCGCCGCAATCTTGGTGGTGATCTTTAAGGCCAATGAGATCGCGATGCTGCCGCTCTACGCTATTGGTGTCTTCATCTCCTTCACGCTCTCGCAGAGCGGGATGGTGCGGCACCACCTACGCGAGCGTGAGCAGGGTTGGCGCAGAGGTCTGCTGATCAATGGGATCGGCGCGGTACTGACTGCCGTGGTGCTGATCGTTCTTGCCGCCACCAAGTTCACCCACGGGGCGTGGTCGGTGCTTGTTCTCATCCCGCTGATGGTGCTGGTTTTCGATGCCATTCATGCACACTACCAGAGCATCGCCGCGCAGCTCTCGCTGAGTAATGCCTCTAAGCCGCAGGCGGTGCGTCGGATCACCGCCATCGTCCTGGTGAGTGGCATTCATAAGGGTGTGCTGCCCGCCCTCCAACTGGCCCGCACTCTGGCCCCTGATAACGCCACCGCCGTGATGGTGAACCTCGATCCGGAGGGCAGCGTCAAGATCCGCGACCGCTGGAGCGAGTGGGGCTGCGAGATTCCCCTGGTGATCCTTGAGTCGCCTTTTCGCTCGCTGGTCACGCCCTTGCTGCACTACATTGATCAGGTTGACGATCTCTATGGGGACGACGAGTTGCTGATCTTCCTGCCCGAGTTCGTGCCCGCCCACTGGTGGGAACAGTTGCTGCACAATCAGACCGGCCTGATCCTGCGGGCGGCGCTGACGTTTGGTCGTGGCAAGACGATCATCAGTGTGCCGTATAAGCTGGGGAAGTAGGGGTGTGATCCGGCTGAGCAATGAATCTACCGCCGCGCAGCCCTCACCCCCCAGCCCCCTCTCCCAGAACGGGAGAGGGGGAGCAGATTGTTCTTTGATGCAGAAATCCCCCCTCTCCCCTAGTGGGAGAGGGGCAGGGGGTGAGGGGGAAGGCCACTGCGAGATGAGCTTTCCCGCGCTACAATGTCCCCATGAACTACACATGGGCCACTCTCATTGTTGTCATCTGCACAGGTGTGGCCGCCATGCTCCACCCCTTCTTCAACATCTCCGACCTCGCCTTAGTCTATCTGCCAGGGATCGTGCTGGTGGCCAGCCGGTTCGGGCGCGGCCCCTCGGTGCTAGCATCGTGCTTGAGTGTGCTAGCACTGAACTTTTTCTTCACCCAGCCCTACTTTACCCTCTTCGTTGATAACCCACGAGTCGTACTGACTCTTGTGGTCATTCTGCTGGTGGCTCTGGTGATCAGCACGCTCACCACACGCACACACGAGCAGACCGACGCAGCCCAGCGTGCAGCGATGCAGGTTGAGACGGAGCGCCTGCGCAACTCGCTGCTCTCCTCGGTGTCGCACGATCTGCGTACGCCGCTGGCAGGAGTGACTGGTGCCCTGAGCAGCACGCTTGAGGGTTGGCAGATGTTGGACGACTCCACTCGGATTGACCTGATCCAGAACGCCTATGATGAGTCTGAGCGACTAAGCCGACTGTTGACAAACTTGCTCGAAATGACTCGCCTGGAGGCGGGTGGGCTTACGGTGCGGAAGGAGTGGCAGCCGATGGAGGAGGTGGTGGGCGCTGCCCTAACTCGGCTTGAGACCCGTTTGCGCGACAGGTTGATCACCGTCAATCTTCCGCCCGACCTGCCGCTGGTGCCACTGGACGCGGTGCTGATCGAGCAAGTACTCCTGAACCTGCTCGAAAATGCTCTAAAGCACACGCCGCCCGCCGCGCAAATCAGCATTAGTGCCATCGCCGTGGGTGCGCCACAGCCCACCGCTATCCAGATGACAGTAGCCGACCGTGGACTCGGTCTGAGACCAGGCGACGAATGGTCAATCTTTGAGAAGTTCAACCGTGGGACTCAGCCATCGGGTGGCGGCACCGGGCTTGGCCTGACGATCTGCCAGGGAATCGTGCGTGTCCACGGTGGACAGATCTGGGCGGAGCGTCGGCCTGAGGGCGGCGCGGCCTTCATATTCACCCTGCCGATCAGTGGCGTTCCGCCCAGGGTTGAACTGGAGACAGAGCCGTCGCCGTGTGGGGAGGAGGATCTCGTGTGAGCAACCCCCAACAAACCATTCTGCTGATCGAAGATGAACTGCCGATCCGGCGCTTTTTGCGCACAAGCCTGATTGGCAACGGCTACCATCTCGTCGAGGCCGTCACCGGGCGTGAGGGCGTGCAGATGACCGCCTCTGTCCGACCCGACTGCATTATCCTCGACTTGGGCCTGCCTGATATGGACGGACTAGAGGTAGTGCGCGCCCTACGCGGCTGGACTCAGACGCCGATCATTGTACTCACCGCCCGTGGTCAGGAGCAGGACAAAATCGCCCTGCTCGATGCCGGCACCGATGATTATCTGACCAAACCGTTTAGCGTGGGTGAGTTGCTCGCCCGCATCCGCGCCGCTCTCAGGCATAGCTTACAGGCCCAGCCCGAGCTACGCGACCTGCCATTTCAGGTTGGCCAACTCAGGGTCAATCTTGCGATGCGCCAGGTCTTTATCGGCGATGATGAGGTACACTTGACCCCAATCGAGTATCGGCTCCTCAGCACCCTGGTGCGACATGCGGGCAAGGTGGTGACGCAGCACCAACTGCTGCGCGAAGTCTGGGGGCCAGAATATGCCGACGCGGTTCACTACGTGCGTGTGTACATGCAACACCTGCGGCATAAGCTAGAAGCTGACCCGGCTCGACCAGCCTACTTCATCACTGAGCCAGGCGTGGGCTACCGGCTGCGGATTGATTAGGTCGGATATGCCCAGGGCATGTGCAAAGTCCGCAGAGTACCGCCCGCCCCCCACCCC
>Ga0208376_1000119_pt1 | contig 22593 bp, 23 predicted proteins | sample CryBogmetaGMA25M_FD_184548 | JGI IMG/M metagenome (GOLD analysis project Ga0208376, IMG submission 184548) | Freshwater microbial communities from Crystal Bog, Wisconsin, USA - MA2.5M (SPAdes) | ecosystem: Environmental > Aquatic > Freshwater > Lake | place: Crystal Bog, Wisconsin, USA...
GCAGAGTGTCGTAAAACCAGAAACAGTTTCTGTAGTAGAAAAAAAATCCAAGCCACAGCAAGTGGAGGAGACACCTAAAGCAAGCGCAATAACTCCAGAACCTGTTAGGTATCTAGAAGGCGGCAAAGTAACCACACAAAGCAATCCAAAAAAGAAACTCTTTGTTTTATTGGGTATTGCTGCTGCACTGGTTTTTTCAATTGTGAACTTGCGACCTCTGTTCTTTCCTGAGTCGCCCAAAGAAGAGATTGTGGTGGTAGAGGCAGTGCAAGAGGCCCCGCCAGCCCCAGTAGAGGAAGCTAAGCCTGCTACTCCCATTCAAGCTCCAGCAACTGCCCCAGAGGCTGCGGCACCCGCAGCGGTAGTTTCTACGGATTGCCCTGCAGTAGATTCAGCTGCTGTGACATATAAGCCTGAGACTCCTAAAAAGCCCGGCGATTTGGTCTACATTCAGTCAAAGATTGCCCAAACAGTCTGCGTTACTGACGCTACAGGTAAAACACAGAACAAAACGCTTGAGCCTGGAGTGGGCGCCAGCATTTATGGAAAGTCACCTTTTAAAGTGATGACTCTAGGCTTAAACCAGGTGGATTTATATTTTCAGGGCGCGAAGGTAAAAACAAGTAGCACCGGTAAGACAATTATTTTGGAGGCGGCTGAAATGATTCAGCCTGCAGCCTCAACCGATTCTCCGTTGCGCTGAGAATCGGTATTAGTTAGAGCGATTAAACAGCAGATTCGTTTGTTTCGCCTGTACGAATGCGAATGACTTGCTCTACTGCGGTAACGAATATCTTTCCATCGCCAATTTTGCCAGTATGTGCAGCTTTAGTGATCGCTTCGATAGCAGCTTCAACCCGGTCACTAGGAACCACAGCTTCCACTTTGACCTTGGGTAAAAAGTCTACTACGTACTCAGCGCCACGATAAAGTTCAGTATGCCCTTTTTGACGGCCAAAACCTTTTACTTCCGTGACAGTTAGGCCAGTAACACCGACCTCAGCCAATGCTTCACGAACTTCGTCGAGTTTGAACGGTTTAATGATTGATGTAATTAATTTCATGTATTCCCCCTAATGCAGTAATCATACCTAGAACTGATAGATATCGCCAATAACAAAGCTCTTTTTAGGTTCTAGGCTCTAAATTGTGAGGTAATGGGGTAACGCCAATCCCGTCCAAAAGCACGGGTGGTTACGCGAACACCTGGAGGTGCTTGGCGGCGCTTATATTCATTTAATTTAATGAGGCGAGTTACCTTTTCTACGCTTTCGGGATCAAAGCCTGCAGCAATAATGTCGGCAATGGATTGGTTCTGCTCCATATAGCGTTCTACGATGCCATCTAAGACTTCATAGGAGGGCAGGCTATCTTGATCGGTTTGGTCCGGACGTAACTCCGCCGAAGGGGCGCGCGTCAAAATGCGCTCAGGAATGACTGGCTTGATACTGTTGCGATATTCGCATAGGCGATATACCAAAGTTTTGGCAATATCTTTAATCACTGCAAAACCACCTGCCATATCGCCATATAACGTACAGTATCCAACAGCCATCTCACTCTTATTGCCAGTAGTTAACACTAGGCGGCCAGTTTTATTGGATAAAGCCATTAGAAGAGTGCCCCGTACACGCGCTTGAATATTCTCTTCTGTTGCGTCTACCTTTAAACCTTTGAACTGGGTTGCTAAAGATTCTTCAAGAGCATCTACTGGACCGCTAATGGGAATCTCGTCATACTGCACACCCAAATTCTGAGCCAGCTCACTCGCATCAATCCAAGAAATGTCAGCTGTGTAGCGTGATGCCATCATGACCGCGCGGACTTTATCAGCACCAAGAGCATCCACAGCAATGGCCAATACCAAAGCTGAATCGACACCCCCAGATAAGCCAATGATGACTCCTGGAAAGCGATTCTTGGTGACATAGTCGCGGACGCCTAAGACAAGTGCTTGATAGGCTTGCGCTTCAACACTTTGGGGTGGGGTAATTGCACCCATTTCGAGCTGACCTGAGGCGCTAATATTGACAATACCTAACCCAGTTTCAAACTGAGGCATTGCCATCACAACCTCACCTTGGCTATTCAATGCAAATGAGCCGCCATCAAATACCAATTCATCTTGACCGCCAACGGCATTGACATAGACCAAAGGCATTTTGGTTTGGGCAATATGCTCGTGCAGTACTTTAATGCGTAGTGCTTCTTTTTTTAAGTGATAGGGTGATGCATTAAGAACAAGTAACACTTGCGCACCAGTAGCATGCGCTTGCTTAGCAGGACCAGCATGCCATGCATCTTCACAAAGAATTAACCCATAACGGATGCCTTCGCATTCAAATACACATGCTTGATTACCCGGAATAAAGTAACGTACTTCATCAAATACTTCATGGTTTGGTAATTCTTGTTTGGCATAACCTGCAACCACTTTGCCGTTTTGTAATACGGAGGCATAGTTTTGTAGACCAATAGCAGTCTTTTTTGGGTGACCCACCACTACTGTGAGATCTTGATATTGAGCTAACTCTTTCATTAAGAGATCGAGCTGTTGCTGCGCTGCTTCAATAAAAGCGGGGCGGAGTAATAAATCTTCAGGGGGGTAACCAGTGAGCGAAAGCTCTGGCGTCACTACGAGCTTGGCACCTTGCTCAAAGGCATCTTGAGCAGCCTTGTGAATCAGTTGCGCGTTACCAGCCAGATCGCCCAGTAATGGGTTCATTTGGGCTAGGGCAATTTTTTGTGCGCTCACTCCGATTCACAAAGCCTTTACTAATAACTCAATTTAAAAAATTACTTATTTTCTTTGTTGTAGCGATCGATACCTTCAAGAATTTCTTGATGCGCATCGGCAACCCCACCCCAGCCACTGACCTTTACCCACTTGCCTGGCTCGAGATCTTTGTAGTGCTCGAAGAAGTGTTGAATTTGATTCAAACGCAATGGGTTGATATCTTCTGGTTTTTGCCAGTGAGTGTAGATAGGCAAAATCTTGTCTTCAGGAACGGCTAATAATTTTGCATCTTGACCTGCTTCGTCTTCCATCTTGAGTAGGCCAATTGCGCGGCAGCTGACTACTACACCTGGGATGAGTGGAAATGGGGTGATGACAAGAACGTCAACAGGATCACCATCACCAGCAATAGTTTTATTGATGTAGCCATAGTTGCAGGGATAGTGCATTGCAGTACCCATAAAACGGTCTACGAAAATCGCGCCACTTTCCTTATCCACCTCATACTTGACTGGATCAGCGTTCATTGGGATTTCAATAATGACATTGAAGCTCTCAGGGATCTTTTTGCCTGGCTTGACTTTGTCGAGACTCATAAATACTCCGAATAGTGATTAGTAAATACCCTGATTCCGGCGAGAGGGCACAGGGGTAATTCTGCTACATACTGTTATGGCTTAAAGACCCTAGTTTAAAGCTTTCCAAAACCTGGTCGACCTAAGCGCAGATATATAAAACAAAAGAGATCAACTTTAGGGAGTTCATGCATGAGTAATGTCACTTTAGGCTTGTATTTTGCCTTGGCATGCGGTGTCCTAGCCGTAATTTACGGTTTTGTGATGCGCGGCTGGATTTTGAAGCAAAGTACTGGCAATGCCAAAATGCAAGAGATTGCAGAGGCGATTCAGCAGGGCGCGGCCGCGTATCTATCACGCCAATATAAAACGATCGCTGTGGTTGGAGTGGTTTTGGCCATCCTCATGGCTTTCTTCCTGGACTTTGCAACTGCTATCGGTTTCGTAGTGGGGGCAGTGTTATCTGGAGCATGCGGCTTTATAGGTATGAACGTTTCAGTGCGTGCAAACGTGCGTACTGCTGAAGCAGCTACCAAAGGCATGAACGAAGCCCTCAACGTCGCATTTAAAGGCGGTGCAATTACCGGCATGCTGGTAGTGGGTCTTGGTCTATTAGGTGTTGGTCTCTTTTTTATGTTCCTCGTCTCTATTGGCGCAGGCCAAGATCTCTCCGCTGTATTGCATCCATTGATTGGTTTGGCATTCGGCTCTTCCCTGATTTCAATCTTTGCGCGTCTTGGCGGCGGCATCTTTACCAAAGGTGCAGACGTTGGTGCTGACTTGGTAGGTAAAGTTGAAGCAGGTATTCCAGAGGATGATCCACGTAATCCAGCAGTGATTGCGGATAACGTTGGCGATAACGTCGGTGACTGTGCAGGTATGGCCGCGGACTTATTTGAAACATATGCGGTGACATTGATTGCCACCATGGTGCTGGGCTCATTGATGGTAACTGGTGCGCCAGTGGCTGCCATCATTTATCCCTTGGTATTAGGCGGCGTTTCTATCATTGCTTCTATCATCGGCTGCTCATTTGTAAAAGCTACGCCTGGCATGAAAAATGTGATGCCTGCTTTGTATAAAGGATTGATCATTGCAGGTGGATTGTCATTAGTAGCGTTCTACTTTGTGACTAACTTCATCATGCCTGATGACGCTTTAGGCATACCTGGTAGCCAATGGCGCTTGTTTGGTTCAACCATCGTTGGCCTCTTGCTAACTGCAGGCTTAGTGTGGATTACTGAGTACTACACCGGCACTCAATTTAAGCCAGTGCAGCACATTGCCGAAGCCTCAACTAAAGGTCACGGTACCAACATCATTGCTGGTCTTGGTATCTCGATGAAGTCCACTGCTTATCCCGTGCTTTTTGTTTGTGCGGCTATTTACGCAGCGTATTGGTTGGCCGGCTTGTATGGCATCGCGATTGCAGCAACAGCGATGTTATCGATGGCAGGTATTGTTGTAGCACTAGATGCTTACGGCCCAATTACTGATAATGCTGGCGGTATTGCAGAGATGGCTGGTTTGCCACAAGCTGTGCGCGATATTACCGATCCATTAGATGCCGTTGGTAACACCACCAAAGCAGTGACCAAGGGTTACGCCATTGGTTCTGCTGGTTTAGCATCACTCGTACTGTTTGCTGACTACACCCATGCATTAGAGGGTATTGGCCAACAAGTTTCGTTTGACTTGTCTAACCATATGGTGATCATTGGCCTCTTTATTGGTGGAATGATTCCTTACTTGTTTGGTGCAATGGCAATGGAAGCAGTGGGCCGTTGTGCTGGTGCAGTAGTGGAAGAGGTGCGTCGTCAGTTCCGTGATATCCCTGGAATCATGGAGGGCACTGCTAAACCTGAATACGGTAAAGCCGTAGATATGCTCACTTCTGCAGCTATTAAAGAAATGATTGTTCCGTCACTCTTGCCAGTGGTGGCTCCAATCGTAGTGGGCCTTTTATTGGGACCTGCTGCCCTAGGTGGTCTACTCATGGGTACGATCGTGACCGGCTTGTTTGTAGCGATCTCGATGTGTACTGGTGGTGGTGCTTGGGATAATGCGAAGAAATATATCGAAGAGGGTAACTTCGGCGGCAAAGGTTCTGAAGCGCATAAAGCAGCAGTGACTGGTGACACCGTAGGCGATCCCTACAAAGACACTGCTGGTCCTGCAGTTAACCCACTTATTAAGATTATTAATATCGTGGCATTGCTCATCGTGCCACTCTTACCGGTAGTGAGCCGTTAAGATAAATTAGTAAAGCAACAAGTAATAACGCCTAGCAATGCTAGGCGTTTTTTATTGGATGCAGAAAACTTAAATCTGTAAGAGAAAATTACTCCAAAGTTTCTAAATAACGTTGTGCATCTAATGCAGCCATACAGCCTGTACCAGCGCTCGTAATTGCCTGACGATAGATGTGGTCCTGCACATCGCCAGCAGCAAACACGCCAGGGATATTGGTAGCGGTAGCGTTGCCTTCAAGCCCTGAGTGAGTCTGGAGGTAGCCATTATTCATATCGAGCTGACCAATAAAGAGTTCCGTGTTGGGCTTGTGGCCGATGGCAATGAAGGCGCCAGTAACAGCAATATCTTCTGTAGTGCCATCTTGTTTCTTAATACGCACACCAGTGACACCTTTTTCATCGCCGAGGACTTCGTCTAATGTGGAATTGAGTTTGAGTTCTACTTTGCCTTCAGCAACTTTAGCCATGAGGCGATCATTCAAGATTGGTTCAGCACGGAATTTGTCACGACGATGAATGACGGTTACTTTTTTTGCGATGCCCGTGAGATAGAGTGCCTCCTCAACTGCGGTATTGCCACCGCCTACTACGCACACATCTTGATTACGATAGAAGAAACCATCACAGGTTGCACAACCAGAAACACCACGTCCCATGAAGGCTTCTTCACTTGGTAAACCAATATATTGGGCAGAAGCACCTGTAGAAATAATTAAGGCATCACAGGTATAAGTACCAGAGTCGCCAACCAAGCGAATGGGCTTCTCTTTAAGGGCTGCAGTATGAATATGGTCAAAAATGATTTCAGTATTAAAGCGCTCAGCATGCTTTAAGAAGCGGTCCATGAGTTCCGGGCCTTGAACCCCATCCGCATCGGCAGGCCAGTTTTCGACGTCGGTAGTGGTCATTAATTGACCTCCTTGAGCCAAGCCGGTAATGAGGGTAGGCTGTAGATTGGCTCGGGCGGCATAGACTGCCGCGGTATAGCCAGCAGGGCCAGAGCCAAGGATGAGAACTTTAGAGTGTTTTGGGGTATTTGTAGTCATAAGCAAATTATAGGTTTGCTTGATTACAATCGGTAGAACATGGCGAGAACCGTATACCCAAAGTCCCAAATTCCCCAGCCTCCCGAAAGCGATGGTCAGGGCCGGATGCCCCGCCTACTGCTGGAGGCGCGTTGGTTCATCTCCCTAGGCTTGTGCCTGGGCTTATTTGCTATTTTGTTGACTTATACCAAGGCTGACCCCGCTTGGTCACATGCCAGTTTTGAGGCTCCCAGAAACCTAGGCGGTCGTTTTGGGGCCTATTTAGCTGACCTCATGTTGTATATCTTCGGAATATCTGCCTTTTGGTGGGTTGTTCTCTTTGGTCGCCGTGTTCTGAATGGCTGGCGTGAGCTCTGGAGCATTCCACTACCCCCAAATCCTGACGCCAAGCCAGAGTCTCTGCTAGTGCGCTGGCTGGGCTTTGGACTGACTTTAGTCTGCAGTATGGGTCTTGAGTCTATTCGGATGCATTCATTGACCTGGGAGCTTCCAAGGCCTCCTGGAGGTATCTTGGGCGAGTTGATCGGCGATCCTTTACAAATGTCCTTGGGCTTTACTGGGGCTACCCTGGTTCTCTTGTTTGGCTTATGTGCTGGCCTATCCCTGTTCCTGCATTTCTCATGGTTGGATATTGCCGAGAAAGTAGGGCGTTTTCTGGAAGTGACTTATCACCGCATTCGTGAGCGTCGCGATAGCGAAGAAGATCGCAAGCTGGGAGAGGCTGCTGCTGAAGAGCGTGAAGAGTTCGTGGAGGAGTTCCGTGGTCGCGTGGAAGTGGCGGCTCCGGTACAAATTGTGCGTGCGCCAGTAGAGATTCCAAAGAGTGCTCGTGTAGAGCGCGAGAAACAACAACCGCTCTTCGTGGATATTCCTGATTCAGAATTGCCACCACTAGCATTGCTAGATCCGGTGCCAGAAGCCAAAGAGACTATTTCAGCTGACGTATTGGAATTTACTTCTCGTTTAATTGAGCGCAAGTTAGCAGAATTTAATGTTCAAGTGTCTGTCATTGCGGCATACCCTGGGCCAGTAGTGACGCGTTACGAGATTGATCCTGCGATTGGTGTGAAGGGTAGTCAAATTGTGAACCTTTCGCGAGATCTCGCACGTTCATTAGGTGTTGTCAGTATGCGGGTTGTGGAAACTATTCCAGGCAAAACTTGTATGGCTTTGGAATTACCAAACCCAACACGCCAGTCTGTATATCTCTCAGAGATCCTTACTTCACAGGTATACAACGACAACCATTCATTACTGACCCTCGCTTTAGGTAAAGATATTTCTGGTAGCCCAATGGTTGCAGACTTGGCGAAGATGCCGCACTGTTTAGTTGCGGGTACCACTGGTGCCGGTAAGTCAGTTGGTATTAATGCCATGATTCTGTCGCTACTCTTCAAAGCTAAGCCTGATGAAGTGCGCCTGATCATGATTGATCCAAAGATGCTGGAGATGGCGATCTATGACAAGATCCCACATCTGCTGTGCCCAGTAGTCACCGATATGAAGCAGGCGTATAACGCACTGAATTGGGCAGTCAATGAGATGGAGCGTCGTTATAAGCTCATGAGTAAGTTTGGTGTGCGTAACTTAGCTGGCTTCAATAAAAAGATTTTGGAAGCCGAAGAGAAGGGCGAAAAGCTTACCAATCCATTTAGCTTAACTCCGGATGATCCTGAGCCAATCTATAAGGCACCAGTTATCGTTGTGATCATCGATGAGTTGGCTGACTTGATGATGGTCTCTGGTAAGAAGATTGAAGAGTTGATTGCGCGGATTGCGCAGAAGGCGCGTGCTGCAGGTATTCATTTAGTGTTAGCAACACAACGTCCGAGCGTGGATGTGATTACTGGCTTGATTAAAGCCAACGTTCCGACCCGGATTTCATTCCAGGTCAGTAGCAAGATTGATAGCCGTACTATCTTGGATCAGCAGGGTGCAGAAGCGCTCCTTGGTATGGGCGATATGCTCTATATGGCTCCCGGTACTGGCTTACCAGTTCGCGTACATGGTGCATTCGTGTCGGATGATGAAGTGCATCGTGTGGTCGAGTGGCTTAAAGAAAAGGGCGAAGCCAATTACATTGATGGCGTGCTCGAAGGAGCTGATGAGTCTAATGGCGATGCCTTAACTGGCGAGAGTGGTGGCGAAGCAGATCCACTCTACGACCAAGCGGTAGCGATTGTGCTAGAAAATAAACGCCCATCCATTTCCTTGGTACAGCGTCATTTGCGGATTGGTTATAACCGTGCAGCGCGCTTGCTAGAGGATATGGAAAAAGCAGGGCTGGTATCGAAGATGGGCAATGGTGGCAATCGCGAGATTCTGCATCGGCCCTCTGAATAAGGCAGTTATTTTGCAAAGATTTTTATCGGCAGTCATTCTTGGATCTGCCATTCTGCTCTCAAATGCAGCTAACTCCCAAGGCGAGAGTGGGGCTGATCAGTTACGTCAGTTTGTGCGTAACTCCAAAACCGCTGAAGGTGAGTTTATGCAGCAGCAATTACGCGCGCCTAAGGCAAATGAGGCACAAGACAAAGGTTTAAAGGTAGTTCGTCAGACTCAAGGCCGCTTTGTATTTCAGCGTCCAGGACAATTTATCTGGGACACACAAAAACCATATGAGCAAAAACTCATTGCCGATGGCAAGCAACTTATTTTGTGGGACAAAGATTTAAACCAAGCGACCATTCGCCCTGCGGGGCAAGCATTGGCTGCTACACCTGCAGCGATTTTGTTTGGTGAAACTTCCTTAGATCAACATTTTGATTTAGTAGAGGGTGAGGAGCGTTTGGGTATGAGGTGGGTTACCTTATCCCCCAAGAAAAATCCGAATGCCAAAGGCGGTAATGATCTTCCTTATACTAAGATCTCGGTAGGAATGACCAATGGCTTGCCAAGGGCTCTAGAACTGATCGATGGGCTAGGAAGCGTTGTTCTAGTTACTCTGGATAAGATCCAATTGAATATTAGTTTGCCAGCCAACCGTTTTACTTTTACGCCTCCGGCGGGTGCTGAAGTCTTGCGCTTAAACTAGAGCCAAAATATTAACTAAGCACCAAATAGACTAAACAGACTAAACCGAGCAATATATGATTGATCCGCAATTACTCCGCAAAGATATCGCCGCTGTTGCAGCACGCCTAGCTACTCGTAAATTTCAACTCGATGTTGAGAAATTCAATACCTTAGAGTCAGAGCGCAAATCTTTGCAAACTCGCACAGAAGAACTGCAGGCTAAACGGAATCAATTGGCTAAAGCCATTGGCATGAAAAAAGGCAAAGGCGAAGATGCCTCTGCTGAAATGGCGGAAGCAAGTCAGATCAATGGTGATATGGAGTCTGGCACAGCACGCTTATCTATCCTGCAAGTAGAAATATCTGATTTCTTAATGGGTATTCCTAATCTTCCAGATGAGTCTGTACCTACTGGTAAAGATGAAACAGAAAATAAAGAAGTCAAACGCTGGGGTGAAGAACCCATTTTTGATTTTGAGATTAAAGATCACGTAGATCTTGGTGGCCCATTGGGTTTAGATTTTGAGGTCGCCGCCAAAATTAGTGGCTCACGCTTTGTGGTGCTCAAAGGACCAATAGCTAGATTGCATCGCGCGCTTGCACAATTGATGATCGATACCCATGCAACACATCATGGTTATCAGGAAGTGTATGCGCCATATATGGTGAATGCAGCATCTATGCGTGGCACTGGGCAGTTACCCAAGTTTGAAGAGGATCTCTTTAAAGTTCCTCGCCAGATGGGTGGGGAGGACGCGAAGGGAGCAAATGCGGGCGAAGCAAAAATAGAAAACTTCTATCTAATTCCAACAGCAGAAGTGCCAGTGACCAATTTAGTCAGAGATGAAATCGTCAACGCCGACAACTTGCCAATGAAATATGTGGCTCATACCCCATGCTTCCGTTCTGAAGCAGGTAGTTATGGCCGTGATGTACGCGGCATGATTCGTCAACATCAGTTTGACAAAGTCGAGTTGGTACAAATCACAAAACCAGAAGAATCCATGCAAGCATTAGAGGATTTAACTGGCCATGCAGAAAGAATTCTGGAGCTACTCGAATTGCCATATAGAAAAGTATTACTCTGTACTGGCGATATGGGTTTTGGTAGCACCAAGACTTATGACTTAGAAGTGTGGGTGCCATCACAAAAAGCGTACCGCGAGATTAGCTCTTGCTCCAGCATGGGTGACTTCCAAGCAAGGCGTATGCAAGCCAGATTTAAGGCTGGCCAAGGCAAGCCAGAGTTGGTGCATACCTTAAACGGTTCAGGTCTTGCTGTAGGTAGAGCATTGGTTGCGCTACTAGAGAACAAGCAGCAAGTGGATGGCAGCATTACTATTCCAAAAGCACTGCAACCCTATTTGGGTGGCTTAACAGTGCTTAAGCCTGCTTAAGTAAAAACCAAAGCAACACCCCAAAGCTATAATTGCCCTTCGGTTCGGAGAGGTGGCAGAGTGGTCGAATGTACCTGACTCGAAATCAGGCGTAGGGTCAAACCTACCGAGGGTTCGAATCCCTCCCTCTCCGCCAAGTCAAGGTTTACTCCCCACATATAGAGCACCACTTCAGGGCATGCTCTAAGCTAGAAATTTGATTGTCTATTTAGGTTTTTTAGCTCCATAATGGCAAAAAACAATGTATCTCCCATTTCATCATCAGGGTAGATATGTTCTTAAAATGGAAAATAGAATGGCTGACAACAAACAAGAGACAAGCGCCGTAAATATTTCTGCATCGGGAAAGAGCAAACTCAATGTAGGGTTAGTGGTGGGATTGATTTTAGGTGCAGCATTAATCTCGATTTTCTATGCAACCTCTTCATACAAAACCCAAACTGAGCATGTAGTTGAGCTTGCAGATGGGCGTGCCAAACAATTTGAGGTTGTCTTTACAGAACTGAAGCAAGCACGTTTTCGTGCAATGGGTATTGGTGCTGATACTTTATTGCAAAGTCGTGTCACCATGGATCCCTTTATTAAAAGAGATCGGGCTGCGCTGGGTGCGAAGATTGATCCGTTTTTTGCTTTCCTAAAAGAAAAGCATGCTATCAATCAAATTAATTTTTGGATTCCACCATCTACAATGTTTTACAGAGCCGGTGCGCCTGAGTTAGGCCAGTTTGACGGCTCTAAGTTTCGTGCTTCAGTAGTTGCAGCCAATGCAAGACAAGAGCGCATTATGGCGGTTGAGACGGGTCAGGGCGGCATCATCGGTATTCGTGCCATTGTGCCCGTGCTTTGGGAAGATAAGTTTTATGGTGTTTTAGAGTTCGTGAGTGACTTTTCTCTTCCTTTACAGGGAGCATCAGTTGAATCTCACTTTAAATGGGCCACCAGTATTACTAAGGAGCGCTTTGCACAAGTAGAACGTGCTCGTAATGAAAAAGAAGATGCTGAAAAGCATGATGATATTTACATCAACTACTCTGATCCAGCAACGCGTGACATTATTAAAGCAATCGATTTTGATCCTCGTAGCAAGGAATATAAGGTGGTTGACAACAATGGCCAAAAAATATTTGTCAAATCATTTCCAATCTACAACTTTGTCGGTAAACCAACGATCACCATTGCTATGGTGGATGATCTAACGGATCAGTTCAACGCAGCCTTTCAATCTGCCATCATTAAAGGCGGAATTTTATTCTTGCTTCTCGCTGCATCTCTTGTTGCGGGATATTCAAAACTAGATCATCTACGTACTGGTATTTTGGGATCTATTGGCGCTGAAAGAAGGTTGCTAAAAGAGCGTCTTGCTCATGGCGATGCTGCGCTTGAAAAATTGAAGGATTTAGATACTCTGAAACGCCGCTTTTTCTCTAACTTAATGACTGCCTTAAATCATCCGTTAATGGCAGTCTCTGGTCAACTTGCGGGCATTAAGCACCTTCTCTCAAATGAGGGAGCAATGAATCGAGGACAGATTGATGCTCGGATCGATTTCTCTATTCAAGAGATCGAGAATCTACAGAGTCTAGTTATGGATTACGAGCAGATTGAGTTATTCCGTCAAACATTGATGAATGCTGAAGTGAAGTCGCTATCAGTTAGTAATGTCCTGGACGATGCCTTAAAGAGCTTAGATCTTTCAAGGCGCTTACCAAATCTGCAGATCAATTTAGATATTGCTGAGAGCTTACCGCCTACACATGGTGATGCCCGCCTATTGTCTGGCGCCATCTCAAGGCTAATTAACCACACGACTCATGCTTCGGGGGCAGGACAGCTTAATATATCTTTATATTTGGCGAGTGATGATTTCTTGACCTTGACCTTCTCAGGCTCTGCTTACGCTGGATCTTTAGCCCCAACCGCAGCCTTGTTGGATGAGGCCCGTCAATTTATGGCTGAATTATCAACCGGCTTTATTGCGGATGGTAAGCGTGAGAAGTTAATCGGCATTATCTTGGCTAAGGTCATTATTGAGCGCTTTGGCGGCACCTTAGAGGCTGGTCCAAGCGATCTTCCTGGATTTATTGTCCGTTTCCCTGCAGCAGCTTAATGCTCTTGAATAAGGGATTCTGAAAATGAAAAAAGGATATCGCGGGTTAGTCGTTTTAGTGATAGTGCTGGGCTTTTTAAGTCTGTTGAGAGAAAGCTTTATCGGCCCGATTGCCTTGGTGACTGGTTTTCCGGATGAGCTAGTTTGGCAGTGGGTTGTTGGCGCGTTCAGTGCGGCCTTAACTTTGCTGGTTGCTCGAGTCTTTAACCAAGAATTTATTCATGGCTATGTAGAGCGTGCATGGAATGTCAAAGTACCTAGCCTGATTGGCGATATCTGCTCAGGCATAGTCATCTTTATTGGTGGTTGTTTAATTTTATCGCTGGTATTTAAACAAAATATTTCTGCATTGATCGTGACTGGCGCAGGTTCTGCCGCATTGCTTGGTTTTGCTCTTAAGGATTTTGCTGTGGCTTTAGCTACTGGCATCATGCTGAACTTTGAAGACACTTTTAAAGTTGGAGATAAGGTCAAGATTGGTGAGTATGTGGGAAGGGTACATCAAATCACTTGGCGCAATACCGTACTATTAACAGATCATTTAGAGGCAATCTACATTCCTAATGTGAAGATTTCAGATGCCGTGGTCATTAATTTAGATTTACCTAATTCCAATACGAAGCAAAGTATTAGTTTTAATATCGACTATGACGTTTCAGTAGAAAGCGCCGAGCGAATTTTGTACGCAGCAACTTTGGGGGCTATCGGCGTGAAATTTGCACAACCACCCCAAGTTTATGCCCGTGAATTAACTGATTCTGGCGTCAAATATGAAATTCAGTATGTCATTACTGACTATCGAGATAAAAAGTTTTCAGAACATGCCATTATCAAGAGCGTATTGGAGTGCATGAGGGTTGCCAATATCACCGTCTCTTCAGGAGCATTGCTAGAAGATAGGATTAAGATTGCGAATCGCTCCCTTGATTTATATCACTTAGTTCAGCAGGTAAAACTATTTAATAAATTCTCAAAGGATGTTTGGGTAAGTATCAGCCAAGAGTTGATTCCACATCGCTTTTCTCCTGGCGATGTCATCGTACATTCTGGTCAACAGAAGGACGCTATTTTTATTATTGCGGAAGGTATCGCATCACGCACGATGGTTGACAGCAATGATTCACTAGTCAAACAGCGCTTCATAGCGACTGAGTTTTTTGGTCGTCAGGCATTGTTTGCCTTGATGCCTCATTCTGCAACAGTTATCGCCGAAGCAGATGTTCTGGCTTATGAGTTGAATAGAGAGTCTTTACAAAAACTAATCGGGCAAGATCCAAAATTACTAGACCTCTTTGCTTCCACCCTCGCAGAATTAAATTATGCTGACGAGAGGGCTGCTAATCCCGAGGATAGAATTAAACCTGAAGAGCTTGCTCATATGAAAAATATCTTTTTAGGTCAGCTCTTGGCGCACTATGGGGCGATCGCTTCAAATGCTAGTCATTAGCCTACAGTATTACTCGCTTACTTGTGCAAATATGTCACTGGTAGCCTTGGTGTAGGCATTGATTGTTCTGATGAGTTTTGGGGTTGGTCTGACATACTTGATGCGTCTGTCAGATGAGTCTAAATAGTGCTCTACCCAACCATCATTCACAAATCTAAGATAGTGACCTCTAACGGCCGTATAAGAGTGTGGTACGGATGCAAAGAGTTCTTTAATCGAGATATTGTTCTTTGCATAGTTATTGATCGCTAAGACCAGTATTAAATCGTATGCAATTAGAGAATTTTCAATTGGTAGATGGTCTCTGCACCAAGTGCGCAAAGCAAAAATGCCGCCAATCATTAACTCGTGAGTTTCACTGAACATCAAAAGACTCTATCAGCAATAGAGCTGAATAGATATCTAAAAAGACATCTTAATAAGACATATTTATTGTTTTCATAAGATCGGGTGGGCTCACTCCGTTCAAAAACTGATTGCAGCGATGAGCTTCACAACCCAATTATCACTATTGAGATTGGTTCCTTTACCTACCCCAAAGTTAATTGTCGATTTATCAATCTTGGTATCCAGTACTAAATAGGCAGTATTGAAGCGTTGGGATACAGGGAAGGCATTCGTGGTGTTGCTCATTTCACTGTAATACTCCCCGCCAATGGAGGTATTGGGTGTGAGAGCGTATGCAATCTTGCCAGAGGGGGCGAATGAGGTGCCTCCACTTTTATTCAAGCCAAAGTCGATTGAGGGATTAATGGTAAAACGCCATTTAGCTAGCTGAAGAGCCAGAATGGGAGTCATTTCATAAAAGAATTGGATATCACCACCAATATCTTTGAGGTAAACAATTTCGTTTTTGATGCCGTAATGCCAAATCCCATCTTCATCATGGGTAGGGATGAACATCTGGCCTATCTTGCCACCATTGACGTAGGAAACCCCATTGTATTTACTCATGAAGGCATTTACAGCGAGCTCGTTGCCTTGAGCAATACCATAAGCGTATTCCAAGCGAGTCTGAAAGACATTAGAGGTAAGTCCTTGGGCAGCGCTCGGCTGATAGAGATTGGTCTCGATCTCAAAGTTAGACTCATGCAGATCAGCTATGAGTTCGTCATGAATCTTGATTTCAAAAGGGGCGGCAATGAGTTGGCTACTGCTGATCACTAGTGACAGAAGCGCCCACTTTAGGTAGCGCCTAGGAGGATGAAATTTCAACATTCATGAACTATAAAGCTTTTAGCTCGCTGGTAATGAAGGGGTAGTGTCATTTTTGGACAAGTCAGGTAGTATCAATTTGATGAAATCAAGATTGATCCTTGCTGTACTAACAGCCCTCTCATTATCTGAGATCGTCTTTGCGCAGATGCCTCCGCCGCCTGGATTACTTTTGAAAGATGACCCGCATCGGCCAGTTGATCAAATTAGTCGTGATCTTGGGTTAACACCAGATCAGTTTAGGGCCTGTTTTAATCATGTCACACCTGCTCAGCAGGGGTCTATGCCAGCGCCAAATCAAAAACATGCTAACAAACACGTCTTGTTAAGCTGCCTGCAAAAAAGTAATCCTGCGATTGCCAATGAGTCATTGGATGCAGTAATGGACCGCTACAGGCCTGGTGGTAGAGCTGCTCAGTAATTAGCTAGAATGTCTATATGAAGATCAGTCGTCACTACCTAACACTCTCTTTTTTATTCCTCGCTGCCTGTTCTACTCCACAAAGTGATTTTGGGGTATATCAACAGTCTGATGGAATGATTGGGGTGCATGCTCCAAAATCAGCTAAGGAAACCGAGGCTCAAGCGGTAGCTCTTGCTGAGTGCAAGAAGTTGGGCAAGCAAACTGCTACGGTGGTTGAAGGGAAGAAAACGGTCAATGACCGTTTTCCTCTGACTTATATTTATATGTGTAGGTAAGACTGAGAAGACATGCTGTTGATTAACTCAGCAGCCATTTCTTAATCGACTTGTTGACACACATCGCATCTAGAGCAAGACCGAAGAACTCGGAACCATTAGTAACCATGCTCTCAATTGCTTCAACTTTTCCAGATTTAATGCCGCGTAGATAGGTTGCAGCACGATAGCGTAAGAAATGCTCTGTTTCGCCTTCTTCGTTCTCAGTAGTGCAAAGCTCCAGGCTGCCATAACGGGTTTCTGGGTTGATATTCAGAATGGCCAGGCCTAAGGCGCCAATCAAGTTATCTGGAACTGGAATGGGTACATAAGAGTAGAGCGAGATTAGCATCTCTTGTTCGTCTACTTCAATAATATGATCAATATCTAAGACATCTTTTTCGGTGAGTTCAGTTTCACCTGAATCACCACCACCAAAGGTTGACTCAAACTGCAGCATTGCAGTATTGCTGCCCTTGGATATTTCAATCATGTCAGGATAGCCAAGCAATCCTTTCCACCAATACATTAAGGAAAAAGTGCAGGGCTTAACTTCTACCAATCCCTTATTAGTTGACTTGGCAAAGTAGAGACCATGAAATTCATCATCTTCCTCTAGGCCATATTGGTCTACTTTAGGAGATTTAGATACAAGCTTTTTCACCGATTTCTTAGTAGCCTTTTTTGCAACTGGCTTTTTGATAGCCGCTTTCTTTACAGGGGTCTTCGCTGGAGCTTTTTTAGCTACCACTTTTTTCACTACCTTTTTAACTGTCTTTTTGCCTGCAACTTTCTTAGCGGCAACTTTCTGGACAGCTTTCTTTGCAGGGGCTTTTTTTACCACCTTAGTAGCTACTTTCTTTTTTGCTGGAGACTTCTTTGTAGCCATGGTTTATTACCCTTCTTTTGGTTTTAATGTGCTTAAGTGCTTATAGATATTACTTCAAGTTCCCTACGGTTTTAATACAAGTTGTATGGGGTTTGTCCTGCTTGGGCCAGGAGTTCGTTAACTGCTGCCCATATTGCAGCGACCATTGTTCTATTGCTGGGCTAGGAATACACTAAAACGAAGTAGCTCCAAATAACCTAAATGCCAAGAGGGTCTATGTTTCCTGAATTCCGTGAGTTAATTACCCAATTAAAAACTTCAGATCGTCACTTTTCCCATTTATTTGAAAAGCACAATAAGCTTGATCAAAGGATTCAAAGAATGGAGTCTCATAGTGAGCCCGGGACCCCTGAAGAGATTGAGACTTTGAAAAAAGAAAAACTGCTTTTAAAGGATCAGATCTACGCTGTTTTAAAAAAGGCGAGTCATTAAGCCTTATTGATGGAGCAAGTCGATAACATCACATTACCTACGATAGAATGATTAGGAAATGCGCAAATCATTCAAACTCATCCTCATCGGACTTAGCATCTTCTTATGCCTATCTGGCCTGAGTACTTGGTATGCTACTTCTTTGGTGAATCCAGATCAATTGACTCGTCTGCTGAGTTCTGTAGTCAAAGATAGCACTGGTCGAGACTTAAAAATTAGCGGCCCCGTTAGCTTGCAACTGTTTCCATCTATTGGCGTCAAAGCAGAGCAGGTCTCTTTAAGTAATGCACCATGGGCTAGTAACCCAGAGATGCTCTCGGTTAAGAGTATTGAACTTGAGGTCAAACTCTTTCCGCTATTTTCAAAGCATGTTGAAATCAGCACGATAAAGCTTGCAGGGCTAGATGTTAATGTGCAGGTGAATAAGACAGGTCAAAGCAATTGGGATTTAACGCTTCCAGTAGCGGCAGCCGGGGTAGGAAATGGTAGTGCTGTTAGTGCTTCACAGATAGAATCGGATGAGAGTAATTTCGTTGCTATTCAAACCATTACTGTTTCTGATGCCACCATTCATTATTTAGATGGAAGCGGCCCTGCAAAAATTATTTCTGTACCAAAATTTTCTTTAAATGGTGGCGGCGGTAAAACCGCCATCTTATTGGAGATGGAATATCAAAATTACAAGTTAGATTTAAGGGGGAAAACGACCTCTCTCCGGCAGACCATGCTAGATTGGGATCAAACTCCAGTCAAAATGAATTTGGACTTATCCCTCGTTTTAAATGGCAAATCATTAGAGATTGAAGGGAGGGTTGATAAAAATCCTAAAACATTGCCCCAATTCGATATCAAACTGAAATCTAAATTGTTCGACTTAATCCCTTTAGCAGCAGCATCCGTTGCAGCTTCAGGCGGGGCAATTACAACAGTCTCAAAGCCTAAGGCAGGGCAGTCCCAATATTTATTTAGCAATGAGCCTCTACCAATCGATTTATTGCCAAATGCTGATGGCAAGATTGTGGTCAATATTGAGCAGCTAGGTTTGCCTAATAAAACTATATTAAAAAATCTGAGTGGCGATATCCTTTTTAAGGGTAGTCGACTAGATTTGAATGACTTGAAATTTGAGCTTGGCAGGGGTCAAGGTCAAGCGCAGGTATCGATCTCGGATTTTCAGACTGCAAGCCCTAGCATCTCTATCAAACTTTTGGCTAAAGGATTCTCCTTAGAACAAATACTACAGAGTGCTGATGCCAGTACTAAAGTCGGCGGCGGTCCAACTCAGATTGCATTTAATTTGCAAGGTAAAGGAAAAAGTCTGCATCAATTTTTAAGTACTGCAAATGGGGCTGCGCAAGTGAGCGTAGGTAAAGCAACGCTTGGATCGAAGATATTTAATGATGCTGGTGACTTAGCTATCACAATCTTTAATGCAGCCAATCCACTAAATAAGGGTAGCAATCAGACTATCTTGGACTGTGCCGTTGCCTATTTACCCGTTAGCAATGGCATAGTTGTAGTGAAAGACTCAGTGGGAGCCGAGACTGATAAGCTGGACATTACCTTATCCGGTTCGATTAATCTCAATACTGAAGCAATTAATCTGAAGATTCATCCGAATGACAAGTCTGGGCTTACAACGGGCGTTGACTTAGGCGGATTAGTCCAAATTGAGGGAACTTTACAAAATCCTCAGACTGGCATCAATAAGGCGGGTGTTGTAAGTAGCGCCGCCTCAATTGGCCTAGGCTTCCTAACAGGAGGCCTTAGCATCGCAGCGGAGAATGCAAAATCATTAACTACCAAGAGACAGCCTTGTAAAACAGCACTGCACCCTTGGCAGGATATTTATCCAGGGAATAACTAGGCTCTGTTAGAAAACCAGTCCGCTAACAAAGAGACTGAATAGAGCAATAAAGATACTTGCAAAAAATGCGGTCCAAAAGCTAGAGATCGTAAAGCCGCTGACTACCGCGGATACAAGCATCAAAACCAATGCATTAATGACCAGCAAAAATAATCCCATTGTTACCACTGTTAGTGGGAGCGTAAAGAGAATGAGTAATGGCTTAACAATGGCATTGGCAAAACCTAATAGTAGGGCGGCGATGAGGAGTGATCCACCATCTGCAAAGCGAAGACCAGTGAAGATGTAGCTAGCCACCCAAAGTGATAGGGAGGTTAAGCCCCACTGAACCAGAAAAAGCGTTAAGTTGCCCATGATTTTCTTCCTTAAGAAGGTTGGAAAGTGACTAACTGCATCTATCTTATCAGCGGTTTAATAGTGTGGGGGGATTTCATCTTTCAGGCTGCCGCTACCGCCAGCGCTACTAGCCTGCTCCTTGATGGCCTTTAATTCGCGATAGAGGAATTCAATTTGCTGTTGTTGCTTATAGATAGTCTCATTGAGTTTTTCAATGAGATCCTCGGTAAAACTCAATTTGATTTCTAGATTAGTAATACGGTCATCGCTCATGTGAATTACCTTATTTATTCCGAGACAAGTTCAAAACGCCCATCTTCCATTTCATTTTTTGGCCTAATCCAAAAATCGTGGGACTGCAATGATTCATATACATAAGCAGGCTCAAGAGTGGCTTCAATATTAGCAAGTAAGACTACCTTGTAGAAACCACCAGTCTTTTTATGCTGAAGTTTGCTTCCGGGCTTAAAGAGTCCTTCATCAGGACCCGCCATTTTGGGCTTAGTCATGTCAAAAATGTACTTTCTTAGTATGATCGTCTGATGGCAATTACCATCCCGTACTCCATTCTAGATATATCTCCTATTCCACAGGGATTTACTGCGGCAGATGCCTTGCGTAACTCATTAGATGTAGCTCGGCATGCTGAGAAGTGGGGCTATACCCGTTATTGGGTAGCAGAACACCACAACATGACCGGCAACGCCAGTTCGGCTACTGCCGTGCTCGTAGGTTACTTGGCTGGTGGTACATCCACCATTCGTGTGGGTTCTGGCGGGGTCATGTTGCCAAACCATGCCCCTCTGGTGATTGCAGAGCAGTTTGGAACTCTAGAGTCTTTGTACCCAGGTCGAATTGACTTAGGTTTGGGTAGAGCGCCGGGAACTGATCAGATGACCGCTAGAGCCTTACGTCGTGACTTACTCGGTAGTGACGATCGCTTTCCTCAGGATGTACGTGAGTTGCAACATTATTTTGGCCCAATACAGGAAGGTCAAGCTGTTAAGGCAATTCCAGGCGCAAATACTGAAGTGCCAATTTGGATTTTAGGATCTAGCTTGTATGGTGCGCAATTGGCGGCGCATTTTGGCTTACCTTATGCATTTGCTTCTCATTTTGCGCCAGAGCAATTATTGGAGGCTATGAAGATCTATCGCGAACTTTTTAGACCCTCAGATACATTAGCTAAACCTTATTGCGCTTTTTTAATGAACGTGGTTGCTGCAGATACCGATGAAGAAGCGCAGTATTTATTTACGACCCTGCAACAAAACGTCGTCAGGATGCGTCGCAATACTCGAGGTCAATTACCACCTCCGATAGAAGATTTGGACGAGTTTTGCGAGCCTCATGAAAGGGCAGCAGCAGCGCATACCTTGCAAGTCTCCGTAGTGGGCTCCTTAGAAACTGTTAAAAAAGGAATGCGTCATTGGTTAGATGCAACTGGTGCAAACGAAATGATCATCACAGGCCAAATCTTTGATCACCAAGCACGCCTAAGATCATTTGAAATAGCGGCGCAGGCTGCTCAAGCCCTTTAAAGTTCCAGCGCCTGGTAATTGTCAGTGATCAGAACGCCTTCTTGTAAGGCGCGATTGGAAAACTTTAGAACCTCATTGTCTTTACTGATTAAGACACTGGGCTTTACTGTAAAGGCCAGGTCTAGAAAGACTTGATCATCTGGATCTAGGCAGCGCCAAGGCGAAGGCAAAAGACCTTCATCACTCAAAATACGGGCCAACGATTTCCATTCCAGCAGAATCCGTTCTTGGTCTGCCGTTTCTAAAGAGAAGAGTGGCCGCGCAATAACATCCACAAATTCCTCAAGGGTGTTGGGAGTAGCAATAGCATCTATCTTTTGCTCTATTAAGGCTTGCTTAAGATGGATAGCTCGAAAGTCATTAAAGACAAATAAATCTAGCAAAACATTGGTATCAAAGACAACGGTGTTCATCTAGTTTTGCTGGCTACGCCAAACCTCGGGGGTGATGGTCACTTGCCCCTGATCAGAAGAGACATATGCTTCGCCATCCTGAATATTCACATGGATCACCATACTGCGCTCAACCAATTTATTTAATGCTTCTGCTTGAACCGCAGGAATGGAGATCACTTCTAAGTTCCGTGCGCGCGTTAATTTATTAGCAATACCATCCCACCAAATTTTGCTAGTATGTCCACCATAGCAATAAACGATCACCCGATCAGATCTACCGCAGGCTTTCAGAATGCGACGTTCATCTGGCTGACCTATCTCAATCCATAGCTTGATGGCATCAGTCAGGTCCTTAATCCAGAGATCCGGTTCATCAGTGTCACTTAAGCCTTTAGTAAACACCAAATCCTCATTAGCCTGCAAGGCAAAGGCAATGAGTCTAACCATCATCCGCTCCTCAGTTTCTGAAGGATGTTTTGCAATGGTGAGGGAGTGGCTGCCGTAGTAGTGACGGTCAGAGTCTGCGACATGAAGGTCGGCTTTGTGGATAGTTGCGCGTAGTGCCATACCGTATTATCGCCTGCCAATAGCTTTGACCAAGCTTTAACCAGTATTATTTGCTATTAGAGTCTTCAAATACTGAGCTAATCGCCTCAAATCACTG